>VFQU01000875.1_pt1 | contig 20996 bp, 20 predicted proteins | sample 3512311 | NCBI WGS metagenome assembly VFQU01 (sample SAMN10412377, study PRJNA504923) | tailings metagenome | isolation source: Relicate 3 Philex TSF3 active mining site | place: Philippines: Tuba, Benguet | collected 2017-08-29
GCTGGCCGAGCGCGGCGTGCGCAAGGCGGTCAAGCTGGCGGTCAGCGTGCCTTCGCACACACCGCTGATGCGCGAGGCGGCCGATGCGCTGGCTGCGCGCATCGAGGCCACGCCGCTGCGCCAGCCCAGCCTGCCGCTGGTGCACAACGTCGACGCCGGCATCGCCACCGATCTCGAAGCGCTGAAGTCGGCGCTGGTGCGCCAGCTCTACCTGCCGGTGCGCTGGACCGACTGCGTGCAGCAGATGATCGCCGGCGGCGCCAGCCGCTTCGTCGAATGCGGGCCCGGCAAGGTGCTGGGCGGCTTGATCAAGCGCATCGATCGCGGCGTCGAATCGAAATCCCTGGGCAGCGTCGCCGACTTCGAGGACGCGCTGAACGGCTGGGGCGGCGAGTAAGCCGCTCGGCCTTGCCCACATCGAACGGAGAACCGGATGAACCAGCCCCTCGCAGGTGAAATCGCGCTCGTCACCGGCGCCAGCCGCGGCATCGGCGCCGCCATCGCCGACACCCTGGCCGCCCAGGGCGCCAAGGTGATCGGCACCGCCACCTCGGAATCGGGAGCCGCCGCCATCGGCGAGCGCCTGGCGTCGCACGGCGGTGTGGGCCGCGTGCTCGACGTCGCCGACGGTGCCCAGGTCGAGGCGCTGGTCGAGGCGATCGGCAAGGAGTTCGGCGCGATCGGCATCCTGGTGAACAATGCCGGCATCACCCGCGACAACCTGCTGATGCGGATGAAGGATGAGGACTGGCAGGCCATCCTCGACACCAACCTGAGCTCGGTCTTCCGCACCAGCAAGGCGGTGATGCGCGGAATGATGAAGGCGCGCAAGGGCCGCATCATCAACATCGCCTCGGTCATCGGGGTCACCGGCAACGCAGGGCAGGCGAATTACGCCGCCGCCAAGGCCGGCATCATCGGCTTCTCGAAGTCGCTGGCGAAGGAGATCGGCAGCCGCGGAGTCACCGTCAACGTGGTGGCCCCGGGCTTCATCGATACCGACATGACGCGCTCGCTGCCCGAAGACGCCCGCAACGCGCTGCTGGGCCAGATCGCGCTGGGGCGTTTGGGCGAAGCGCAGGACATCGCCAATGCGGTGGCCTTCCTTGCCGGGCCGCAGGCCAGCTACATCACCGGCGAGACCCTGCATGTGAACGGTGGTATGTATATGCCCTGACGCGCCGAGCGCGTCCGGGCCCACGCAGCAACCCCTTGAATCGCAAGCCCGTCGGGCGCAGACGGGTGGCCGGAATCGTGCCTTGGTGCGGTCTGGCGGTTCCCACTACAATGCGCCGAGTTTTCCCGGAGGAATTGAACCCCATGAGCAGCATCGAAGAACGCGTCAAGAAGATCGTCGTGGAACAGCTGGGCGTCAAGGAAGAGGAAGTCACCCCCAACGCCTCCTTCGTGGACGATCTGGGCGCGGACTCGCTCGACACGGTTGAGCTGGTGATGGCGCTCGAGGAAGAGTTCGAGTGCGAGATCCCGGACGAAGACGCCGAGAAGATCACCAGCGTGCAGCAGGCCATCGACTACGTGAAGGCTCACGTCAAGTCGTAATGCCGCTGCCGCGCGAGGCCCGCAGAACGGGCTTCGCCAGCGTTTGAAGAGGCCGCCCCCGTCGTCCGACGGGGCGGCTTTCTTTTGCGGCAATCCCGCATCCGTTTCCCGTCGGCGCGTGATGCGTCGGCCACTGAACAGCAGCCGGGCGCGACGAGCGCCGGCACGGAGCCAGCATGAGCAAGCGTCGCGTCGTCATCACCGGCATGGGCATCGTCTCGCCGGTCGGCAATGATCTCGCCACTGCCTGGGACAACATCTCCCACGGCCGCTCGGGCATCGGCCCGATCACCAGCTTCGACGCCAGCGCGTACGCCACGCGCATCGCCGGCGAAGTGCGCGATTTCGATCCTGCCGCCTACATCCCGGCCAAAGAGGCCAAGCGCATGGATCCCTTCATCCACTACGGCGTCGCCGCCGGCCTGATGGCGCTGAAGGATTCCGGCCTCGAAGTCAGCGACGCCAATGCCGAGCGCATCGGCACCATCATCGGCTCGGGCATCGGCGGCATCCTCGGCATCGAGGACACCACCGCGCGCCTGCTCGAAGGTGGCCCGCGCAAGGTTTCGCCCTTCTACGTGCCGAGCACCATCATCAACATGGTCTCGGGCCACCTCTCGATCCTGACCGGCATCAAGGGCCCGAACTTCTCCGCCGTCTCGGCCTGCGCCACCGCCAACCATTCGGTCGGTATGGCCATGCGCCTGATCCAGTACGGCGATGCCGACGTGATGGTCGCCGGTGGCGCCGAACGCGGCAGCAGCCCGACCTCGGTGGCCGGCTTCTGCTCGATGAAGGCCATGTCCACCCGCAACGAGGATCCGACCCGCGCCTCACGCCCCTGGGACAAGGAGCGCGACGGCTTCGTCATGGGCGACGGCGCCGGCGTGCTGGTGCTGGAGGAATACGAACACGCGAAGGCACGCGGCGCGCGCATCTACTGCGAGCTGGCCGGCTTCGGCGCGAGCTCCGACGCCTTCCATATGACCGCCCCGGCCGAGGACGGCGAGGGCGCGGCGCGCTGCATGATCGCGGCCCTGCGCGACGCCGGCATCAATGCCGACCAGGTCGGCTACCTCAATGCCCACGGCACGTCGACGCCGCTCGGAGACCTCGCCGAAACCCTGGCGATGAAGCGCGCCTTCGGCGACCACGCCTACCGCACCCTGGTCAGCTCGACCAAGTCGATGACCGGTCACCTGCTGGGCGCGGCCGGCGGCGTCGAGGCGATCTTCAGCATCCTCGCGCTGTACCACGGGCTGGTGCCGCCGACGATCAACCTCGACGAGCCCGGCGAGGGCTGCGACCTCGACTACGTGCCGAACGTGGCGCGCGAGGCGAAGATCGAGGTCGCGATGTCGAACGGCTTCGGCTTCGGCGGCACCAACGGCACCCTGGTGTTCCGGCGCGTCTGACGCGTCGGCCACCCTGGCTCGGCGCATCCCGCATGCACAGCGTCCCGCTGCCGCTCGCGGTCGATCTTCCCGCTGTCGATCTGCTCGATCTGCATCGGGCCGAGCCCGGGTTCTTCCCCTGCCTGCTGGAGAGCGCGGCGCAAGGCGGCCGCGCCCGCTACGACCTGCTGCTGGCCGCGCCCGAGGGTGGCTTCGCGCTGGGCGCCGATGGCGTGCTGCGCGATCTCGACGGTCGCACGCTGTCGGGCGGCTTTCTCGAGCAACTCGACCGCGCTTTTTCTGACGCTCGCACGTCAGCGCGCAGCGATGGTTTGCCCTTTGGCGGCGGCTGGGCCCTGCTGCTCGGCTATGAGCTTGCCGCCGAGATCGAACCCAGCGTGCCGCGCCTGGCCGCCCCCGGCGACCTGCCGATCGCGTTGGCCCTGCGCTGCCGCGCGGCGATCCTGCGCGACCGCGAATCCGGCGACGCGTACGCCGTCGTCGAAGCCGACCATCCGCAGGCGGACGCCCTGATCGAGCGCCTTCAGGGCGCCTGGGCTCAAGCCGCGGATGCACGGGAGGCCGCCTCGGCAGCGACGCCCACAGCACGCGCACTGCCTGCACTGCCCGCCCATCGCATCGACGAAGCCGATGGCGTTGCTTTCGAGGGTGGCGTGCGCCGCATCCTTGACTACCTGCGCGCGGGCGACGTGTTCCAGGTGAACCAGTCGCGGCCTTGGCGCGTGGGCTTCGACGCCGCACCGGTGCCGGCCGATCTGTACGCCCGGCTGCGTGCAGCCAATCCGGCGCCGTTCGCGGGTCTGCTGGCCTGGCAGGACTGGGCGGTGCTGAGCTCCTCGCCCGAGCGCCTGCTGTCCGTGCGCTCCGGCATCGCCGAGACCCGGCCGATCGCCGGCACGCGTCCGCGCCAGCCCGGCGATGCGCTGGACGACGCGCGCCGCCGCGCCGAGCTGATCGGGCATCCCAAGGAGCGCGCCGAGCACATCATGCTGATCGACCTGGAGCGCAACGACCTGGGCCGGGTCTGCCTGCCCGGCACGGTCGAAGTCGACGAGCTGATGGGCCTCGAAAGCTATGCCCATGTCCACCACATCGTCAGCAACGTGCGCGGCCGGCTGCGGCCCGAGGTCGGGCCGGGGCAGGCGATCGCCGCGGTGTTCCCCGGCGGCACGATCACCGGCTGCCCCAAGGTGCGCTGCATGCAGATCATCGCCGAGCTGGAAGGCGAGGGCCGCGGGCCCTACACCGGCGCGCTCGGCTACCTCGACCGCAGCGGTGACCTCGACCTGAACATCCTGATCCGCAGCTTGTGGCTGCGCGGCGCGCAGGCCGGATTCCGCGCCGGCGCCGGCATCGTGGTCGACTCCGAGCCCGCGGCTGAGCTGGCCGAGACGCGGGCCAAAGCGCGCGGCGTGCTGCGCGCCTTCGATGAAGACGCTCCGCGTGGTGTGCTGCCTGCCATGGATGCGCAGGCCTCGTCGGGTCAGGCGCCCGTCTCCCAAGCTGTGGCCGAGGCCGCGGACGCGATGCCCGTGGCCCTGTCTACTGCCGAGGCCATGGACAACGCCGCCCACCCCCCGCAGCCTGAGTCTGCGCCCGCCCACGCCGGACGCCGCGACTGATGCGCCTCGGCGTGCTGATCGACGGCGCGCCCGCCGAGTCGGTCGGCGTCGACAGCCGTGCGCTCAATTACGGCGATGGCCTGTTCGAAACCTTGCTGGTGCAGGACGGCCAGCCGGTCTGGTGGGCCGAGCACTTGGCGAGACTGCGCCGCGGCTGCGAGGCGCTCGGCCTGCGCCTGCCCGATCCCGACCTGCTGGCCTTCGAGGCGGGCGATCTCTGCGCGGGCCAGCAGCGGGCGGTGCTGAAGATCCTGCTGGCGCGCGAGGGGGCTGGCCGCGGCTATGCGCCCGAACCCGGCGCGCGCAGCCAGCGCATCCTGAGCCTGCATGCCGCGCCGCCGCTGGTGGCCGTCGAATACGTCGAGGGTGTAAGGCTGCGCTGGTGCGAAACGCGGCTTGCGCTCCAGCCGCGCCTTGCCGGCCTCAAGCATCTCAATCGCATCGAGAACGTGCTGGCGCGCGCTGAACTGACCAATACCGGCGCGGCCGAAGGCCTGATGCTCGACACTGCGGGGCGCGTCACCTGTGCCACCGCAGCCAACGTGTTTGCCCTGCGCGGCGGACGCCTGCGCACGCCCTCGCTGCGTGGAGCAGGCATCGCCGGCATCTGCCGCGACTGGGTCCTGAGCCGAGCCGAGGTCGAGATCGGCGAACTGCTGCCGCAGGACATCGAGCGCGCCGAAGGCGTGTTCGTCTGCAGCAGCCTGCGCGGTATCCTGCCGGCTGCCCGGCTGGGCGCGCGGACCTATCGCCCCCAGCCCCTGATTGCCGGCCTGCAGGCCCAGCTCTGGAGCGAGGTTCCGGCGCTGGCCCCGCAGGCCTGAAGGAGCTTCCGTTTTGAGCGATTCCACACCGCGGCCGCGGCGCTGGCTGCGTGCACTCCTCGGCCTCTTTCTGGTCGGCCTGCTCGCCGTCGGCGGCGCGGCCTTCTGGCTGTGGCAGCAGTACCAAGGCTTCGTCGATGCGCCGGTGGCGGGCCTGACAGCCGAGACCGACGTGATCCTGCAGCGTGGCGACGGCCTGCGTCGGGTGCTGCAGCGGCTCAAGGGCGTCGGCATCGAGACTGGGCGCGAGGAGTTCTGGCGCCTGCTCGCCCGCGAGATGCAGGTCGGTGGGCGCATCCAGGCCGGCGAGTACCGCCTGCCGGCGAACGCCACGCCCCGCCAGCTGCTGCAGCAGTTCGCCGACGGCCGCGTGCTGCAGCGCGCCTTCACTCTCGTCGAGGGCAGCACCTTCCGCGAGCTGCGCCTCGCGCTTGCCCAGGCCGAGGCGCTGGAACAGACACTGCCGGGCCTCGACGAGGCCGAGATCATGCGCAGGCTCGATGCCGAGGGTGTGCCCGCGGAGGGCCGCTTCCTGCCCGAGACCTACTACTACACCCGCGGCATGAGCGATCTCGATGTCCTGCGCCGCGCCAAGCGCGCGATGGACCGCGTGCTCGAACGCGCCTGGGCCAATCGTCAGCCTGATCTGCCGCTGAAATCGCCCGACGAGGCCCTGATCCTCGCCTCGATCATCGAGAAGGAAACCGGCATCGGCGGCGAGCGCCGCGAGGTCGCGGGCGTCTTCGTTCGCCGCCTGCGCATCGGCATGCGCCTGCAGACCGATCCGACCGTCATCTACGGCGCCGGCGAGAGCTACCGCGGCGTCATCACTCGCGCCCATCTCGACACCGACACGCCCTGGAACACCTACACCCGCGACGGCCTGCCGCCGACGCCGATCGCGATGCCGGGTCGCGCCGCCATCGAGGCCGCGGTCGATCCGGCGCCCGGCGACGCGCTGTACTTCGTGGCCAGCGGCGACGGCGGCCACGTGTTCTCGCGCACCCTGCAGGAGCACAACCGCGCGGTCGCGCGCTGGCGCCAAATCGAGCGCAGCCGGAGGGCAGGGCAGTGAGCGCCATGAATACCCATCCGCGCTTCGTCAGCTTTGAAGGCGGCGAAGGTGCCGGCAAGAGCACGGTCATCACCGCTGCGGCCGAGTCCCTGCGCGCGGCGGGCGAAACGGTTCTGCTGTTGCGCGAACCGGGCGGCACCGCGGTTGGCGAGGCGGTGCGCGCGGTGCTGCTGAACCCCGAGCTGCGCGGCCTGTGCGCCGAGAGCGAGCTGCTGCTGATGATGGCCTCCCGCGCCCAGCTGGTGCGCGAGCGCATCCTGCCGGCACTGGAGCGCGGCGAATGGGTGCTGTGCGACCGGTTCACCGACGCCAGCTTCGCCTACCAGGGGGGCGGTCGCGGCATCGACAGCGGGCGCATCGCCGAACTCGAACGCTGGGTCGCGGGCATCAAGCCGGGGCTGAGCTTTCTGCTCGATCTGCCGGTCGAAACCGGGCTCGCCCGCGCCGGCAGCCGCGCGGCGCCGGATCGCATCGAGTCGGAATCCATCGCCTTCTTCGAGCGCGTGCGCGCGAGCTACCGATCGCGCGCCGCCGCCGAGCTGCAGCGCTGGTGCGTGCTGGATGCCAGCCAGCCGGCCGAGGTCGTCGCGGCGGCTGTGGTTGAGCGCCTGAACGTCCAGCGCGAGGCCGCACGATGAGTGGGTCGAACTTTGCTCCCTGGCAGCAGCGCCCCTTCGAGCGCGTGCTGGCCAGCCATGCGGCACAGCGGCTGGGTCACGGCCTGCTGGTCTGCGGCCCAGCGCGGCTGGGCAAGCGCGCGCTGGTCGAAGCCATCGCCGCGCGCCTGCTCTGCACCGGCGCGGCCTCCGGTGCGCCGGCCTGCTGCGCCTGCCGCAGCTGCCGGCTGCTCGCGGCCGGCACCCATCCGGACCTTCACCGCATCAGCTTCGCCCTGAACGACAAGGGCGAGCCGCGCACGGTCATCACCGTCGAGCAGATGCGCGAGCTCAGCGACAAGATCAGCCTCACCGCCCAGCTCGGCGGCGCCATCGTCAGCCTGATCGATCCGGCCGATGCGCTGAACCACAGACGCTCGAAGAGCCGCAGACCGGGCGCTACCTGATCCTGGTCAGCGACGCCCCGTATCGGCTGTCGGCGACGATCCGCAGCCGCTGCCAGCGCGTCGAGCTGCGCCCACCGCCGCAGGATGAGGCCCGCGCCTGGCTGCTCGCCCAAGGCCTGCCTGCCGCGCGCGTCGAGCAGGCGCTCTCACTCAGCGATGGCCACCCCGGCGAAGCCCAGGCCCTGCTCAGCGAGGGCGGCCTTGAACTGCGCGAGGCCGTGCAGCGCGACCTCGACGCACTGGCCGCGCGCCGTGCCCCCCTGAGCGAAACCGTCAAAGCCTGGCTGGACGATCGCCCGCAAGAGCGCCTCGCCCACGCCGCAGCACTTGCGCGGGCGCGCGGACGAGAGCGCCTGCTCGGCGGCGAAGCGGGTACCTTCCCCGAACTCGCCGACTGGTACGACCGCGCCAACCGCGTACGCGCCCAGCTCGACACCCCGCTGAAAGCCGATCTACTGCTGGGTGGGCTGCTGGCGGGGTGGCGCGGGGTGGAGTGAGCTAGACGGTCTGAGAGCCTGCGAAAGAACCATGCACCTACTGCGGCCGTTTCTGGGCTCTCGTGGAGGCAGTGCGATACGGGAATTCTGCGGTCACTAGCCCGCCACAGTTCCTTGAGCGCAGCTGCCGCGCCTGTCACGGACGCCCAGCGACTCCCTCGCTACGGCGTCTGGGACTTTTCAGGTGATCTCACGACACTTCGGGACTCAGGTATCGAGGCGGGCCTGCAGTTCGCTCAGCCAATGCCGCCGGTAGTTGGTTTCCGGCAGCGTGGTCAGTTTTTCTTCGCAGCGCGCGGCCTGCTCGCGCGCCAGGCGGGTGTCCCCCTGCGCCAGCGCCAGTTCACCGCGCAGGCAGTGGACCAGCGCGTGGCGCGGGTGACTCGCCGGCAGGGTGGCTTCGCTGTCCTGCTGCATGCGCTCGATTTCGACCGCCGCGGTGTCGAGGTCGCCCAGCAGTAGGGCGGTGCGTGCCCAGATTTCGGCGAAGAAGCTGCGCTGCAGCCTTCGTTCGCCCAGGGCCTGCAAACTCCGATCGCGTTCGGCAATAAAGACCTGCGAAACCTCATGCCTACGTCCAGCGGCAGCTTTGGACCAGATCAGTTCGCTGAGACTCTGCAGGGTCCAGAGGTGCTCCGGGCCGAGGTCTCTGAGCTCTGCCGTATACACGCGCTCATACAGAGGGATGGCGCTCGCTGGGTCACCCGACCAGAGCGCAATTCGCGCTCGCAGAAAATGTTCGAACTGACTGTAGTGATGCTCGGCGCCGAAAATGGAACGGAACACGGGTGCAGCCAACTCGGCATGCCGCAACGCGAGCTCGAAATCCCCCTCGATGGTGAGTGCCTCTGCATAGTCGGCGTGGGTCCAGGCGCGATCGGCCGGGAGCGCTCCGGACTCCTGCTGCCAACGCAGCAGTCGCTCGAAATCCTCTCGCGCGTCGCCGAAGTTAGCCGAATGGGCTTGGCAAAGTCCACGAAACCAGAGGGCTTCTGCGAACCAATCTTCCTTGGGCCCGCCCGCAGCGATCGCGATCAACTCGTCAAGGTCCGCTATCGCTCGCGGGCAATTGCCGAGTTCGAACTGGAGCTTCGCAGCTTCGACTCTGCTCTGAGGTCGCGCTGCGCCAAGCACGCTCAACTCCTTCTGCAACGCTGTCTCGCACCCGAGTTGTGCTGCGGCGAGGTCGCCCGCCATGCGTCCTTGCGCGCACAGCATTAGCCCTGCTTCCGCGAGCGCGAGACTGGCGGTTGCCGGGGCTGCTCCGAGCAGTTCAATGGCTCGACGCGAGTGATTCATCGCTCGGGAGTAGTCGGTCCAGCTCTCGAACACACTGGACATCGCCATGTGGACATCCGCAGCCGTCTCCCGGTCTTCCTCGAACACGCGGTCGATGCGCTCTGCCGCCCGTTGCATCGCGTCGACCAGCCGCGGGTTGCCGTTGTCACTCTGCGCGTTCGAATAGGGGTCGGCCTGACTCAGCAGTTCGCGGGTCAGGAAGTCGCGCACCGCCTCGGTACGCTCGGCATTGCGCTCGGCCTCGCGCTGCGCGGTCTCCGCGCGCAGGCCCATCCAGACTGAGATCGACAGCGCGAGCAGAGCGGAGCCGGCTATGGCCATGCTCACTCGCCAACGGCCGCGCAGGCGCTCCACCCGCGCTTCGGCGTCGGCCAGTTCCTCGGCTTCGCGCAGGCGTCGACGCGCGGTCTCGCGCCGGGCTTCCAGGCTGCGCAGGCGCTCGCCCAGCTCACCCGCCGAGCCGAGTCGCCGCTTGGGGTCGATGTGGGCGGCTTCGGCCAGGTCCGCGCTGAGCAGCGGGTCGCCGATGCGCTCCTCCCAGCCGGGCGCCAAGCTCATGCGCAGATCGCCTGCGACCAACTGCGCGCAGAGCACGCCCAGCGCGAACACGTCGGCACGGTGGCCGGCGGCGTGTCCGGCCAGCACCTCCGGCGCGATGTAGCGGTGCACGGGAGAGGCGGGGTCCTCCGGGTCGCTGTTGCCCAGCCTCGTTGCCTGTCCGATCTGCAGGCCCAGCGCGTCGATGCCCGGCGGCAGCAGGCCTGCGCCCGCGCCGAGATCGCCCAGCAGGAAGTGCAGTCCACCCTCGGCGCTCTCCACCGGGTAGATGTTCTCCGGCTTCAGGTCGCGGTGGGCGATATCGACCGCATGCAGGGCTTCCACAGCCATGCAGAGCCGTGCGCTCCATTCCAGCCGCTCGGCGCGCGTGCTGTCCGCCAGCCGCCGCGAGTGCTCGGCCCAGGACGCCAGATTGCCGGCCTCTTGCCAGGGCGTTGCCACGAAAAATGGTGGCGCTTCGAGATTCCAGTCGAGCAGTGGCAGCACGCACTCGGGCGGATTCGGGCGCTCCTGCAGCAGCCTGTGCAGGGCGACTTCGCGCTTGAGCGCGCGCAGCCCGTCCTCGCCGAGGGCGAACTTGTAGGCGCGCGGGCTGTCCCCGTCTTCGCTTGCGGCACTGAAGACCTCGCCGCAGCCGCCGCGTCCCAGCCGCGCCTGCAGCCGCCAGCGGGGCCGGTGCGGCACGCTCTCGCCGGGTTTCAGGTCGAGCTGCGGCGAGCCTTCCGCGTCGCCGGATTCTCCGGGCCGGTAGCGCGCCTCAGCGACGAGCCGATAGCCGTAGCCATGGACCAGACGGATCAGCTCGGCCTCGGCGTCGCCAAGGGCGCGGCGCAGGCGGCTGATGCACTTGGCCACGCTGTTCGCACTGACCACGCGACCGGGCCAGCCGGCGGCCAACAGCTCCTCGGTGGTGCACACCTCGCCGGCATGCAGGAGCAGGTAGCGCAGCACCCCATAGGCGCTGCGGTCCAACTCGATGGCTTCGGCTCCGTCCGTCTGCAGGCGCTGGTCCGCCTCGTACAACTGCCAAGCATTGAAATACCAGCAGCCAGAGGCTGTTTCCGCGGGCGCGCTGCTCGGGGTGGGCGGGGTCATGGACACTGAACCGGGCTCACGCTGTGGCGATCGATGGCGAGGGCAGAAGAGTATTGACGAGCCGCCTGCAGTGGGTGAAGGCGGAGCGGTTGCCGAGGGGCGTCTCGCGTCTATCTGGCTGCGCTCGGGGTCTGCTAACGTTGCGTCCATCCGCCGTTGAGGTCGTACCCATGCAAGCTGCCGGAATGATGCGTCAGGGCATCCTGTCGCTGGCGATCAAGGAGAAGCAGGCGCTGTACCAGGCCTACATGCCCTTCATCAAGGGGGGTGGCCTGTTTGTGCCCACGCCCAAGCGCTACAGCCTGGGCGACGAGGTGTTCATCCTGCTCAGCCTTCTGGAAGACAAAGAGCGCCTTCCGGTGGCCGGCAAGGTCATCTGGATCACCCCGGCTGGCGCCCAGGGCAACCGCGCGGCGGGGATTGGCGTGCAGTTCAATGATTCTGCGGAAGGCGAGACGGTGCGCGGCAAGATCGAGACGATCCTCGCCGGCCTCACCGGCGGCGACAAGCCGACGCACACGATGTAGTTCGACAGTAAGCGGTGGTTGCGAGTTTTCTCGCTTCTGCTGCTGCGAATCCCGAATCCCGCCCTCTTAGGCAAACGGCGCCACGCCGATCAGGTGCAGGTGCAGGTGCAGGGCGAACACGCCCCACAGCAGCGCGCCGATGATCACGCAGACTGCGCTGAGCACCACGTTGCCCGAGGCGCGCGTGAGATTGGCTGCGCGGTCGCGCCTTCGCGCTGCCGCGAAGGCGATTACGGCCCAAGCCAGAAAGCCCGCCAGGAGCACCACTCCGTGTAGCCAGCCGACCGCCAGCAGGTGGCCGGTCGCCCAGAGCTTCACGCTCAGCAGCATGGGGTGGCCGAGCTTCGCCTTGAAGTGGTTGCCCGGCAGGTAGGCGGCCACCAGCAGGATGAAGGCGGGCAGGGTGAACAGCGCAACCAGATGACGGATCCACACCGGCGGCGACCACAGCAGGACAGGCTCCGCCCGGGCCAGCGAGTAGCCGTACACGATCAGAGCGAAGCCGGCGATCGACGCGAGGCTGTAAAGACTCTTGTAGCCGCCCGCGCCGATGCGTCCCAGCAGCCGGGCGCGCAGCGCGGGTGCCAGCGCATGCAGGCTGTGCACGCCGAGGAAGAGCAGCAGGCCTGCGAGCAGCACGGTCATGGTCGGGTCTCCGGAGGAAAGGGGGCGCACCGGCCCGCGCGGCTGTGGATCAGGCGCCGCGTCGAGCCTGCAGCAAGGCCAGCGAGAGCGCAATCTGCAGGGGCAGCAGCAGGGCGATCCACTCGAGATGCTGCTGGGGATAGACCTGCACCTGGGCCAGCACCACGCCGGCCACGCCGAGGATGGCGATGGCATGCGCGCCGAAGCGCAGGCGGCTGTCCCGCGGGCTGCGGCGCTGGCGCCAGAGCCGCAGGCAGAAAGGCAGCAGCAGCAGGGCGAGCGGATTGAACAGCAGCAGGTTGCGGTTGGCCCAGGCCGACTCATGCGCTGTGCCGAACCACAGCAGAAGCAGGCCTAGGCCGATCAGGCCCGTCAGCCCCCACACTGCGAACAGCACCCCGGCGCCGTGCCGGCCGCACGCGGCGCGGGCCAGCGGCAGGGCCAGCGCCACGCCCAGCGCCAACGCCAGCCACAGCCAGCGCGGCGGGTCGGCTGGCGTGGCCGGGCCGCGGTGCGGCAGCAGCTCGCGCTCGGCCATGACCAAGGGCTCGCCGCTGGCCGTGCGCACCTCACGCAGCGCCTCGGCGAGGCGCGACGGGATGAAGCTCTGCTCCCAGATCGACAGCGGCCGATCCGCATAGGGCCCCAGGCCGAGATGCATGCCGAGGTGCAGCCACGGGATGTCGGCGCCGTGGCGCAGTGCCTCGTGGCGGTAGGTGATGCCCATCGAACGCCCGTCGAGCTGGCGCTTGAGCGCACCGCCGAGGGCGGCGTCCAGCGCGTCGCGGACCTTGGTCGAGCAGTTCGAGACGAAGTAGTCGTAGCGGTACTCGGCGTTCTCCGGGCGCACGTGCTCGGCCAGCGCGCTGGCCAGGGCCTCGGCCTGTGCGGGCTCCAGCCGCAGCCACTGCAGGCGGGCGCCGCGGCCCTCGTTGGCATAGCTGCCGAGGTCGCTGGACATCGGCAGGGCCACGGCGAGGTAGCGCATCTCGCCGCGCAGGAAGCGCGCCAGAAAGCCGGGCTGCGCGAAGTCGAAATAGCCGAAGTTGTAGAAGACGGGCTCGCGGCCGTCGCCGTGGTCGATCAGCAGGGCGTTGTGGCCAAAGCGGGCCCAGTAGTCCTCGCCCGGGTCCATGGTCACCAGGCCGACCGCGGGCGCCGCCCGAAGCGTCGGAGCGAGCAGGCCCAACAGCGCGAGTAGGGCCACGAGTGCGAACGACAGGCGCGCGGCCGGCAGGCGCCGGCAAGAGACATCAAGCGGCATCTGCCATCCGCAGTTCGAGCGTGTGCAGGCGGCGTCCGTCCGATTCCAGCACGCGCAGGTGGAAGCCGCCGAGTTCGAGCTCCTCGCCGACCTCGGGCAGATGCCCCAGCGCCGCGGTGAAAAGGCCGCCGATGGTGTCGTACTCCTCGTCCGAGAGCTCGGCGCCGAAGCGCTCGTTGAACTCCTCGATCGGCATCAGGGCTTCGATCTCGTAGCGGCCCTGGCCGGTCTGCTCGACGTGCGCGTCCTCAGTGGGGGCATCGTCATGCTCGTCGTCGATCTCGCCGACGATCTGCTCCAGCAGGTCCTCGATGGTGACCAGGCCCGCCACGCCGCCGAACTCGTCAACCACGATCGCCATGTGGTTGCGCGACTGCCGGAACTCGCGCAGCAGCACGTTGAGCCGCTTGGATTCCGGAATCAGCACGGCAGGCCGCAGCAGGGCCTGCAGGGCCGGCGGCTGGCCGCCGGCGCAGCCGCGCAGCAGATCCTTGGCCAGCAGGATGCCGAGGATCTCGTCCTTGTCCTCGCCGTGTACCGGGAAACGCGAGTGCCCGCTCTCGACCACGGTCTGCAGCACTTCGGCGGGGCTCGCATCGATGGCGATCGACACCATCTGCCCGCGCGGCACCATCACATCGCCCACCTGCAGGTCGGACACCGCGATCGCGCCTTCGATCATGGCCAGGCTGTCGGCGGTGAGGAGGCCGGCGGCCTGCGCGGAGCGCAGCTCCTCCAGCAGGTCTTCGCGGCTGCGTGGCTCGCCCGTCAGGGCCTGGGTCAAACGACCAAACCAGGACCGGCTGGACGAGCCGGTGGTACTACTCGGATCTTCGGACATTGCGCTGGGAACATCGCCCGCTTAGGGGCACCGCCAGCGAGTGTATCCCAAGACTGTGAAGGGCTTCCGCCGCCGCGGCGGGCACAAGCCGAGCCGTGAAGGCAGAATGAAGGACACTCTCGGCTCGGGGGAGCCATGAAGCAGAACCTGCTCGCTGCATCCTGTCTGGCGGTGCTCGGACTCCCGTTCTTCTCCCACGCAGGGGCCCATGGGCCCGGGCCCGATCCGTCCAAGGCCGATGCGCGCCGCCTGGAGGTGCTGCGGGTCGAAACGCGGGATGAGAACGTCATCCGCGCGCTGGCGCTCGCGCACGGTCATCTGATCGTCGATCGGGACAAGGGCGTGGTGATCTTCGACGCGCCGCAGGGCGGGCGCATTCCGCTGCTGGCCAAGGGCCTCAAGGTCGCGGTCGATCCGGTGCTGAGCGCGGCGCTGAACGAGTCGCAGGCGATCCTGCGCGCCAAGGGCATCAGCGGCTACGCCTGCTACCGGACGGTGGCCGAGACGAATGCGCGCCTCGATGCCCTGGTCGCCCAGCATCCGCAGCTGGCCAGCGTGATCGACATCGGCCCCAGCTGGGAGGGCCAAGCGGCCGGCCCCGGGAGCGGCGAGCGACTGCGCGTGCTGAAGCTTGGCAACAGCCAAGTGCCCGGGCCGAAACCTGCCCTGTTCGCCATGACCGCGGTGCATGCGCGCGAGTACACCACCGCCGAGCTCGGCCTGCGCTTCGCCGAGCGGCTGCTGGCGGGCTACGGCCGTGATGCCGACGCCACCTGGGTCCTCGATCACCACGAGGTGCACCTGCTGGTGCAATCCAATCCGGACGGACGCAAGCGCGCGGAGACCGGGCAGCTTTGGCGCAAGAACACCAACCATGGGTATTGCGGCGCGACCAGCACGGCGCGAGGCGCCGATCTCAACCGCAACTTTCCGTTCTCCTGGGGCACGGTCCCGGGCGGCTCCAGCCCCGAACCTTGCAACGACACCTATCGCGGACCTGCCGCGGCGTCGGAACCCGAGACACAGGCCATCGTCAGCCACGTACGCGGCCTGTTTCCGGACCGGCGCGGCGACAGTCCCAGCGACGCCGCGCCTGCCGACACCCAGGGGCTGTTCCTCGACATCCACAGTTACTCGCAGCTCGTGCTCTGGCCCTGGGGCAGCACCACCCAGCCGGCCCCCAACGATGCCCCGCTGGTCGCGCTGGGCCGACGCTTCGCCTGGTTCAACGGCTACACCCCGCAGCAGTCGGTGGGCCTGTATCCCACCGATGGCACGACCGATGATTTCGCCTATGGCGAGCTCGGCGTTCCGGCCTACACCTTCGAACTGGGCACGGCCTTCTTCCAGGACTGCGCCAGCTTCGAAAGCCGTATCGCACCCGACAATCTGCAGGCGCTGATGTATGCCGCCAAGGTCGTACGCGAGCCTTATCGGCTGCCCTTCGGCCCCGAGGCGCGCGAGCTGCGCGTTGAGCCCGACCTGCCCGTGGTGGGTGAGACGGTTCTGCTCAGCGCAGTGATCGATGACAGCCGCAGCAGCACGACCGGAGGCAGCGTGCCGGTACAGGCGATTGCGGCCGCCCGCGCCTACGTCGGCACGCCGCCGTGGCAGGGCGGTGCGCAAGCGGTCGCGTTGCAGGCGCAGGACGGTGCATTCAATGCCTCGGTCGAGACGACGCGGGTCGAGTGGCCGGCGACGGACGTGGGCAGGCAGCTGGTCTATGTGCAGGGCGAGGACGCCAGCGGCGCGCGCGGTCCGGTCGCCGCGGCCTTTGTCGATGTGCGTGCCACGGATCAGGTCGCACAGCTGGCCGGCCGCATCAGTCGGGTCGGTGACGGCGCCGCCGTGGCCGGCGCCACGGTGCGCATCGGCGGCTTCTCGGCCACGGCTGACGCGAGCGGCCAGTACGCCCGGCGTGTGCCGGCGGAGGCCAGCGTCATCGAGGTCGAGGCGGCGGGCTTTGAGCCCCTGCGCGTCGAGGGTGTCAGCCTGCAGCCGGCTTCGCTCAATACCCGCAATCTGCAGCTCTACGCCTACTGCCCGCTGCTGTCCATGGACGCCGAACAGGGCGCGCAGGGTTGGACGGCGACGCGACCCGGCGGCGGCACGCCGCTGTGGAGCATCGTCGAGACCTCGCCGGCGGGCGGCAGCCGGGCCTGGCACGACAGCGCCACGGGCGTCTACGCCAACAGTCTCGACACCCAGCTGCTGTCGCCTGCGCTGAACCTGCAGGGCTATACCGGCCTGCGCCTTCGCCTGCGCAGCTTCTGCGACACCGAGTCCGGCTACGACTTCGGCACGATCCAAGTGCGTGCGTCGGCAGCTGCCGAATGGACGACCGTGTACAGCTGCAGCGGCGATCCGAGCTGGCGCGCGCTGGACATCCCCGTGCCCCAGCTCGAGGGCGCGGTGCAGGCGCAGATCCGCTTCCGTCTGACCAGCGACAGCAGTGTCCAGGACGACGGCTGGTATGTGGACGACATCGTGCTGGAAGGCGGCGGACCGACCTGCCGGGCGCAGCAGCAGCCAGTCGGACTCTTCGAGGATGGCTTCGAGCTGCAGTAGTCGCACGCCCGCCGGGTGCGCCGGTCGCCTCGCGGTCCTCAGTCCGGCGTCCGCGCGTCGAGCCGGTTCACCTGCGCCAGCACCAGTTCGCCGCCGCCTTCCAGCAGCACGCGACCGCCCTCACCCAACAGCAGGGCGCTGTCCCCTTGGGCGAGTGCGATGTCGAGGCCGGCCTCGCGAACGCGGGCCTGGCCGGAGGCGAGGTGCAGCAGCCAACGTTCGCCCGCGCGCGGAAAGAACAGCATGCTGCCGAGCAGCGGGCGCGCGAGCAGGCGCGCCTCCACGGCCTCGGGCCGGAACATCAGGTTGATGACCTCGCAGGGGCCGTCGATGCATTCGGCGCGGGTGTTGGCAGCGCCCTCGAAACGGCAGAGCGAGTAAGGCGATTCCAGATGCGTCGCCCCGACGTCTTCGGTATGCAGTCGCAGGCCTCCGCCGCGCTGGTACATCAGCTCCCGGCGATACCCGGCGAAGTTCGAGAACGGGCCATCGGTCTCGATGCGCGCCAGCGAGACGCGCCAGTCCGGCGCCTCGCCCTCGCGCCAGACCTCGCGCGTGCTGCCGCCGCCGTTGCGCCAGGCCTGGCGTTCATAGCGATGCGCGGGTAGGGCGATCAGGGGCATTGCGCGTTATCAGGCGATGACATCGCCGCCGAGTGTAGCGAGCGCGCCGGCCGCCGTTCGAGCGCACGAAAGCGAAAGGCCCCGGCGAGCCGGGGCCTTTCTCCTTCCCTTGGAAGTGGCCGCCGCGCGTGCCACGCGGCGGGCTCCCCCGGGCAGACACGTCCCTGTGCCCACCCGGCGATTTGCGCTGCCGGCATCCACGCCGGGTCGCGGGGCCTTCAGCGCGCGGGGGCCGGTGCCGCCGGGGCGGCACTGACGATGATCTTGTCGCGGTTCTTCTCGACGGTCGCGAGGCCGATGCCGCGCACTTCGGCCAGCTGGTCGGCGCTGCGGAAGGGACCGTTCTCGGTGCGGTAGGCAACGATGGCTTCGGCCTTGGCCGGGCCCACGCCGTTCAGCGTGGCAGCGAGCGTGGCGGCGTCGGCGGTGTTGATGTTGACCTTGTCGGCGGCAAAGGCCGAGGCGGCCATCAGCAGGGACAGGAACAGGGCGGCGAACAGGCTGGACAGACGATTCATGGCTTCATCCTCATGGGTTCAGGCGTCTCGGAATCCCCGGCCAAGCCCCGGGGCGGCCCGGCGTATCGGCCGGTGGAGACAGTCTCCGTATCGGCCTGCCGCGGCGGCATCGGCGCATCGCACTGGGGCGGCTGCGACATCACGCGAGTGAAGGGTCGGAGTTTTCCTACCCGGCTCGGCCGGCTGCGCCCACTGAGGCTAAACTGCGGGGCCCCGCGGCCGGCCCTGCGCACGGCCCGCGCCACGCCCTTCGATTCGAGGAACCGCCATGGATTCGCAGCAGGTCGAGCGCTTCGTCAACGAACTCTGGGACGACGAGATCGTCGGTCAGCTGGTCGAGTACATCCGCATCCCCAACAAATCGCCGATGTTTGATGCCGACTGGGTCAAGCACGGCTACATGGAGGACGCGGTCAAGCTGATGGAAGCCTGGGCGCGCAAGCAGCCGGTGCGCGGCATGCAGATCGAGGTGGTGCGCCTGCCCGGCCGCACGCCGCTGATCTTCATCGAGATCGCCGGCAGCGACGCCCACAACCCCGACACCGTGCTGCTCTACGGCCACCTCGACAAGCAGCCGGAGATGACCGGCTGGGCCGACGACCTCGGCCCCTGGAAGCCGGTCATCAAGGGCGACAAGCTGTTCGGCCGCGGCGGCGCTGACGATGGCTACGCCCTGTTCGGCTCGCTGGCCGCGATCATGGCCCTGCAGCAGCAGGGCCGGCCGCACGCGCGCTGCGTGATCCTGATCGAGGCATGCGAAGAATCCGGCAGCTACGACCTGCCGCACTACGTCGATCATCTGGCCCAGCGCATCGGCAAGCCCTCGCTGGTGGTCTGTCTAGACTCCGGCTGCGGCAACTACGAGCAGCTGTGGTGCACCACCTCGCTGCGCGGCCTGGCCGGCGGCAACCTCAAGGTCAGCGTGCTGGAGGAAGGCGTGCACTCGGGCGATGCCTCGGGCGTGGTGCCGTCCAGCTTCCGCATCCTGCGCCAGCTGCTGTCGCGGCTGGAGGACGAGGTGAGCGGCCGCATCCGCGCCGAGGAGCTGTTCGTCGAGATCCCGGCCGAGCGCATCGAGCAGGCCAAGCGCGCGGCGAGCGTGCTCGATCGCGAGATCTGGGCCAAGTTCCCCTTCCTGCCCGGCATGTCGCCGATGCACAGCGAGCTGCATGAGTTGGTGCTCAACCGCACCTGGCGCCCGGCGCTGTCGGTCACCGGCGTCGACGGCATGCCGCCGCTGTCGAATGCCGGCAACGTGCTGCGCCCGCACACGGCGGTGAAGCTGTCGCTGCGCCTGCCGCCCACGCTCGACGGCGAGAAGGCCGGTAAGGTGCTGCGCAAGCTGCTGCTGGATAACCCGCCCTACGGCGCCCGCGTCGAGTTCGAGCTGGAGAAGAGCAGCACCGGCTGGAATGCGCCGAGTCAGTCGCACTGGCTGAACCACGCCATCGAGCACGCCTCGCAGGCGGCTTTCGGCAAGCCGGCGATGTACATGGGCGAGGGCGGCACGATTCCGTTCATGGGCATGCTCGGCGAGAAGTTCCCCGGCGCGCAGTTCATGATCACCGGTGTGCTGGGCCCGCACTCGAATGCGCACGGTCCGAACGAATTCCTGCACATTCCCACCGGCAAGCGCGTCACTGCCGCGGTGGCGCACGTGATTGCCGAGCACTACGAGGCCAGCGCCCGCGGCGAGACCACCCAGGTCGGGGTCGCCTCGGGTGACACCCGCTTCGGCAACCACGGCTGCTGCTGATCGAGCCCCCGGGCTCCGGGGGCGATGGCGCCCGGGGCCCGCACTGAGCCACATCCAAGCGAGGTGAAGCATGAGCATTCTGTGGACGCTGCTGATCGGTTTCGTGATCGGGCTTGTGGCGCGTTTCCTGAAGCCGGGGCCGCAGAGGCTGGGCCTCATCCTGACCACCGTGCTGGGTATTGCCGGCGCCTTCGTCGGCAGCTTCATCGGCCAGACGCTGGGCTTGTATCAGCCTGGGCAGGCGGCCGGCTTCATCATGTCGGTGATTGGCGCCATCATCGTGCTCGCTGTCTGGGGCGCGCTCAGCAAAGGAAAGTGAAAGTCGTGAACACTCCGCGAGCTTTGTTGCTGGCTCCGCTGCTGGCCGCGCTGGCGGCCTGCGGCGCTTCCGAAACGCCTTTGCCTGGTGATGCCGAGCCCCCCGCACCCGCGGCGCCCGCCGCGGATGCCATGGCGACTGCGGCGCCTGCCGTGGCTCAGGTGCTCGAGGCTGGCAAGTCCTGGTCCCTGATCGAGGCCTCGGACGACACTCTCAAGAGCGCTGCCGCCGAGGCCGGCATCTTCATCGAGGTGCAGGACGCGCGCATCGTGGGTTACGGCGGCTGCAATCGCTTCAGCGTGCCGCTGCAGCGCGGCGAGGGCGGCAGCATCAAGCTGGAGGCGGTGGTCGCGAGCAAGCGCGCCTGCGCCTCGGACGCGCTGAACGCAGCTGAACAGACCTTCCTGCAAACCCTGAGCGCAGCGCAAAGCTTCGAGCTCCGAGACGAGGGGCTGTTCCTGCGCACCGCGGACGGCGCCGAGCTGAAGTTCAGTGCGGGGCGTCCCGGTGGCGCGGAAGGCGAGGCCTCGCAGGCCGAGGGCACATGAGCCGCCGCATCCAGCAGCGCCGCTCGCGCATCCACGGAAACGGCGTGTTCGCGGCCGCCGACATTCCGGCCGGCACCCGCCTGGTCGAGTACAAGGGTCTGCGCCGCACCCACGACGAGGCCGATGCCCTGTACGGCGACAGCCTCGACACCGGCCACACCTTCCTGTTCACGCTCAACGACGACTACCTGATCGACGCCAACGTCGACGGCAACGTCGCCCGCTGGATCAACCACAGCTGCGCGCCGAACTGCCAGGCCGTGCTGGAGGAAGACCCCAAGAGCGATCCGCAGCGCGACCGCGTCTTCATCGAAAGCCTGCGCGACATCAAAGCCGGCGAAGAGCTGACCTACAACTACGGCATCCGCCTGTCGGTGCC
>VFQU01000877.1_pt1 | contig 20984 bp, 18 predicted proteins | sample 3512311 | NCBI WGS metagenome assembly VFQU01 (sample SAMN10412377, study PRJNA504923) | tailings metagenome | isolation source: Relicate 3 Philex TSF3 active mining site | place: Philippines: Tuba, Benguet | collected 2017-08-29
TCGCCCAGACGCTCAACGTGGAGGCTCGCCTGGAAGTGGGCCAGGTGGAACAAACGGTGGAAGTCACCGGTGAGCTCCCGGGGGTGCAGACGGCCACGTCGGACCTCGGTACGACGGTCAACCGTAGCAAGCTGATCGACCTGCCACTCTTTGTGGGTGGCAATGTACGCAATCTCGAACAGTTCATATTCCTGGCGCCCGGCGTCACCGGCAACACCAACGACACGCAGATCAGCGGTTCTCCCAATCGCGCCAAGGAAGTGCTCGTGGATGGCGTAGCCTCGACGGGCATTGAGTCCGGGGGCATCATCGCCGGAAATGGGCGTCCCTCGGTGGAAACCATTGGTGAGTTCAAACTGGTGCGCGCCAACTTCAACGCCGAATATGGGCGCACTGGTGGTGGGGTGCAGATCTTTACCACCCGTAGTGGCACCAATGAACTGCATGGGTCTGTTTTCAACTATCTTCGTAACGACAAGCTCGATGCTCGCGGCTTCTTCCAGCGCGCCCGCCAGGTGAACCGCCAGAACGAGTTCGGCGCCACGCTGGGTGGTCCGGTGGTGATTCCCGGTCTCTACAACGGCAAGAATCGCACCTTCTTTCATTTTGTCTACAGCGGCTACCGCTTCCGGCAGGGCTCGCCCAATACGCTGCAGAGCCTGATTCCGCTCGACTTCCGTCAGGGCGATTTTTCCCGGGCCAACCCCATTTTTGACCCCGCCACCAATCGCAGCACCGGCACTGGCATCGTCCGTGACGTATTTCCGGGCAACCGCATCCCGGCCAGCCGCTTCTCGAACGTTTCCCGCAACATTCTGCCGCTGCTGCCCACCCCCGACAACAACAACATCTTCAATAACTTCCTCTCGGTGGGGCGGGGAAGAACCGACTCCAACCAGATCAACCTGAAGCTGGATCATGCCTTTAGTGACCGCAACCGCATCTCCGGTTATTACTACCGGGACCTGCACGAAATCTTCGACCCCGAACTCGTGCCCGGCCCCACGTCGCCCAACCGCACCGTGGCCAGCAAGAACAACTGGCTGCGGATGAGTCACGATTTGGTGATCTCCCCCACCAAGCTGAACCACATCACGGTCGGCTACACGCGCACGGCTGTACGCATTGCCAGCTACAGCCTCAACCAGGACTGGCCCAACCGGCTGGGCCTGACCGGTGTGAATACCGGTCCCGACAATACCTTCCCCTGCATTGAGTTCATCGCTTCGGGGTTCTCGCGTCTCGGCGACCAGAATTGCAACAGCCGTGTATTTCAGACCAACAACGCCTACCAGTTGGGCGAAAGCTTCTCCTGGGTGCGCGGCAGCCACAACCTGAAGTTCGGACTGGACTACCGCTGGATGGAAACCAACGGGATCGACCCTTGGCGTACCATGGGCTGGTTCCAGTTCAACGCGCTCGAAACGGCGCTGCCCGGCACCGCCAACACCGGCAACGCCATTGCCAGCTTCCTGCTGGGCGGCGTCAACCGCGGGCAGTTGCAGGTCTTCAGCTACTTTCCCCGCAACCGCTACCAGTATTGGGCCGGCTATGCGCAGGACGACTGGAAGGTTTCCCGCCGCCTCACGATCAACTACGGCATCCGCTACGACGTCTTCATTCCCCGTTACGAGCGCCGCGATAATCTGAGCACTTTCGACCTCAACCTGCCCAACCCCGCCGCGGGTGGCCGGCCTGGGGCGATGATCTTTCTGGGTGAAGGCGAGGGCCGCAGTGGGCTCCAGCGGCTCGCCGATATTGACTTCAAGGCCTTCGGTCCACGCCTTGGCATCGCCTACAGCCTGAATGACAAGACTGTTCTGCGCAGTGGCTATGGCATCTACTATGCGCAAGGCAATGCGAATGCCGGTCTTCGGGATTCGCTGCAATCGAGCGTCGGCTTCGTCGCCCAGCCCGTGTTCCAGTCCCTCGATGCAGGCGTCACCCCCGGTTTCAACTGGGATGGCGGCTTCCCCCAAAACTTCGCCCGTCCCCCCTTCATCAACCCGGCCGCCGGCAATGGTTCGGACGTGCGCATGATGCTGCGCAGCGACGGCCGTCCGCCCTACATGCAGAACTGGTCCTTCACCATTGAGCGTGAACTGGCCTCGCGCATCAACCTCGAACGCACCTACCTGGGCACGAAGGGCACCCGCCTCGGCAATGGCCTCGTGCAGTGGAATCAGCTCGACCCTTCGCTGCTCAGCCTGGGCAGTTTGCTCACTCGCCCCGTCACCTCCGCCGAAGCGCAGGCGGCGGGCATCCGCGTTCCCTACACCGGCTTCACGGGTTCCGTTGCCCAATCGCTGCGGCCTTTCCCCCATATGCAGTCGGTGTGGAACCGCTCCAACCCCTCGGGCAGTTCCACCTATCACGCCTTCCAGACCCAGCTGCAGGTACGCAGCTGGCGCGGGCTCGATGTACAAATGGCCTATACCTGGGCCAAAACAATTTCTGACTCCGATGTTTTGGCCGGCGGCGGACCACAAGGCCAGAACGCCTACAACCGGCGGCTCGAAAAGGCTATCGCGACCACTGACGTACCCCACGTCTTCGCCCTCAGCTACAGCTACCAGTTGCCCAGTTTCAAGGGTGCCGCGCGCCACATTCTGGGCGGCTGGACCTTCACCGGCATCCACCAGTACTCCACCGGCACGCCCATCGTACTGTCGGCCAACAACACTCTGCCCCTGTTTAATCAGCTGCTGCGGCCGGATGTGCTCAGCGACAATCGGCAGTTCAGTGGCGGTGATTTCGACCCCGCCACCAACTTCTGGATCAACCGCAGCGCTTTTGCCGCACCCGGTGCTCTGCGCTTCGGCACCAGCGCCCGTTCGCACACCAACTTGCGGAACCCCAACGTGCTGAACGAAAACTTTGGCTTGATCAAACGCTTCAAGCTCTGGGAAAAGCTGCAACTACAATTCCGGGCGGAATTGTTTAATGCCTTCAACCGCACGGTCTTTGCCGCGCCTCAGGCCAATGTCAGCAACGCGCAGTTTGGCCGCATTGCCGGTCAGGCGAATACTCCCCGCCAGGGACAGTTGGCCTTGCGCGTTGATTTCTAGCCTCGAGCCATTTGCCGGCGCCCCCGTCCGGGGTGCCGGACCCTTAAAATAAAGGCTGTGATTCCGAACTTCCGGGAAACGCCCCAGCGTCTCCGCCGACGCGCTTTCCAGCTATTCGGCAATCTCCCCATCCGGCCCAAACTGTTGGTGCTGCACAATGTTTTTTTTCTGGTGCTCACCATCGGCGTCTACTTCAGCGTCATGCCCCTCTTCGAACGGCGTGTGGCCAGTGCGAAGCAACGGGAATTCACTTTGCTCGCCCAGTTGTTTACCGACGACGGGGGCCTGCCGGCCCTCCAGTTGATGGGGCTTTACACCTATCGCCAGGGCGATGCTGGCTCGCTGGCCATGCCGCGGGTGGCCATTGAATACCTCAACAGCAACCCCACCCGTGTCTGGCTCGACCCCGCTGTTTCCGACACCATCTACAAGCGATCTCCCATCGCGGGCCTCTATCGCGCCATCACCATCCCCGATGTCTACTACGACGGCATCGTCACACGCGCCAAATACACTCTCTTCCTGGTTCTCGCCATCCTCTATCTGGCGGCTCTGCTTATTCTCGAGCTCCTCATCATGCCGCTCTACGTCTACCGGCCCATCCAGCTTTTTCTGGATGCCGATAACGCCGCCCGCACCAACAATCGCGAGCGTGAACTCATTGAAGAGGACCTCATTCTGGAAGATGAAATTGGCCAGATCATGCATTCGCGCAACGAAACCATGCGCCGCCTCCGCCAGCAGAATGAAGAACTGGCAGCCGCCCGCGCCAAGTTGCTCGAGCAGGACCGGCTGGCCAGCCTCGGTCTGCTTTCTGCTTCCGTGGCGCACGAACTCAACACACCGCTCGCCGTGCTGCAAGGCTACATCGAGAAGTTCGCCGAAGAAAACAACTCGCCCCAGAATGCGCAGCGCCTCTCTCGCATGTTGAAGATGACCCAGCGGCTGCGCGGTATTTCTGAGTCGCTGGTGGGCTTTTCCCGGGTCCGCCGCGACCAGCACGAGCCCATCCTGCTGCAGCCCCTTTTTGAGGAGGCGTGGACCATCGCCTCCATTGACGAAAAGGCCAGCCGCGTTCAGTTCCTGAACGAAGCACTGCCGTCGCACGCCGTTCTGGGCAATGCCGACCGTCTGCTGCAGGTTTTCCTCAACCTCATTCGGAATGCTCTGCAGGCCGTTCCCGAAACCGGTGGTCTCATCCGCATCACCACCCGACCTGTTCAGCAGAACGGCAAAGACCTGATTCGGATTTCCGTGGAGGACAACGGTCCGGGCATCCCACCCGAAGTGCTGCCAGACATCTTCGATGCTTTTGTCTCTACGCGTCTCGATTCCAAAGGCACCGGACTCGGGCTCACGGTTTCGGAAGGAATCGTCCATCAACACGGCGGCACGATTTCCGCCGCCAATTGCCCTTCAGGCGGTGCGCGGCTGGAGGTCTGCCTGCTAGCCTGCCCGGCGAACCAGGTCCCGGCCGACACCCGCGCGTCCCGGCTCTCGGCGTAGTTCGGCGAAAGGCAACAAGGGTTGCCGGGCCAAACGTTCCGCCGCCGCCTCAATTTCTTCCCGGCGATCCTGCCAGTTCCGCACCACCAGACATTCGGCTGCGATGCGTGCCACACCGGGATAGTCCCGCTTACGGAATTGCCCCACTTGCAGTTTCTCGGCTGGTACGCCCGCCGCCTCCAGCTCAGCTTCGAATGCGGCTGCGCCACCCACCAGGAATTCCCCGTCCACGTGGATCAGGTCCTCGGCCATTCCTCGCACTCCAGGGCCCAGCTTTACCCATTCGGCAGCCTGGCCACGGCCCTCCACACGCAAGCCGATTCCGCGCGGCTCCGTCACCTCACCCAGCTTTTCCCAGGACCCCAATACCCCGTGCACCGGCGTCACATACACTGCCCGCGTGTGCACCGTAACCTGGTCCAAAACCGTGGCCGGAGTGACGTTCATCGTTTCCAGATCCAGGTCTGCTGCTACTGCTCTTTGGCCGCTGCTTTCTATGCCGCGCCAAAGCTCTTGCGGGGCAAGCGCCCCCAATATCACCTCGTCCTGACCTTCCATGAAGCTCATCCATTGCACCATACCTTTATCGGCCACGGCAACAGATTGCTCCACCTCTCTACCAAATTCCTTTATTTCCTTTACTTTGCGGCCTCTATCTGTGTTAATCTAGCGAATTGTCATGCGTGTGCCCGAACTCATTCAACGTAAGCGCGACGGCGAAGAACTAGAGCCTGAAGAACTCTCATTCCTCGTCAACGGCTACCTCCGCGGCGAAATCCCGGATTATCAGATGTCGGCCTTCCTGATGGCCGTCTACTTCAAGGGCCTGTCGGAACCCGAAACCGACCACCTCACCAGCGTGATGGTCGCCTCGGGACAAACCCTCGATCTTTCCTCCATTCCCGGCGTTAAGGTAGACAAGCATTCCACGGGTGGGGTGGGTGACAAGACCAGCCTCATCGCCGCGCCTTTGGCCGCTGCTGCCGGCGTAATCGTGCCAATGATTTCGGGCCGTGCCCTGGGCTTTACGGGCGGCACTCTGGACAAGCTGGAGTCCATCCCCGGTTTCAACGTTTACCTGTCTGTCGAACAGTTCAAAGATCAACTGGCCCGCCTTGGCCTTGCCTTCATTGGTCAGACCCAGGAACTTGCGCCTGTCGACGGCAAGCTGTATGCGCTGCGTGATGTCACCGCCACTGTGGAGAGCATTCCCCTGATTGCTTCGTCCATCATGTCGAAGAAGATCGCTGCCGGAGTTGATGCTCTCGTGCTCGATGTCAAGGTTGGTGCTGGCGCGTTTATGAAGCAGCAGGTGCATGCCCGCCGCCTCGCCCAGTTGATGGTGGGCATTGGCCGCCGGGTCGACAAGCGGGTGCAAGCCCTCATCACCGACATGAATCAGCCGCTTGGTTTCGCTGTTGGCAATGCTCTGGAAGTGATGGAAGTTTCCCAGACACTTCAGAATTCCGGCCCCATCGATCTCACCCGCCTCAGCCTGGAACTGGCCGCGCGGATGATCTATCTGGCCAAGCTGACTCCGACGCTGGAAGCCGCTCGTGAACTGGCTCAAACCAAGCTGCTGGACGGCTCCGGCTACCGCAAGTTCAAGGAAGTGATCGCTGCGCAGGGCGGCAATGCCGACGTGCTGGACCGCTTTGACCTGCTGCCGAATGCCACGGGCATGCGCGAAATCGTCACCACGCGCGCTGGCTACGTCAGCGCCATCGACGCCGAAGGCGTTGGCAAGTCGGTCGTCATGATCGGCGGTGGCCGCAACCTGGCTACTGACCCGATTGACCCTGCCGTAGGGGTCATTCTCGAAGTCAAGGTTGGCCAGAAGGTGGATGCTGGCAGCGTCCTTTGCCGCCTCTATCACACCAACGAAAACAACCTCGATGAAGCGGCCGAAATTCTGGAAGATTCCTTCCGTATTTCCGCCAACGCTCCCGATCAACGCGACATCCTGCTCGAAGTTGTAGGCTAGTCAAATGGTCGGCCTCCTTGGCCTCATCGTCATTCTTGCGGTCTGTTACGCCATGTCAACAGACCGCAAATCCATTCGTCCCCGCTTGTTGCTTTGGGGCCTGGGCCTGCAGTTCACTTTCGCCGTTGTGGTCCTGCGCACTCCTGCGGGCAGTCTCTTTCAGACCGCTTCGGCCGCTGTGAACTCTTTGCTGCAGTATTCCGAGGAAGGATCCACTTTCCTGTTCGGCGAAAAACTCGGCCGCGCCTCGGCGGAGTTTGGTGTGCTCTTTGCCTTTCAGGTGCTGCCCATCATCATCTTCATCGCCAGTCTGTTTTCGGTGCTCTACTTCTTTGGCGTGATGCAGATCGTCATTGGCGTGATGGCCAAGTTGATGCGCCGTACGATGGGGGGCTCGGGCGCTGAATCCACCAATGTGGCTGCCTCCATCTTCATGGGTCAGACCGAAGCGCCTCTCACGATTCGCCCCTTCCTGCCCAAGCTCACGGAGTCAGAACTGTTCACCATCATGACCAGCGGCATGGCTCACGTCTCTGGCGCCACGATGGCTGCTTACGTCAAGTTCGCTGGTGTCTCGATTGAACACTTGCTCACCGCCGTCATCATGACGGCCCCGGCCACCATTCTTCTGGCCAAAATGCTGGTGCCGGAAACGGCAAACCCGGAAACCTCCGGTGATGTTCCTCTTACTGTGGAGAAGCCAGGCATTAACGTGATTGATGCCGCCGCCCGGGGTGCTGGCGACGGCCTGCACCTGGCCCTGAACATCGCCGCCATGCTCATTGCCTTTCTGAGTCTCATTGCGCTGCTGAACGGAATTCTGACTGGCCTCGGCGCGCCAACTCTGCAGACCATCCTCGGTTATCTCTTCGCGCCAGTGGCTTGGCTGCTCGGTGTTGCGTGGAACGATTGCCAGTCCATTGGCCAGTTTCTGGGCACGCGTCTCGTCCTCAACGAGTTTGTCGCCTTCATCGAACTCGGCAAGTTCAAGGCGCAACTGGACCCGCGCTCCTTTACCATCGCCACCTTCGCCCTTTGCGGCTTTGCCAATCTCAGCTCCATTGCCATTCAGGTGGGCGGGCTCGGCGCCCTGATGCCTACCCGGAAATCAGACATTGCCCGCCTTGGCCTCAAGGCCGTCATGGCCGGCACCATGGCCAACTTTATGTCAGCCTGCATCGCTGGAATTCTGCTATGAACGAAACCCTCGCCTTCCTGCAATCTCGCATCACGACGCCGCCTAACATTGCCCTCGTTCTCGGGTCTGGCCTGGGCGCCATGGCTGAGGCCATCGAAAATCCTACGGTGATTCCCTATTCGGAGATTCCCGGCTGGCCGGCCAGCACAGCCGTGGGCCACGCGGGGCATCTCATCTTTGGTCAACTCGAAGGCCGCCCGGTTGCCGCCATGAGTGGACGCGCTCATTACTACGAAGGGCACTCCATCAGCCAGGTGGTTCTCGGTGTGCGCACCCTCGCTCGCCTCGGCGCCCGTCACGCCATCCTCACCAATGCTGCCGGCGGCATCAATCTCACCTACCACCGCGGCGCCCTCGTGCTGATTACCGATCATCTCAACCTGCAGGGCACCAATCCCCTGATTGGCCCCAATGACGACACTCTCGGTCCCCGCTTCCCGGACATGACCTTCTGCTATTCCCCCCGCCTGCGCGAACTGGCGGATGACACCGCCCGCCACCTGGGCATCCCCCTCCACCATGGCGTCTATGCCTGTCTGAGCGGCCCCAGTTATGAAACCCCCGCCGAAATACGCTACCTGCGCATTATCGGCGCAGATCTGGTGGGTATGTCCACCGTTCCGGAAGCCATCGCCCTCCACCATATGGGTGTCGAAGTACTGGCTTTTTCCTGCGTCACCAACATGGCTGCCGGCGTCACCAACGAAGCGATCAACCACGAGGAAGTCCTCGAAACCGGCCGTCAGGTGCGCGACCAGTTTTCGAGGCTTCTGCGCGGCATCCTCCCGCGCGTATGACTTTGCTCGAACTGGCTCGCGAGGCACAGTCGCGCGCTTATTGCCCCTACTCGCAATACCCCGTGGGCTGCGCGCTCGAAGCTGCCGACGGCACCATCTTTACCGGCTGCAACATTGAGAATGCCAGCTATGGCGCCACTGTCTGTGCCGAGCGGGTTGCTCTCTTTGAGGCGGTCAAACTGGGCCACCGCAACTTCCGCCGCCTTGTCATCTGCACCAACGCCGCTACCCCGGCGCCCCCCTGCGGGCTCTGCCGTCAGGCCCTGGCCGAATTCTGCCACCCCGATCTTGCGATCATCTTGATTGGTGCCCATGATTCACAAATCGAGTTCCGCTTCGGCGACCTCTTCCCTCACCCCTTCTCTCCCGCGTCGCTCCTTTAGCTTGGCCCTCGCCGGCGCCGCCTTTGCGGCGCCGCCCCGCCGCACCCTGATCTCCGCTGCTGTGGTGCTCACCATGGATGCCCAACGACGTGTTCTCGAAGACGGCGCCGTGGTGGTCGAAAACGAAAAGATCCTCGCCGTCGGCCCCCGGGCCCAATTGCGCCGCGACTTCCCCGAAGCGCGGCATCTGGCCCGGCCGCAATCCATTCTCATTCCAGGCCTCATCAATACTCACGCGCATATCCCCATGTCGCTGCTGCGCGGCATCGCCGATGATCGCCGCCTGCAGGACTGGCTCGAGAATTTCATCTTCCCTGCCGAAGCCCGCAATGTGACAGCAGACTTCTGCTACTGGGGCACCCTTCTCGGTTGTCTCGAAATGATGCTCTCCGGCACGACCACCTACACCGACATGTACTACTTTGAGGAGGAGATCGCCCGCGCCACCCGTCAGGCGGGCCTGCGCGCCGTTCTGGGTCAGACCGTCATCGGCTTCCCCGTAGCAGATGCCAAAACGCCCACCGCCGCTCTCGCTCGCACGGAAGCCTTCTTTAAACAGTTTGCCGCGGACCCACTCATCACCCCCGCCGTTGCCCCGCATGCCCTTTACACCAATTCCCGCGAAACCCTCACTGCCTGTCGCCGCCTGGCCGATCAATACCGCCGCCCCCTGATCATCCACGTTTCGGAAACCAAAAAGGAACTCGACGACATGCGCGCCAAATATGGCGCCAGCCCCGTGCAGGTGCTCGCCGACTGGGGTATCTTCGACGGTCCCACCATCGCCGCCCATGTCATCTGGGTGGACGACGCCGACATCCGTACCCTTGCGGCCAAGCGGGTTGGCCTTGCGCATTGCCCCTCGTCCAACATGAAACTGGCCAGCGGCATTGCCCCTGTCGCCAAACAGCTCGCCGCCGGCCTCGCCGTGGGCATTGGCACCGATGGCCCCGCCGGTTCCAACAACGACTTCCACCTCATCGAGGAAATCGACCTCGCCGCCAAACTGGCCAAGATACACGCCATGGACCCCGAAGTCCTCCCGGCCCAAACTGCCCTCGAAATGGCCACCGTTCATGGCGCCGCCGTGCTGGGCCAATCCGCCTCCATCGGGTCGCTCGAGCCAGGCAAACTCGCCGACCTTGTCCTGCTCAACGCCAACGCCGCCCACCTCTTGCCCCGCTTTGACCCCTACTCCACGGTCGTTTACGCCGCCAAGGCCGCCGATGTCACCGATGTCTTTGTTCACGGCCAGCCGGTTGTGCGCGAGTCTCGCTCCACTCGACTCAACTCCGTCGCGATTCTGGACAAGGCGCGTTCCTTCCAGCGTCAGATCGCCCTATCCCTATCTAAGAAATAGGAATACCTCTCCCAGTATTGCCCTATCCCCCGAAGATTAAACCCTGAGATTTCCACCGGGTTTCCACGACTATTCCGCCGTACCATGCAATTCAAATTTGCTTTGATCGCTCGTGCGGCGATGACCGCCTTCCTCGTGTCTGCCTCTGCCCAGGCGACCATCATCAGTGAATTCACCAATCTTGGAGACTGGACCAACGCCACCACAAGTCAGGTAACGCAAGATTTCACGGGTGGCGATCAGTCCGGCGCCGGCGCCGCAGGTCTTACGCTGGCTGGCGTCAATTATCTCGGCTATTACACCGAAACTGCCATCACCTCGTACAGTACCTTCCGCTACAATCCGGTCTCGGTGCTCAGCACTGGCACAGGCGCTTACATGATGGGCGGAAACAATGGCTGGAATGGAACTTCAGGTTACGTCCACGGCCTGGTGATCAATCTGTTAAGCCCAGCCACCACCCCTCAGGCCATCAGCTTCAACTACTCCGCCTTCCGCATCAATAACTCTAACGACGCGCTGGTCTATTCCAATGCTGGCAACCCCATTGTGCTGCGCATGGAGCTCTATGAGTCGAACGTGCTTACTGAAACCAGGAACCTTTCGGTTCCCTTCAGCAGTGGTTCTCCGGTGGCTGGTTACTTTGGCTTTACCACTTCTGGCACTGTTTCCTCTGTGCGCTTGCTGATCGATTCTCCAGCCTTCTCAAACACTGACCGCATCATTCTCGACAACTTTGCCTACGCCCAGATCGCTGCCACCGGTGGCGGTAATGAGCCCCCTCCCTCCGGCGGCGACATCCCCGAGCCCGCCACCTATCTGGTCACCGCTGCCAGCCTGCTAGCGCTTGCGCGCCTCCGCAAGCGCTAGCTCCCTATCCACCAATCCCTGTACCGCGGAACCCCCTCCAATCCGCGGTATTTCCTGAAAGCCCAGCGCTTCATACTTTCGTATGGCGCTGGGCATTTCCATTGCTGGCAGTGCACTTACTCACCCAGTTCTTTCAGTCTCCTTTTGATCTGTCCCAGTCAAACGTTGACCGGTACGGTGGAGACTACCAAAGTCATAATAGACATGGTGCCCAACGGGTTCCGCCAGGTTTCATTTCCATTGATCATGCTGTAGAGGATATAGCCGGCTATCGCCAGCCCGATCCCGGCTACTGTGTAAACCAGAGCCGATAGTGTTTTTGCTGCCCCCTTCAGCTCTTGCGCGCTCATCTCGCTGATGCTTTTCGCCATCCCGACAGTCTATCTGCTTTCCGTACGATTGTTGCTGTCGCCACTATCCGGGTCCAGAGTCAGCACCAATTCCATGTCCACCAATCCCGGCAGTGCGGTACCCTCTCCCGTTGGCGGCAATTCCCGAAAGCCCAGCGCTTTATACATCCGTATGGCATCCGGCATTTTCTCGCGTATCGTATCCAGCCGCACCCGCTCATAGCCGTGCGTTCGCGCCCAGTCAAGCGCCTGCTGCAGCAATGCGCCACCCAGTCCCTTGCCTCGTGCCGCGGGGTACACGAAGAGCCGCTTCAACTCCACTGTTCCTTCTGCGTAGGGACGCAGGGCGACACACCCTCCCTCTGCCAGCAGCACCAGCTCATACTTGCCCGGCAACCCCCGAAGTTCCTCTTCAAATGACTGGAAGCACAAATCCACCTGAATGTCCGCCTGATAGTCCCGGAACATTCGGCGTACCAACTCCGCATCCTCGGGGAATCGCGCGGGCCGGATGTTAAACTGGAAACTCTGTGGGCTCATCAGCCAAAGACTCCTTTCAGCAATTAGTTGACATTATGGCGCGTCTTCGCGCTCCCGGTGGCTGTCCCTGGGATCGTGAGCAAACCTTCGATTCCATCAAACGCTACACCATCGAGGAAACCTACGAAGTCGTCGATGCCATCGATCGCAAAGATTATGCAGCGCTCTGTGAGGAACTCGGCGATCTTCTCCTGCAACCTGTCTTCCATGCCCAGATGGCTGCCGAAGCCGGCCACTTCACCATTGCCGATTGCCTCACGGCCATCAACGAGAAACTCATCCGCCGCCACCCCCATGTTTTTGGCTCCACTACGGCCGACACCCCCGACGAGGTGCTCACCAATTGGGACGCCATCAAAGCCGCCGAGAAACCTGACGCACCCCAGGGACTGCTCGATAGCGTCAATCGCGCCCAGCCCGCTCTGATGGAAGCAGCGCAGATTTCCAGGAAGGCCGCCAAAGCCGGTTTTGAGTGGCCCAACTTCGATGAAGTTCTCGCCAAACTCGAAGAGGAAGTAGCGGAACTCCGCGACGCTCGCGCTGCAGCGGACTCCGCCGCCGTGGAAGACGAAGTGGGCGACCTGCTATTCACTGTCGTCAATTTGGCCCGCTGGTGTCAGGTGGATCCCGAACAGGCTCTCCGCCGCACCAATCAGAAATTCCGCCGCCGCTTCGCCCACGTCGAAGCCGCTACGGCCGCCACGGGTCGAACCCTCGCCGAAACCCCGCTCGCTGACATGGAAAGGTACTGGCAGCAAGCCAAGCAATCATGATCGACATCCGCCCCCTCACCACCCAGGCTGAATTCACGGAAGCCGTTGCCCTGCAGAAAACCATCTGGGGCTTCGAGGATATTGAGCTTCTCCCGGTTCGCCTATTCGTCGTCGCCTCCAAGGTTGGTGGCCAGATCTTCGGCGCCTTCGACCAGGGCTGTATGGTTGCCTTCCTGCTTGCTATCCCCGGACTCAAGGCCGGTGGCAAGTTCTACCTTCACAGCCACATGATGGGCGTGCTTGCCGACTACCGCAATTCCGGCATTGGCCGCCTGCTCAAACTGCGCCAGCGCGAAGAAGCTCTCTCCCGCGGTATTGAACTTATCGAGTGGACCTTCGATCCCCTCGAAACCAAGAACGCGTTCTTCAACATTGAGCGGCTCGGCGCCGTGGTCCGCCGCTACGTCCTCAATCAGTACGGCACCACCACGAGTGCCCTGCACGGCGGCCTGCCGACTGACCGCTGCGTCGCCGAGTGGTACATCAACAGCCCCCGCGTGCACTCTCTTCTGGCAACGGGTCAATTCGAGCGGCCCCCGGTGGCGGCCCGCATCGAAGTCCCCACCGCGATTCAGGCTTGGAAAACCCAGGATCCTGCCCGCGCCCGGGACACCCAGGCCGCCATCAGCGAACAGTTCCAAACTCATTTCCGCGCGGGTCTGGCCGTCACCGGCTTTGAACGCGCCGACGACAAAGGCGTCTATCTTCTTTCCCCATGGCAATCCTGATCGATCAAATCAAACTCCGCCAGATTGAAATGCCTCTCGTGCATTTCTTCCAGACCAGCTTTGGCCGCACTTACTCCCGCAAGATCATTCTGGTCGAAGTGATCTCCGGCGGCGTGTCCGGCTGGGGTGAAGTCACCGCCGGCGAAAACCCCTTTTATAACGAAGAATGGACCGACTCCTGCTGGCTGATTCTGCGTGACTACGTCGCCCCGCGCGTCCTCGGTCATGAATTCGCCTCCGCCGCCGAAGTCGGCGCCCGCTCGGCTCATATCCGCGGCCATCTGATGGCTCGCGGCGGCCTCGAAGCTGCCTGTTGGGATCTCGAAGCCCGCCAGCAAAACATTCCCCTCTGGAAAGCCATCGGTGGTGGCGCTCGCACGGAGATTCCTTGCGGCGTTTCCATTGGCATCCAGGATTCCGTCGACCAGTTGCTCCACAAGATCGACACGGAAGTCTCGGCGGGCTATCGCCGCATCAAAATCAAGATCGCTCCCGGCTGGGATGTCGACGTGATCCGCGAAGTCCGCAAGCGCTTTCCGGATATCCTGCTCATGGGGGATGCCAACTCGGCCTACCGCCTCTCGGATTGGCCCCTGCTCGCTGCTCTCGATGAGTTTCAGCTCATGATGATTGAGCAGCCCCTGGCCCATGACGAAATCATCGACCACGCTGAGCTGCAGGCCAAACTCAAAACCCCTATCTGTCTTGACGAGTGCATTCGCTCTGCCCACCAGGCCGAGCAGGCCATCCGCATGCAGGCCGGCCGCATCATCAACATCAAGCTGGGCCGCGTCGGCGGCTTTGCAGAAGCCCGGCGCGTGCACGACGTGGCTCAGGCGCACAACATTCCCGTCTGGTGCGGCGGCATGCTCGAATCCGGCATTGGCCGCGCCGCCAACATTGCCCTTTCCACACTGCCCAACTTCGTGCTCCCTGGCGATGTCAGCGCTTCCCGCCGCTACTGGAAGCAGGACATCATCACCCCCGAAGTGGAAGTCTCAGCCGACGGGCTGATCACCGTTCCCCAGGGCCCTGGCTTCGGTTTTGAAATCAACCACGGGTATCTGGACTCACTCACTGTCCGCCAGGAAGTTATCAACCTCCCTTGACCGAAGGCAGCCGAAAACGTCAGCTCTACCTGGTGATGCTCCTGGTCACCTTGTTGTGGAGCTTCAACTTCATCGTCAGCAAAGTGGCCATGCGCCAGTGGAACCCGGTGCTGCTCACCGGCTGGCGTACTACCCTCGCGCTGTTGATCTGCCTGCCCCTTTACTGGCGCGAACGGCCTCACCCCTGGGATTGGGCCATGTTCTGGCGCTTCTTCGGCCTTGGCGTGCTTGGCATGGCCGCCAATCAACTGTTCTTCGCCATGGGCGTGAAGCGCACCAGCATCGCCCACGGCGCCCTCATCGTGGGCTTGACCCCGCTGCTGGTCTACCTGCTGTCGACCCTCCTTGGGCAAGAAACCTTCCGCCCCAAAAAGCTCCTCGGCATGTTTGTCGCGCTCACGGGCATTGCCATTCTCCAGAGCCAGACCTCCGGCAACGCTTCCATAACGGGCGATGCCCTGGTCCTGCTCGGCTGCTTTTGCTTCACGGTCTTCACTGTCTTCAGCAAACCCCTCAGCGGCAAGCTTAGCCCCATCGCGACAGTCACCCTCAACTTCACCGGCGCCGTGGCCTTTCTCACCCCCGCCACCATCACGCTTTCGCTTGATTTTCCCTTCCGCCAGCTCTTGCCCATCTCCTGGCTCTGCATGATCTTCATGGCGGCTATTCCCAGTGTCTTTTGCTTCCTGCTCTACTACCGCGTCCTCAAGCAGCTGCCTGCCTCACAGCTCACCACCTTCACCTACCTCCAGCCCGTCATGGCTTCCACCATGGCCATCCCTCTTCTGGGTGAATCCCTTAGTTTCAGCCTGGCCACCGGCGGACTGCTCATCCTCGCCGGTGTATTTCTGGCGGAGCGCTTCCAGTGACCGTCTGGCAGCTTCTCCGCACCAACCACAACTACCGCCTCCTCTGGCTGGGCCAGATCATTAGCGACATCGGTGATCATTTCAACAACATCGCCGTCTTCTCACTCGCCATCCGCCAGCAGCGCGGTGGCCTCCTGGTGGCGGGCATCCTGCTGGCTCGCGCCATCCCGATGCTCATCGCCGGTCCCCTGGCCGGGGTGGCCCTCGACCGTCTCGACCGCCGCAAGGTCATGATCGCCTCCGACCTGTTTCGCGCCCTCCTGGCGCTCTGCTTCATCCTCACCCCGACCCGCTCGGACAACACCCTTCTCTTCGTCCTCAGTGGACTTCTCATGTTCGCCAGCCCCTTCTTCACCAGCGGCCGCAACTCCATCCTCCCCATCGTCGCGCCCGGCGAACAGCTCCTCCCCGCGAATGCACTCACCCAAACCACCGCCTGGGCCACCACCGGGCTCGGCGCATTTCTCGGTGGTCTCAGCACCGCTGCCTTTGGCTTTGAATGGGCCTTTTTCATCAATGCCGCCAGCTTCCTGCTGAGCGCCCTGTGTCTGTTCTCCTTTCGCTCAAAGCCTGGCGAATTCCACCCCCCACCGCGTGAGTCTCACCAGCCCTTCCGGCCCCATGCCGAGTTTCTCGATGGCCTCCGCTACCTCCGCCGCCAGCCCCTGCTGCTCGGCATTGCCTTCATTGGTGTCGGTTGGGCCACCGGCGGCGGCGCAGCACAGATTCTCTTCAGCGTTTTCGGCGAACAGGTCTTCGGGCGCGGCCCTGCCGGCATTGGCATGATCTGGGGCGCTGCCGGCGCGGGATTGGTTCTCGGCGGCATTACTGCCAACTGGCTCAACAAGCGCCTCGATTTCTCCCAGTACAAGATCACCGTTTCGGTCGCCTATCTCATCCACGGCGCCTTCTATGTCGCCTTTGCCCTCCAACCGGATTTTGCGCTCGCGCTCGTCTTCATTGCCATCTCTCGCGCCGGTGGCTCCACCGCCAGCGTAGTGAACTATTCGAAGGTCCTCCAGTTTGCCGACAATCAGTTTCGTGGCCGCGTATTCGCGACAATGGAAACCATGACCTGGAGCACCATGATGGTCAGCCTCTTTCTGTGTGGCCTGGCCACGGAATACTATCCACCGCGTTACATAGCCGCTGTCGCCGGCTGCCTCAGCGGTTCCACTGCCCTCGTCTGGGCCTGGGCCAACTTTACGGGACGGCTGCCTCATCCCCCGGTGCGCCACTAAGCCATGGAAGAACAAGTCAAAGGCCAGCTTCAGGATACCCGCCTCCTGCGCCGCCTTTTGCCCTTTGCCTGGCGCTATCGCGGCACTATCCTGCTCAGCCTCATTCTCCTGACCGGGCAGAGCCTCGCCCAGGTGGTCAGCCCCCTGCTCACTCGCGTCGCCATCGACAAATACATCGTTCATAAGGTGGATGGTTTTGATGGCGCTCTTGCCTTTCTCAACCCCTGGTTGCCCGCAGACGTCGGTCCCGGCCTGCTTTTCCTCAGCGGCCTCTTCGGGCTTTCCCTCCTGCTGCGTCTCGGCCTCGAATACGGCCAGCAACTCACCATGCAGTTCACCGGCCAGCGCATCATGTTCGACCTGCGCCGCCGCCTCTATGCCCACCTCCAGCGCCTCGATGTCCCCTTCTTCGATCGCAATCCCGTCGGTCGCATCGTAACCCGCGTCACCAGTGATGTGGACCAGTTGAACGAATTCTTTTCCGCCGCCCTCATTACCATCCTCGGCGACCTGCTGATCATCGCCTTCATTCTCTACTGCATGGTCACCCTCAGTTGGCAGTTGACGCTCATCATGCTTTCCGTGCTGCCCTTCGTAGTGATCACCACCATGGTCTTCCGCCGCCGCGTCAGCTCCGATTACCGGCGCCAGCGCGTCGCCATTGCGCGGCTCAATTCTTTCCTCCAGGAACACTTGAGCGGCATGCCGGTGCTCCAACTTTTCCAGCGGGAAAGCGCCGCCCGCCAGGACTTCGCCGCAGTGAATGAAGAGAACCGGGCCGCCTGGAAGAGCTCCATCTATGCCTATGCCTGGTTCTACCCTGTGGTGGAATTTCAGGGAATGGTGGCCATGGGCGCTGTCCTCGCCTGGGGCGGCTTTGCCACCCTCGATGGCGGCCTGACCGTCGGCATTCTGGTGGCTTTTCTCCAATACGCCATGCGCTTCTTCGGGCCCATCCAGGACCTGAGCGAAAAGTACAACACCGTCCAGTCCTCCATGGCCGCCAGCGAGCGCGTGTTCTCGCTCCTCGACGAACAGCCTTCCATTCTGCCCCCCTCCGCCCCGCGCGCTATCCCCCCCACCGCCAGCCTCACTTTCGAACAGGTGCAATTCGCCTACAAAGATGAGGACTGGGTTTTGCGTGACCTCAGCTTTCAGATTGCCCCGGGCGAAACGGTTGCCATCGTGGGCCATACCGGCGCTGGCAAGACTTCCATCACCAATCTCATGCTCCGCTTCTATGACGTCCAGCAGGGCCGCGTGCTGGTTGGCGGTGAAGATGTCCGGCAACTCGATCCCATCCAGCTCCGCTCCCAGTTTGGCGTCGTTTTGCAGGACCCCTTTCTGTTTACCGGTACCCTGCGCGACAACATCCGCCTCGGCGACGCGCAAATCACCGACGAGGAAATCGAAGCCGCCTGCCGGCAGGTCAACCTTTGGGACTTCATCACCTCCCGCGCCGAAGGCCTCGACCTTCGCGTCGAAGAACGCGGCGCTGGTCTTTCCACCGGCCAGAAACAATTGGTGGGCTTCGCGCGGGCCCTGGTCCGCCAGCCGCGTTACCTGATTCTCGACTAGGCCACCGCCAGCGTCGACACCGAAACGGAACAGCGTATCCAGCAGGCCCTCGCCGTCATGCTCCAGGGGCGTACCGCGGTTGTGATCGCCCACCGCCTTAGCACCATCCAGCGGGCCCACCGCATTTTTGTTATGCACCATGGCCGGCTGCGTGAATCCGGCACCCACCAGGAACTCCTCCGCGCCCGCGGCATCTACTGGCGCCTCTACCAGCTCCAGTACAAAGATCAGGAACTCCCACCCGGTCTCAGTGCGTAAGCAGTCCCACCGGGAGATCCTCAATGCGCCACAGCCCCATCGCTTTGTCGCGGAACTGGCCGCCGTCTTCCGTGCACTGTTCCTCAATTACTTCGAGTGGCTCCGGAAAATAGAAAGGCCTTTTCCGCCAGTCGAGCGGCCGCCACTGGCCTGTCACGATGTCCCGGTTCCGCCGGCCCCCCGGAAAGTGTGTCATCAGCAAATACTGCGACCCGCTGGCCCGTATCTGACGCAGGGCTTTCCCAATCGCTTCGTAGCTCAGATGCACCAGGCAGTCGCGGCAGAAGACCAGATCCACTCGCGGTAGTTCATCCTCCACCAGATTGATGCGCTCGAATTGCACCTGGCCATTGCCGTATCGCTCCTGGTTGCTCGCCACCAGTTCCGGCACAATATCTCCGCCCAGGTAGTGCAGTCCCACCGGCCGCGCTACTTCTTTCATCCAGTAATAATCCCCGCAAGGCAAATCCAGCATGCTTTCGATCTTCCAGCGCACCAGCAGTTCTGCCAGCGCTTCACGCAACACCCGTGTCTGCTCGAGGTTCGATCCGCCGCCTGACCTTGACTCAGCGTCCCCCCAATAATTCTCGGCCCAGATGCGCCGGAAGGTATCGTGTATGTTCTCTCCTGCACCAGCCGCCTGCCACTGCCGTAGCCAGTGCCGGACGTTTTCTCGGAGCCAGTCAGGTGCGAGTGCGGATATCGTCATCGCTCCGCTTATCGGGTGTCTCGCCTAGACCTTGAATCTTTTAGTCGCTATCCCCCAAAAATGAGTTGGACAACTATTGTCGCCTCATGCCACGCCGATTACAGAAGTGCGACGGCAATCCATCCTTTCGCCGTTGTGCCTGCCTGCTGGCCTTCTGGCTGCCGCCGCACCACACACTTTCTGTCCTTGAGGTGCTAATTTGCCCGTCTATCATCCCCGCACTCGTCTGGTGAACTTCCGGCTGAGCGAAGAAGAGTTTGAACTTTTGCAACAGACCTGCTCCCGCTCTGGCGCACGCAGTATCTCCGATTTCGCTCGCGCCGCCGTGTTGTCCGCTCCGTCCATCCCCCCGACTTCACTCGGTTGTGGCACTCGTCTGGACCGGCTCGAATCCTTGTTGACTCGTCTGGAAAATTCCCTGGCTCAGCGCCCGGAGGGCATAGCTCACCATGGATAGTCCCAATGCGATCGCGCCGCTGGCTTCCCGCCAGTTGACGAAACCCTCACGGCTCGAACTCGCCCTTGAGCCGGTCCGCTCCACGGCGCCCGCTTGGGAACGGTCCGCTGCAGAAGCAGATATCAGTCTTCCCGTGGCTCATTATGTCTGGTTGTTCCGGCGTCATGCCTGGCGGATTGCACTCTTTGTGCTGGCCGTCACTGCCGCCGCTCTCGCCTGGTCACTCCAGTTGACCCCCGTTTACCAGGCCACGGTTTCCATTGATGTCGACCGCCAGACCCCCACTGGCGTCATCGGACAGGAGTCACTTCGGGCCATGACCAACGACTCCGACCAGTTCCTCGCTACCCAGGTGAAACTGCTGCAATCTGATTCCGTGCTCCGTCCCGTGGTCGAGCGTTTCCACCTGCCACTCAAACAACCCTCGCCTTTCCGCCTGCAAAGACCTTACACCGAAGCTGAGCAGCGGGCCGCCCCCATGGTCCTCAATGGGCTTAAGGTGTCCCGACCGCCAAACACCTATCTCATTCAGGTCAGCTATCGCTCGGAGAATCCCAAGCTGGCCGCTGACGCCGTCAACGCCATTGCGCACTCCTATCTGGAGCACACCTATAACATTCGCCATCAGTCCGCCGTGGGTCTCTCCCGCTTCATGGAAAAGCAGTTGGAAGAACTCCGCCTCAAAATGGAGTCCTCCTCAGCCGCTCTTGCCCGCTTTGAGCAGGAACTCCATGTGGTGAATCCGGAGGACAAAACCAACATCATCTCGGCCCGCCTGCTTCAGATCAATCAGGAATACACTTCCGCACAAGCCGACCGCGTCCGCAAGGAAGCCGCCTGGAAGAGCATTGGCGAAGGTTCCCAGGCTGCCGCTCAGGTCTCCAGCCAGGCCGAGGCCATGCGCCAGATGGACCAGCGCTTGGGCGAGGCTCGCCAGAAGCTGAGTGAAGTGCAGGCCCACTATGGCGCCAACCATCCAGAGCATCGCCGCGCCATCGCCCAGGTTACGGAACTCGAACGCCAACTCACGACACTGCGCGAAAACATCCGCCAGGGTGTGGGTATTGAGTATCGTCAGGCGCTCGAACGCGAAGAGATGCTCGCGCGGCAGGTGCAGGAAACCAAGACCGAACTGGACCAGCTCAACGCTCGCAGCTTTGATTACCTCAACCTTCGCCGTGAGGCCGAGGCTGACAAGAAGCTCTA
>VFQU01000878.1_pt1 | contig 20866 bp, 22 predicted proteins | sample 3512311 | NCBI WGS metagenome assembly VFQU01 (sample SAMN10412377, study PRJNA504923) | tailings metagenome | isolation source: Relicate 3 Philex TSF3 active mining site | place: Philippines: Tuba, Benguet | collected 2017-08-29
TTCCACAAGAGCACTTTCCACTTCCGCAGATCCGATTCTGTGACCTGAAACATTCAGAACATCATCGACTCTTCCTGTTATGCGAAAGTATCCTTCCTTGTCTCTGGTAGCACCGTCTCCTGTGAAATAGTATCCCTTAAACTGAGAGAAATAAGTGTCAAAAAAACGCTTCGGATCGCCGTAAACCCCTCTCATCATGGAAGGCCAAGGTTTCGCAATACAAAGGTTACCCGAAATTTCTCCCTTGTCCGTGATCTCCTTTCCGTCATTGTCCACAAGAACCGGTTTGATTCCGAAAAAAGGCCAACTGGCCGATCCCGGTTTTTGAGGGATCGCTCCCGGCAATCCTGAGATCATAATGGAACCTGTTTCTGTCTGCCACCAAGTATCGACGATCGGACATTTGGATTTACCTATGTTTTTATAATACCATTCCCAAGCTTCCGGATTGATCGGTTCTCCTACAGAACCAAGAAGCCGTAAAGATTTAAGTGATCTCTTTTGAATCGGATCCAGTCCTTCTCTCATCAAAGCGCGAATTGCAGTAGGAGCCGTATAAAATACACTCACTCTGTATTTGTCGATCACATCCCAAAAACGACCGTTGTCAGGAAAACTAGGAACTCCTTCGAACATCAAAGAAGTGGCCCCGTTGGACAAAGGTCCGTACAAAATGTAACTGTGTCCTGTGATCCACCCGATGTCTGCCGTACACCAATAGGTATCCGTATCTTTGTAATCGAAAATAGTCTGAAAAGTAAGATTTGCGCCTAATAGATATCCGGCGGTAGTATGAAGAACTCCTTTCGGTTTCCCGGTAGATCCGGAAGTGTAAAGAATAAAGAGAGGATCTTCCGCATCCATTTCCGCAGGAGGGCATTCCGCTTTGATCTCAGGGTCTTTCATTAGAAAGTGATACCAACGATCTCTTCCTTCTTTCCAGTTCAGATTTCCTTCATCGCTTGTTCGCTTTACAACGATTACACTATCGATTTTGATTTTCGACTGTTCCAAAGCCGAATCTACGTTCTTTTTCAAATCGATAGGTTTGCCTCCCCTGTATCCTCCATCTGCGGTAATCACAAGAGTCGGTTTGCAATCTTCTATTCTTCCCACAAGAGCCTCAGGAGAAAAGCCACCAAAAACAATGGAATGTACTGCTCCGATGCGAGTGCAAGCCAGAGCTGAAATCGCTAGTTCGGGAATCATAGGAAGATAGATAAGAACTCTATCCCCTTTTTTCACATTGAGACTTTTGAGAACGTTTGCGAATTTATTTACTTCTCTATAGAGGTCGTAGTAGGTAAGAGTTCTGCTTTCATCAGGACTGTCTCCTTCCCAGATGAGAGCTGCTTTGTTTTTGAGAGGGGAGTCCAAGTGTCTGTCCAAACAATTATAGGAAACGTTCAACTTCCCGCCTTCGAACCATTTCACTTTTGCATTCGTGAAATCGTGGCTAAGAACTTTTTTCCATTTTTTAAACCAAGTGAGTCGTTTCGCCTGATCCGCCCAAAACTTCTCCGGTTTTTCGATGGATTGTTTGTATAAAGTTTTATAATCTTTTAAACTAACGTTTGCTTGTTTGGCAAATTCTTTACTTGGAGCTACTACTCTTTGCTTAGGCATATCGTCCCTCTCTCTACAAAAGGAACAGCATCGGAAAAAGATTGTCTAGCGAGTTTCGACGAATCCTGTAGGGAAACGTAAAATATCAATGTGATCCGGTTCGGATCAAATCCAAAAACTCACTGCGAGTCGTAGGATCGCTTTTGAAAACTCCTAAAAGGCTGGAGGTGAATAGTTCGGAGTTTTGTTTCTCAACTCCTCTCATCATCATACATAGATGTTTGGCTTTGATGACGACTCCCACACCTAAAGGATCTAAAGTTTCCTGGATGGCCTGTGCGATTTGATCCGTGAGTCTCTCTTGCACTTGCAGTCTGCGGGCAAACACATCTACGATGCGTGGAATTTTACTGATTCCAATAATTTTTTTATTAGGGATGTAGGCGACGTGAGCTCTTCCGTAAAAAGGAAGAAGGTGGTGTTCGCAAAGAGAATACATTTCTATATCTCTGACCAAAACCATTCCGGTTGTGCTTTCTTCGAAGATAGCTCCGTTGACTAAGGAATTCATATCCGCCTTATAGCCGCTGGTCAAAAACTCGTAAGCCTTTTTGACTCGATTAGGAGTCTTCACAAGACCTTCTCTTTGAGGATCTTCCCCGATTTGTTTGATGATTCCTTCGATTAAATCTTCCATACGTTTACCTAAAAGAGAATTATGATTGCGTAGGGATAAAGATAATCATTCCATTCAGAAGGAAAGGATAAAATCCCCGCTTTCTTTTGGACGTTTTTCGAATTCAAATCGACGATCTTCGGTAAAATTTCTTCCAAACAAAGGAAAAACATTCAGACTATGGCATTCAAAATCGGCTACGACGCAAGGATGATCGAACATTCCGGGATCGGCGTAAGAATTCAGCACATACTAAAATATTGGCCTTTGAGTCATGGAGAAGCCGAGTTACATATATTTGGTGATCCTGCCGTCTTAAAAAAACATTCTCTTCCTAAAAAAGCGAAGATCGTTCCTTATCTCACAGGAATTTATTCTCTGAAAGAATTTTCAGGCCATCCTGAAATGAAAAATATGGATGTCTTGGACATTCCTCACTTCAATGTACCTCTTAGATATCTGAAGAAATGCATCGTAACCGTTCATGACCTAATCCCTTTCCATTTCAAATCCGCTCACGGATCCCTGCTGAAAAGAATTTATCTCCAAATCACTCTACGTTCCATTGCCAAGTTTGCGGCACAAATCATTACGGTTTCCGAATACACCAAAAAAGACTTTCAAAAACACTTCCTTACAGAATCGGAAAGGATAAGAGTCATTTATAACGGTTTCTCCAAAGATATTTTTTATAAACATACATTAGGCGAAGTAAATTCTTTTCGAGGAGATAGAAAACTTCCGAAAGAATATCTTCTTACTTCCGGAATCGGGAAGGCGCACAAAAATTTCGAATTTTTGTTGAATTCTCTTACTCAACTTTGGTCGTCGAAACAATTGGAAACCCCTTTGGTCATCGCAGGCATTAGCAAAGAAATTCCCGATTTTCTAAAATCGGCAATAGAAACCTCTCCTGGAAAAATATTTCTACTCCCTCACATTCCTTACGAAGCGCTTCCTTTGGCTTACCAAGCTGCCGTTTTGTTTGTATATCCTTCCCTATTCGAAGGATTCGGATTTCCCGTTTTGGAAGCGCAGGCAGTAGGAACTCCTGTCCTTTCCTCTGAGGCGACCGTATTGCCTGAAATTCTGGAAGATTCAGCTCTTTATTTTGATCCGGCGAATTCTTCCGATTTCGAATCAAAACTTCTTACTGTGCTTAAAAACCAAACGGAACTAGCTCGCCTTTCTAAATTGGGGAAAAAAAACTCGGAAAGATTCCTTTGGAAGGATCAAATCCAAAAATTAGGGGATTTTTACCGAAAAGAGATTTTGAATTCTTAAAAAAATTCTTGCAGTACCATGGGAATCTATCGAGACTGATTCTCAGTAACACCATGATCAAATGTCACTGCGCAGAAGTTTTCTTTGAAGATATCTTAAATGTTGTCAAAGAAACAAATCGGCCTATACTAGAAGTTGCGAATGAAATGGGAGCAGCAGATACATGCACGGCATGCGTATGCGATATGCTTCAGTTCATTCAGAACAAACTAGAGGACCTCAGTCTTGCCGGCAGCAACTCAACTTATTGATCAGAATCTCATCCAAAAAGTCATTTCGGAAGCGCAAGCTTCTCCTCGTAAAAGAAAAAATCACAATTTCCACCAACTGACAGAAGTCTATCAGCGTTTTCTCAATGTCCTTACGGAAGATACGTACATTGCGGTCCATCGCCACCTAACAGATCCTAAACCGGAAACCTTCGTCATCCTACAAGGCAAGGTGGGTTTTTTGATCTATAATGAAGATGGAAGTATTTCAGAAAAACACATCCTCTCTTCGGAAGGGCCTGTTTACGGGATAGACATTCAACCGGGAGTGTGGCATAATTTGGTTTGTTTGAGTTCAGTAGCTGTCTGCTTCGAAGGAAAGTCGGGGCCGTACATCGAAACAGTGGATAAGGAATTCCATTCTTTATATCCTATGGAAGGTCACGAAGATTGCCGCCAAACAAATGAGATGTGGAAGAAAGTTTTCACGTGAAACAAGTTTTATTCATCATACTTATGTTTTCTTTTTTTCAATGTAAATCCTTACCCGATTTCGTGCCTGTACATGAACACATGTCGGATAAAATCATAAGCAACGGAATCGATCGAAGCTTCCGCTATTATATTCCCAAAAACAAAAAAGAAGGCCAGATGCCTTTGATCTTTGTTCTGCATGGAGGAGGGAGTTCTGGAGAAGGAATGATCTATCTCACCCGGCTTTCGGAGAGAGCGGAAAAGGACGGATTCATTGTAGTGTATCCGGATGGTTATGCGAACCGATGGAATGACGGAAGAGGAGTAAAACATTCCATTACCGACCAGAAGAACACAAATGATGTTTTATTCTTCAAAGATATGGTGCAGTACTTTCGTAAAAAATATACGATCGATGAAAAAAGAATCCATGTGGTAGGTCTTTCCAACGGAGGATTTATGGCGCAAAGATTAGCCTGCGAAGCTTCCGAAATTTTCGCTTCCGGTTACTCTGTGGCAGCTACCACATCCCGTTATGTTGCGAACAATTGCAATCTGACGGAACCTCTCTCGATGGGATTCATCTTCGGTAAAAAAGACGATATCATCCCTTTCAAAGGTGGTACCATTTACATTCCGATCAGCCAAGAAAACCAGAAGGATCGAATCGCCGCAGGAGAAAGTCTTTCCTTTATGGACAGTCTGCAGTTTTGGAAAGAAAAACTAAAATGTGATTTGATCCAGGAGAAATACATCGCAAGACTTTCTTCTTCTCTCAAGAGAGATATATTGGAATACCGATACCAAAGTTGTGATGCAAAAAACAAACTGCAAGCTCATCTGATCGAAAGCGGCGGACATGTTTGGCCTCACGGTTTTTATTATCAAAGTGAAAAAAAATACGGTTACCTTTCCGATGATCTGGATGCATCTTCCGTAATTTTAAATTTTTTCAAAGAAACTGGCAGACGCAAAGGAGATTGATCCGTAAATGTTTTATTCTGAAATTCGAAATAAACAAACTGTTTTCTCCACTTTAGAGGTAGGTAGTGGAGAACCGATCCTCTTTCTTCACGGTTTCCCGGATCAAAATAAGACTTTTGCCCACATTATGGAACCGATCGCAAGGCAAGGTTATCATTGCGTAGCGCCGGTAATGCGAGGATACGAACCAGGAACTATTTCTCATTGGACCAAACTTCATATCAACGATTTGGTATTAGACATCCTAGGATGGATGGACGATAGAGGATGGGATCATGTTCATTTGGTCGGACACAATTGGGGAGCAGTGATCGCCTATGCTTGTGGTATCTATTACCCGATGCGTATTTCTTCCATCACTTCCATCGGTGTACCTCTTCTGAAAAATTACCAGCAGACCCTTCTTTGGGCTCCTCAGCAATCCTTTCATTCCTGGTATCTTCTGTTGTTTCAAATTCCTCTACTTGCAGAATTGACCCTACGCTCGAATCATTTCGGATTGATCGATTATCTTTGGAAGGATTGGTCTCCGGAACTCATTCCCAACAACGATCATTTAGCAGAAATTAAATCTAATTTCCAAAATCCGGGAGTTTTATCCTCTGCTCTTTCCTATTATAGAAATTTGAACGATCTTTTGACTGAGTCCGGTAGAGAAAGTATATTAGGAATTTTAGATGCGGTTGTAGGATCTCCTACTCAAGTTCTCTACGGAACCGAAGACGGATGTTTCCATAAAAACCTTTATGAGCAGATTTTAAAAGAATCCGATTTCTCCAGAGGTTTGAAAAAAGTAGCGTTCGAATCGTCCGGTCACTTCCTACATTGGGAGAAGCCCGAGGAAGTGGCGGAAAATATAATCTCTTGGGTGAAGAAAAATAAAATATAATCCCCCATTTCATCGTCTCCTAATATTACAGGAGATCAATGGAATGTACACCAATATGGGAATATACGATCGTATCATTCGCGGTACAGTAGCAGTCGTAATCGGAGGATTGTATTTTACTGGACTTATCGAAGGAAGTGTAGCTATCATAGTAGCATTGGTAGGACTTCTTTTGGTTTCGACAGCGGCGATCGGATTTTGCCCGTTTTATCTGCCGTTTGATTTAACTACCAAAACAAAGGGTTAGTATGATTCGATTTTTGATTCTTTCCTTAGTCTTGTTTTCTTTACAATGTAAGGGAAACATTTCCGATTCGGAAAAAGAGAAACAAGCGGTTTCTTTAATCGGCGAAATGCAGAAAGAATTACTCACCAACCTAACGGAATCAATACAAACCAAAGGAATAGAAGCTTCGATCACACATTGTTCTAAAATTTCTCCAGAGTTAGAGAACAAACTTTCCCACTCCGGATGGAATATAAAACGTATATCCCAAAAAAATAGAAACCCTCATCATTTCCCCGATGTTAGACAACTTGCCGTTCTCAAACAATGGGAAACCGTTTTACAAGAAGGAAAAAAACCTGAAGTTTTCATTTCAAAAGAAGGAAGCAGTTTCTTGGTTATGAAGCCGATTTTACTCGCACCGAATTGTGTCGTATGCCACGGAAACGATACGGAAATCGATTCTAAGGTAAGAAGTAAAATTTTAGAAATTTATCCTAATGATAAGGCAATCGGTTATAAAACGGGGGATCTACGAGGTGCATTTGTCGCCGAATTCAAAGAATAAGCTTAGATTCACTTTCATTCTTTTCTAACAAAACCAAAACCTCATAATGAGCGGTTCTTGGAAAAAAATCCACCAAACAAACATGACTTATCTTATAATCGGATTTCAAAAGTTCTTTCACATCCCTTTGTAAAGTATTCGCATTGCAGCTGGAATAAATGATTTTTTTAGGCAGATATTTCCGAACCTCTTCCACCAGATGAGAACTTAATCCCGATCTTGGGGGATTGACGATCCAAGTAGGAAAGTTTTTCGTTTGTTCTGGCAGAAGATCCTGATATAAATCGGAAACTTTATATTCAAAATTTTTAATCTGATTTTTCACTGCATTGGTTTTTGCAAACTGGATGCTTTTAGGATGACCTTCCAATCCCAATAATTTAGGAATTTTTGCGCTCAGACTGACTCCGATCAATCCGGCTCCGCAAAACAATTCCAATACGTCTTCATTTTTATCTCCGAGCATCGACTCGATCTCATCCAACCAATTAGGAATGAGGAAAGTATTGATTTGGAAAAAACCTTTAGGAGGGCAATGAATGGTTTTTCCTTTTATGAAAAACACGGATCTATTACGGGAATAATCCACAGCTTCTTCGTTGGAAATTCTCACTTCAATAGAATCTCCTTTCGTCTTTGTGTTAGAATTGCGGTCCCCACTTCTGCGGGTAGATGATGTTCTTATTTCAGGAGCAAGATTCTCCCATTGCAGACGTTCATCCAAATTCAGACAACCTTGTTCGGGAACATCCACGATAGAATGAGAAAAGCGGGAAAAAAAACCGGGTTTTCCATTCCGAATCTGCCATTGCACATTATTTCTGTAATGTGTAGGAGATCCCTGGATCGTTTTGATTTTTCCTAATTCATAAGAAAGAAGTTCCGAGAGAAGCTCCCTTTTCAGACTAAGCTCATCTTCATAAGAAATATGGCGGTAGGAACATCCCCCGCATTCACCAAACACAGAACAATCGAGATCGATTCTATCAGGGGAAACTTTATGGACTTGGTCCACTCTTCCGAATCTTTCTTTTTTTCCGTCCTTTTCAATAGTTATGTCTACTTCTTCACCGGGAATCCCTCCCGTAATAAAGATTGGCCGGCCTTCCGAATGAGTGATCGAATACCCTCCATGCACCCATTTTTCAATATTTACCCGAATCTTTTTCATTGGTTTAGTCCATGAAACGATTATTCATTTGACACCGCACTCGTATTTACCATAACGGATAGGTACCATTGGAGAAGTGGCTGAGTGGTCTAAAGCAGCGGTCTTGAAAACCGTCGTGGTAATCCCACCGTGGGTTCGAATCCTACCTTCTCCGAGTATAGAAGGAGACGTGCCTGAGTGGCCGAAAGGAGCGGTTTGCTAAACCGTCGTACGTGTTAAAGCGTACCCAGGGTTCGAATCCCTGCGTCTCCGAAACTTAGATAGAGATGATACTTGCCAACCTAAGAACATATTATTATAAAACGGTTGCTTATCTCAAAACAGAAGAAGCTAAGCTTATATTTTCTTCACTTCCTCTCTATTTTTCCTGGGTTCCGATTCTAACTTGGAACAGAAACCATCCTTCTATCCGCAAAACCTGTTTTTTTTCAGCAATTAACACAGGTTCATTCTTTTTTCTTTTGTTTTCCGCCCAAATTCTTTCTATCCTTCCGTTCGTGGGCCCCTACCTTTCCAATTTCATTCATCTCATTTCTGTCTTACTTTATCTTGGCATTTCGGGATTTTTGATTTACTCCATCCGCTTGAAAAAAACCATTGATTTACCCATTCTTACGGATGGGGAACGAAGGCTTTCGAGCTTTTTTGCGCCCATAGCTCAACTGGATAGAGTATCTGACTACGGATCAGAAGGTTAGAGGTTCAAATCCTCTTGGGCGCGCGTTGGATATCCTTGAAAAATTCCAAACTCGCTGGTTTGACCGAATCAATTCTCATCCCGACGAAATCCCTTCTTTCACTCAAATCTACGATACGAACTCCGAACTTCTCTCAGAATCCTTCAATCTCGTAGAACATTCATTAAATGCTACACTTCATAGTGAGATTCTTGCCATCGAAAAGGCATTAACTCTGCGTTCCGAAAAGTATTTAATGGAAACGATACTGATTACCGCTTTGGAGCCTTGTCTCCAATGTGCTGGTGCGATTCTAAGGGTCAAAATACCTGAAATCGTTTATTTTGTTCCAGCCAAACCGGGAGAAGGAATCTCTTCTTATTCCACAGAATCTATCTATCTGTTGAACCATTTTCCCAAACTTACTTTAATTGAAAAAGATGTGATAAAAAATAAATTTCGTGAGTTTTTCAGAGAGAAAAGGTAGAATTCTATTGACCATTTCTTTTTATGGAAGTTCGTAGAATCATTGGAGAAGTGTCAGAGCGGTCTATTGTGCATGCTTGGAAAGCATGTGTGCCAAAAGCACCCCGGGTTCGAATCCCGGCTTCTCCGAATGGTTCCTAAATGAACGAAAACCACCAAGTCCTCTTTCGTAAATACCGCCCCCAATTTTTCAGAGACGTTATCTACCAAGACCTAGCAGTCGGATCTCTCTCTAACGCCTTTAAATCCAAAAAAATAGGCCATGCCTATATCTTCATCGGGCCAAGAGGTGTGGGAAAAACCACAATCGCACGAATTCTTGCGAAAAGATTAAACTGCGAGCGCCCCGACGGAGTAGAACCTTGCAACGAATGTTTGTCTTGCACTGAAATTACGAAAGGTATATCGAACGACGTCCTTGAAATAGATGCGGCATCCAACAGCGGAGTGGATAACGTAAGAGAACTAAGAGAAAACGTAAAGTTCAACGCGATGGGCGGACGTTACAGAGTGTACATTCTGGACGAGGTACACATGTTAAGTGGAGCTGCGTTCAATGCACTTCTAAAAACTTTGGAAGAACCTCCTCCTCATGTCGTTTTTATCCTAGCGACTACCGAATATCATAAAATTCCGGAAACCATTCTTTCTCGCTGCCAAGACTTTCATTTCAAAAAAGTTCCAGTAAACGTGTTGCAACAATATGTGGAATCTCTCTGCGTGAAGGAGAATTTCAAATTCGACGCTGAAGGTTTATTCTGGATCGCTAAAAAAGGAGACGGTTCCGTAAGGGATACTCTTTCCTTTATGGAACAAGCGGTTGTTTTCACAGATGGAAACTTAACTGGAGCCAAACTAAGAAAGATGATAGGGTATCATGGAATCGATACCTTCAGCGAACTTCTTTCCGACATATTGGATTCTTCCCGATCCGCTAAAATCTTCGAAAAGCTTGAAAACTTCTTTCAAGAGGGGATCGATCTCATCAAGTTCACTTGGGATTTTTTAGAGTTCCTAAATTCTCTCCTACTGATTAAAGACAATTTAGCGGACAGAGAATCTTTAAATATTCCTCAGGAAGATTTACAAAAACTAAAAACTCAATATCGTGAGTTGGACAGGGAAACTTTGGTTCTGCTTGCAGAAAACATCTTCCTCATTCATGAAAAACTAAATCAAATGAAACTTCGTACTTCTTACGAAGTAAAAGTTTATTTGGAAATTCAGTATAGAAAACTTCTTTTGGAGAGGGAAAAACCTTCTGTCTCCGGTTTACTTGCTCGTCTTTCCGATCTCACCAAGCAAATTCAAGGTGATATTGGAAACTTGCATGGAAATGAATCTATCCCTGCTTCTGCTCCCGCAAAACCGGCACCGGAACAAAAACAATCCGTTGCTGCTGCAAAACCTCCTGAAGTGAAAAAAGAAACTACCGCTTTAGAAAACCCTTTCGATCTACCTCCAGAAAAGAAAGAATCGAAGTCGATCGATTCGTCTCATTCTACTGGAGCAACAAATCCAAATAGGGAAGAACCGAAACAAAATACTTCTCCCATGGAAATGGAAAAACTTTTGAAAGAAAAGTTTTCGGGTATGGAAGTAGATCCCGACCAATTCAAAAATATTTAGATCTAATAAGTACAGGTTTATATGGGAATTTTTGATCAAGTCAAACAAATGAAGGACGCTTTTTCTCAATTGGGAAATATGCAGGAAAAACAAGCCGAGCTTCAAAAGCGCCTAGCACAAATTAGAGTTGTTGGTTCTGCAGGAGCAGGGATGGTCGAAGTCACTGCGAGTGCGGAAGGAACCATCGTAAATATTAAAATCAATCCTATCATGTTCAGCTCGGACGATTCCAAAATGTTGGAAGATCTAATCATCTCGGCATCTAATGAGGCTTTACGAAAGGCCAAAGAGGCAATGGCTCATGAAGTAAAGAACGTTCTAGGATTCAATCCGAAAGACATTGAAGCTATGATGAATCAAATGAACCCAGGCGGGGGAGGAAATCCTTCTGTCTGAAAATCAATTTCAGAAATTAGTCTCCAGTTTTTCCGCCCTACCTGGGATCGGAAAAAAAAGCGCTACTAGAATCGGATTTCACGTACTTAGAATGGATGAATCTAGTTTTCAAACTTGGCTGAATGGAATCAAAGAAGCCAGAGAGAGATTGCATTTTTGCGAAATCTGCGGCGGACTTACGGAAGAAACCATCTGTAATATCTGTGAATCTCCGAAAAGAGACGAATCTATTGTGTGCGTAGTAGAACAACCGGAAGACATCTTTTTCATCGAAAATACAAAAGAATATTTCGGAAAGTATCACGTGTTGAACGGAGCCATTTCTCCTTTGGACGGAATCGGTCCAGACCAATTAAGAATCAAATCGCTTATGCATCGCATCGAAGAAGGTTCGATCGGTGAAGTTTTAGTCGCAACAAATCCTACCTTAGAAGGAGATGCGACCGCATCTTACCTTTCTCATTTAATTAAAGAAAAAGGAATTCGAGTCACTCGTATCGCTCATGGAATTACCATCGGAGGTACGATCGAGTACTCCGATCAATACACATTAGGAAAAGCGATTAAGTCCAGATTAACTTTGTGATTTAGAATCGATGTTCGAAAGTGACGAATGCTTCTCGCAGCACTCGTCCATACTTTGAATCCAAAAGAACAAACAAAGCATCCCCCGCTACGAAGTAGCCCGAACGAAAAATGATCTGAAAATCCGAAGTAACGTTATAGCGAATATTAAAGTTATATTCCATCCCCATATATGTAGATGTTTTATATCCGGCCCATTCCGAAAATTCACGATTGATTTTAATTTCAGGGGACCGAGTAGCCCAGAGCTGATAATACCCCAAGGTAAACTGATAAGGACCGAAAGCGATGATATTGGAATAAAGACCGTATTCGTTTAATCCTGAAAAACTGGAACCGTTAAAGAGCGCATAACCCCCTGTAAAGTCCGTTGCGATGTTGGAAATGGAGAATCCCGGAGCAAGAGTTCTGTATCCGTTTCCTTTCAAGTTGGCTTCTTGCCCATCCTTGTCATAGCCCGGTCTTCCGGTGGTTCCAAGTGCAATGAAATTGAAGTTTAGAGATTCGTTCCAACGATAGGTAAATTGAAAATCGTACATGGCACCTTTGATGGAATGCCTTCTGGTAGTATTGTAGTATGTGGTACCTGCTCCGTCGATCAAAGGAGTCAGCTTCTTTACAGTGCCCGTATTGAAGATACCGTGCACAACGAACGAAAAAGACTGATAGTTGAATTCGTTATGCGAACCATACCAAGCTAAACGGGAAGTTTCTCCGTCCGTTTTATCGTTATCATCCAGAAAATAAGCATACAATTCGTTTCTTACGTTTCTAAAATATTCCATCTTGGTTTTGCTATAGAATATATTCGAATTTTGATAGTTTTTATCTGCGAAACCGTTTTTATCCACATCCAGGAAACTTTGATCCTTAGCTCGCAAAACTCCTCCTTCCCAGGAAAGTCGAAGGAACTGAAAATTCTTTAAAATACTAACACCTGTTCCAGTTGAAAATAAAACCCTACCTTGCGCTGAAGAAAACAACTGTTGGCCTACTTTAATGAACAGAGCCGATTCAGGAATTCTAAAATTAATATAAAGAAAGTTAGTTTGTACGTTTACCGCTGAAGTTCTACCTCTTTCCCCTCCGGATCCAGGCCCGATGAGCCCAGGATCAAAACCGTCCGGACCGGTCGATCGCAGACCTTTTCCTCCGAAAGGAATATCTCCAACTTGCATTCCCCAAATTCCTTCCACATATTTACCCGTGGAAAAGCTCATGTTATAGAGGAAACGAGTATCGTAATAACTCACATCTTCTTTTTTCGGAGTTAGTTGGGAAGGCTGTCCTAATTTCCTTCTTTCAACGTCTTCGGCGATCAGATTCGCATCCGAATTTACTTTGTTCTGATATTCCTGTTCTGGATTTATTACAGGTGTAACAGGAGTTTGTCTGCTTAATAAAACATCTCTTCCTACATTCGTAGCACGTACACGAAAAGACCCGCTGAAATTTAAGGAGGTTTTTTGAGACTCCTCTTCCTGTGAAAAAAGAGGGGCGCAAACAGAAATCAAAAACAAAACAAAGAGAAGGTTCTTCATTTCTCTGGTTCTTTTTTCACCCAGGCATTGGATTTAAAGTATTTTGTAATTAACCTTTGGATCTTGCCTGTTCGTTTGTATTCTTTGATGAAAAAATTCAGGTGATAAATGAATTCTATGTCTTTTTTCGCCACTGCCATACTGATATGATCTTCCTGAACTATTCCTAAGATCGGCAAATAATTGGCTCTAAGAGAAGGTTCTTTTTGCAACAAGGCCTGAATATAGTAAGAATCGGCCACAAAACAATTCACATTGTTCTTTTTCAGTTCGTTGAAAGCTGCCTCACTAGTGAAATAGGAATAGATTTGGGCTTTCGGAAAAGCTTCTTTGAGGTAAAAATGATTGGAACTGTTGGAAAGAACCGAATATGAAATTCCGGAAATATTTTGAAGATCGCTTAGATTACGGAATAATTGTACGGTAACAATTTGACCTTCCGGCTCAGGAGGTAAAGAAGACCTTGTAACCAAAGCTGCGGGAGTGGAGATCAAATAAGGATCCGTAAAATATACATCCTTAAATCTAAGGATAGAAGAAGATAACCCTGCCAGTGCAATTTGAGTGTCACCTTTTTCCAACATTCTTGCATGTTGATCAAAAGTACGAAGAGGGATGATTCTCAAATCCACATCCAAAAGTTTTGCATACTCTTGTGCTAGTTCCACATCCAAACCTGGATATTCCGGAACAGGATTCTCAATGTAAAAAGGATCGTAAAATTCGTTTACCGAAACTGTGAGTAATTTCGTTTTTTTGATTTTATCCAGAGTGGGGCTGGACTGAGAAAATATGGGAAAACCAAGAAAGCAGCAAAGAAACACTAACAGAGTTTCTTTGCCATATTTGAAATGAAAAACGAAAGGAGACACTCCCTAAACTTCTCTTCTAAAGGAAGTGGGAATCAAGGAAAAATTAGTTTTGAATCAATACAAATTCAGTTCTGCGGTTTTTCCTGGAGGATTCCTCATCCGTTTTGTTAATCATCGGTTCTGTTGGCCCTTTTCCATCCGTTTCCAGACGATTCCTATCAACTCCTTTGGCGACTAAATACTCTTTTACGGACTTCGCTCTGTCTTTGGAAAGCACCATATTATCCTCGAAAGTACCTGTTAAATCGGTATGGCCTATGATTTTCATCCTGACTTTAGGATTCTCATGTAGGTAATCTACAATACTGTCCAAGGGAATATGAGATTCGTTTTTAAGTTTGGCGGAGGCTCTTTCAAAATATACGTTATCTAAGGATATTTTTTTCTTCTCAACTAACGTTTCTTCAATGATATTCTCTTTCTTAGGAACGGAAGCTGTGAATATATCGAATGATCGCCCTTCCACTCTTCTGCAAAATACGAATGTTTTTTTCACCTGCTGGTAGACCATATAAGCCTCATCCGATTCGGAATTGATCCCTTCCCCCAAATTCTCCAAATCAGAGAATTTACCGTTTTCATGTTTCATCATATAAAGATCGAATCCTCCGAATCCTCCCGGACGATTTGAGGCAAAAAATAAGATAGTTCCTTCGTCGTTCCAAGCAGCCGCAATAGTGGCATGTGCATCATTGATCGGTGCAGGAAGAGGAATCGGTTTTGACCAAGCATTGCCGGTTCTTTTGGAAGAATAGATTCTTGCTAAATTCGGTTTCCCGAAAGGATATCTTGTGAAAAGAAGTTGATCGCCTAACAAATGAGGGTTTTCTTCGATTTCTTCCGTATTGATAGAGGAGGGTAAAGCTTCCGGTTTCGACCATTGTTTACCGTTCCATGTGGATATATAAAGATCTCTGGAAACACCTACCTTTCCGGGAGAAAGTTCCACTTCTACAGAACCATCCCGATTGGAAGAAAGCAGCATCGTTTTTCCATCTCTGGATAAAAACGGGCTTTGATCGTCGAACTCCGAATTGAGTTCATCTACCTCTTCCGGGAATCCCCAGGTGCCGTCTTTTTCCAATTGGCTTTTGAATATTTCCGTATAACTTCCATTACTTCTTTTGGAATAAAAATACAAAGTTTTTGCATCCGGTGACAAAGCAGGTCCGAATTCCTGGAAGTTGGTATTAACATTTCCCCGGATGGGTTCCACTAAAATAGGATTAGGCGAGTTCTCTTGAGCGGCCAGAGAGAAAGAAATTAGGAAAGATATCTGCAGAACTGTTAGGAACCGTCTCGCTGAACGCGAGACAGACAGTTTAAATACAGATTTGGATCGAAATTGTGCGAGCATAAGACCTCCGCCGAATTCGGCTCTCTTTGTCTTCTGCTCTTTTTTTATCGGAAGTAAGGTTTTAAAGCTTCCGGTATCGAGAAGGTTCCGTCCTCTAATTGGTAATTTTCGATAACAGCTGCCAAAGTTCTACCGATGGCGAGTCCCGAACCGTTTAGAGTATGGACGAGCAGGTTTTTTCCTTCCTTGCTTTTGTATCGAATTTTTCCGCGTCTTGCTTGATAGTCCTTGAAGTTAGAAACGGAGGAAATTTCCATAAATCGATTTAATCCGGGCATCCAAACTTCTATATCGTACGTTTTGGATGAAGCGCTAGAAATGTCACGACTGCAAAGAAGCATTACCCGATAAGGCAATCCTAACTTTTGAAGGATCGACTCTGCATCACTCAGCATCTTTTCATGTTCTTCTTTGGAATTTTCCTGAGTTGTAAATTTTACCAATTCCACTTTCTGAAATTGATGCACTCGAATGATTCCCCTCGTGTCTCTTCCGTAAGAACCGGCCTCTCTTCTAAAACAGGAAGTATGGGCACAAACGGAAATCGGAAGGTCTTTTTCGTTTATGATTTCATCTCTGTAGAAATTGGTAAGCGGTACTTCCGCAGTAGGGATCAAATTGAGACCGTCTTTTTCCAAACGATAAAAATCTTCTGCGAATTTAGGAAGTTGTCCGGTAGCAGTCATCGACTCATCATTTACCAAAACAGGAACCCACATTTCGTTATATCCGTTTTGAGAAGTATGAGTATCGAGCATCAAGTTCATCAATGCTCTTTCCAATTTCGCCGCTAAACCGATGTAAGTATAAAAGCGGGCGCCGGATAATTTCACTCCTCTTTCAAAATCGAAAATTTTCATCGCTTCCCCGATATCATAATGAGTCTTCGGAGCAAAGGAGAACTTAGGTATATCTCCCCAAGTTTTAACTTGAACATTGTCTTCTTCACTTTTCCCTTCCGGAACCGTTTCATCCAAAATGTTGGGAAGACCTATATTCAGTTCTAGGAGAGAATCTTCCTGTTTGGTCAATTCTTCCTCTATTTCTTTGATCCGATCACCGACTCCTTTCACGGATGCGGAAATTTCAGCGATATCTTTCCCTTGCGATTTTAAGATTCCGATTTCTTTAGAGACCTTATTTCTTTCCGCGCGAAGATCTTCCGCTTCTTGCTTCAATTGCTTTTGTTTGGTAGCAACTTCTTTGATTTTGGATTCGATATCGGAAATATTCACTCCTCTTTTTTTAAGGGAATTAAGGAGTTCTTCAGGGTTTTGAAGGATGCGGTTGATATCAAGCATGGTAATAAGCCTTTCTATTGATGAATTTTTCGGAATTAATAAATAACTGTTCTGTGATTGTGGCGTTAGTTTCTTCTCTTAAAGAAAACATTCTCTCTAAAATGTACGGCATATTCGAGGAATCGTTTCTTTTTCCTCTGTGAGGAGGAGGAGCTAAAAAAGGAGCATCCGTTTCGATTAAAACGGAAGTTAGGGGAAGTTTTTTAGCGGCTTCATGTATATCCGTTGCATTTTTAAAAGCAACGATCCCCGAGAAAGAAACGTAATATCCTAAGTCTACAAACTTCTTTCCCATCTCGTAATCGTAGGTAAAACAATGGATCACACCGAATGCCTTTCCTTTGTATTCAGCGAGCGCTTCGTAAGTATCCTCAAAAGCATCTCTGGAATGAATGACTACAGGAAGAGTGTGTTTTGCGGAAAAATCCAAAAACTTACGAAGGATCTCTTTTTGTAGCTCTCTTGTGGACGCGTCATGATAAAGGTCCATTCCGATTTCGCCGATGCCTGTAAATAGAGGATGACTTAAATTTTCTTCCGCTAATTTTAAAATGGCATCCGCATTGGGAAACTCGTGAGTTTCCGTAGGATGACATCCGATTGTGTAGTGAATTTTCAAATCATCGGTAGAATACGTTTCTGCTATCTCTTTGGCTTTCTGAGAGCTGGGTAAATCGATTCCTATCTGAACGATCTTTTTCACTCCCGCCTCTTTCGACTTCTTGAGAGACTCGGAGATATCCTGCCCCTGCTCCTGAATTATGTCTAAGTGGCAGTGAGTATCGATGATTGAATAGGCCATATAGTGCAGGTTTTGCAAATAAGATTGACTGAAAATGAAAATTCAATCGAAAGTAATAGTGTAATCAATAAGTTTTGATAAAACTGACAAAAAGCGAATATTCCCGTGGATTTCAAGAACCGACTGCACCTTACCTTCTACCGACTCAGATACAAATTCCAGGAATGGAAGCTGAAGTTATCCCAAAGGTATGAAGATTTAGACAAAAAAGGCAGGGAAAGGCTGACCATCATGGTCATTCCTCATACGGATCGCAAAACTTTAAACTTTGTCATTTCCTATAAGGCAATTTCCATTTTCATAGGGATCGTAGTGATCCTACTTGTGATCAGCGCAGTGAATGTTCTTTCTCACAGCGGCTCCGTTCATCAGCTAACAGAACTAAATCTTACAAACAAAGACTTTATCCGCCAATCCTCCAAAATGAAGGAAGAGGTGAGTTCCCTTCACGAAACCATTCAATACTACTATGAAAGAATTTCAGGCCTTTATATTAAATTAGGCGGAGACCCTTCTAGAGTTTCGAAAGGTATGGGTGGTAATGATAAAATGAACCACTACCTTGCTTTGCAAGGTAGTCCGCAAACGGATATTACGGACGAATCGTTCCGCATCAAAGAAGACATTCACAATTTAAAACTTTCTTCCGAATTGTCCGACGAAATCATCAAACTCATCAAAAAAAGAAAAAGCATCATCCGCAATACTCCTTCCATTTGGCCTACAAAAGGATATGTTCTTTTCCCTTTCGGAAAATATCTTTCTCCGATCACAGGAAAAGAAGAGATCAACAAAGGCTTGGACATCGGTTCTTTCCCAGGTGCAGAAGTGCAAGCAACCGCTCCAGGCATCGTATTCGATTCCGGTTTTTCTCCTGCTACAGGTTACTACATCAAATTAGCACATCGTTTCGGATGGAAAACCATCTATTCCAACCTAGACCGTGTTAAAGTAAAGAAAAACGAAAAGATCTCCAAAGGAGACATCATCGGGTATGTCGGAAAAACTCCCGAAAATCCTGTCTATCATTTGCATTACGAAGTTCATGTGGGAACACAAGCACTGAATCCATTTTCCTTTCTCAATCAAATTCAAGAATAATGTCTCAAACAACAACCGAAGAAGAATTTTTAGTTAACAGCGTCATCGGCGAAGGAGCCGAATTTACCGGAGAATTCAAATTTTCCGGTTTGATCCGAATCGACGGAAAATTTCGAGGAGTGCTCGAAACAGACGGAAAGGTTCTTATAGGAAAAACAGGAATCGTCGATACAGATATTAAGGCGAGAGTTGTGGTAGCTGGTGGAGAAATTCGTGGCAATATCTATGCTACGGAAAGAGTCACTCTACTTTCCAGCTGCAGATTGGAAGGAGACATTGTAACTCCCAGACTCATAGTTGAGGAAGGAGTTGTGTTTCACGGAAAATGCACCATTAATCCCACTCGCCACTAGAGTGGTATTATGTTCGTTCAAAACACAAACAACAAAGCAGTTTCCAATTCTCCGCAGCGTAAGTCCTCATCTGATAAATTAAAAACCTCCTCTCCCGATTCTTCCAATCTCAGTTTTTTAGAGATTCTGGAATCGATCGTTCCTTCCGATCAAGAAAACACAAAAGAACTCAATGAACTATGGAAGGATCTTCCTGATTTGGAAAAAGCCCTCATTGCAAATCCGAATCATTCCAACTTAAAAGAATACAAAGAACACATAAAACAAATAGCTCAGCTCATTATGAAGAAAAATCATAAAGTGATGCAAGCTCCTACTCGAGGAAGAAACGATAATAAAGACATTCGTTATGTAAAAGTTTTGGATGAAAAATTGGATCTTTTGGCAAGGACTATGTTCTCTCCTAACAATTCCGCCTTCGCAATTTTGAAACAATTGGATGATATCAGGGGTCTATTGATTGATATAAAAGGATAACATTTGCAAACCGCGAACCGACCCACAAGCAAGAACCTCAGAGTTCTTACGAAAACCCTTGCTTACCTCCGCCCATACCGTTTCCAACTTACAGTCTCTTCCGCCGCTTTGCTTTTTACCACCGCTGTCACCCTTTCTCTAGGCCAAGGATTGAAACATTTAGTGGATGCAGGATTCAGCGCTCGCTCCCAAGAACAGCTGACCCTTTCCTTGTTCGTAATCATTTTCATTGGCCTTTTGTTAGCTGGTGGTACCTACCTTCGTCATTATCTTGTTTCTTGGATCGGAGAAAGAGTTTCATCCGACATTCGAAAAGACGTATTTGCCCATGTGGTAGATCTTCATCCCCATTTTTTCGAAACTAATTCGCCCGGAGAAATCCAATCCAGAATCACAACAGATACCACGTTGCTTCAGACGGTCATTGGATCTTCCGCTTCTATCGCCCTCAGAAATTTCCTCCTGTTTTTAGGAGGGATGATTTTTCTTTTCATCACGAATGTAAAACTCACTGCGATCGTTTTGCTCAGTGTTCCTTTTGTCCTCTTTCCCATTTTGTTTTACGGAAGAAGGGTAAGAAAACTTTCCAGAGACACGCAGGATAAAATCGCGAATGTAGGATCTTACGTAAGCGAATCACTTTATAACATCAAGATCGTTCAAAGTTTTTTCCATCAGGAGATTGATAAACAAAAGTTTGGCGAAACTGTAGAAGATGCATTTTCAGTTTCCGTACTCCGCATCAAACAAAGGTCGGCTCTCATCGCTTCCGTGATTTTACTCATTCTGGCAGGAATCAGTTTTATGTTGTGGGTAGGTGGAATCGATGTTTTGGAAGGAAAGATCACAGGAGGAGAACTAATCGCATTTTCTTTTTATGCCATCATGGTAGCAAATTCTGTCGGTGCAATTTCCGAAGTCATCGGTGATTTGCAAAGAGCGGCCGGTGCCACAGAACGATTGATTCAGTTACTAAATTCGCAATCGAATATTACGAATACCTTATCACCACTATCTCTTCCCATATCCAGCAAAGGAGAAATTCGTTTTGAAAATCTTTCCTTTCATTATCCGTCTCAACCCGAAAGAAATGCAATTGATCGTTTCGATTTGATCCTTCCTTCGCAAAAAACAACCGCACTCGTCGGACCTTCGGGAGGAGGAAAGTCTACTCTATTCGAATTGATCTTACGCTTCTATGATCCTCAATCAGGCAAAATCACAATCGATGAAATTGATATC
>VFQU01000880.1_pt1 | contig 20853 bp, 16 predicted proteins | sample 3512311 | NCBI WGS metagenome assembly VFQU01 (sample SAMN10412377, study PRJNA504923) | tailings metagenome | isolation source: Relicate 3 Philex TSF3 active mining site | place: Philippines: Tuba, Benguet | collected 2017-08-29
CGCTTCCCTTCCTTTTCGGCCCGGTCTACAATACCTGAATCAGAGGATTTTGCAACTAAGCAATTCCTCCAAGTAAAGTTTGGGTATCTTCTTCGCTCTGTCGCGATCCCGGCTCCCTCGCCTTTGAGCCAACAAAATCACTCTGTTCAGGGGATCTTCATGAGAAAAATGCGACTGAGTCTCACTCTCGCGCTCCTTGCCTCGCTGCTGACAACCACCGCAGCCTGGTCTCAAACTGCATTCGGTAACCTTCGCGGCAGCGTCCTCGACCAAGCCGGCGCCGCTGTCGCCAACGCCAAAGTCACCCTTCTTGAGGAATCCACCGGCCTCACCCGTAGCGCCGTCACTTCCGCCTCCGGCGAATACGTTTTCGCCAATATCAACCCCAATACTTACACGGTCATCGTCGAGCAGTCCGGCTTCAAAAAGACCGAACGCAAAGGCATTTCCGTCGCCACCCAGCAATATGTCACTGCCGACATCAAGCTCGACGTCGGCGACGTCACCCAGAGCATCATGGTCACCGAGGAAGTGCCGCTGCTCGAAGCTGCTAGTGCCTCCACCGGTCAGGTCGTCGATCGCCAGAAACTGATCGACCTTCCCAATCTCGGCCGCAACCCCTTCATGATGTCCCGTCTGGCCCCCACGGTCGTTCAGGTCGGCAACCCCGCCTACGCCCGTATGCAGGACCAGTCCGGTTCCTCCCAGATCTCCATCGTCGGTGGCCCCATCCGCGGCAACAACTACCTGCTCGACGGTATCCCGATCACTGACGCCCTCAACCGCGCCATCATCATCCCCTCGCTCGAAGCCGTTGAAGAAATGAAGGTGCAGATCTCCACCTACGACGCCGAAACCGGCCGTTCCGGCGGTGGCATGTTCAACACCTATCTCAAGAGCGGCGGCAACCAGTACCACGGCGCTCTCTTCGGCTACATGCGCGAAACCGGCTGGCTCGCCAACACCTTCTTCAACAACCGCAACGGCCGCCCCATCACCGATCAGCCCTTCCGTAACTATGGCGGCGCTTTCGGCGGTAAGGTCTGGATTCCCAAGGTTTACGACGGCAAAAACCGCACCTTCTTCTGGCTCGGCTTTGAAGGCTACCGCGACACCCAGGCCGCTTCCCGCGAACAGTACACCCCCACCGCCCTCGAGCGCGTCGGCAATTTCTCTAACACCCGCGCTCGCACCGGCGGTCTCCTCACCATCTACGATCCCTTCACCACCGGTGCCAACGGCGCTCGCCAGGCCTTCCCCGGCAACATCATCCCGGCCAGCCGCATTGACCCCGTCGGCCGCAACATCGCCGCCACCTACATGGCGCCCACCCGCGAAGCCGCCTTCTACGGCGACCTCAACCTCGCCGGCGCCGGCCCGCTGCCCAGCATTGCCGACCAGCGCTTCATCAAGCTCGATCACAACCTCTTCAGTTGGTGGCGCGCCAACATCAGCTACCTCGGCTACAATTCCGATGAGCCCGGCGAAAACCCCTATCCCACCATCTCCTCGCCCGACCAGTGGATCCTGGGCCGTATCGTTAACACCACCCAGCTCAACAACACCATCACGCCCAACCCCACCACGGTCATCGCCGTCCGTTACGGCTTCAACCGCTTCCCCAATATCGGTACGCAGAAGAGCCAGAACTTCAACGTGGCCAGCCTCGGCTTCAATCAGGCCTTCGTGCGCGACATCCAGTCGCCCACCTTCCCCAACGTGGCCATGCAGACGGCCTACAGCCTCGGCACCAACAATAACTTCAACTACGTTCACCACTCCAACAACTTCGGTGTCCAGGTTTCGAAGTTCCTCGGCAAGCACACTCTCAAGGGCGGCTGGGACTATCGCTTGATCGGTGCCAGTGGTCTTGACTTCGGTAACAGCGCCGGCGCCTTCACCTTCAACCTCGACTTCACCCGCTCCGGCGCTTCTTCCGGCACCGGCGGCGCTGACATCGCCAGCATGCTGCTCGGCGCTCCCGCTGGTGCTACCGGCTTCATCCCCACCAACCTCTTCCAGACCATCAACTACTACGGCTGGTTCGTGCAGGACGACTTCCGGGTTTCCCGCAAGCTCACTCTCAATCTCGGTCTCCGCTGGGAACGGGAAACGGGCCTGCAGGAACGCAACAACAACCTGATCACCACCTTTGACACCACCGCCGCCAACCCCCTGCAGGCTTCCGCTGGCGTCCCCACGCCCGGTGTCTTCCGCTTCGCTGGCGTCAACGGCGCTCCCACCGAAACCGGCAACTTCCGCCGTCACAAGTGGTCCCCGCGCGTCGGCTTTGCCTACCAGCTCGATGACAAGACCGTCATTCGCGGCGGCTACGGTATCTTCTGGTCGCCCCAGATCGGTATCGGCGCCCCCTTCCAGAGCGAAGGTGTCACCGCCCTCACCAACCCCGCCACCGACAACGCCGGCCTCCCGCTCGTCCAGTTGAGCAACCCCTTCCCCAACGGTCTCGATCGCCCCGTGGGTAACTCCCTCGGCGACCGTACCGGCATCGGCAAGGCCATGAGCGTCTACGCGCCCAACGCCACCAGCGGCCGTGTTCAGCAGTTCAGCTTCGACATCCAGCGCCAGATCTGGGGCGGCTTGGTCGTCACCGCCGGTTATGCTGGCTCCCGTAGCACCGACATGACCTGGACGGCTGCTACCCTCAACGCCAATCAGCTCAACCCCTCCAACTTCAACGTGGGCGCCGCTGCCCTCCGCCAGTTGGTTCCCAACCCCTACTTCGGCCGCGGCGGCCTCAACGTGGTTGGCACCGCCAACATCGAGCGTCAGCGCCTCCTCCGCCCCTTCCCGGCCTTTGACTCGGTCAACTACATTGCCGACAGCTATGTCTATGCCGATTACAATGCCTTCAACGTCCGCGTCCAGAAGAACATGAGCAACGGCCTCAGCTTCCTCATGGCCTTCACCGCTTCGAAGAACATGGACAACGCCGGCGGTGGCCCCGGCAATAACCTCAACGCCGGCAACGCGGGTCCGCAGAACTTCTACGACCTCGATTCCGAATACGGTTATTCCTACATCCACTCCCCCCGCCGCCTCACCAACGCGCTCACCTACGAACTTCCCTTCGGCAAGGGCAAGCGCTTTGCCAGCGGCGTCAACCGCGCCACGGACATCCTCATCGGCGGCTGGTCCATCAACGCGGTCACCACTCTCCAGACGGGTTACCCGCTCCAGATCTTCTCCAACGCCAACCTCAACGCTCCCTTCGGCATGGCCCGGCAGCGGCCCAATCTGGCCGGTGCTTCCCCCGCCGCCAGCGGCAGCTTCGCCCAGCGTCTTGACGGCTGGATCAATCCCGCCGCCTTCACCAACTCCGGCGTTCTCCAGTTCGGCGACACCCCCCGTACCCTCGGTAACCTCCGTGGCCCGGGTCAGGTCAACTGGGATATCTCCATGTTCAAGACCGTCACCATCTTCGAAGGCTTCCGTGCTCAGTTCCGCGCTGAAGCTCTCAACTCCATGAACACTCCGTACTTCCGCGCTCCGAACACCGCCTTCGGCAACGCTCAGTTCGGCCGCATCACTTCGCAAGGTAACTTCCCGCGCATGCTGCAACTCGGCCTGCGCCTCTTCTTCTAGGCCACTAACCCAAGGAACCTGCCTTCGTAACGGGATGGCTGGTTTCGCCGGAATTTTTCCGCCGGTTGCTCCCCAAATCTGTGGATGCAACCGGCGGCTCCGGCGCATATAATGTATACAAACTTGCAGTACAGCTCGAAAGGAACAACCCACCCCATGTCGCTCTTCACTCCCGAAGTCGCCAAAGATCTCACCTCCCGCGGCTACAGCCGCCGCAGTTTTGGCCGCATCTCTGCCCTCGTCGCTGGCGGCGCCGCCCTGCCTTTCTACAATGAAGCCGCCCTGGCTCAGCTCTCCATGCGCCTGAACGCTCCGCCCGACGCGGTCCGCATCAACGCCAACGAAAACCCCCTCGGCCCTTGCCCCGAAGCCGCCGAAGCCATGTACGCCGTCATCAAGTCCGGTGGCCGCTACCTCTATGAGCGCACCTTCGAATTCGCCAAGGTCCAGGCCGATCTCGACGGCGTCAAGCCCGACTACGTCCAGCCCTTCGCCGGTTCCTCCGCGCCCCTCCACTACTCGGTGATCGCCTTCACCTCCAAGGAACGCGGCCTCGTCACGGCCGATCCCGACTACGAAGCCGCCGCCCGCGCTGCCCAGTTCGTCGGCGCCAAGGTCACCAAGGTCAAGCTCGACGCCGCCAACGGCTACAAGCACGACGTCAAGGCCATGCTCGCCGCTGACCCCAACGCCGGCGCTTACTACGTCTGCAACCCCAACAACCCCACCGGCACCCTCACCCCCAAGAGCGACATCGAGTGGCTCATCAAGAACAAGCCCGCCGGCTCGGTCGTCATCCTCGACGAAGCCTACATCCACCTCACCGGCGCCGACTTCGGCTCCGACTTCGTCCAGCAGGATAAGGATGTCGTCATCCTCCGTACCTTCTCCAAGCTCTTCGGCATGGCCGGCCTCCGCGCCGGTGCCGCCATCGGCCGCCCCGACCTCCTCAAGAAGCTCATGCCCTACTCCTCCGGTGCCCTCCCCGTCACCGGCATGGTCGGCGCCACTGCTTCCCTCAAGGTGAAGGACCTCGTTCCCAAGCGCCGCGAAATCATCAAGAACACCCGGGAAGACGTTCTCAGCTGGGCCACCGGCAAGGGCTACAGCTTCATCCCCTCCGTCTCCAACAAGTTCATGATCGATGTCAAGATGCCCGCCCGCACCTACATCGAGGGCATGGTCGCCGAGAAGGTCCTCGTTGGCCGTGCCTGGCCCGCCCTTCCCACCCTCGTCCGTGTTTCCATCGGCACCCCCGAGGAAATGGCCAAGTGGAAGGTCGCCCACGAAAAGGTCATGGCCAAGGCCTAGCCTTTTCTCGAAACCCCTCCGAGAGGCCGGTGCCCCGTCCGCGCCGGCCTTTCCTTCCTCTTCATTTCACTCTCAGGGACGGCCTTGAAACTCCTCAAAATCGATTACTCCCCGCAAAAATTGGGCGGCGACATTTTCGGTGGCGCCATTGCGGCCCTCATTGCTTTGCCCTACGGCCTTGCCATGGCCACCCTCATGGGCATCCCCCCCATCTACGGACTCTTTACTTCCCTCATCTCGGCTCCCCTCACCGCCCTCCTTGGCCGCAACCCTATCCTCATCGGCGGCACCTCCACCGTCACTCTCCCCTTCATGATTTCCGCCGTCCAGCAGCAAGGCCTCGCCGGCTGCGCCAAGGTCACCCTCGTGGCCGCCGTCTTCATGATGATCTTCAGCGTTCTCAAACTCGGCCGCCACATTTCCCGCATTCCCCACACTGTCGTCTCCGGCTTCTCCTGCGGCATCGGCGCCATGATGGTCATCAATCAGCTCCGCACCCTTTTCGGTCTTCAGCCCCCCGACGGCATGAAGTGGCCCTCCACCATCCCCGGCCAGCTCAAGATGGTCGTCCTCCAGATCGGCTCCCTCCACTGGGAACCCCTCCTGCTCGGCATCGTCGTCATCGGCTCCGCCTTCGGCTTTGCCCGCCTCAACAATAAACTTCCCGCCCCCCTGCTCGGCGTCATCATCGCTGTCGGCGTCTCATTTGCCTTCGGCATGCACGAAAAAGAAGTCGGCCAGCTCAATCTCGACCTGCCCCCCTTCATGGGCTTCACCTGGAGCCCCCAGGAAGTTCTCTCTCTCGTCAATGAAGGCTTTGGCCTCGCCGTCGTCTCCAGCATCAACGTCCTCATCACCTCCCGCGTCGTCGAGCACTTCCGCGGCCGCCACCGTCCCATGCGCCCCTCCGACGCCGACGGCGAACTCGGCGCCTACGGCATCGCCAATGTTGTCTGCGGCATCTTCGCCGCTCCCATGAGCGTCGGCATCCCCGCCCGCTCCCTCGCCAACGTCCGCTGCGGCGGCACCACCCGCCTTTCCAATCTCATTCACGCTGGCTGGCTCCTGCTCTTCCTCGGCCTCGGCTCCGAAATGGTCTCCCATATCCCCCTGCCCGCCCTTGCCGGCGTCACCGCCTATGTCGGCATCATGCTCCTCGAATGGGGCACCTGGCGCCGTCTCCGCGTCATGACCCCCGTCGACTCAGCCGCCTTCCTCCTCACCACCCTCGCCACCCTCATCATGAACGCCGTCGCCGCCGTCGCCCTCGGCTGCAGCCTCTACGTTCTCCGCTGGCTCTATCACTACTTCGCCGCTCGCCAGAAGCCCTCCTCTTTCCCCGCTTCTAGCGCCGCTCGCTGATCCTCTCCATCAGCGCCCCCAGTTCCGCCTCCTCCACCGGCTTCCGCAACCGCGTGGCCGTCGTGCCTTCCAGCAACTCCGCCGCCTCGGTCTCTTCCCCCTCCTCAAGCAGTACAAAGTACGGCACCCGGTGGTGCGTCCGCTGAAACAGTTCTGCCCACGTTCCACCCTCCGGCCGCGCACTGCTGAACAGCACGTCAAACCGCATCTTCTCGCACAAATCCACCGCCTCCTCCATCCCCGCCACCGGCACCAGCCGGTGATTCCCCTCACCGAACAACCCCAGCAAGCGCCGCTGCACCGCCAGCTCCGGCTCCACCAGCAACGCCGTCAGCGTCCCCCGCAGCGCCCCCTCTGTCCCCACTCCAACTCCATCTTCGTTCCCGCCTGTCCCCACCGACGGCAGCTCAATGTCATACCGGTAGCGCCCCGGCCTTACCGTCGCAAAGCGCAACTCCCCGCCGTAGCTCTGCAACAGTCCCCGCGTAATCGCCATGCCCAGCGCCCCCGAGTGAAAGTCCGGCCCCTCTCCCTCCCCAAACGGACCCGAAAATCCAATCTCGATCATCGCGCTCCGTCCCAACCGGTTCAACCCCACCTCCAGACTCCGCTCCACCGAATGCCCCGCCGCCGCCCGCGCATGCTTCAACAGATTCTCAAACACCCGCTGCAATTGGTCGCTACTTCCCAATACATACAGCGGCTCCGGCCCCAGGTTCGTCTCCTCCTCCACTCCCTCTTCTTCCTCCTGCCCCTCCAGCAGCCGCTGAAACAGTTGCCGCAGGTCCACCGGCCGCGCGTCAAACTGCTCGGCCCGCGCCACCGCCACAATCCGCTTCACAATCTCGCTCACTTCCCCCACCTGCCCCTGTATGCCTTCCGCCTCCTTGGTCGGCAGCGCCGCCGCCAGGTCCCGCAACTTCTCCAGCGGTCCATTCAACTCGCTAATCACCCCGTGTATCAGCTGATTCGCCACCGCCAGCTTCTCGCTCCGGTGCCCCTGCTCCCGCACCGCCGCCTCTTCTATCTCCGCCATATGCTGCCCGGCGTCATTCGCCAGATGCTGCAAGGATGCCATCAATCCTTCCCGCGCCAGCTCCTTGCCCGCTTCGCCCGTCAACGCCACTGCTCCCCGCACCGCTCCCGGTTTGCCCATCGGCAACACCACCAGCGCTTCATTCTTCCCTCCCTCTCCCAGCGCCGCCACTCCCTGTGTCTGCCGGAATCGCAACGCCGTTCCGTTCCTCACCGCCAGCCCCAGCCCCCGCTCGAGCGGCGTCTCTCCCTCTTCCACATGAAACCCATGCCCGCTGCCCCCGCTCTGGTCCGGAATCCGCTCCAGCAGCTTCTTGTTCGCGTCGTAGTGATACACACTCACCCCCGCCGCCCCCGTCACCTCCATCAACCGGCTCCGCAACAGCTCCGCTGCCTCCCGCACTGTCGGCAACCCATACAGCTCCTCGCTCGCCTCCAACAACTGCTTCCCCTCACGCTGGTCCCGCCGTGCCCGCTGCTGCTGCTGCCAGGCAAACACCATCGCCAGCAGAATCCCCGCCACCGCCCCGGGCAACAACCAACCCGGCGTCCCCTCTCCGGCCATCAACCACTCCACGTCCTCCGGCCCCCCCAGCAACACCTGAAAGTTCCCCCCCTGTCCCGCCCCCGCCGTGTATTGCCGCAACAATCCCGTCGCCTTCCCCCCATCCCCCCTCCCGAACATCGCCAACTGCCGCTCTCCCCGCTTCCCCACATGCGGCCACAGCAACACCGCATTCTGCAGCCGCAGCACTGACCCCTGCGCCGTCTCTTCATACCCCACCACTTCCCCCACCACCGTTACACTCCGCCCCACCTTTTCACTCCCCAGTCCCTCACTGTCCGCCACCCCCAGCGCCCCCGGCGCCGCTTCCTGCCCCACCACCTTCCACTCCACCGGCTTCAACACCACCTGCCCCGCATGCAGACTCACCACCCCCTCAGCCTCCACCACCATCCCCCCGCTCACCGTCCCCGGCACTGCATCCTGGTTATCCCCCGAAAACACCACCAACACCCCATGCGCCCGCGTCTCCGGGTCCAGCAACCCCGTATACACCCCGTCCACCGCCGCAATCAGTTCTGTCTCCACGACTCCGCGCACCCGCACCGTCTCCCCCAGCCACCGCGGCCGCCCGTCGCCTTCACTCTTGGCCCCCACCTCACTCACCCGCAACGGACGCACCTCCACTGCCTGCGTCCACACCGCGCTCGCCACCGCGAGCATCACTACGATTCTGCCAACCATCTTTCTAACTCCGGGTCATCAAAATGGAACACCTCAAACTCCTGCCCCACCAGCCGCGCGCGGTGCGAGTTAATCGCCACCACCCGCATCCCCGCCGCCCGCGCCGCATCAATCCCCGTCTGCGAATCCTCAAACACCAGACACTCCCCCGCTTCCAGCCCCAACCCCTCCGCCGCCCGCAAATAGATCTCCGGGTCCGGCTTGCCCCGCTTCACATCATCCCCGCTCAACGCCAACCGGAAGTGCTCCCGCAACCCCGCCCGGTCCAGCACAAAGTTCACATTCGCCGCCTCGGCATTGCTCGCCACGGCTTTCATCCGCCCCGCCTGCGCCCCCAGAAATCGCCGCGCCCCCGCAATCAGCGCCCCCTCCAGCTCCGCCGCGATCATCTCCCGGTACAGCGCTTCCTTCTCGGCCCCCATCCGCTTCACGTCTGCTTCGCGCAACTCCGCCCCAAACACTTCCCGCAACAACTCATCGTTGTGCTTGCCGTGCATCCGCTCGTTCAACTCCCGCGCATCCCGCCCCAGCCGCTCCAGATACACTTCCCACGCCCGCACGTGATACGGCATGCTGTCCACCAGCACCCCATCCATATCGAAGATCAGTCCCGGATATTTCACAACTTTCGCGCCCCAGCGCTAAAATCAGAATGGCATGGATCTGTTTGCTGAAATCGTACGCCTCCGCCAGGCCGGTCAGAAGTGCGCCCTCGCCACCATTGTCGAGGTCAACGGCTCCATCCCCAGCTACGAAAGCGCCAAGATTCTCGTCCGCGAAGACGGCAGCTTCCTCGGCACCATCGGCGGCGGCTGCGTCGAGGCCGAAGTCTGGAACGCCGCCCGCGAAGTCATCGAAACCGAAAAGCCCCGCCACCTCACCTTCAACCTCGGCCAGGACGCCGCCTACGACAACGGCCTCATCTGCGGTGGCCAGCTCAACGTCTTCATCGAAGCCATCGTCCCCCAGCCCCAGGCCCTCATCTTCGGCGCCGGCCACATTTCGAAGAGCCTCGCCAAAGTCGCCTCCCTCTCTGGCTTCGGCGTCACCGTCGTCGACAACCGCGAATCCTTTGCCAACCGTGAACGCTTCCCCGACGTCGATCAGGTCCTCGCCGCCGAATACGAAGAGCTCTTCTCCACCCTCCCCGTCCACTCCTCCACCTACATCATCATCGTCACCCGCGGCCACCGCGACGACATGCGCGTCCTCCGCTGGGCCATCACCACCCAGGCCCGCTACATCGCCATGATCGGCTCCCGCCGCAAAGTCATCGCCGTCATTCGCGAGTTTGAAAAGGAAGGCCTCTCCCGCGATCAGTTCGAACGCATCTACGCCCCCATGGGCCTCGAAATCGGCGCCATCACCCCGGAGGAAATCGCCGTCAGCGTCGCCGCCGAAATGATCGCCGTCCGCCGCGGCGCCAATCCCCAGTGGCGCACCATCGCCAAGGGCATCTTCGCCACCGAAGCCAGCGCCTCCGTCCTCAAATGAACCCTCCCCCATCCACCGCCGGCCTCATCCTGGCCGGTGGCGCTTCCCGCCGCATGGGCCAGCCCAAAGCCCTCCTCCCCCTCGGCGCTTCCACCTTCCTCACCACCCTCACCCAAACTCTCGCCCCCCTCTGCGATCCACTCCTCATCGTCACCGGCTTCCACCATGACGCCATCGCCGCCGCCCACCCCACTCTCCTCCCCCTCCTCACCTTCAATCCCCTCCACGCCCAGGGCATGTTCACCAGCCTCCGCCACGGCCTCCACCTCCTCCCGCCCCACACCCAGGTCCTCTTCACCCCCGTCGATTTCCCCGCCGTCTCCCCTTCCACCCTCCACCAACTTCTCGCCGTCCCCCAGGCTCCCGTCGTCAAACCCCGCTACCACGGCCTCTCCGGGCACCCCGTCCTCCTCCGGCCTCCCGCCATCGCCGCGCTCCTTGCCGCCCCGCCCACCGCCAACGCCAAAGACATCCTCGCCACCTTCCCCCAACACTACGTCGATGTCCAGGACCCCTGGGTCGCCCGCGATTGCGACACCCCCGCGGCCTACCAACAATTTCTCGCTGACTACTCCGCCTCCCAATGAAAAAGCGCCTCCTCTGGCTCACCGCCCTCCTCCTCATCGCCGCTGCGGCTCTCCCCTACTGGACCACCGACTTCGCCCGCCAGGCCCTCATCAACGCCCTCGAGTCCTCTCTCTCCCGTCCCGTCCGCATCCAGGGCAAGACCCGTCTCCAGCTCCTCCCCCGTCCCGCCGTCCTCGCCACCGACGTCATCATCAGTGACGACCCCGCCTACTCCCTCGAACCCTTCGCCTACGTCGCCCTGCTCGAAGTCCAACCCTCCCTCCGCGCCCTCCTCACCGGCCGCCTCGCTGCCCGCCGCCTCCGCCTCACTGAGCCCAGCGTCAACCTCATGCGCACCGCCTCCGGCTGGAATATCCAGACTCTCCTCCCCGCCGGCCTCACCCCTCCCGAAATCGAAGTCCGCCAGGGCCGCCTCAATCTCAAGCAGGGCGACTCCAAGAGCCCCTTCTTCCTCCGCAACGCCCTCGTCGATCTCTCCGCCCCCACCCCCCAGGGCGACATCAAGCTCTTCGTCTCAGCCGAACCCGCCCGCACCGATCGCGGCGCCCAGGGCTTCGGTGCTTTCTCCCTCCGCGGTTCCATCCACCTGCCTCCTTCCGGCCCGCCCCAACTCGACTTCGAAAGCGAACTCGCCCCCAGCGCCCTCCACGCCTTCAACTTCTTCTTCGGCGCCCGCGGTGTCGATTTCGCCGGCCGCTTCAGCGGTCAGGCCACCATCCGCGGCCCCTGGGACGATGCCGCCGTCGCCCTCTCCTTCCGCTTCGATGGCCTCGACCCCCAGGGCCTCCTCCCCTTCACCAGCCGCGGCAACCTCCTCGAACTCACCGGCCGCCTCGATTGGCCCGGCCAGCGCTTCGCCCTCGACACGGCCCCCCGCGAAAACTTCCGCGCCCGCTTCCGCCTCCGCGACTTCCTCCAGTCCCCCCGCGGCGCTCTCCTGCTCGACCTCCGCGACCTCCCCCTCCCCCGCCTCCTCGACCTCGGCCGCGCAGCCGGCGCCCGCATCCCCCCCGGCGTCACCGCCGAAGGCCTCCTCCACGGCGTCATCAGTTACTCCTGGCCCAGCCCCCGCGAAATCCCCGCCCACGGGATGGTCTGGTCGGCCGGCGCGCGCCTGGCCATCCCCGATGAGCCCTTGCTCGAAATCCCCGCCGCCAGCGTCGTCGTCGACGGCTCCGTCTGGCGCATGGCCCCGGCGGAAGTCCGCCTCGGCCCCTCCCAGAACGCCGCCCTCCAGGCCGAATGGAATTCCCTCTCCGGCGCCCTCAGCTTCGAGGTCGCCACGCAGCTCCTCAACATCCGCAGCCTCAAAACCGGTCTCGGCCTCCTCGTCCGCGCCTCCTCGCTTCCCCTGCTCGCCAACGCCCAGGGCGGCAACTGGCAGGGCAACCTCCGCTTCGCCCGCTCTTCGGAAGAGGACTCCGGCGCCTGGTCCGGTCGCTTCCTCATCCGCAATTCCGCCATCTCCCTCGACGGCCTCCCCGCGCCCCTCAACCTCTCCACCGCCTCCATCCTCTTTGATCAGCAGCGTGTCTCCGTCCAGCGTCTCCGCGCCGATTACGCCGGCGCCACGCTCGAAGGCGCCGCCAACTGGTCCACCCTTCCGGGCCGCCCCCTCGAACTCAACCTCACCCTCCCCGAGGCCTCGCCCGCCCTACTCCAGCAACTGCTGGCCCCGGCCCTCCGCCCTCCGGGTTCGCTCCTCGATAAACTCCGCTCCGCCCGTCCCAATCCCCCCTCCTGGCTCGCCCGCCGCCACCTCACCGGCCGCCTCAACATCCAGTCCTTCTCTCTCGCCGACGGCGCTCTCGAACCCCTCGCCCTCGACCTCAACTGGCGCGGCCCCCTCTTCTCGGCCCAGTTGAACCAGACCCGTTTCGTCCACCGTCAGCACCCCGCCCCACTCGCCATCTCCGGCGAGCTCACCGCCACCCTTTGGGAACCGGCCCTCCTCTTCCAGTTCACCGGCAAGCTCGCGGGCTGGCCTTCTGAACCCACCCCCGTGGACCTCTCGGGCACCTTCCGCGCCAACCCCTTGCAGCCCCGCTGGCTGGACACATTGGAAGGCGAAGCCGATCTCACCCGCCCCGTTGGCTCGCGTCTCCTGGTCCGCGCCGGTCGTCCCACTCTCGAGTTCCCCGAGTCCCGCCGCCGGCCGCCCCTTCCTCTCACTGCGCCTTACTGGCCGCTCACCTTGCCCCTCGAACCATAAAGCTCCCTCACGCGTTCCCGTATCGTCTCTGGCACCAGCCGCTCCCAGTCCTCGCCGCGTTCCAGGCTCTCGCGCACGCGTGTGGACGATACCCCCCAGGCCTCTGCGGGCGTCCCCAGCCAGCCGATATGCGGCGCGGCCCACTCCGGCGGCTGCCACTGGCCCGTCCGCGCCGCGCTCAAGACCCGGTAACGTTCGAGGTTCCCCTTGAGATAAGCCTCCCGCTCTGTGGCGCTCAATCCGTAGTCCCACTCCACCAGCCGCTGCGCTCCGTCTTCTCCCAGCAGCAGACTCACTTCCACATTCGGCAGCGCTTTCTCCACTTCCTTGGCAATCTCGAAGAAGAGTTGCCCCTCACTCACCCCCACGGCGTCCTGGGTCGCTTCCAGCACCAGCCGCAGCCGTTGCGGCAGCGCCACCCCTTCGTAGCGCTTGTGCGGAAACCGTTCTGGCATCACCCACAGCACCTCGTCCCGCACCCGCCGCGCTTCCTCTGCGAGCCGCACATGGGCCACGGTCGGCGGATGAAACGCGCCACAGAAAAGGGCCACTCTCCGCACTCCCGGCCGGGGTGCTCGCAGAAACCGCATACACCATCTATACCCCGTCCCGCTCGGCAAGGTTACACTTTGAGTAAAGCCACCCATGTTCACCTGGATCTGCCCGAAGTGCGGAAGCGAAGTTGGTCCTTCGTTTTCAGAATGTCCCAACTGCGCCCCCGCGAATGCAGCGCCCCCACCCCCTCCCGCCGCCGCGGCCGCAGCCGCTCCCCCACCGCCTCCGGTCCCCCAATATCCACCTACCCCGGCTCCGCCGCCCCCCGCGGCACCACCCCCTCCTCCGCCGCCGGTGCCGCAGACCTATCTGGTGGGTGCTGAGCCGGAGCGTCGCCGCATCCCGGGCTGGCTGGCGGCGATTCTGGCCTTTGCGGCGGTGGCTGCCGTGGCTTACGGCATTGTCACCTTCCTCGGCGGCAATCGCTCTGCCGCACCTGCCAAAACTGCAAAAAAAGCGGTAGCGGTGGGCAACCCCTATGCTCGCTATCTGGAGTTGACGGGTTTCCGTGTGAACGAAGTGAAGGGCAAGAAGTTGCAGGTGCAGTTTCTGGCGGTAAACCACGGCGGGGCGGATCTGGCGAACATCAGCGGCACGATGACTTTGAAGGTGAAGGGCTCCCCGGACGCGGACCCGGCCTGCACCTTCAAGTTTGAAATCTCGACGATCCCGGCCTACGGTGCGAAGGAAGTGTTGGTGACGGAGTTTTCGCAGCGCCGCACGATGTTGGACATGCCGGACTGGCAATTCCTCGAGCCTTCGGTCGAATTCGACGCCCCACCCGAAGACTGATTCCGAGTACCTCCACCTGCCTTCAGCCACTCTCGGCACCTTCGGGGACTGCTTCCCGTCCGCGTCGCCACCCTCGGGAACTGCTTCCTGCCCATGACGCCACCCTCGGGAACTGCCTCCCGTCCGCGTCGCAACTCTTCGGGAACTGCCTCCCGTCCGTGTCGCCACCTTCGGGAACTGCCTCCCGTCCGAATCGCAACTCTTCGGGAACTGCCTCCCGCCCGTGTCGCCACCCTCGAGGGCGGCCTCCCGCCCGTGTCGCCACCTTCGGGGACGGCCTCCCGTCCGCGTCGCCACCTTCGGCAACTGCCTCCTTGCCGTGACGCCACCCTCGAGAACTGCCTCCCGCCCGTGTCGCCACCTTCAGGAACTGCTTCCTGCCCATGACGCCACCTTCGGGAACTGCCTCCCGCCCGCGTCGCAACTCTTCGGGAACTGCCTCCCGCCCGTGACGCCACCTTCAGGAACTGCTTCCTGCCCATGACGCCACCCTCGGCGCCTGCCTCCCGTCCGCGTCGCCACCTTCGGGAGCTGCTTCCCGTCCGTGTCGCCACCCTCGAGGGCGGCCTCCCGTCCGCGTCGCCACCTTCAGGAACTGCTTCCTGCCCATGAGGCCACCCTCGGGGACGGCCTCCCGTCCGTGTCGCCACCTTCGGGGACTGTCCTAGGACCGCCCGCAGGGCGGGCCGTGGGACTGTCCCCTGCCGCATCTCATTGTGGCCTCTGACCAGATCCTTCGTCGGGTGTTGAGCGCAACCGCTGACGCTTCGATGATTAGTGTTATCTACTGGAGAGCCTGGGTTTCGAGAAGCGTGTGCGTGGCGGTCACCATATTTTCCGAAAGGCGGGGATTGCCGCCAGGGTCAAACTTGCAGCGTGCCGGCGCACCGGCCAAACCCAGCAAGTCCGGGCAATAACCAAGGTTAGCTAGCGAATGACCAAGTACGAGGTGATCATTTATTGGAGTCAGAAAGACGAGGCTTTTGTGACCGAGTTTCCTCAGCTGGCTGGGTGCGCAATGTCCAGCAGGCCATCCAATTGTGGATGGGATGTCCTTTCGACTGTGCGGCGGAATCTCTTACGTGCAGCCAAGCCAGCGCAGAACGCCTTCGCTGACCGCGGCTACTTGCCCCTCGGTGAGAACTCCCAACCTGCGAATGGCTCGCACCGTAGGGTAAGTGGCAATGTTCTGAACAAGGAATGCTCCGGGCCGCAAGAACGAAACTGGAACAACGATTTCATACTGAGAAGCGCGAAGCGATGTCGTATGGGGCACTACCGTGATCAATGCTCGATCCTGGTCTCCATAAGCCACACTCAAGATCAGTGCCGGTCGGACCTTTTCAGCCATGCCGAGATCGAGCAGCCACACCTCACCTCGAACCGGCTTCATCATCCTCGGCGTCCAGCATGGCGAGCAGATCATCCGCTGCTTGAGCGGTCTCTTCGTCTTCCAAGGGCCCCGAGTCGAACGGAATTGCGCGCCGAAAGAACTCAACGGTAAAGGCGCGCTTCTCGTCCGGCGGCAGCGCGTCAAAGGCTTCTAGGAGCTGACTCGTCTGCGTACTCATGTCTGTAGGATAGCTCCCAAACCACTGATTCACAAGAAAGGGGGAAAGGGGGACGTCCTGCTCTTGGAAAGGGGGAAAGGGGGACGTCCTGCTCTTGGAAAGGGGGAAAGGGGGACGTCCTGCTCTTGGAAAGGGGGAAAGGGGGACGTCCTGCTCTTTACCTTGCGCTATTTCCGAAAAACAAGTCGAATTAGGACCGTTTTTGCGCATCGCCCCAAACCGTACGGTCACTCGGCCAGCTTCCTAACCACCCCCCCTCAGTCAGCCGACTTTCGTTTGGCCATCTTTTCCCCATACCCTGGCAAAACAACCATCCAGCCTCAACTTCCTCTTACGCCCCAAATTTCATCCGTTTTGCGCGAGGGAAAGAGGTAAACGTCCCGTTTCTTCCCTGGCCAGTGCTACTTTAACCCACATGCGCACCCCCATCCTGCTCTGGCTCCCTCTCGCCGCAGCGCTGGCGCGCGCTGCCTCACCCACCGCTCTGGTGCTCGACCACATCCGCTGGCAAAGCTACTGGCTGGGGCTTGATCCATTTTCCGCCTCCGGCGCCACCCTGCTCCAGTCAGCCGATTACGCCGGCTACTGCGTGAAGTCCTTCGATCACTGTGCGCTCTTCAGTCTTCACAGTGAACGCCCCGTTTTCCGCGCAGACCCTTCCTCTTCGTACTCCTCCGAAAAGGCAGCGGGCACCTGGCGCCTTACCCCGAGCCAGGCGCAATACCGCAGCCGCCCCGAGTACAGCCACACGCTTTCTATCGGTGGCGTAGCCATCCCCGATCCCCTACTCACGGCGCCACCTTCTTCCCAGCCATCCCTCTTCATCCTCCAGTCACGACCGCTAACCCGCAAGCTCCTGGGCCCTCTTGAGCCCACTGCCATCCGCCTGCGCCAGCGTCCGTCCCGGCTCAACAGCCTGCTGCAATCCATCCGCCTGCAACTTTTCCCCCGCCATGCGGTCCGGGTGGTTGTGCCATTTTTCTCGGATACGGATTACTGCATTCCGATCCATCTGGTTCACCCTGGCGGCGAGTCCAGCCAACTGCTTGTCTTCCAAAAGGACAAGGACTGGTGGACCTTCCGTCCCGCTTCTGATCTGGGCTCTCCGGCGGCGCTCCCCCTTTTAGCCGCCCGCATCGAAAAGGCGGCCATGCTCACCCTTCTGGCCAACGGGGAAACGGTATGGTCCCATTGAGCTTCCCGGACGGCATCCCCAGCCTGGCGGCGCTGGTGCTGCTCGATCTCACCCTGGACGATTACGAACCCCTCACCGAGCTCCGCTCCGGCTTCCTGCGCAACTTCCCTGGCGCTGATCCACAGCAAGTCCTCACCCATCTGCGGCACTTGGTCGCCGCCGGTCTACTGGAAGTCTACGCGGTCACCCCGGCCATTTTGCTGGAGCGAGTCGATCCCCTCACTCCGGGCCTCGACTGGGCGGATTGCTACTTCTTTCCTTCCCCGCTGGGCCGTTCCCTGTTGGACGACGACACCTTCGCTGCCGAACTCATCCGCTTCTACGCGCACCGCGATCATTCCCAAGCCACCGGCCACCCTCCTCCTCGGGGACTGTCCTAGGACCGCCCGCAGGGCGGGCCGTGGGACTGTCCCCCGCCGAAATGCCATAGCTAGCCGAACCACTTCGCCGCCAGCCTAAGCCAATGCCTCCCGGCAATACTGAATACACTTGGCCAGTTCAGCCAGCACCGTCGAACCCTGCGGCACCGGATGCTCCATTTCAATGGTGGCTTGAAACGGGTACTTCTCCGTCTTCATCAACTGCAGGATCTCTTTCAGCGGCGTGTCGCCCTGGCCCCAAGGCATGTTGGGGCCATTGTTCACCTTGCGGTCCTTGAGATGCACATGGGTCACGCGGGCATGATTCTCTTTGCTCCACTTGGCCGGCGAAAACCCGTTGGCCGCATAGAAGTGGCCAATGTCGACGTTGGCGCCGTTGTACTTGGAAAACGACATGGCGCGTTCCCACGACGATAGGCTTCCGAACGCTTCCGGGTTCGTAATGTCGCCGTGCCCGTGATAGCCCACCATCAGCTTGTGCTTCTCCGCAAATTCGCCAAGGCGTTTGGTGGCGCTCACCGGAATCTCACAGGAGATGGCCGTGGCTCCCAGCGCTTTGGCCAGTTGGAAGGAATAGTCAATTTCGTCGTCGCTAAAGCCGTCGATACCGTCAAACTTGACTACCTCAATCAGCACCCCGGCGTCGTTGTACTTCTTGCGGAAGTCGCGAAACCCGCTCATCGATTGCGACAGCCGCCAGCTGCGCAACGCCTCCGTTGCGGCCTTGCGTTCTGCCTGCTGCTCCGGCGTCAGTGGTGCCCGATTGCCGCCCGGAAAGCCACCCCGGCCCGCTGGAGCAGGGGCGCCCAGCGCCGCCTCCACCGGGCGCGAGCGCAATTCCAGCGCGCTCAGCCCGATCGTCGGATCAAGACAATACTTCAGAATGTCATCCGCCCCCCCGGGCATACCGCGAAAGATGTAGGGCACATTGGCGCCCACCTGTACGCCGCCAAACTTGGAGTTCGGCTTGCTTTGTCCGGGCAGCAGCGGCGCGGCGGCGGCGCCAAGGCCCAGCAGCGCCAGTTCTCGTCTGGTTGTCTTCATGTCGATCGGAATCCTCTTTACAGCTTGATCTCTGCGCCGCGGCGAAACATCGGCTTCACCAGTTGGGTCGCTTCCGCGCTGTTCGTAAACCGCAGGTTGCGGCTATCCCACAGCAGCTTGCCTGGCACGCGCCACGCAATGCAAACCAGCGCCAACCACTCGGCGTACGGCGCGGTCACGCTGAAGTCTGAGCACGACGGCTCTCCGCCCTTAGCGGCGCGCACCCAGTCCTGCATGTGGCCGGGTGAGCGGGTGAGCAGTTGGGGTGGCAGTTTGTATTCCTTCCAGCGGGCCGAGGGCAGCAGCCACACGCCTTCTCCGCGGCTGCTCGTGGCCAGAATGCCCTTGCTGCCGATCATCACGGACCCATTGCCCGAAAACACCCCGGGCTGTGCGCCGCCACGCGGCCCCATCTCGGCGGCAGACGTCACGATTTTCGATCCTTTGAACACGGCTACTCCGGGGCCGCCGGCGCCTCGGGGAGCGCCGCCGCCAGGTGCCCCTCCGCGGTTCATACCCCCGCCCATCCCTCCCGGCCCACCCCCACCAAATGCGCCACGCCCCGGCGCAGTCGGGCGGCCCTTGTCCGCGAGATTGTCCGTGGGGGGCAAAATGGTTTCCCCTTCCATGCCAGGCACGCGGAAGGCTTCCGGGTCGGTCGGGCGAATCGCCTCGTAGTAATACACCGAAACGGGCGGCATCGGCCCCCGGGCAGGAAAGTTCAGCCGCACCACTCCGCGCGATGGGAAGGTCCACTTGCTGTTACCCACCTGGCTCACGCATTCCACGCTTTCCGGCGCCCCCAGTTGCAGCGCCGTATGGACGGGGCCCGCGGTGTGGGTGGCCCAGTTGCCGATCTGCCCGGTGCCGAACTCGTAAAAGCCCCGCCAGTTATACGGTGTGTACCAATCGCTATACGGCCGCGTTGGCGCGTGGCCGAGCCACAGGTTCCAGTCCAGCGTGTTGGGCACCGCTTTCTCTGGTGGCGCTTGCGTTAGTTCCGTGGGGTAGGTGCTGGGGGTGGTGGCGACGTGTGCCTCGCGCACCTCGCCGATTTCGCCCGCCCACACGATCTCTGCGGCCACCCGGTGCGACTCATGCGAAAAGCCCTGATTGCCCATCTGCGTAGCCACCTTATATTTGGCGGCGGCGTCGCGCAGCAGGCGCGCTTCCCACGGGGTGCGGGTCAGCGGTTTCTCGACGTAGACATGCTTGCCCTGCTGCATACACGCCAGTGCAATCGTGGCGTGCGTAAAGTCGGGCGTGGCAATGATGCAGGCGTCAATATTCTTGGCTTCTTTCTCCAGCATCACCCGGTAGTCTTTGTACTTGGTGGCCTTGTCGTAGCGCTGAAAGGTCGGGGCGCTGCGGGCTTCATCCACGTCGCAAAGGGCGGTGATGTTCTCTGTCCGCGCGGCATCGTTCACATCCACTGCACCTTGGGCGCCACAGCCGATAGCCGCGACGTTGAGCTTGTTGTAAAAAGGCTTGTAACCTAAGGCGCGCAAGGATGGCACGCTGCCATATCCGGCAGCCGGAACGGCACTGGACAATAGCGTGCCAAAAAAGAAATATCTTCGGTTAATTCCATCGATCATGTAAGTTGGGGTCTCCGACGCGACGCTCAGCTTATCACCACGTGCATGACCCATCAAGGATTCCTGCGCTATGTGAACAGACTTAAATGTGGAGTCGCGTAAATGTTGATCTTCTGCCCGGTCGGCTCATCCACAGAAATGTGAAAACTCAATTTCCCCTCTTTTCAACCCCTTAGCCGCTGCCTTGGGCATTGGTGTTCCACTCGAAAGCGATGATGAGAGCGACCTCAGGGACTGTCCCGGCCCGCCCTTTGGGCGGGCCCAGGGACCGTCCCCTCTTGGAAATAGCGAAAAGGAACCCAAATCCATGGCCACCACTGCTCAACAAGCTGCCAACCAGGCGAACGCCCAGAAATCCACCGGCCCCCGCACCGCTGCGGGCAAGCTCAACTCCTCATTAAACGCGAAAGCCCACGGCCTCCACTGCGAGCCCTCTAACTTGTTTGCCCAAAACGAAGCCATTCGCGCCCAATACAACGAACTCCGCGAAAAACTCTTTGACCAATGCGCCCCTCAGGGCGAAATGGAGCTCCAAACCTTCGAGCGTTACGCCTACGCCCTCTTCCAACTGGACCGTGCCCGCACCTTCGAAATCGACGCGCAGATCCGTTTCCAAAACGAACCCGATTCCGACAAGTGGTTCAAGCAAATGGAGCGCATGTCCAAAATGGCGGCCCAACTCGAACGCCGCGCTGACCGTGCCTTGAAAGAACTCCGCCTCCTCCAGATGGACCGCGTCTCCGCCACCGACATCCAGGCCGAGTTCTATGCGATGAAGAAGAACTTCCCGGTTCCTGCCTCCCTCCCCACAGCGAGAATGCGTTCGATGTCCATCAACGGCACCCCCCGCGCGGCGATGAC
>VFQU01000881.1_pt1 | contig 20847 bp, 16 predicted proteins | sample 3512311 | NCBI WGS metagenome assembly VFQU01 (sample SAMN10412377, study PRJNA504923) | tailings metagenome | isolation source: Relicate 3 Philex TSF3 active mining site | place: Philippines: Tuba, Benguet | collected 2017-08-29
CGCCACCCCGAATACACCGCCGGTGTGCGCGGCGACCTGGTGCGCGGCAGCGGCGGCCAGATGCGCTCGTCGCGCGTGTCGGGCGACGTGACCGAGGGCGCGTTCCACCTCGACGAATCGAACGACGGCAAAGCGATGTCGGCGGTCTGGAGCGGTCAGGCACTGGACTGCGGCGGCCGTCTCACCATCACCGGCACACGCCGCCCGGCCGAAGGCAGCGACTCACCCGACCCCGTGCAGGCGTTCCGCCTGCAGCGCTTCCCCGGCTGGCGCTGAGCGCGCCGCGGCTCACTGATCGAGCTGTTTCGCCCGCTCGGGCGGGATCTCCAGCGCTTTCTGCACGTCCTGCTGCACCTGCTGCTGGGTGCGCTTCGCGTTTTCCAGCTCCTGCTGCTTCACGGCCGCGCCAGTGGCGGCCGTGCCCACGGCTTCGGCGCCACACGCGGTGAGCAGGCAAGCGATCGCGACGGGGGCGAGGCAGCGGGTCAGCAGGCGATGCATGGGCATGGCGTGGAGCAAAAAGAAGACCGGGGATGCGCCGGCGCGCGCATTGTCACGCCGGTATGCGCCGCCACGACAACCACCGATCGCAGAAGCGCTGCACCCCGGCGCCAACCCCGATCGACAGCCCCCAGGCCAGCATCACGAACAGCCAAGCCTGCGCCAGGCCCTCGAAGTCGAATCGCTCCCACACGCCGCTGACCAGGACGATCACCGCGAAGTGGCAAACAAACACGCTGTAGGACACGTCGCTCAGGCGCTCCACCCAGCGACGCCCCAGGTGCTTTGTGCCCCGCCAGGTGACGTGGGAGCCCGCGTACAGCGCAATCGCCGTCACCACCGCCAGCAACGGTCGCGACCTCGGCTCCAGCCAGCCATCGACCAACAGCAAAGCGACCGTCAACCACCAGCACCAGCGCGCACGGGCGCCGGCGGTTGACCACGCGGCCAGCGCCCCCAGCCCATAGGCCGACAGAAAGTAGATCGCCCAGACATCGAGCCCGGGTTGGCGGCTGAAGATCAGCAGCGAAGCCACAGTGGCGATCGCCACCACGATCGGCGCGCCGGATTCGGCCAGAGGCCGCTGCGCCCCACGCGTCGCGTACGCCAGCACAACGAACAGCGCGTACAGCTGCAGGTCGATCGCGACGTACCAGACCCCCGCCGACAGCGCCGGCACGCCCAACACGTCCTGCAGAAAGAACACGTGGGCGAGAAACACGCCCCAGCTCGGCAACGGCGAGAGCCAGTCTTCATGCGCCAGCTCGCGGCCCACCAACGCCGTGGCCAGCACCACCAGCACCAGCGCCACCACAAGCTGCGGTGCGAGCCGAAGGTAGCGTTGCCCGATCAGCGCACCAGGCGCCAGTGCGGTGCGGCGATCGAGCGACTGCGCGGTGAGAAAGCCCCCGATAACCAGAAAGGGCTGCACCGCGAGCCGGCCATGTTGCGACAGGAAATCCACCAGCGCAGGCCACGCCACCGCGAGCCAGTCGGTCATTGGCGCGTACAACGACAGGTGGTGCAGCACGATGAGCTGCGACGCCACGGCCTTGGTGCCGTCGATCAATGCCGAGCGGTTCATGGGGTTGCGCTGCGCGGATGGCCCAAACGAAAACGCCCAACCGGGAACGGTTGGGCGCGAAATCTGGTGGCCTGGGGCGGAATCGAACCACCGACACGCGGATTTTCAATCCGCTGCTCTACCAACTGAGCTACCGGGCCTTGGCAAGGGCGGGAGTATAGCAGCCCGGCAAACGGCCTCAGCCGAACTGACCCCGCTTGGCGCGGGCGAGATCGACGCCGAGTTGTTTGAGTTTGCGGTAGAGGTGGGTGCGCTCAAGGCCGGTCTTTTCGGCCACACGGGTCATGGAGCCGGATTCCTTGGCCAGGTGGTACTCGAAGTACGCCTTCTCGAACTCGTCGCGCGCTTCGCGCAGCGGGCTGTCGAGGTTGAAGGTCTGCTGCGGCTGCGGGCCCACGGGCATGGTGGACAGGCTCACGCCATTGACGTGCGGCACACCGATGACGGCCTGGTGGGTGGTCATGGCCTCTTCCACCGTGTACTCGGCCCCACCGACACGCGCGGGCACGAGCAGCGGCATGGCGGATTTGGGCGGCACCGCCTTGTTCAGGCCCTGGTCAACGGCCTTGAGCAGCTTCTGCAGCGTGATGGGTTTTTCGAGGAAGGCGCTGGCGCCGATGCGCGTGGCCTCGACGGCGGTGTCGATGGTGGCGTGGCCACTCATCATGATCACCGGCATGGTGAGCATGCCGCTGCTGGACCATTCCTTGAGCAGCGTGACGCCGTCGGTGTCGGGCATCCAGATGTCGAGCAGAACCAGATCGGGGCGCAACTGCTGGCGCACATTGCGGGCCTGGGCCGCGTTCTCCGCGAGTTCGACGGTGTGGCCTTCGTCGTTGAGGATTTCGGACAGCAGGTCCCTGATGCCGTGTTCGTCATCAACCACCAGAATCGTTGCCATGCGTGCGGAGTCCCTCGGGTCTGTTGTCAATCTGCAACTGCGAATGATAACGACACTTGCGCACCGATGACGCGCCCTTCCGTCATCCGATTGGCGAGATCCACGCGGCCACCGTGCTCGTCCATGATTTTCTTGACCACGGCCAGGCCCAGGCCGGTGCCTTTGGCCTTGGTGGTGACATAGGGCTCGAAGGCCCGTTTGAGGATGTTCTCGGCAAAGCCGGGACCGCTGTCGATGACAACCAGACGCACCCACTGACCGCTGTCGGAGCGGCGGGTGCGCAGCATCACCTCGGCGCCGGGTTGGCCGGCCATGGCGTCCTGCGCGTTCTGCACCAGGTTGTGGATGAGCTGGCGCAGTTGCTGCGCGTCGGCGCGGGCCTTGGGCAGGTCATTGGCCAGTTCGCAGCGCACGGGCACAGCCGCGTGTTCGTAAAGGCCGATCGTGTCGCGCACGGCGGCGTTGATGTCCGTCGGCGCGAGCTGGGCCGAAGGCAGGCGCGCGTAGTCGCGGAACTCGTTGACGAGTCGCTTCATGGCATCGACCTGGTCGCCGATGGTGCGCACGGACTTGGTGAGCAGGGCCTGTTCGGTGGGCTGCAGCTTGCCGTCAAGCTTCATGGCCAGGCGCTCGGCCGAGAGCTGGATGGGCGTGAGCGGGTTCTTGATTTCGTGCGCCAGGCGCCGCGCGACTTCACCCCAGGCCTTGGCGCGCTGCGCCGAGACAACCTCGCTGACGTCGTCGAACACCAGCAGGCGTTCGTTGTGGGGCAGCAGCGCACCGCGCGCGATGAGGGTGATCGATTCGTCGAAGGGCGATTGGCCATCGGCACTGAGCTCGAACGACTGCAGCCAGTAGCCGCCCTCGTGCGGCGTGTCCTCGGCGAGGAAGCGTTCGAATTGCTGCAGCACACCAGCGGCCAGTGCCTCCAGGCCCGGCACCTCGGCGATGGGTTCGCCCAGGTGCACATTGAGTGGCGCGTGCAGGATGCGCGCGGCGCCGGGGTTGGCGCTCACCAGGCGATCGTGCTCGTCGAACACGACGACGCCGGCGGTGAGGTTGTCGAGAATGGTCTGCAGGTTCTCGCGCGCAGCGTCGACCTGGGTCATGCTGTGCTGCACCGCTTCGCGTGCGTCGGCAAGATCCTGCGTCATGTGCGCGAAGGTGCGCGTGAGGCCGGCGAGTTCGTCGCGTGCGGGCAGCGCGGCCTTGGGCGTGAGGTTGCCCGCGGCCACCTCACGCATGCCTTCGGCCAGCACGATGAGCGGGCGGATGAGCTGGTTGCCCAGCAGGACCGCGAGCAGCACGGCGCCGAACACGGCCAGGAAGAGCGCAAGCGTGAGCGTGCCGATGTACATGCTGCGCAGGCCTTCGCGCGCGAGCGCCCGCTCCTGGTACTCGCGGTTGGCGGCCTGCACGGCGAGCGCGTCGACGATGAGCGTGGACGGCAAGGGGATCACCACCTGCAGGTAACGCGGTTCCGCCTCGAAGGTGAAACTGGGTGGGTTCACGAGCGCGAGCACCTTCACGCGCGCGTGGCTGGCGGCCAGTGCGGCCTGCAGTTCGCCGCCATCGGCGTCTTCCAGGCCTTCGATTTGCGCCAGCACGCGGTTGGTGCGGACGTTGCGCAGCGTGGCAGCTCCGGGGCGTTCGGGCGCGAGGTCGAACCGCGAGCTGCCCGCGCTGCCCAGGGGCTGGCCACTGGCACCGAACAGCACCACGTCGGTGGCGTTGAGTTGTTCGCGCACGCGGTCGAGCGAGAACACCGCGCTGCTGTTGCCCTGGCGCGCCAGGCCGTCGGCGGCGAGCCGTGTCTTGTTGGCCGCATCGGCAGTGAGGGTGTCGAGCGTGGTGCGGCCGAGGTTGAGGCCGGCGGTGAGCGCGCTCTCCACGCGCACGTCGAACCAACTCTCGATGGAGCGGGCCACGAACTGGTAGGACACGGTGTAGATCAGCAGGCCAGGCAGGATGCCCACCAGCCCGATGGTGGCCGCGAGCTTGACGAGCAACTGGCTGCCGAATTTGCCGCGCCGCAGGCGAAGTGCCAGCCGCGCGCCCAGCCACAGGATGACCAGGCCCAGACCGGCGGCCGCCGCCACATTGATGGACACCAGCAGCGGGAAATTGCGCTCGTAGAACTCGCTGTTGCGCGTGGCCAGCGTGAGCAGGAACAGCAACACCATGCCCAGCCCGGTCATGAAGATCAGGCCCGCGACGACCGCCCAACGCACGGCGGCGGGCTTGGGGGCGTGCGGCTGCAGGGGGTTCACGGCATGTGGGCGGGCGCTCAACGCCCGGACGGTTCGGCCGATTCGCCGCCGGGCGAGCCGCCGGCACGGGCTTCGGCTGGCGGCTCGGGTGTGGCGGCGTTGGGCACACGCATTTCCTGTTGCAGGGCCACAGTCCACTCGGTCTGCGAGCCCAGGCCGATCTGGAAGGGCCGTGGCAGCAACGTGAGGTCGAGCCGGAAGTCGAACACCACATAGTGTTCGGCGCCGGCGTCGAGCTGGCTGGCCTCTGCCAGGCGCCAGCGCGATACGCGCGCCACAGCGGCCAGCGCTTCTTCCAGGGTGTCGTGCGTCTGGTGCAACGCGTAGGGCAGACCGGCCCCGCCCGCGCTGCCTCCAGCATCGGTGGACGTGCTGACACGCCACAACCGGGTCAGCGGCTGGTAGGCCAGGCGCAGCACGCGGCGCTGGGACACCTCGCGCCGATCGGTCCAGTACCAGCGCTCGCGGTACACGCTGGCCTCCCACACGAAGTACAACGGCACCCCTTTGAGCAGGGCGTCCTGCACGGCGCCATGTGGGGTGAAGGCCAGGCGGGCATCAAGAAACAGGGCTTCGGGCGTGCGCTGCAGCAGAAACTGGCGCAGCTCGGGCGGTTGTGCCCATGCCAGCGCGGGCCACAACAGCAGCCCCAGCAACGCGGCGCGCAGCCAGCGCCACCCGCCGCCATGGCCCGGTCGGGCCCGCTCAGCGGGGGCGGGCCTTGTCAAAACTGGCGTAAAAAAAGCCGTCCGGTCCACGCGGACGATTGTCGTTGAACTCCCCCTGCGCACCCGGAAGACCCGGGAACAGGTGGCCCGGCGCAGGGGCTGACCGGGCGTCGGTGTGGCGCTGAAGGAACGCTTGTGCCTGATCGCTGCCTTCGGCGCGGAACACGGAGCAGGTGGCGTAGACCAGCCGGCCGCCAGGTCGCAACAGCGGCCACAGCGCGTCCAGCAGCGCGCGTTGGGTCTGCGCGAGCGCGGCCACGTCGCTTTCGCGGCGCAACCAGCGCACGTCGGGGTGGCGGCGCACGATGCCCGAGGCGGTGCACGGTGCGTCGAGCAGGATGGCGTCGAAAGGCCGGCCGTCCCACCAGGTGCCGGGCTGCGCGGCGTCGGCGCAGCGCACATCGGCCACCAGGCCCAGGCGCTGCAGGGTGTCGACGATGCGTTCGCAGCGCCGCGGGTCGACGTCGAGCGCGAGCAGGTCGGCATCGATGCGCTCCAGCAGGTGCGCCGTCTTGCCGCCGGGAGCGGCGCAGGCGTCCAGCACGCGTGGGCGCGGGCTTCCGAGGTCGCTTTGCAGCAGCAGGGGCGCGGCTTGCTGGGCGGCCTCGTCCTGCACGGAACACCAGCCCTCGGCGAAGCCAGGCAGTTGCTCCACCGGCAGTGCGCGCGAGAGCTCCAGGCCGTCGTCACCCACGAACTGGCTGGCGACGCCCTGTTCCTCCAGGGCCTCGGCCACACGCTCGCGCGTGGTGCGGCGGCGGTTGATGCGCAACGTCATCGGCCCGGGCCGGTTGTTGGCACGCAAGATGGCCTGCCAGTGATCAGGGTGGTCGCGCTGCAGGCGCTCGATCCACCACCGCGGGTGATTCCAGTGCGCCACCGGGTCCTGCGCGATCGCCGCGTGCAAGGCGTCGGCCTCGCGCAGGTAGCGGCGCAGGCAGGCGTTGAGGAAGCCGGCCTGGCGCTGCCAGCGTTTGTCCTGGCGCGCGGCGCGCACGGCCTGATCAACCACCGTGTGCGCGGGATAGCTCGCCCCGGGGGCGTGCGGTGCGGCCAGCAGGGCGAGCGCAGCGCACAGCAAGGCCTGCAGCGGCGGTGCCGGTGCGCGCTCGACCAGCCGCTTGGCCAGCGCTTCGCAGGCCCCGAGTTCGCGCAGGGTATGAAAGGCCAGTGCCTGCACCCCCGCGCGCAGCGAAGCGGGCACTGCCATGAGCGCGTCGTTCAGCGAGCGGCCCTGGCGCACGGCCAGCACCGCTTGCGCGACGTGGGCCAGTTGCTCGCTGAGCGCGGGGGCGCGCACCTCGGTGCTCATGGGTGCGCCACCGGATGGGTTGGCGCGCCAGGGCCTGCCAGGGGCAACGGCCCCATGGGGCGGCCGTAGATGCGGCGCACGCGCTCGGCCAGCGGCGGATGCGCATCGAGCCAGTGCGCCAGCGCGCCCGGCTCGTTGCCCACCAGCAGCAAGTGCTGCATGGGAGAGCCAATGGCGCGCGCGTCCACATGGGCCTGCTGTTGCGCCATCACCTTGCGCAGCACGCCACCCAGGCCATCGCGGCTGCGCGTCCATTGCACGGCGCGCGCGTCGGCCAGGAACTCGCGTTGGCGCGAGACGGCGGCCTGCAGCGCGTGGCCCGCAAGCCAGCCGAGCCAGCCCGCCCCCATGAGCGTGAGGCCCGCGACGGCCCAGAGGTGAAAGCCACGCTCACCGGGCTCCCACAGGCGCTGCCCCAGGCGGTACACGCATTCGAGGCCGAACACCATGCCGGCCAGACGCAGGTTCAGCCGCGTATCGCCTTCGCCGATGTGGCCAAGTTCATGCGCCACCACACCCTGCAGTTCCTCACGTGTGAGGTGTTCGAGCGCACCCCGCGTGACGGCCACCGCCGCGTCGTGGGCATGCCAGCCTGTGGCAAAGGCGTTGATGGATTCGTCGCGCGCATGCACCATGGCCGTGGGGCGCGGCAGGCCCGAGGCGATCGACAGCTCGTCGATGATGTTCACGAAACGCTGCTCGTCTGGCCGGCCCGAGGGCTGTGCGGGGCGCGCACCCAGGCGTTCCGCCAGGCGCGCGCCACCGCCCTGCGCGAGGTTCGAAGTCTCGACCCACCAACCGCCAAGCACGAAGAGCAGCGTGACGCCGGTGTTGACGGCCCAGAAGTGGCGCGGAAAACGCAGCTCACCCGGCACCCAGAAGCCCCAGCTGAGGCCCCAGGCCAACGCCAGCGCGGCGTTGACCGCGAGCACGAGCAGCACGACGGTGAACGCGAACGCCAGCAGCAGGCGCGTGGTGCGAGCGCGGGCCTCGCGTTGCGATTCGAAGAAGCGCATCGCGCCCTGGTCAGAACTGCACTTTCACAGGGGCGCGCTCAGCCTCGCTGGTGGTGGCCTCCAGCATGGCCAGCGGCGCGAAGCCGAACAGACGCGCCACCACCAGCGCGGGGAACTCCTGCGCGGCGTCGTTGAATTCGAGCACCTGGTCGTTGAAGGCCTGTCGCGCGAAGCCGATGCGGTTCTCGGTGCTCGCGAGTTCCTCGCTGAGCTCACGCATGTTCTCGTCGCCTTTGAGCTCGGGGTAGTCTTCGACCACTGCCATCAGCTTGCCCAGGGCGCCGCCCAGCAGTTGCTCGGCCCCGGAGAGGGAGCCCACCAGCGCGGCGTTCAAGGGCCCGGTGGCCGCGGCCTGTTCGGCGCCGCGCGCGTGGTTGCGCGCCGCGGTCACGGCCTCCAGGGTCTGCGATTCGTGTTCGAGGTACTTGCGCGCCACCTCAACGAGGTTGGGGATCAGGTCGTGCCGGCGCTTGAGCTGCACGTCGATCTGGCCGAAGGCGTTGGCCACGGCGTTGCGCAGGCGCACCAGGCGGTTGTAGGCCCCGACGGCCCAGAAGAACACCACCAGGGCCAGCAGCAGAAACACCCATTGCACGAGGCTCATTCCCGTCTCTCCTCATCGAACACGCCGCACGGCGCGCGGGCAATATAGCCCAGGGCCCACGCGGCCAAAACAAAGGCCCCCGGCCTTTCGACCGGGGGCCCTGAGGCGCAGATGAACGCGGCGGCTTATTCGGCCGCTTCGCCAGCCGCGGCCGCGTCGGCCTGGTCGGCTGCCAGCGACAACGCATCGGCTTCGGCGATGGCGCGGCGCTCTTCGTCGTCCATCTTTTCCTTCACGCGGCGAGCGTCGTGATAGGCCATGCCGGTGCCCGCGGGAATCAGGCGGCCGACGATGACGTTCTCTTTCAGGCCACGCAGCTCGTCGCGCTTGCCCATGATGGCCGCTTCGGTCAGCACGCGCGTGGTCTCCTGGAAGGAGGCCGCGGAGATGAACGAGTCGGTGGACAGCGAGGCCTTGGTGATGCCCAGCAGCACGTTGCTGTACGTCGCGGGGATCTTGCCGTCGGCGCGCAGCGCGTCGTTGGTGTTGAGGATCTCCGAACGCTCGACCTGCTCGCCGGCGATGTAGCTGGAATCGCCCACGGCGTTGACGACCACGCGGCGCAGCATCTGGCGAACGATCACCTCGATGTGCTTGTCGTTGATCTTCACGCCCTGCAGGCGGTAGACGTCCTGCACCTCATCGACGATGTAGCGCGCGAGCTCTTCCATGCCCAGCAGGCGCAGGATGTCCTGCGGATCGGCGGGGCCGTCGACGATGCTCTCGCCCTTGTTGACCACCTGGCCTTCGTGCACCAGGATGTTCTTCTCTTTCGGGATGAGCTCTTCCCAGACCTTGCCTTCCGGGTCGGTGATCTGCAGGCGGATCTTGCCCTTGGTCTCCTTGCCGAACGACACGGTGCCAGTCATCTCGGCGAGGATGCCGGCGTCCTTCGGCGAACGCGCCTCGAACAGCTCGGCAACACGCGGCAGACCACCCGTGATGTCGCGGGTCTTCTGGCCTTCGACCGGGATGCGGGCCAGCACTTCGCCGGGGCCCACGTCCTGCCCATCGCGCACCTGGATCAGCGCGCCGACCTGGAAGCCGATGGTCACGGCGTGGTCGGTACCGGGGATCTTCACCTCGCTGCCGGACGCGTCGATCAGCTTGACCTGCGGGCGCACCACCTTGGTGGCGCCGCGGCGCTTCGGATCGATCACCACCAGCGTGGACAGACCGGTCACGTCGTCGACCTGCTTGGCGACCGTGAGGCCCTCTTCCACGTTCTCGAACTTCACCGTGCCGGCGAATTCCGTGATGATGGGTCGGGTCAGCGGATCCCAGTTGGCCAGGATGGTGCCGGCCTTGATCTGCTGGTCGGCCTTGATCGTCAGGATGGCGCCGTACGGCACCTTGTGGCGCTCGCGCTCGCGGCCATGTTCGTCCTGGATGATGATCTCGCCCGAACGCGCGATCACCACCAGTTCGCCCTTGGAGTTGGTCACGTAGCGCATGGTGGCGTTGAAGCCGATCACGCCACTGGACTTGGCTTCCACGCTGGAGGCCACCGCCGCACGCGAGGCCGCACCACCGATGTGGAAAGTGCGCATCGTCAGCTGCGTGCCGGGTTCACCGATGGACTGCGCGGCGATCACGCCGACCGCTTCACCGATGTTGACCAGACCACCACGGCCGAGGTCACGGCCGTAGCACTTGGCGCACAGGCCGTAGCGGGTTTCGCAGGTCAGTGCGGTGCGCACTTTCACTTCGTCGACACCAGCGGCCTCGAGCACGTCGAGCAGGTCTTCGTCGAGCATTTCCGCCGCGGGCACCAGCACCTGGCGCGTTTCGGGGTGAATCACTTCCTCGGCCGTGGTGCGGCCCAGGATGCGGTCGCGCAGCGATTCGATGACTTCACCGCCCTCGACGATGGCGCGCATCAGCGTGCCGTTGGAGGTGCCGCAATCCGGGTGGGTGACCACCAGATCCTGGGTCACGTCAACCAGACGGCGCGTGAGGTAGCCCGAGTTCGCGGTCTTCAGCGCCGTGTCGGCCAGACCCTTGCGGGCGCCGTGCGTGGAGATGAAGTACTGCAGCACGTTGAGGCCTTCACGGAAGTTCGCCGTGATGGGGGTCTCGATGATGGAGCCGTCGGGCTTGGCCATCAGGCCGCGCATGCCGGCCAGCTGGCGGATCTGCGCCGCAGAACCGCGGGCACCCGAGTCGGCCATCATGTAGATGGAGTTGAACGACTCCTGGTCCACTTCCTTGCCGCTGCGATCGGTGGTCTTCTGCTTGGCCAGCTGGGCCATCATGACCTTGGAGATCTCGTCACCGGCCTTGCCCCAGATGTCGACCACCTTGTTGTAGCGCTCGCCCGCGGTCACGAGACCGGAGGCGTACTGCTGGGCGATCTCTTTCACCTCGGTTTCGGCGCGCTCGATGATGCCGCTCTTCTCCTTCGGCACGAGCATGTCGTCCACGGCGATCGAGATGCCGGCGCGGGTGGCCAGGCGGAAGCCGTTCTGCAGCAGCTTGTCAGCGAAGACCACGGTCTCCTTCAGGCCGCACTTGCGGAAGCTGGCGTTGATCAGCTTGGAGATTTCCTTCTTCTTGAGCGGCTTGTCGAGCACCGACAGCGGCAGCCCCTTGGGCAGGATCTCGGTCAGCAGGGCGCGGCCCACGGTGGTGTCGACCAGCTTCAGGCCGGGGACGAACTCACCCGTGGCCTTGTCCTTGGTCCACTCGACCAGGCGCACGCTCACGCGGGAGGTGAGTTCCACCACGCCGTTGTCCAGCGCGCGATGCAGCTCGGCGAGATCGGCAAAGATCATGCCTTCGCCCTTGCCGTTGATCTTCTCGCGGGTGGCGTAGTAGAGACCCAGCACCACGTCCTGCGAGGGCACGATGGAGGGCTCGCCGTTGGCGGGGAAGAGCACGTTGTTGGAGGCCAGCATCAGCGTGCGGGCTTCCAGCTGGGCTTCCACCGACAGCGGCACGTGCACGGCCATCTGGTCACCGTCGAAGTCGGCGTTGAAAGCCGCGCAGACCAGCGGGTGCAGCTGGATCGCCTTGCCTTCGATCAGGATGGGCTCGAAGGCCTGGATACCCAGGCGGTGCAGCGTGGGCGCGCGGTTCAGCAGAACCGGGTGCTCCTTGATGACCTCTTCGAGGATGTCCCACACCACGGGGGTGCCGGATTCCACTTCCTTCTTCGCCGCCTTGATGGTGGTCGCGATGCCCATGGCTTCGAGGCGCGAGAAGATGAAGGGCTTGAACAGCTCCAGCGCCATCAGCTTGGGCAGGCCGCACTGGTGCAGCTTGAGCGTCGGGCCCACCACGATGACCGAACGGCCCGAGTAGTCGACGCGCTTGCCCAGCAGGTTCTGGCGGAAGCGGCCGCTCTTGCCCTTGATCATGTCGGCCAGCGACTTGAGCGCGCGCTTGTTCGCACCCGTCATCGCCTTGCCGCGGCGGCCGTTGTCCAGCAGGCTGTCCACGGCTTCCTGCAGCATGCGCTTCTCGTTGCGCGCGATGATCTCGGGCGCCTTGAGTTCGAGCAGGCGCTTCAGGCGCGAGTTGCGGTTGATGACGCGGCGGTACAGGTCGTTGAGGTCGGAGGTCGCGAAGCGGCCGCCGTCCAGCGGCACCAGCGGACGCAGATCCGGCGGCAACACGGGCAGCACTTCCAGCACCATCCAGTTCGGCTTGATGCCGGACTTCTTGAAGGCTTCCAGCACCTTCAGGCGCTTGGCGTTCTTCTTGATCTTGAGTTCCGAACCGGTCAGGTCGTTGCGCAGCTTCTCGATCTCGGTTTCGAGATCGATGTTCTCCAGCAGATCCTTGATGCCCTCGGCGCCCATCTTGGCGACGAATTCGTCACCGTATTCCTTGCGTTTGGCGTCGTAGTCGTCCTCGGACATGATGCCGAACTTTTTCAGCGGGGTCATGCCGGGGTCGGTGACCACATACGCTTCGAAGTACAGCACGCGCTCGATATCGCGCAGCGTCATGTCGAGCACCAGGCCCAGGCGCGACGGCAGCGATTTCAGGAACCAGATGTGCGCGCAGGGCGCGGCCAGGTCGATGTGGCCCATGCGCTCGCGGCGCACCTTGGTCTGGGTCACTTCGACGCCGCACTTCTCGCAGATCACGCCGCGGTGCTTGAGGCGCTTGTACTTGCCGCACAGGCACTCGTAGTCCTTGATGGGGCCGAAGATCTTGGCGCAGAACAGGCCGTCGCGTTCGGGCTTGAACGTGCGGTAGTTGATGGTCTCGGGCTTCTTGACTTCACCGAAGGACCACGAGCGGATTTTCTCCGGCGACGCGAGGCCGATGCGGATCGCATCGAAGTGCTCGTCGGGCGTGAACTGCTTGAACAGGTCGAGCAAGGATTTCATGTGAGCTTTCCTTTACTTCTGTGGATCACGAACGCTCGAGTTCGATGTCGATACCGAGCGAGCGGATCTCTTTGACCAGCACGTTGAACGACTCGGGCATGCCCGCGTCGATGGTGTGCTCGCCCTTGACGATGGACTCGTACACCTTGGTGCGGCCCTGCACGTCGTCGGACTTGACGGTGAGCATTTCCTGCAGGATGTAGGAGGCGCCGTAGGCTTCGAGCGCCCACACCTCCATCTCGCCGAAACGCTGGCCACCGAACTGTGCTTTGCCGCCCAGCGGTTGCTGGGTGACGAGCGAGTACGGGCCGGTGGAACGGGCGTGCATCTTGTCGTCGACCAGGTGGTGCAGCTTCAGGAAGTGCATGTAGCCCACGGTGGTCACGCGCTCGAAGGCGTCGCCGGTACGGCCGTCATAGAGCTGCGCCTGGGTGCGGCTCTGGGTCAGGCCCTTGAGGGCGGCGATGTCGTCCGGGTAGGCGAGCTTGAGCATCGCGCGGATCTCGTCTTCCGAGGCACCGTCGAACACGGGCGATGCGAAGGGCACGCCGTGCTGCAGGTTCTCGGCCATCTCGACCACGTCGGCGTCGGACAGGCTGGCGAATTCTTCCTTCTTGCCCATCTGGTTGAAGATGGTCTCCAGCATCTGGCGCAGTTCGGCCACCTTGGCTTCGCGCTGCAGCATGTCACCGATGCGCTGGCCCAGACCCTTGGCGGCCCAGCCCAGGTGGACTTCGAGCACCTGGCCCACGTTCATGCGCGACGGCACGCCCAGCGGGTTGAGCACGATGTCGGCAGGGGTACCGTCGGCCATGTGCGGCATGTCTTCCACGGGCACGATCTTGGAGACCACGCCCTTGTTGCCGTGGCGGCCGGCCATCTTGTCACCCGGCTGCAGGCGGCGCTTGACGGCCAGGTAGACCTTGACCATCTTGAGCACGCCGGCCGGCAGTTCATCGCCCTGGGTGAGCTTCTTGCGCTTCTCTTCGAAGGCGAGGTCGAAGCTGTGGCGGGTCTGCTCCATCGAGTTCTTGATGGACTCGAGCTGGGCCGCCACGTTGTCGTCGGCGGGGCGGATGTCGAACCAGTGGTACTTCTCGACATCGGCCAGATAGGCCTTGTCGATGGTGGTGCCCTTGGACAGCTTCTTGGGGCCGCCGTTGGCGACCTTGCCGGTCAGCAGCTTCTCGATACGGTCGAAAGCATCGGCTTCGACGATGCGCAGCTGGTCATTCAGGTCGAGGCGGAAGCGCTTCAGTTCATCGTCGATGATCTGCTGCGCACGCTTGTCGCGCTGGATGCCCTCACGGGTGAAGACCTGCACGTCGATCACGGTGCCTTGCGAGCCCTGCTCCACGCGCAGCGAGGTGTCCTTCACGTCGGACGCCTTCTCACCGAAGATGGCACGCAGCAGTTTCTCTTCCGGCGTGAGCGTGGTCTCGCCCTTGGGCGTGACCTTGCCGACCAGCACGTCGCCGGGCAGCACTTCGGCGCCCACGTAGATGATGCCGGACTCGTCCAGGCGGTTGAGCTGCTGCTCGGCCAGGTTCGGGATGTCGCGCGTGATCTCTTCGGCACCCAGCTTGGTGTCGCGCGCCATCACCACCAGTTCCTCGATGTGAATCGAGGTGTAGCGGTCGTCGGCCACGACGCGTTCGCTGATGAGGATCGAGTCCTCGAAGTTGTAGCCGTTCCAGGGCATGAAGGCGATCAGCATGTTCTGGCCGATCGAGATCTCGCCGAGGTCGGTGGAAGCACCGTCCGCGATCACGTCACCCTTGGCCAGCTTGTCGCCCTTCTTGACGATGGGGCGCTGGTGGATGTTGGTGTTCTGGTTGGAACGCTGGTACTTGATGAGGTTGTAGATGTCCACACCCACCTCACCAGCCACCGCTTCCTCGTCGTTGACGCGGATCACGATGCGGGTGGCGTCGACGTAGTCGACCACGCCGCCGCGGTTGGCGGTCACCACCGTGCCGGAGTCGATCGCGGCGACGCGCTCGATGCCGGTGCCCACGAAAGGCTTCTCGGGGCGCAGCACGGGCACGGCCTGGCGCGACATGTTGGCGCCCATCAGCGCGCGGTTGGCGTCGTCGTGCTCCAGGAAGGGCACGAGCGAGGCAGCCACCGACACGATCTGCGCCGGGGACACGTCCATGTACTGGATGGTGTCGGGGCCGGTCAGGATCGATTCGCCCTTTTCACGCGCGGAGACGAGTTCACCGACCAGGCGGCCGTCCTTGTCGAGCGCGGCGTTGGCCTGCGCGATGACGTACTTGCCCTCTTCGATGGCGGAGAGGTAGTCGATCTTGTTCGTGACCTTGCCGTCCTCGACGCGGCGATACGGCGTTTCGATGAAGCCGTACTCGTTGAGGCGTGCGTACAGGGCCAGCGAGTTGATCAGACCGATGTTCGGGCCTTCCGGCGTTTCGATCGGGCAGACGCGGCCGTAGTGCGTGACGTGCACGTCGCGCACCTCGAAGCCGGCGCGCTCGCGCGTCAGACCGCCCGGGCCCAGGGCCGAGACGCGACGCTTGTGCGTGATCTCGGCGAGCGGGTTGGTCTGGTCCATGAACTGCGACAACTGCGACGCACCGAAGAACTCCTTGAGGGCCGCAGAAATCGGCTTGGAGTTGATCAGGTCGTGCGGCATCAGCGGCTCTTGCTCGGCCTGGCCGAGGCGTTCTTTCACGGCCTTCTCGATGCGGGCGAGGCCGGTGCGGTACTGGTTCTCGGCCAGTTCACCCACGCAGCGCACGCGGCGGTTGCCCAGGTGGTCGATGTCGTCCACTTCGCCACGGCCGTTGCGCAGATCCACCAGGATCTTGACCACGGCCAGGATGTCTTCATTGGACAGCACCATCGGGCCGGTTGCTTCGTTGCGACCGACACGGGCGTTGAACTTCATGCGGCCCACGCGCGACAGGTCGTACGTGTCCGGGTTGTAGAACAGGCGGTGGAACAGGGCCTGCACGGCGTCTTCGGTCGGCGGCTCGCCGGGGCGCATCATGCGGTAGATGGCCACGCGCGCAGCGAACTCGTCCACCGTTTCGTCGATGCGCAGGGTCTGGCTGATGTAGGCGCCCTGGTCGAGTTCGTTGGTGTAAATGCAGGCCAGATCCTGGATGCCGGCGGAACGCAGCTTCTTGAGCAGTGCTTCGGTCAGCTCGTCGTTGGCCTTGGCCAGGATCTCGCCGCTGTCGGGGTCGACGATGTTCTTGGCAACCACGCGGCCAATCAGGAAGTCTTCCGGCACGCTGATGTGCGTGGTGCCCGATTGCTCGAGCTCGCGCGTGTGGCGCACGGTGATGCGCTTGTCCTTGGCAACAACCACCTTGCCCGACTTGTCGGTGATGTCGAAACGCGCGATCTCACCGCGCAGGCGTTCGGGCACAAAGGCCATCTGCGCGCCGCTGTCCATCACGCGGAAGTGGTCGTTGACGAAGAAGTTGGCCAGGATGGATTCCGGCGTCAGGCCGATGGCCTTGAGCAGGATCGTCACCGGCATCTTGCGGCGGCGATCGACGCGGAAGAACAGCACGTCCTTCGGGTCGAACTCGAAATCCAGCCAGGAACCGCGGTACGGAATGATGCGGGCCGAGAACAGCAGCTTGCCCGAGCTGTGCGTCTTGCCCTTGTCGTGTTCGAAGAAGACACCCGGCGAACGGTGGAGCTGCGAAACGATCACGCGCTCGGTGCCGTTGATGATGAACGAGCCCTTGTCCGTCATGAGCGGCACTTCGCCCATGTAGACCTCTTGCTCCTTCACTTCCTTGACCACCTTGCTTTGCGGCGTGGAGGATTCGCGGTCGTAGATGATGAGCTGCACACGGGCGCGCACGGCGGACGCGAAGGTCAGGCCGCGCGTCTGGCACTCGCGCACGTCGAACGCAGGCTTGGCCAGGTTGTACTCGACGAACTTCATCTCGACGAAGCCGTTGTGCGAGACGATGGGAAACGCGGCTTCGAACGCGGCCTGCAGGCCCTCGTTGGTGCGTTGCTTGGGCAGTCGGTCGGCCTGCAGGAACGCGGTGTAGGCGTCCTTCTGCATCTGCAGCAGGTAAGGGATGGTGAGCACGTTCTCGCGCGTGCCGAAACTTTTTCGGATGCGCTTGCGTTCGGTGTACGAGTACTTCGATGCCATGAGATCTCCGGGCTTGAGGTCTTGGCGACTGTCGGTCAGCGGCGTGCGGCGCTGACGATCTTGGTGGTTGGCCTCTACCAACCGATGGCGGACGGCCCGCGCATTGCACGCGAGCCCGAACCAAGTGGTCTTCTGCAGTCGGGGTCAGAAAACACGTGAAATCGTCCGTTGGGAGCTCGATTTCAGGTGTGCTCTGAAAGCACACAAGGCTGGAGGCCCTTGCGAGCACTCCAGCCTGCGGGGCCGAGCGAATTACTTCAGCTCGGCCTTGGCGCCGGCTTCCACCAGCTTCTTCACGGCGGCTTCGGCGTCGGCCTTGGCGATCGCTTCTTTCACGTTCTTGGGCGCGCCGTCGACCAGGTCCTTGGCTTCTTTCAGGCCCAGACCGGTGATTTCGCGCACGGCCTTGATCACGCCGACCTTGTTGGCGCCGGCTTCGAGCAGCACGACGTTGAACTCGGTCTTCTCTTCAGCGGCGGCAGCGGCACCACCACCACCGGCGGCGGCCGGGGCGGCCATCGCTGCGGCGCTCACGCCGAACTTCTCTTCGATGGCTTTCACCAGGTCGTTGAGTTCCATGACCGACATGCTGTCCAGCGCGGTCAGAAATGCGTCTTTATCGAATGCCATTTGGGTTTCCTATCAATCGGTTGATGTTTGCGGGACGCTGCGGCCATCAGGCGGCAGCGGTTTCGCCTTCGCTCTTTTTCGCGGCCAGCGCGCCGAGGACCACCGCAGTGCGGGAGATCGGCGATTTGAGCAAGCCACAAAGCTGCGCAAGCAGAACCTCTTTCGAGGGGATGCTGGCGAGCTGCTTCACACCGTCGACGTCCAGCGCCTTGCCCGCGTAGACACCGCCGCGAATGACCAGCTTGTCGTTGGTCTTCGCGAAATCGGCCACCACTTTCGCGGCGGCCACGGGGTCTTCGGAGAAGCCGTAGACGAGCGGGCCGGCCATCTTGTCGGCCACCACCTCGAACGCACTGCCGGCGACCGCACGGCGGGCCAGGGTGTTTTTCAACACGCTCAGGCTCACACCGCTCTTGCGGGCGCTCACACGCAGCTGGTCCATGGAAGCGACCGTGATGCCGCGGTATTCCGCCATCACGAGGGTTTGAGCTTTGGCGGCGAGGCTGGTCACTTCATTGATGACCGCTTCTTTCTCACTGCGATTCAGACTCAAGGTTCACTCCTTCAATGTGCAGGGGCGTTGCCGCCGCCCACACGCCTCATTGCAGCGATTCAACCGATGTCCGAAACCCTGGGATTTCTTTCAGCGGCGGGATCGCCATCTGCGTTGGCTCCCGTGAGGGAAATTAAGTGCGCCGCAAGCGGCCCACACCAACGGTCTTGGATGGCTTCCCGACGCGCATCGCTGCACACCGGGAACCCACCACACCCGGGCAGCCGAAGCCGCCCGAATTCCTCATGCCATCAGGCCGCCGAGACGGTCTGGGTGTCCACACGGACGCCCACACCCATGGTCGACGAGACGGCCAGCTTGCGCAGGTACACGCCCTTGCTGGTGGCCGGCTTGGCTTTGTTCAGTGCATCCAGCAGCGCGAGCAGGTTGCCCTGCAGCTTGTCGGCGTCGAACGAACGGCGACCGATGGTGCCGTGCACGATGCCGGCCTTGTCGACGCGGAACTGCACCTGACCGGCCTTGGCGTTTTTCACCGCGGTGGCGACGTCGGGCGTCACGGTACCAACCTTGGGGTTGGGCATCAGGCCACGGGGACCCAGCACCTGACCGAGGGTACCGACGACGCGCATGGCGTCGGGCGAAGCGATGACCACATCGAAGTTGATGTTGCCAGCCTTCACTTCGGCGGCCAGATCGTCCATGCCAACGATGTCGGCACCGGCGGCCTTGGCTTCTTCAGCCTTGGCGCCCTGGGCGAACACGGCCACGCGCTTGGTCTTGCCGGTGCCATTGGGCATCACGACGGCGCCACGCACCACCTGGTCGGACTTCTTGGCGTCCACGCCAAGCTGGATCGCCACATCGATGGACTCATCGAACTTGGCGGTCGCGCATTCCTTGACGATTTTCAGCGCATCGGTCAGGGCGTACAGCTTGTTGCTGTCGACCTTGCCTTCGAAGGCTTTTTCTTTTTTGGTGAGCTTGGCCATTTACACGCCCTCCACGATCACGCCCATCGAACGGGCCGAGCCCGCGATGGTCTTGACGGCTGCGTCGATGTCGGCAGCGGTCATGTCTTTCATCTTGGTCTTGGCAATTTCCTCGAGCTGTGCCCGGGTGATCTTGCCAACCTTGTTCTTGTTGGGCACCGAAGAGCCCTTGTCGAGCTTGATGGCCTTCTTGATCAAGGTGGTCGCCGGGGGCGTCTTGATGATGAAGGTGAAGCTCTTGTCCGCGAAGGCGGTGATCACCACGGGCAGCGGCAGACCGGGCTCGACGCCCTGGGTCTGGGCGTTGAACGCCTTGCAGAACTCCATGATGTTCAGGCCGCGCTGACCCAGCGCCGGACCGATCGGGGGGGAGGGGTTGGCCTTACCAGCTGGCACTTGCAGCTTGATGAAGCCGACGATTTTCTTCGCCATTTTTCAGCTCCTGCGAGTGCAAACGGTGGGTTTCATGCCACCTCCTCGCGGTTGGGGACCCGGGGGAACAACAGCACTGGCGTCGGGCCGACCCGCCAGCACCTGCAAAACGATCAGGTCTTCTCGACCTGGCTGAATTCGAGCTCGACCGGCGTGGCGCGACCGAAGATGGTCACCGACACGCGCATCTTGTTCTTCTCGTAGTTGACCTCTTCGACCGTGCCGTTGAAGTCGGTGAAGGGGCCTTCCTTGACGCGCACGTACTCACCCACCACGAACTCCACCTTGTGGCGCGGCTTGTCAGTACCTTCCTGCATCTGGCTGACGATCTTCTGAACGTCCTCTTCGGAGATGGGCACCGGGCGGTTCTTGGCACCACCCACAAAGCCCGTCACCTTGTTGGTGTGCTTGATCAGGTGCCAGGTGTCGTCGTCCATCACCATTTCCACCAGCACGTAACCGGGGAAGAACTTGCGCTCGGTGGTGCGCTTCTGGCCATTCTTGACCTCAACCACCTCTTCGGTGGGTACCAGAATGCGGCCGAACTTGCTCTGCATGCCGGCGCGGGTGATGCGCTCGATGATGTTGCGCTCGGCCGCCTTCTCCATGCCCGAATAGGCATGCACCACATACCAGCGCATGCCTTCGGCGGGGGCCATCTGGGCCACGGGCGTCTGTTGTTCGGTCATCGGATCATCTCCAGCCCAGAATCAGGTCGTAAAACACCCATTCCAGGGTCTTGTCGGTCAGCCACAGGAAGATGGCCATCACCACCACGAACACGAAGACGTAGGCGGTCATCTGGATGGCTTCCTTGCGGGCAGGCCACACCACCTTCTTGACCTCTTTCCACGAGTCGCGCCCGAAAGCAATCAGGCGCTTGCCCGATTCGGAAACAGCGAACACCACGACGCCCGTCACCAGCGCCACCAGCAACGCCCCCCACTGGGTGAGCGCGCCACGGCCGGCCAACAGGTAGAAGGCCACGAAACCGCCCAGCACCAGTGCAAACGCCAAGGCGAGCTTGGCTTTGTCGGCACCGGAGGAAACGGTTTGAACGTCGGAGGAGGCCATGTGGATTCAGACAATGGTTATCAAAACGCGCGCCGCACACCCGGAGGGCATGAGACACGCAAGCCCACCAGAGGTCTCAGCGACTTCGGTGGGCTTGTGGTCCACGAAACAGGAGTGGATCTGGCGGATTCGGTTCCTGTCAGGTGGCAGGGGCAGAGGGAATCGAACCCCCAACCTTCGGTTTTGGAGACCGACGCTCTGCCAATTGAGCTATACCCCTACGCGACTGTTGTGCCCTGGTTGCCCCGGGCGATTACGCAATGATTTTTGCCACGACGCCGGCGCCGACGGTGCGGCCGCCTTCGCGG
>VFQU01000882.1_pt1 | contig 20843 bp, 20 predicted proteins | sample 3512311 | NCBI WGS metagenome assembly VFQU01 (sample SAMN10412377, study PRJNA504923) | tailings metagenome | isolation source: Relicate 3 Philex TSF3 active mining site | place: Philippines: Tuba, Benguet | collected 2017-08-29
CGGCGCGACGATTCGAAGGTGGGCAGTCCGGCCGGCGAAGGTCATTCACACCCGGCGCGCGTCCGCCCGCCCCGCGCCCTGAAAGGAAGCGCCGCCCCTGAGGGCGGCGCCTTTTCTCGTTGCGGTGCCTGGATCGGCCGCGGGCCGTTCAGTGCGCGGGCAGAGGCTGCTGCTGTGCGGGCGGCTGTTCCATCGCCGCCACGCGGTTGCGCACCGCCTTCTGCACCTTCTCGAAGGCGCGGACCTCGATCTGGCGCACGCGCTCGCGCGAGACGCCGAACTCCGCGGCCAGTTCCTCGAGCGTGACCGGGTCGTCGGCCAGGCGGCGCGCCTCGAAGATGCGCCGCTCGCGCTCGTTGAGCACGTCGAGGGCGTGCGACAGCGCCTTGCGGCGGTTGTCGAGCTCCTCGGACTCGGCCATGACCGTCTCCTGGCTCGCACTGTCGTCGGCCAGCCAGTCCTGCCATTCGCCGGAGTCGCCGTCGTCCCGGATCGGGGCGTTGAGCGAGGTGTCGCCGCCGAGGCGGCGGTTCATCTCGATCACGTCCTGCTCGGTCACGCCGAGACGCTTGGCGATCAGCGCGACCTGGTCGGGGCGCATGTCCCCCTCCTGCAGGGCCGAGATCTTGCTCTTGGCCTTGCGCAGGTTGAAGAACAGCTTCTTCTGGTTCGCGGTCGTGCCCATCTTCACGAGCGACCACGAGCGCAGGATGTACTCCTGGATCGAGGCCTTGATCCACCACATCGCGTAGGTGGCGAGGCGGAAGCCCTTGTCCGGCTCGAAGCGCTTGACCGCCTGCATCAGGCCGACGTTGCCCTCCGAGATCACCTCGGAAATCGGCAGTCCGTAGCCGCGGTAGCCCATGGCAATCTTGGCCACGAGCCGCAGGTGGCTGGTGACGAGCCTGTGCGCGGCGTCACGGTCGCCGTGCTCGCGCCAGCGCTTGGCCAGCATGAATTCTTCCTGCGGTTCCAGCATCGGGAACCGGCGGATCTCTTCGAGATAGCGGGTCAGACCGCCTTCGGCGGTGATTGCCGGCATAGCCGCAGCGTGGGCCATCGCAAGCCCTCCATGAGTTGCCCCCGTTTCCGGCGGGCGACCGGCTGCCGCCGCTCCCCGAGCCGACGGCACCGATCGATGTTGCGACCGCGAAAGATCGGATCGCAGGTGCAACATACCGGACCAAATGGGGCGAAAGGAAGATGCGCCCCCTTCACACCATCGTGACGCCCGGGCGCTGCTGTCGCACCTTCAAGCTGTTGATCCGAAAAGCCTATTTTGGCGCTTTCCGGGGCCTTCCGGTGGCTGCCGCGGCGGCCGCCAGTGCATGGCGTAAACGAGCGAAATCGGCCGGGAGTTCCGATCGGAACTCCAGCCGCTCGCCCGTGGTCGGGTGTGCTACCGCCAAGAGATAGGCATGGAGCGCCTGCCGTCCAAGGGCCTCCAGCGCTGCCTGCGCGTCCGCGCCGAGCTGCGACGCCTTGGTGCGGAAGCCGGTGGCGTAGACCGGGTCGCCCATCAGCGGGTGGCCGAGATGGGCCATGTGCACCCGGATCTGATGGGTGCGGCCGGTCTCGAGCCGGCATTCGAGGAACGCCGCGACCGGGCGGCCGGCGGCGCCGGCATAGCGCTCCAGCACCTGCCAGTGGGTGATCGCCTCGCGGCCGCCCTCGCGCACCGCCATGCGGTCGCGGCTGTGCGGGTGGCGGTCGATCGGCGCCGCGACGGAACCCTTCGGCCGCTCCGGCGCGCCCCAGACCAGGGCGCAATAGCCGCGCTCGAGCGGGCCGGTGCGGCCGTGGTCGGCGAACTGCGCGGCGAGCGCGTGGTGGGCGCGGTCGTTCTTGGCCACGACCAGCACGCCGCTCGTGTCCTTGTCGAGCCGGTGCACGATGCCCGGCCGCTTCACGCCGCCGATGCCGGACAGGCTGTCGCCGCAATGGGCGATCAGCGCGTTGACCAGCGTGCCGCTGGCGTGGCCCGCGGCTGGATGCACCACGAGGCCGGCCGGCTTGTCGATCGCGACGATGTCGGAATCCTCGTAGAGCACCGCGAGCGGAATGGCCTCCGCGGCGGGCTCGGCCGGCTCCGCCTGCGGCACCTCGACCGCGATCGCGTCGCCGGCGTTGACGCGATGGCCCGGATCGCGGATGGTCCGGCCGCCGACAGCGACCGCGCCGTCGAGGATCAGCGCCTTGACGCGGGTGCGCGACAGCGGCGTGTTCGCGGCGAGAACGCGGTCGAGCCGCTCGCCGGCGAGATCGCCCGCAACCGTCACCTCCTGCCGTTCCGGACCGCCCATGAGCGCTTCCCAAGCCGACGACGAAAAACCGCTTGATCCCGAGCAGCAGGCGATCGTCGCCCGGGTTCGGTGGCTGATGCTGATCTCCGGCCTCGCCACGGTGCTCGGCATCGCGGTGGTGATCGGCGTCATCGGCTATCGCGTTTTCCGCAGCGATGGAAGTGCCGGCCCGGTGGAGACGACGGCGCTCCTGCCGAAGGGGGCGAAGGTTCTGACCACGGCGGTCGCCGGCGACCGCGTGGTGGTGACGATCGAGGTCGGCGGGGTGCCCGAGATCCGCACCTTCGACGCCACGACGCTGCGGCCCGCCGGGCGGCTGCGGTTCGCGACCGAGCCGTGAGGGGCCGGAGCCTCTTGCAGCCTTCTGCGCAGGACGGAAAATGTCGGGAGGGGCCTGCCCCCGATGCGTTGCGGATTCGGGCCGCCGCGCGCGCGAGGCGCGGACTTTCGCCCGATGGCGGCCCGGCGCTGGGCCGATCCGCTGCGGCGGGACCGCGCTTGCGCGCCCCCCAGATCGAGTCTATTTCAGAGGCCTCGCACGCTCCCTTCGTCTAGCGGTTAGGACGCGGCCCTCTCAAGGCTGAAACAGGGGTTCGATTCCCCTAGGGAGCGCCATTGCCCAAATCGCGCTTTGAGATTTGCTACATTTTTTTGAAACCGTTCCACTTCTCGTTGCAACGGAACACTCAATGTTCGCTTTTCGGACATCGCTATTTCCGAAAGCGATCCATGATGTTGGTAATATCGACGCTACCCCAGCAACTTTGCGACAGGTGACTTCCCTTCGGCGGGAAGCATCCGTGCACGACCTTGATCCCCTTAGTTTGCAGGAAATCAGAAACTGGCACAAAATCCCGGTCAGCAGAGATGAGCACAGCTACGTTGTAAGCGTCGGCCCAAGCTAAGCTGATCATGTCAGTGACCATTCGGGTGTCGACGCCTTTTTCCTCCGTGCCTCTCATGTCGTGGTTGCAATTACTGCAGTTCGTTGCCTCGGTTTGACATACGGGACACTGCGGGAAGCCGCGCTTCTTTTGGCGCTCCAAGACGACGACATGAGTGCCTGGCTGCTTGTCCAACCAGTTGGTCAGCCAGTTCCGTAGCTTTGCATCATTTGGTTTCGCTGGGTCTACGGAACCATAGACATGCATACCTTCGAAGCTGACCTGTGCCGCAGGATTGACGAGTTGCGCGGCTGCTGACGTAAACAGTTGCGCAATTGGCGTCCAATTGACCCGGAACGTGTCATCTTCATCGCGAAGAGAAAGGCTGAAATTCCAAAAGTCGATGAAGATCCGGACCCGGAGAATGTGACCGGGCTGTGGTATCGCCGGTGCTGACTGTGCAGGAATTGGCTGAGTTGCGATCGCCATGACAAGACCCCAAAAAGGATGCGGGGACGCGTAAGCGTCCCCGGGGTCTTTAGACTCGGTTCCCCGGCTCCGACAAGCGGACGGTTTCCCGAGGGGTCTTTATGAGGAACTATATGCGACGTTGCCAGCTAACAGTCAATGAAAACTCGGCCCCTTACGAAATGTTTAGCCAACACCAATTTGGCTTAACATTATGAAAAAACTGATTTTTTCTACTTTTCCACCGCAGCGTCCTACCGCGGCGTGCTAGAAGTTTGCCCTGCCAAGGCGCGCCATCATCGTATCCACAAGCCCGACCTGCGCGCCGCGCGCCCTCCGCCCCCCCTTCAATTGAACCTTGCCTGCACCGTCCTGCCCTGCGGCGTCGTGATCTGCACCACGCCCTTGGGCTGGCCTTGCACCGCCGCCGCGGCTTCGCCGGCGAGGCGGTTGCCCTCCGGCGCCAGAACGATGCGCTGGCTCTTGCCGGCGATCGCCAGAATCGCCAGGCCCTTGTGCCCGGCCGCCGCCACCGGCTTGTCGGACTGGTCGGTGAGATAGACCTGCACCGCGCGGTCCTTGGTCACCAGCTCGACGTGGTAGTCGGCGGCGTCGGCGACGCGGCCGCCGTTCGGGCCCTTCTGCACCTCGTGCGCGGCGGCTGCGGTGGCGGCCACCGCGGCGATTGTCATGGCGATCAGGAGCTTCATCGTCGTCCTCCTTGGGCATTGGACCAGGGTTGGAGTTGCATCAATAGGTCGGGGCGGCCGCGGCTTCGGCGGGTCCGGCGGCCGGGCGTCCGGCGTGGTCGGCGCGAAGCCGTTCGATCGCGCTCCGGCCGAACGCGAGCACCAGAAGCGGCGTCACGAAGGCGTCGAGCAGCGTCGCGCTGACCAGCCCGCCGAAGATCGTGACCGCGACCGGGTGCAGGATCTCCTTGCCGGGGCTCGCCGGGTCGATCATCAGCGGCAGCAGCGCGACGCCGGCCGAGAGCGCCGTCATCAGCACCGGCGTCATGCGCTCCAGGCAGCCGCGCGTGGCCAAGTCGCGGCCGAACGGCATGCCCTCGTGGATCGAGAGGTTGATCATGTGGCTGATCTTGAGGATGCCGTTGCGCGCGGCGATGCCGGTCAGCGTGATGAATCCGACCATGCTGGCAACCGACAGCGGCTGGCCTGCGATCCAAAGCGCCGCGACCGAGCCGATCAGCGCCAGCGGCACGCTGCCCATGATGATCAGCGCGAACGCCGCCGAGCGGTAGCGGCTGTAGAGAATGGCGAAGATCAGCCCGAGGGAGACCAGCGACAGGAGCCCGATCGTGCGCGCCGCCTGCTCCTGCGCCTGGAAGGTGCCCTCGAGGCTGGCGAACATGCCTTCGGGCAGCCTTGTGCGTGCGATCTCGGCGCGGATGCGCTCGACCACCTGCGCCACGTCGACCCGGCCGTCGGTGTTGGCCATGACGACGATGCGGCGGCGTCCGTTCTCGCGCAGAATCTGGTTGGGGCCGTCGGTTTCGCGGATCTCCGCGATCTGCCGCGCGGGGATCCAGCCGGACGGCGTCTCGATCAGGAGGCCGCCCAGCCCGTCGGTGGTCCGCATCGAGTCCGGCAGCCGCATCACTACGTCGAAGCGGCGCAGCCCGTCGACCACGCGCGCGACGACGCGGCCGTTGGACAGGCGGCTGAGCTGATCGACCACCGCCGCGGGCTGCACGCCGTAGAGCGCGGCGCGCCCGTAGTCCACCCGGATCTCGAGCTGTGGCACGCGGACCTGCCGCTCGACCTGCAGGTCGGTCAGGCCGGGAATCGCGGACAGCTTCTCCCGGAACTCCTCCGCCTTCGAACGCATGGTGTCGAGGTCGTCGCCGAAAATCTTCAGCGCGATCTCCGAGCGGATGCCCGACTGCATGTGGTCGAGCCGGTGCGAGATCGGCTGGCCGATGTTGACGGTCAGCGGCAGGACCGCAAGCTTTGCGCGGATATCGGCGACGACGTCGACCTTGGAACGGCCGCCCTGCTTGAGGTCGACGTCCAGTTCGCTGACGTGGACGCCCTCGGCATGCTCGTCCAGCTCGGCCCGTCCGGTGCGGCGGCCGACCGATGCGATCTCCGGGACGTCGAGCAGCAGCCGCTCGGCGATGGTGCCGACGCGGTTCGATTCCGCGAGCGACACGCCCGGATTCATCGTCATCAGGATCGTGAACGTGCCCTCGTTGAACGGCGGCAGGAACGTCCGCGGCAGCGAGAAGGCCGCCGCCGCCGCCGCGACCACAAGCGCCGCGGTCGCCGAAAGCACGATCGTGCTGCGCGGATAGACCCGATCCAGCAGCCGCCGGTAGCGTGCCTTCAGCGTGCGCACCAGCCAGCTCTCGCGCTCGGCCAGCGATTTCAGTCCCGGGAGTATGTAATAGGCCATCACCGGCGTGAGCGTGACCGACACGACGAGGCTCGCCAGGATCGCGACGATGTAGGCGACGCCCAGCGGCGCGAACAGCCGCCCCTCGAGGCCGGTCATCGCAAACAGCGGCACGAACACCAGCACGATGATCGCGGTGGCGTAGACGATGCCGGAGCGCACCTCCTGCGTGGCGCCGACGACGACGTCGAACACCGTCCTTGGATTGCCGAGCTCGCGGTTCTCGCGCAGCCGCCGGAACGTGTTCTCCACCCCGACCACGGCATCGTCGACCAGTTCGCCGATGGCGATGGCAATGCCGCCGAGCGTCATGGTGTTGAGCGTGATGCCGGCGAGATGAAACACCGCCGCGGTGGCGAGGATCGATACCGGAATGGTGGTGAGCGAAATGGCGGTGGTGCGCCAGTTGAGCAGGAACAGGAACAGCACCACGGCGACCACGACGCCGGCCTCGACCAGAACGGTCTGCACGTTGCGGATCGACGTCTCGATGAAGTTGGCCTGGCGGAACATCGGGTTGTCCGCCTTCACGCCCGCCGGGAGCGCGGCATTGAGATCCCTTAGTGCCGCCTCCAGATTGCGCGTCAGCGCGACGGTGTCGATGCCCGGCTGCTTCTCGACCGCCACGATCACCGCGGGCGCGCCCATGAAGCCGCCGTCGCCGCGCTTGGCGCGGGGCGCAAACTCCACCGTGGCCACCTGGTGCAGAAACACCGGCCGCCCGTCGATGCGGGCGACGGCGAGGTTGCGCATGTCCTCGATGCTGGTGGTGCGGCCGATGTTGCGGATCACGTATTCACGCGCGTTGAGGTCGGTGAAGCCGCCGCCGGCATTGGCGCCGAACTGCTGCAGCGCGCGCTCGATCTGCTCGTAGCCGACGCCGAGCGCCCGCAGCGCCGGCGGCTGCGGCGACACGCGGAACTGCCGCACCTCGCCGCCCATCGGTATCACCTGCGCGACGCCCGGCACGCTCATCAGCCGCGGCCGGATGGTGAAATCGGCGATCTCGCGCAGTTCCATCGGCGTCGAGCGCTCGCCGGTGACGGCCACCATCAGGATCTGGCCCATCAGGGAACTGATCGGACCCAGATGCGGCGTGATGTTGGGCGGAAGCTGGTCGCGGACCATGCCGAGCCGCTCGGCGACGAGCTGGCGGTTGCGATAGACGTCGCCGCCCCATTCGAACTCGACGAACACGAACGACAGCCCCACCCCGGACACCGAGCGCACCCGCGTGACGCCCGGAATGCCGTTCATCTGCGTCTCGACCGGGAAACTGACCAGAAGCTCGACCTCCGGCGGCGCGAGGCCCTCGGCTTCGGTCATCACCGTGACGACCTGCTTGTTGAGGTCCGGCAGCACGTCGACCGGCAGGCGCCAGGCGCTGTAGGCGCCGAATGTCATGAGCGCGGCGCTCAGCGCGAGGACCAAGAGCCGGTTGCGGAGCGAGGCGGTGACGAGGAACGTGAACATATGCCTGCCTCAGCGCACGTGGTCGAGGAGTTCGGCGCCCTGGATCACGACGCGCTTGCCCGCATCGATCCCGGCCGCAATCAGAACGCGTTCGGCGTCGAGCGGCTCGACGCGCACCGGGCGCTGCTCGAAGCGCCCGGCCCCCGCCTGCTCGAACACGACGTGCTGCCCGTTGGCGGCGCGCACCACCGCGCTGCGCGGCACGGCGATGCCCTCGCGGGCGTCCCCGGATTGCGCGAACACGGTGACGAACTGCCCGGCGCGCAGGCCGCCGGCCGGGTCTTCGACGGCGAAATGCACCGGAATCGACTGGCTGCGGTCGCCAAGTCCGGCGCCGCGGAACTTCAGCTTGAGCGCACGGCCGCTCCCGGTGCGCGCCGTCGTGTCGTGCAGCGCGGCGACCGGCTCGAAGCTCAGCGCCTCGACCCAGAGACGGGCCGGATCGACGATGTGAAACACCGACGCGCTGGTCTGGGCGATCTGGCCCGCCACCGGCGTTCCCTCGGCGATGACGCCCGAGACCGGCGCCACCAGCGGCACCGGATCGCGCCGCACCCGGTCGAGCGCGGTCCGCCGGTCGCGCAGGCCTGCCAGCTGGAGCCGGGTCTCCTCCAGCAGCGATTGCGCGACTGCGCCGCTCGGCGCGAGCTTCTCGTAGCGGGCCAGCCGCCGCTCCACGATCGACATCTGCTGGTCGAGTTCGCCCTGGCGCTGGCGCAGGTCGGACACGTCGATGGCCTGCAGCGGCGGCGTGATGTAGGCGACCACGTCGCCCTCCTTGACCTTCATGCCGAGGCGCGGAAACCCGCCCTGCGGCGCGCTCAAGCGGCCGGTGATCGCCGCCTGCACGAAGCCGCTCGCGTTCGGGTCCGGAATGACGCGGCCCGGCATTTCCACGCTGCGCCGGATCGGCTCGGACTTGAGCAGCACGGTGCGGATTCCGAAGATCCGCTGCACCGGCTTGGGAACGAAGACCGCGCCGTCGGGCTGGCGCTGCGCGCGTTCGCCGTTCGCGGCGGGAGCGGGCGACGCTGCCGGCGACGCGCCCTGCGCGCTTGCGCCTGACGTGGCGGCAGCCAGCATGATCGACACGCTGGCTGCGAGGCAGGCCGCAGCCGTGCGGCGGCGGCGCAGCAGCGCCATGGCCGCGAGCCCGGCGATGAAGCCGCCAATTCCGGCGCCGAGGAGGTTGCGGTCGAGCGCGGGCCTCGCGGCAGCGGTGCCGTTGCCTGGCTGTGCCCGCGCATGGGCTGCGCCTGCGCCGGGCGGCACCGTCAGGGCGAAGGGCAGGATGTCGATCTCGCCGCCGAGCGTGACGGTTGCGATCAGCTCGAACCGGCCGCCGGCTGCGAGCCAAGGTGCGTCAAGCCGGTGGATGCCGCGCGCCTCCGGCTTTGCGGTGGCCGGGCCCGCGGGCGTCTCGATCTCCAGCGTTGCGCCCTCGACCGGATCGTTCCCTGCGAAGCGGTCCAGATAGATGACCAACTGTCCTCCCTGCGCGATCGCGACCAGTTCGAAGGCCTCGGTTTGGGCCTCGCCGCGCGGCGCGTAGTTGGGCGGGGGCGGCAGCTCTTGTGCGCCGTGGTCGTGGCCTTCATGAGCGTATGCCGCGGATGCGAGCGCGACGGCGGCCAGGGCCGCCGCGAACGCGGCAATAATGCGGGGTGGCATCGAGACAATCCTTCGCCATGAAACGTGAATGCCGGAACGGCGCTGCTGCGCGAACGCAGTGACGCCGCAGGTGTTCGGTTCAGGCGAAGGTTTTGGGAGGCGGCTTGCGGCTCGAAGGCTGGTACGGCGTGAGCTCGGCGACTTCGGCCGGATCGGCCGTCAGGCCGGCCGATGGCGGGAAATCGACCGCCGGAGCGGGCGCCACGACACTGATGCCGGCGTAGCACATGCCCGCCCCGCAACAGCTTCCGTCAACGCACCCGCCCGAATGAGCGGCAGACGCACGTTCCAACGTGCGCATCGCCGGCTGGCCCGGCGCGCGCCCGGGTCCATCGGCCTGCTCTGCGGCAACCTCCAGTCCGGGAACAGGCGCCGCTGAGGCGCGCGCGGCGGGGCCGGGCGCTTCCGGCGCGACTTCGGCCGCGGGGGCTTGCAGAGCCACCCGAAGCGCAGGCGCCTCGGTCTGGACCGCGATCGCCGGAACGGCCGGGGTTGCATGGTGGACATGGCCCGGATGCGCGTCGGCGCGACCGCCGCCGAACGCCGCGAATGCAAGCGCCGCCGCGATCAGGAGAAGTGCCGGCCGGAATCGGACCATGAGCGGCTTCTAGCACGGCTGTCCCGGAACCGGAAATGCGCCGATCGCGGTAAGATTACCGCGGAGCGAACTACGCCTTCCCGAGCCCCAGATAGTCCTGGCTCGACAGTTCCACATGCTGCTTGGTCAACTCGTCGAGATGCGTGCGCAGGCGCGACAGGATCTCCTGCGATTCCTTGGCGTCGGCCTTGCGGCTTTCGATCGAGATCAGCGAACTGATGACCTGGAGCTGGTTGCCGACGCGGTGGTTGATCTCGCGGATCAGCCGGTCCTTTTCGGCGGTGCGCTCGGCGACCACCTTCTCGAGATGCGTGCGCTGCTGGCGCGGCGAGGGCAGGAGCTTGATCTGCGGCAGGATGTAGGCAAACGCCAGCGCCGTGCCGACCGAGGCCAGCGCCGTGAACGCGCCGATCGCGGCATGGGTGCCGGGCGAGGGGTTGCCCGAGATCGCCGACCAAACATGCGCGGTGTGGGTCAGGCCGCAGGCGACAATGAAGGTGACGAACAGGATCCAGAGCCAGGGATAGGGGATGTCCTCGCGCCGGTTGCGGAGCACGATGGCCATGGTGAGCGGGATCGCGAAATAGGCCGAGGCGATCGCGGAATCGCTCGCCACCCCGATCCAGAACAGCCCTTCGCTCGATGTGCAGTATTCCGCAAGTTGCCGCAGCATGACGGTCCTTCAGCGATCTGGGGCGCGGCCGGGCACTGGAATCCGCGCGAATGCGAATGCCGATTGTAGGGCCCCGGTTCCGTCCACGCGCCTAAAATGGGACGGCCGGCGCCGCAAATCCGCAACACCGGGCGATTTCCTGAGGATTTTTTCCCGATTCTTCGGATGGCGCGCTTTCCCCGGACCGGTCCGGTGGGATAGCCTGCGCCCAAGCTCAAATGGAGGGGTTTCATGCGTATTCCGGTCGCCATCGCCTTTGCCGCCGCCCTGTTCGCAACCGCCACGCCCGCCGACGCCCAGCTTCGCGTCAAGGTCGGCGTTCTGCACTGCCACGGGTCGTCCACGAGCTACGTGCTCAGCTCGGCCACGGCGCTGCGCTGCACCTTCCATCCCTCGCACCGCGGCCGCGTCTCGCGCTATGACATGACCATGCACCGCCTCGGCCTGGACATCGGCACGCATCAGCGCGTCGGCCTGTCGTGGATCGTGTTCGCGCTCACCGGCCGTCACGGCCCCGGCGCGCTGCAGGGCGGCTACGTCGGCGCGTCTGCCAATGCGGCGATCGGCGTGGGCGGCGGCGCCAACGTGCTGCTCGGCGGCCTGAACAATTCGTTCGCGCTGCAGCCGGTCAGCCTGCAGGGCCAGCAGGGCGTCGCGGTGGCCGCGGGTGTGACGGCCGCGCAGCTCGTCTACCGCCGCCGCTGATCGCGCGCGTCAGGTTTCGCGCCGCCATGCGAGAGCGTGGCGGCGCTTTCATTTGACCGGAGGCCACCGCTCCCGAAAGGCCGGGCGCGGTCAGATCGCCTTGAGATCGTGCGCGGTCGAGCCGGTCGGCACATGGTTGGCGACCTTGACGTACTGCTCCGCCACCCAGGGCAGCTTCTCGACCAGGATCGAGACCTTCTTCAGCGGCCGCGGCAGGAACATGGTCGCGCCATAGATGCGGGTCCAGCGCTGCGTGTGCTCGGTCAGCGGGCGCTCGCGCCGCTCCCAGGTGGGCAGGGCGGATTCGACGTCCGGCGCCTCGCCGAGTGCCGCGGCCAGTCCCAGCGCGTTCATCATCGCGTGACCGGCGCCCTGCGCGAGATAGGGCGGCATCGCGTGCGCGCAGTCGCCGACCATGGCGATGCGGCCCTCCGACCAGCGCCTGAGCCGCATGGTCTGGAAATGCGCCCAGTGCGACTGCGGCCAGTCGGCCTCGTCGCGCATGCGCTCGAACATTCCGCGCAGGAACGGGAACGAGCGCGCCCAGACCTCTGGATCGATCGGGCTGGTGCGCGCGTCCTCGTCCTTCACGGTGCAGGTGAGGAGCACGTAGAACTCGGTCCGGGTCACCGGGCAGTAGAGCACCCGGCGGCGGTCGGCCCAAGCCTCGATCATGACCGTTCCGCCGCGCGCGTCCTCCGCGATTTCCTCGGGCCGGCGCGGAATGTTGATCCGCACGCCGCAGTCGCGGCCGAACAGCCGCTCGGCGACGAGGCCGTGCTGCTCGCGGATGACGGAGTTGATGCCGTCCGCGGCGACCACGAGGTCGGCGCGGTGCGAGCTGCCGTCGCCGAGCGCGATCGCGCCCGCGGGATCGGCCGCCACGACCTCGGAATTGAAGCGGATCTCCGCGCCGGCCTGCCGGGCGCGGGCGGCGAGCAGCTCGACGATGTGCTGGCGGTCGATCCGGTAGGGGCTGCGCGCGGTCTTGCGCGTCCTCACCACATTGCCGTCGCGGTCGAGCGAGTCGCGGCGGTCGATCCGCATGCCGCCGGCCAGCACCTGATCGAGGATGCCGAACGAGGCGAAGATGCGGGCCATGTTGTTGTGGATGGCGATGCCGTAGCCTTCGCCGCGCAGCGTGCCGCGCCGCTCGTGGACGCGCACGCTCCAGCCGCGCTCGGCGAGCGCGATCGCGGCCACGAGGCCGGCAAATCCTGCACCTGCGATTTCAGCGCGGCCGGGTTTCACGCCGCGACTTTATCGGCCGGCCGCGGGCGCGTCCAAGCGCGAATATGCGGCAGCTCAGGCCGAACGCGTGCGCAGTCCGACCAGCAGAACGGCGGAGATCGCAAGCCCCACCACCAGGCCGTGCGAGAATTCCGGAATGGCGCGGACCTCGGCCTCCAGCATCTTCGATGTCGCCAGCAGCGCTCCGATCCCGCCCTGGAGGTAGAGCAGCACGATCGCGCCTGCCGCGAGCGCAAGCGCGATGTTCCGGAACAGGGACGATGCGACGAGGGCGCTGACGAGGATGGCCGCAACTGCGATGCCGACAACGAATTCGTTGTTCTGCAGGGCCGCGAGACTGATGTTCGACACGTCCACCTCCGCTACGCGCATTCGCGCGATCCGTTTCGAGGTGGCCTCCCCGCCGACACCGGACCTTAACCCTAAGAAATCCGGATGTAAGCGTTAAAGCTTTGGAATGGTTAATGTCTGCGCGGCGCATTGAAAAGCCGCGGAAAATTCGGGAAGGTTCGCGCGGCCCGGCGCGCGCGTTCGCGCCGAGGTTGCACATGCGGGGCGCCTTCGCGCCCGGCGCCGAGCGGGAGTACCGGAAGATGGCCGACACCGACGTCACATTCCTGTCCAGGGGACTGAAGCTCGCGGGCGCGGTCCGCGTGCCGGACGGGGTGGGCCCGGGCGAGCGCCGGCCGGCGTTCCTCGTGATGAACGGCTTCGGCAGCAACATGAACTCCAGCAACGTGCTCGAGCCCTGCAGGATGTTCGAGAAGCTGGGCTACGTGACGCTGCGCTTCGACATGCCGGGCTGCGGCGTGAGCGAGGGCGAGCGCGGCCATCTGATCTGCCTCGACCAGGTGCAGGCGGCGAGCGACGCGCTCTCGTTTCTGGCGAAGCACCCGAACGTGGAGCCCGACCGGATCGGCGCGATCGGATCGAGCTTCGGCGCTGCGGTCGCGGTCTACGTCGGCGGCGTCGACCGGCGCGTCGCCGCGGTGATCTCGTCCGGCGGCTGGGGCGACGGCGAGCGCAAGTTCCGCGGCCAGCATCCGACGCCCGAGGCGTGGCGGAAGTTCACCGCGATGCTGGAGGAGGGCAGGACCCACCGCGCCCGGACCGGCAGGCCGCTGATGGTGCCGCGCTACGACATCGTGCCGATCCCCGAGCACCTGCGCGGGCACCTGTCGCAGAACTCGGTGCAGATGTTCACCGCGGAGACGGCGCAGAGCATGTTCGACTTCCGGGCCGACGACGTGATCGGCCGCACCGCGCCGCGGCCGGTGCTGCTGCTGCATTCGTCGGTCGATTCGGTGACGCCGACCGAGCAGTCGATCGAGATGTTCAAGCGATCCAGGCCGCCGTGCGACCTGCACCTGTTCGCCGAGACCGACCATTTCATGTTCGCGGAGAGCAACACGCGGGTCCGCAGCGTGATCTACGACTGGCTCGACCAGTATTTCCCGGTCAAGGCGCGGGCGAAGGCGGCCTAGGCCGCAACGCCGATGCCGCAATCCGCGACGCCAGCCGCGCCGATGCTCGCCTTCGCGCGCGATGCGCTCGCGGCCTGCGGCCTGCCCGGCGCCGACGCAGAGATCGCCGCCGAACGCATGATCGAGGCGGACCTGACCGGCTTCGACGCGCACGGCATCTTCCGCCTGAAGTCCTATTGCGACACGATCAAATCCGGCCGCGTCAATCCGAAGGCGCGAATCCGCACCTTGCAGCGCTCGGCCGCGACCGCGCTGATCGACGGCGACAACGGCATGGGCCATCTGGTGATCTCCTTCGCCGCCGATCTTGCGGTCGAACTCGCACGCGAGTCCGGCATCGGCTGGGTCGGCGTGAGGCGAAGCAACCACGCGGGCGCGGCCGGCGTTTATGCCGAGCTGCCGGTCGCGCACGGCATGGTCGGCATCTACGCCGCCGTCTCCACCGCCAACCACATGGCGCCCTGGGGCGGCGCAGAGCCGCTGATCGGCACCAATCCGATCGCCTTCGGCATCCCGGCCGGCCAGGAGGCCCCTGTGGTGCTCGATATCGCCACCTCGGTCGCCTCGTTCGGCGCGATCCGCCAGCGCATGGCAAGCGGCGAGCCGCTGCCGGACGGCTGGGTGGTTCATGCGCAGACCGGGCGGCCGATCAACGATGCGAAGGCGGCGGGCGAGGGGCAGGGCGTGCTGCTGCCGATCGGCGGCTACAAGGGCGGCGGCCTTGCGATCGCCATCGGGCTGCTCGCCGGCGTGCTCAACGGCGCAGCCTTCGGCCGCGATGTCGTCGACTTCACCCAGCCGGGATCGCAGGAAACCAACACCGGCCAGTTCATGGTGGCGCTCGACGTGCGCCGCTTCCTGCCGCCGGAGGCTTTCGCCGCGGAGATGGACCGGCACATCGGCGACTTCGGATCGAGCCGGAGGCTGCCGGGATTCGATGCGATCCGCGTTCCGGGCGGCGAGCGCCGCCGCCGCCGCGTCGAGCGCAGCGCCAACGGCGTGCCGCTGCCGCCCGCGCTGCTCAGGCAGCTCGACGCGCTCGCGGCGGAGCTTCGCATCGCGCCGCTCGGCGGGCGCTGAAACGCGCCGCCGGCGCGCTCACCGCAGCCCGTTGTTCTTTTCCACGAACGCGCGCACGTCCGGAAGGATCGACGGAAGCAGCGCGCGGACCTCCTCGCGCGGCATGCCGGGTCTGATCCGCGGATCGTAGAGGATGTTCAGCAGGTACTGGTCGTAGACGCCGAAGAAGCCGAGCTGGACGTCGTCGTTGAACATCGTCCAGGGCACCGAATGGTCGTCGTTGATCGGGCCCAGCGCCTGCAAGACCTCCTCATAGAGACAGTGGCGGAACGTGAACTCGCCGGCATCGGTGGCGAGCAGCACGTCCGACTGCACGATTCGAAAGCCGGTGTCCTTGCGGAAGCTCGAGAGGCACTGCGGGTCGAGCTCGGTCAGGATGCGGCGCGCGCGGTCCTTGCCGTAGATCTCCCGGATGGATTTGGAAATATCGCGGTCGCGGACCAGCCGCACCACGACGTTGGCCGCGGCGCGGTCCTGCGTCACGGCGATGTCGAGATGGCGCACGCGCTTGCCGATCTCGGCGATGGCCTCCGCGACCTGGCGCGTCCGGTCCGGCCTGGCGCGATTCTCGATCGTCACCCGCACCGGGCCGTCGTATTTGCGGATCCGGTCGACCCGGCCGCCGGTGTGAAACTCCGCCGACAGCGCGATCTTGAGAAACCCGTCCGCGATCTCGGCGTCGGAAAAAATCCTGCGCTCGGCCTGCCGGCGCTTGGCGATCTCCGGATGTTCGGCCTGTTGCGCCGCGGCGGAACCCGCGAGCGAGGCCGCGAAAGCCGCGGCTGCCGCGCAGCGCCAAAGCCGGGAAGGAAACATGACGCCCGCCTTTTGAAGCCCGGCCCGGACGGAAATATGGGGCCGAAGGCATGCCGCGGCAATGCCGCGCCGGGCATCGGGGCGCGCGCGGAACCCGCTAGTTGGTGGTGGAGACGCGCGAGGCCTTGGTCTGCAGCGCGCGGATACGATCGGCCAGCGTGCCGCGGCCTTCGCCGATCGCCGGCGCCGGCTTGGCATCGGCCATCGCAGGCGAAGCGTGGGTGGACAGCATCTCGCTCGCCAGCATCGCCTCGATCGGCGACGCCTGGCCCTCCAGCGCAATGGTGAGCCGCGCGATCTCGGCGGCGATGTCGTTGATGCGCTCGCGCAGGAGCGCGTTCTCGACGCGCTCGGCCGCCCAGGTCTGCTCGGCCTCGCGTTTCATCGCCGCGATCTGGTTCTGCAGCTTCACCGCTTCGTCGCGGGACTGTCCGAGCTGCTCCTCGACCGCGGACTTCTCGGACTTGAGATTCTCGGTCGCACCGGCGTGGCGGCGCTCGGTGGCCGCGATCTCGGCGCGCAGATCGGTCTCGGTCTTCTGCAGGCCCGACACCTTGTCGCGAAGCTGGGTGCACTCGAACTCGCGTTCGGCGAGCACGCGCATCTGTTCCGCCAGCCGCGCCTCGAGCTCGTGCACCCGGCGGCCCAGAATCTCCGCCTCGGTGGTCTGCGCGACGAGTGCGCGCTCGAGCTCGGTCACGCGCTCGCCCAGCGCCTCGACCCGGGTGCGCTCGTCGGACAGTTCCTTGGTCGCCTCGCTGGCGTCCTTGCGCTCGCGGTCGAGCCGGTCGCCGATCTCCTGCGCCTCGCGCTCGTAGGCGCTGACGCGATCCTTGAGCGCCTCGACCTGGGTTCGCAGCGCGATCACCTCGATGCGCTGGCTGTCGGCATGGGTGGAACGCTCGTCCAGCTCGGCGCCGACGCGCACGAGCTCCGCCTGCTTGTCGGCGAGCATGCGCTCGGCCTCGCGCAGCGATCCGATCTTGACCGAATGCTCGCTCTCGGTGGCGTGAAGCTGGTCGCGCAGCGCCTTCTCGCGCGCCTCGAGCGCGAAGATCGCGGCGGTCTTCTCGCCGAGTTCGGCCTTGAGCCGGTTGATGGCGTCGGTTTTCTTGCCGAGCTCGGCGAGCTGGCTCGTCGTCTTCGCCTTCATCTGCTCGACGGAAAGCTCGAGCCGGCGGGTCGACATGGCAAATTCGGCGCGGAGCTGGTCCTTGTCGGCCTGGATTTCCGCCATCGACAGCGGCGTTGCCGCTTCCAGCCGGCGCATGGTCAGCCGCACGGCGCGGTTGTGCACGAGCGGAATCAGCACCAGCCCGAACAGCCCGGCCGCCAGAAATCCAATGCCAAAGAACATGATCGGCTCGATCATGTAGGGGGCCTCCGTCCCTAAAGGATTGCCGATGACCCAGCATGGCACGCCCCGCGCGGCGCGGCCAGATTTACCCGGAGTTAACCTAAACCCGGAGGCGGGACCGGCGCGGACGAGGTTGCGCCGGCTCGACCGAGCCGGACGGCGTCAGATCGGATTCCAGGTCGCGCTCGGCGTGAACTTCAGGTAGCCGACGTTGGCGCCGAGCCGGAAGCCGACGCCGCTGCGGATCGGGACCAGATGTTGTTGGCGGTCAGCGCGGTCATGCCGAAGCCGCCGATGAAATAGGCGGAGCCGTCGACGCCGGCAAAGCGCTGGTAGACGGCGTCGGTCGACGGCAGGTTATAGACCAGGATCATGGTCCGCGCGCCTTCGCCGCCGGTGTCGAAGCCGAGCGACGGGCCCTGCCAGAACACCCGCAGGTCGCCGGCGTTCTTGGTGTAGAGCACGCCCTCGCCGTAGCGCAGGCCGACGAAGAACGCGCCGCTCGCCTCCTCGCCGAGGATGTAGCCGTTCGGCAGGCCCCAGCGGCTCACAGCCCTCTCCACCACCTGCGCGAAGCCGCGCGACACCGTGCCGAAGAACCGGTGGCCGGAGTTGACGATCTCGCTCGCCGAAAACTGCCGCTCGCGGTGCACCTGCACGCCGGGCGGCGCCTGCTCCAGTTGCGGCGCCGGAGCTTGCTGCGCGAAACCCGGCCCGGCGCCCAGAGCGGCGGTCAGCAGGACGGTCAGGGCCGCAAGACGGATCGTGGCGCGCATCGAATGCTCCTTGAGGGATGGGGCGAAGACCCCGCTTAACGCGTTGCTCACGCGCCTGCCGCTAGACTCAGAGGACAGCACTATCGAATCGCATCACCACAGGCCGGGAATATGACGGCACCGCGGCAGAAACGGAAGGCGCATCGCGGAGCGGCCAGGATCGCCGCCGCCATCGCGGCCGCCGGCGCAGGTGCGGCACTTTTGGGCCTGTTCTGGATCGTTCCGGGCGCGCCGACCGGCGCCGCCACCACCGAGCGGATCGTGGTCGATCATCACACCGGGCTGGCGATCGGCGGTTTCGATCCGGTCGCGTATTTTGTCGAATCCGCGGCGGTCCCGGGGCGGCCGGACCACGAGATCAGGCACGCCGGCGCGGTCTGGCGCTTCGTCAACGAGGGAAACCGTGCGGCCTTTGCGGCGGATCCGGCGGTCTACCGGCCGCAGTTCGGCGGATACGATCCGGTTGCGGTGGCGCGCGGCGCGCCTGCGCCCGGCCATCCGGAGCTCTGGCTGATCGAACAGGACCGGCTGTTCCTGTTCCACAATCGCGATGCCCGAGAGTCGTTTCGGCGCGATCCGGCGCGTTTGCGGGCGCAGGCCGAGCTCAACTGGCCGCGGGTGCTGATCACGCTTTCGCCCTGAGCCAGGCACGAGCCGCCGCGGGATCGCCCCAGGCCAGAAATCCGTTCACGCGAAATCCGGGCTGGCCGTAGCGCAGCGCGCTGCCGTCGGTCGCGGTTATCGCCCCGCCCGCCGCCACCAGCAGCGCGTGACCCGCGCCGATGTCCCACTCCGACATCGGCGAGAAGCGCGGATAGGCATCGGCCGCGCCTTCGGCGAGACGGCAGAACTTCACCGACGATCCGACCACCACGGGCCGCGCGCCCGGGATCGTTTCGATGTACGCTTGGGTCGTCTCCGAGTGATGGAACCGGCTGCGCACCACGAGCGGTCCGCCGGCGGGAACCGGCCGCGTGCGGATCGCGGTCCGCCCGGTTGCGGCCGCGGGCGGCTCGCCCGGCGCGAGGCGCAGCCGCTCCGCGCCGCGGCCCGCCATGCCGCGCCAGACCGTCGCCATCGGCGGCGCCGCGATCACGCCCAGCACGGGCGTGCCCGCCTCCACCAGCGCGATATTGACCGTGTACTCGACCTCGCCGGCGAGCAGTTCGCGCGTGCCGTCGAGCGGATCGACGATGAGGAAGCGTCCGCTCGGATCGATCTGCGGCGCGCGGCCGACCGATTCCTCGGACACGACCGGCACGCCGGGCAGCAGTCCGGCAAGGCCCTCGGCAATCACGGCCTCCGCGGCCTCGTCCGCCTCCGTGACCGCCGAGCCGTCCGCCTTGTCGCGGCGCGTCGCCGCCGGATCGGCGACGTTGAGGATTGCGGCGGCCGCCCGGGATGCGATGGCCGTGAGCCCGTCGAGCAGGCCCGCGCGTTCGTCTTCCGTCATGTTCGGTGGCGATTCCCCGTTCGAATACCGTCAGTTCGGGTCTATCACGCCTGACCCCGGAGCCCCGAATCGCCTAAACCAGTGATGTCGTCATCAGATGCGGAGGCCGCCAGAATGTCCGGACCGATCGTCCTCGAGTCGCTCGATCTTGCGGCGCTGCTGTGCTCGCGCGTGTGCCACGACCTCATCAGCCCGGTCGGCGCCATCGCCAACGGGCTCGAGGTGATGGAGGAGTCCAAGGACGAGGAGACCAGGACCTTCGCCATGGACCTGATCAAGAAGAGCGCGCGGACCGCCTCGGCCAAGCTGCAGTTCTGTCGCATCGCCTTCGGCGCGGCGGGCTCGGCCGGAGCCCAGATCGACACCGGCGACGCCGAAAAAGTGGCGCGCGGCCTGCTCGAGGACGAGAAGACCAAGCTCGCCTGGAATCTGCCCCGCGTGCTCATGGCCAAGAACCGCGTCAAGCTCCTGCTCAACATGCTGCTGATCGCGGCGCAGTCGATCCCGCGCGGCGGCACGCTGACGGTCGATCCGGTGGGCGAGGGCGACGCGATCGGCTTCAAGGTGAGCGCGACCGGGCAGAACCCGCGGTTGCCGCAGGCGGCCGTCGGCCTGCTCGGCGGGACCCCCGCCGAGGGCCATACGGTCGATGCCCACGCGGTGCAGCCCTATTACACCGGCATGCTGGCGCGCGACTGCGGGCTCACCGCGACCGTCGCGGCCGAGGGCGAGGCGGTGGTGGTGACCGCGAAATAGGCGCCGCCCGAAAGCCGGCCGGTTGACCCGCGAGCCTTGCGGTTAACGGTCGGTAAACGAAAGTCCGCGCCGTCAAGGTTGACATAGCGTTAATCCGCGCCGTGCGCCGCCAAATGTGCACGCAATCTTAAAGCCTCGCGCAACAAACTGCCCGCCTCCGAGTGGCGCGGTCCGGCCCGCCTGCGCCCGGAGCGAAGGCGTTTGTGCGATGGACGATCTGCTCAAGGAGTTTCTGACCGAGACCGGCGAGAGCCTCGACGTCATCGACGTCGAGCTGGTCCGCTTCGAGCAGGAGCCGAACAACGCCGAGATCCTCGCCCGCATCTTCCGGCTGGTGCACACGATCAAGGGCACGTGCGGCTTCCTCGGCCTGCCGCGGCTGGCCGCGCTGTCGCACGCCGCCGAGGGCCTGATGGGCAGGTTTCGCGACGGCGCGCCGGTCACCACGGAGGCCGTCACCCTCATCCTGTCCACGCTCGATCGCCTCAAGGAAATCCTCGACGACCTCGAGCGTCATCAGCGTGAGCCCGAAGGCGGAGACGCCGATCTGATCGCCCCGCTCGAGGCGATGGCCGGCAAGGCGGGTGCGGGGGCGGCGCGGCACACCGTCGGCACGCTGGTGCCGCAGGTTCTGGAGCGGCCGCTGCGCCCGGGCGAGGTCACGCTCGACGAACTCGAGC
>VFQU01000883.1_pt1 | contig 20832 bp, 14 predicted proteins | sample 3512311 | NCBI WGS metagenome assembly VFQU01 (sample SAMN10412377, study PRJNA504923) | tailings metagenome | isolation source: Relicate 3 Philex TSF3 active mining site | place: Philippines: Tuba, Benguet | collected 2017-08-29
GCTGTCACTGAAACAGCGACCCAAGTCGGAGGAAGCGTAACTGGAGCAGTGGTTGGAACCGCAGGGGCGATTGGGAATGCGGCAACTCAAACCGGGCAAGCGATAGCAACTGGCGCAGTTGGGGCAGGTGGCGCGATCGCCAATACAGTCATGCAAGCTCCAGCAAGTGTGGGCTATCTCGTTGATGTCGTAAGCGATAGCCCTTTGCTGAAAGAAGCAACCAAAGTGTTAAAGATGGATTGGGTGCTGGCATCCATTAGCCAAGTCGATGTTGTCCGAGCAGAGGCGCACGTTGCACATCTCAAAGAGAAATATCCAAACGAAAAGCCTTACAACATTGCTCATCGAATCATGGTAGAGAAATCAATCTACGCTGGGGGCACAGGCTTAGCCAGTAGCTTAGTACCTGGAGCCGCAGCTGCGGTCTTTGTTGTCGATTTAGCAGCAACCATGGCTTTGCAAGCGGAGATGGTCTATCAGATAGCCTGTGCATATGGAATGGATCTGAAAGCATCGGAACGGAAAGGTGAAGTTGTAACGATTTTCGGGTTAGCACTTGGTGGACAACATGCGATTAAAGCTGGATTAGGTTTGCTGCGGAATGTACCCGTTGCGGGAGCAGCGATCGGAGCAAGCAGCAATGCCGTGATGCTTTATGCGTTAGGTCATGCAGCCTGTCAGTTTTATGAGGCAAAAATTAGTCAAACAGCCCTGCCACCAACATTAGAAGACTTTCAATCCGCAGGTGAAGCATATCTAAAAGAAGGGATGGCTCAAGAAGTCATCATGGATCAGATTTTGGTGCATCTAATGGTTGCTGGGCAGCCGAACACAACCTGGCAACAGATTTTTCCAGACCTGAAGCAAATGAATTTTAGTCCCGCTTCGTTAGAAGCGATCGCAGCCAATTTACACTCTCCACCTTCTCTAGAGACTTTGCTTGATCAAGTCAATCAGGATTTTGCTGTTTCTCTGCTCGCGCAATGTCAGAAAATTGCTCAGCTAGACGGTGTGGTCACTGCTGAAGAGGCAGAAATTATTGATCGAATCAATGAGAAATTCAAAGCTGAACTCTTCTAAATTTGCGAAGTATAAGTCTTGACTTCTTTGCTAAACGCCTCTACTCCCTGACGGTGATAGAGGCGTTCTCAGTTGTATATCTGCAAACAGCGATTCACTTAAAAAAAGCCTAATCTTCAGAGATTAGGCTTTGAGGCAAATTAGAACGGAGTATAGTTAACTGAGAAGTAGAGTCCTTTCTCTTGTAGCGATCGCTTATCGCCCCCAGAAGACGTAATTGGAATCCCCCAATCCAGTCGAACCGACATACGATCGCTCTGTCGCCAAATCAATCCTAGCCCTGCACCTAAGAGCGTATTGGATTCAGGATTTGCGCTGCCAATGTTCCAGCCTGTGCCTAAATCAATGAAAGGAGCCAGTTGGAAAGTTCCGAGATTACGCGATCGGGCAATCGGAAACCGAAACTCAGCCGACAACAATGCCCCACTATCCGTTAACAGTGCATCTTGACGGAAGCCGCGCACCGTCATTTGTCCACCCAAGCCAAACTGCTCCAGCGGCAGCATCGAATCGCCCGAAAGTTGCACATCACCCCGAACTAAGAACAAGGTTTCAGGTGCAACTTGTCTTAGCCATTGACCTTGCCCCCGCCAAGAAAAGAAGCGACTATCAGGAGCGTTCTCGTTCACGGTCGCATTCAGCCAGTTGAGTCCTAAGCTAAACTGCGATCGCAACGCAAATACATGCTGCGTACTCCGCTGTGTATACTCCTGGAAAAATCGCAATGCAGAAACTTTCGTGCGTCCCTCTGAGTCTGCACCCGGAGACAGTGGAAAGCCACCGATGCCATCTAACCCGAGTTCTGTTTGGCTTTCTTGACGAGAGAAAACCAATCCGATCGCTAAATCTTTAGTAGGACGTTGAAGCAACGGTTGACGAAACCCAAATTCGTAGTATCGCGATTTTGATTGAATATCAAGAACACTGAAAGGTTCTTCAATCACATTGTTACGACCGGAGCCATAGCTAAACCAGAGTGCCCCATTCCGGGCATTGACTGGGACTGTATAGTTTAAATCGATCGTATTACTGCCTCGCGTATTAGAGTAGCCAAACGTCAGCGCATCACCGAAACCTAGTAGATTACCTTCTCGCAGTTCTAACTTACGGCGGAAACTGCCAACACTAGGAGAGCGACCATTATCAAATGAAGTGCTAACGCTAAAACTATCTGCCTCTTGGACATCTACTTGCAGTAAGTTTGTGCCCGGGCGAACTCCCGATTGTAAATCCGCAGAAACGTTACTGATTCGTGGATCGAGACGAAGCTGCTGAAGATTTTCGAGCAAGCGAGCAACATTAAGCGGCGCACCTGCACCAAGCTGAATTCGCTTGCGAATGTAGTCTGCGTTTAATCGGTGGTTTCCATTGACTTTGACATCTTCGAGCGTCCCTTCCACAACTTGCACCTTGACAACCCCGTCTTCCATTGTTTGGGGTTCGATCAATGCGCCAGTGGTAGTGTATCCGCGATCCGTATAGAGCTTGGTGATGGCTGCTCGTGCTTGGAGCAGATCCGTAAAGGTAAGATCTCGCCCGACATAAGGAGCTGTTGCGGATTGGAAATCTTCGGGTTTGAAGATTGTGCTGCCTGTGATGTCAAAGCGATCGACTCGGAAAGTTGCAGTTGCAGTTTCGGTCGATTCTAGCTCTGGAAGCTTGGGTGCAGGAAGCACTTCAGGAGCCGACAATTCTGATGAGGATGTAGTTGAAGATGCAGTTTCGGATTCAGTCGAAGATGTAGTTGAAGGTGCAGTCGAAGATTTGGATTCGGTCGAACCTTCAGCAGGAGCAGGAATCTCAGCTTTAAGCTTTTCAAGATTTCTAGGGCGGGATGCTACGTTACCAACGTAAACGGCAAGGCTATCCGGTACATTTGCCAGAGCAATATCTTGGAAGCTTAAACCTGCCAAAGTCAGTACGCCCAGAAAATTCAAAGAAGCAAGCGTCCAGGGGGATTGGGAAGACATAGTAGTAACCTAAAGATGATCGACGGCGAAGCTGTTACCGGGATAGAAGTAGTATTCCCAGGAATAAAAGTCGGAAATCAACTCAAGGCTTTTACGCTACGATCGATTCCACAAATCCTCATCGGCAGGGAGTCTATACCACTAGAAAACCTTCCTGAGTCGAACGGTGGAAGGTTTAACTGTGTAATATTTTGTAAGTTTTTTAGGAAATTTCGGGGGCAGCGATGATGTTTTACCCGAAGACGAATCTGATTTTTAGGGCGAAGATTGATCCACGATCGAAGATTTTCGTTGACCAACGAGTTACAGTCGTCGTATACGGGTAATTTCGCTTCGAGGCGGCTTTAACTCCTGAAATTCCTCAAACATTCCAAAGTCAACGCAATGAATTGGAATTCAATTCTTTGGATTTGATCCCACAATCGCCCGAAAATCCCGTTCCAGCGCAGTGATTTTATTTTGAGCTAGCCGACCTGCCAAAGTCGTTTTCGGCAATTGATCTAATGCATCGATTGCTGATCGCCAATCTGCTAAGGCTCTGGCTCGATCGTTGCCTAACGCGCCATTATCGATCATCCGAATCGACTCAGCTAACCTCTGATTACTCTGCTCAAACCGAGTCTGAGCATTCTTCTCCTGAAATAGCTTTGCCTCCATGCGAGCGACCGTTTGACGGGCTACTCGAAACTCATCCGTCGTAAAACTACATCCTGCCGCATTACAGTAATCCTCCGGATCTTCTAGCAGTGAAACTGGCAATTGATCTAAATGCGTCTGTGCAGCTTTGACTTTTTCAGCCCCGAATTCGTGATCTTCAAACGCAGTGGCTTGGTTCACCAGTTGATCTGCCTGCTCGATGAGCGCGATCGCACTTCGATAGTGATGATGCATCGACATGTGAGTCGGCGCTAGTAAAAACGGAGCCTCTTTCAAAACGACGTTCCGAATCCCCGGAATCGGTAAATTGGCAACGCCGACCGTCCCTGCACCCAATACGAGCAACGCCGTTCCAAACTTCAGTCTCGCCCAAAATTTAGAGGCAGGACGATTAATCTTGACTGCTTGAGAGAAAACTTTCGGATTCGCTTGAGGAATCAAATCACTGATCGCAGCTTGTAACTCTGATTCCATCACAGGACTGCCAGTTTGTTGGCGCAGCTTTTCCAAACGACGAAGGGCAAGTTCAGCTTGAACTTGCCCAATCCCATTAGCACCAAGACACCGGCGAATTTCGGTCTGGAGGAGGTTAAATGCACGATCGTTCAAACGCTTCATTTCAAGCTAAAACCAAACCAATACAGGCTTTAGAATTCCCGCCCAGAAGCGATTGAAACGCAAGAAGAAATGACGCTAATCCTAGATCAGCGTCACTGACTTAAGAGTTGGTAGCTTGAGTCGCCAACATCTGTTTGAGTTTTTCCAACTCTTGTGCCCAACGTGGATCAGGTTGAACCGAATCCGAATCGCCAGCAGGAGTTGTCGAACGGCGAGCTTTGTTATTGTTATTGCCGCCTTTACTGCGTTTTGCCGAAGATCCACCAGCATTTGAAGCTGCTGCTTCAGGTTCATCTGCCTTATCTTTGGTACGAGGCAACGCTTTCTCAATCTTGATCGCGTTGTCTTTGATGCTGACTCCGTTGTATTTCTCGATGAATTGATCTGCCAACTCATCAGTTTTGACGGTGACGAAGCCGAAGCCACGACATTTACCCGTTTTACGATCGGTGATCAGCTTTGCCGTAACGCCTTCCCCTGCATCCGCAAATGCAGCTTCGAGGTCTTGACGGCTTAAATCTTCGGGTAAATTACCCACATATAAACGAACTGACATATCGAGACACCTCCAGACTTGGAATCCGAATTAAGAGAGCGCTAGGGCAACATTCATCTAAACTAACACTCTGCCGTGATGGGCGAAGGATACGGCTGAATGACATTTCCGTTACCTCCCGCAGCCAACTTTGCCGCAAGTTACGATCTTACCGAAAACCTCTTCCGATGGGATTCAAACTGAACCCGGAAAGTTTAGGAATAACCGATCGCACTCAGTAGACTTAGTGATCACTAGAGGATTACAGGATCAGTAACAAGGTTACTGTGTCCCTTCAGGAGATGCGCCACTCTTAAAGGTATCATGCTCGTCTGTCAGATTCGAGTAGATGCTGCAATTTCCCTCTTGAGTTCTATGCCTTCTTGGTAGATTGTGCCGGACTGCTCCATATTAAAAACCAGCCGATTGAAACGATCGACTGGTTCAGCTTGCTGTGTTGGGAGGAGAAAACCTGTTACCGAGAGTCTGAAGGGTCGATTTTGCATTCGACCTAGCCACATTCGGCGAGTTGAACTCCTTGCTACGAAATGTAACAGTTTTGTCGGGGAATTGCAACAATTCTTTACAGAATTTGCAGCAGTCCAAGTAGAATCGTAGCCATCGCGATCGCAACTGACCAAGTTTGATGCCCGCTTCGCAAGAGCGATCGACTATGCAGTGTTTCAACGTCAACCGAAGGCGTGGCATTCCGACGCAGCCAGCCCGTCACAACTACAGGTTGTCCGATTGGAAACCGATAGAAGAGATTGCCGATCGCGCCAAATTGCGAGCAGTAATTCAAGGGAATTAAACCGGATTCAGTTTGCAAAATTAGATCTTGTCCAAGTTGATTGCGAGTGCCAGTACGCCCGATTAATCTTCCTTCAAGACGAATTTTCGGGCTATCAATTGGAGTGAGCGTTGGCTGAGTCAGAAAGCGAATGAGATGAGTTTGTTCGGTCTGAGATTCAGGAAAAAATCGATTAAATCGCACTAGCATTCCTAGACCGAAGCCGATGAGTGAAAAGGCAGTAAATAAGCTATAGTCACTCGCAAGCCAATTGAGTTGATAAATGCCACAGCTATGGAGGAGATAAGCAATACTCCATAAGAGTAGTGCGATCGCATTGCCGAGCATCAGTCCTAACCAAGGTGCAAGCTCAACAAGATTTCGCTTGCGATTCTCGACGACAGAAGAATCAATTTCAAACTCGGGTGTGATGTGCCATTCCTGACAATAATTCATGAGTTGATTGAGGCGAATTCCCAAGAGCGAATGGGACTGATTCAGCATAAGTTCAATGCGATTTCGATTCGCTTGTTCCCATTGAAATAGGGTAGAGATCGGAAGATGCTTGAATAAGCTGGCGAGTGTAGTAGCGCTGCGATAGCTGATTGGACTAAGTAACTCAAAGCTTTCTAGCACAGCAGGAGTTCGCTTTTCGTGCTGAATTGTTTCGTCAGTCGCGATCGCAATTTTGACTAGGGCGCGAGCTAATGCATTTGGATTGCCCGTTAAATTGCAAGCTTGGCGATCGCTATAGACAATTCGTTGTCTAGATAGCCACAATCCTGAGTAACGAAAAAGCGAAAAGAATCCATATGAAAGTGCAGAAATGATCGAAGCTACCGCACTTAAAACTTGAAAAAATTTAGTTAAAAAAGCATTTTGAATCCGAATAGCTTTCAGTGAATCGCTCGCGATCGCGCACTGTTGATACAAGATGTAAGGAATTTGTAGCGCAACTGCAATCAGCGACATCCAGATAAAATCCCATTGAGCAATATGACCTAATTCATATCCACAAATTGCAGCAATTTCTTCTTCAGTTAAACTGTCGAATAATCCTTGACTCACGACAATTCGAGCGAATTTAGGAAAACAGCCATAAGTAAAAGAGATTGGCGCTTGAGTTGGCAAAATCCTGAGTTTTGGAATCGGAACTTTTTGCTGTTGAGAAAAGCGTTGAAGTAATCGGTAAGATTCCGCACTATAACGAGTCAGTGCAGCAGTAGACAGAGGCTTGAGTCCATAAAACTGCTTCAGAATCGCATCTAAAATCCACGGGGAGGCAATGAAGGCAATGACGAGACTCAAACCTAAGCCTAGTGCAGGAACTTCGCCCTCTGGAATGAGTGGACTCAGATTTAACCATCGCTGCACCCGAAACCAAAACCAAGACGCTGCGATCGCGGCTGACCAGATACCGTAGAGTGTGAGAAAAAGCATCACAACTGCGCCCATTTCTGCCCATTGCAGGCGAGCAGGATTCAGGCGGCGCAAGGGTTGCCAGCGTTGTGCGCGTCCGGCATTTTGCCAAACATGCTGAGTTTTTTCGGGTTGAGCCGGCGCGGCTTGAGACGATGCGCTGCTAGATTCCTGGGTTTCCTGAATCGGCTGAACTTGCTGAATCGGCTGAGCTTGCTGCACTCGTTTTCGCCGCGTTTTCTGTTTCGGCTCGATCGGAACAAATCCTGTTTCGACAGGCGTGAGTTTAGCGATCGTTTGAGTTGCCCAAGCCCGTGCTTGTTCGTTCTGGCTGTGCTGAAGTTCTTGACAGAGTGCGATCGCGCTTTCGGTCTGTCCACTCTGGATTTTGGCTCGAATGATGCCAATTCGCGCCTTTAACGCATCAGGTTGATCGAGATCCGATGCAGATGCCAGAAATTCTGAAAGTTGCGCGATCGCGCCTGGATAATTTTCGCTCTGAAGCGCTGCCAATCCTGCTTCTAGCCCTTCTAAACGAGAAGCCGATTCCGGAAAAGAAGACATAGTAGGATTCCCTAAAATACAGCGTTCTTAGAGTACCCAGGTAAAAATTTAAATTTCGGCTCATGGCTTAGTCAGATGAAGGGGTGGGGAGTGGGGAGTAGGGAACATTCCCCCCACTCCCCACTCCCTACTCCCTACTAAATCTCCACAGGTTGCTGCCCCGACACCACAGGCGCGATCGCACTCAATTTCAATTCCGGATGATCACCTTGCAATTGCTGACAATTCCACTCATTGCGGAAAAGCAACACAGGACGCTGCCAACTGTCTTTCACCGTGACCGTATTGAAAATTCGCCCGACTTTTTCGAGCGCTTCCCAGCCACCCTCTACCCAGCGAGCAACCGTGTAGGGCAAATATTCAACCGTTGTCTCCACGCCGTATTCATTCTGCAATCTGAACTGCACGACTTCCATTTGAAGTTGTCCGACAGCTGCGAGAATGGGATCTCGTTTTGCTTCATCGGCGGAATACATGATCTGAACGGCTCCTTCTTCCCGGAGTTCTGACACTCCTTTGCGGAATTGCTTGAACTTCGACGGGTTGGGATTTCTCAAATACGCAAATAATTCTGGCGAAAAGCAAGGAATCCCTTCGTATTCGAGCTTTTGACCGTTGTAAATTGTGTCACCGATCGCGAAAACGCCAGGATTATTTAAACCAATCACATCGCCTGGATATGCCTCTTCAATGACTTCTCGATCTTGAGCAAATAGCTTTTGAGGACGAGACAATCGCACGGTTTTTCCAGTTCGAGCATGGCTGACGACCATATCTTTTTCAAACTTGCCCGAACAGACTCGCACAAAGGCAACGCGATCTCGGTGTTTCGGGTCCATATTCGCTTGCAGCTTGAAGACAAAACCCGAGAACTCCGGATAAGTGGGTTCAATTTCACCTTTTGTGCTCGTATGTCCACCGGGCTTCAAAGCGTAATCTAAGAACGAATTCAAGAATAGTTCAACCCCAAAATTCGTCATGGCACTTCCGAAAAAGAGCGGCGTCATTTGCCCTTTGTGAATTGCTTCTAGGTCAAATTCAGACCCAATTTCTTCGACTAATTCCAGTTCGTCTTTGAATTGGTAATACAGATCTTTCTCTAGCAGATCCTCAATATTCGGATCGCCCAAATCGATAACAGTATCGACCGCTTCACGGCTCCCATGTTTGCTGCGCTCGAATAAATGAATCTTGCGCGATCGTCGATCAAATACTCCTTTAAATTGATCGCCCATGCCGATTGGGTAATTCACAGCATAGGTTTGCATCCCCAGTTCTTGCTCGATTTCGTCCATCAGTTCAATCGGACTCCGACCCGGACGATCGAGCTTATTGACAAAGGTAAAGATCGGCAGCGATCGCATGCGACAGACTTCAAACAACTTTCGCGTCTGCGGTTCTAGACCTTTAGCTGCGTCGATCAACATCACGGCATTGTCCGCCGCCGCTAAGGTGCGATACGTGTCTTCACTAAAATCTTGGTGTCCTGGCGTATCGAGCAGATTAATTTGACACTGCTGATATTCAAATTGCAGCACAGTTGAGGTGATCGAAATACCCCGTTGTTGCTCCATCGCCATCCAGTCTGAAGTCGCATGACGTTGGGCACGACGAGCCTTCACCGCACCCGCTTCATGAATCGCACCTCCATACAGCAACAGCTTTTCGGTCAGCGTCGTTTTCCCAGCGTCGGGGTGAGAAATAATCGCAAAATTTCGTCGCCGTTCTACGGCTTCCTGCAATTCGGACTGAAGTTCGATCGACATGCTAGTGGCTCAGAGTTAGAGTGCGGGCAATCCCAATTCATAACGATATCTTAAAGCTAACAACAAATTCGGTGGGATTGTCGCTAGATTCAAAAGCATCGAGTTTGATTCTTCTCATGCAATCCATCGGACAACAAAAACTTCTCTCCGCACTGTGTCACGGATCAATTTTCTTTAGTGCCACCCTCGTTTCCATCGGGATTCCTATCGCGATTTTGCTCATTACGGACGACTGGGTCATTAAAGACAATGCCCGTGAAGCACTGAATTTTCATATCAATTTATACGCATATGGGATTTTAGCAGGGGTGCTCGCTGCCACCGTTATTGGTATCCCGATTGCGATGGTTATCGGCATTGGACTTTTGATCTGTAGCTGGCTGTTTCCGATTTTGGCGATCGTCAAGGTGATTGAGCGACCTGAACAACCGTATAGATATCCATTTATCTTAAGACTGCTGTAACTTTACGTACACTTTGCATTTACTTTGTGAAAGCTTGATGAAACCGACCGTTTAATCTCGGAGCTTTCCCCATAAAATAGTCGCCAGGGTTCAGGAAATCTACCACTCAGGATTGAGCTTGTCAGAGACGAGTAAATTTTAAGCGCGATCGCACGTAGAGGCGATCTTGCTCAAAGCCTATTTGAGGGTTGAGAAATACGGTGGCTAAAGTGTTCGAGCGGTTCGTCTACCCGGGTTGGGGCAAAATTTCGTGTGGAAACTCTCAGCAGCGGGAGGGACAACAATGAGTCTCAACCATTCTTTGAGTGCAGAGGCAATGATCCTCGGTTCAGATTCTATTCTAGAAAGGATATTATCGAGCCGAGCGACTCGATCCATCTACGCGAGAGCTAGCAGTTTTAACACTACAGTGACAACTAATCTGCTGGCGCGCAATGTGACAACAGGCGCAAATCAGATTTGGTCGATCGCAAGTTCAAGCCCAGTCGTGCGGAATGATTTACCGACTGAAGCCGATGCGAATTGGCAAGTCGCAGGAATCGCAGACTTCAATCGAGATGGGCAACAAGATCTCCTGTGGCGGAATTTTCGCACGGGAGCAATGCGAATCTGGCAGGTGGAGAATGGCACTGCTCAGACGATCGCACTAGATCCCGTCATTGACCTCAATTCGCGTGTTGCAGGATTAGCTGACTTTAATAATGACGGCTCCGTTGATATTCTCTGGCAGAATACTGAGAGTGGAGAAACTTCACTTTGGCTGTTGAATAATACAGCGATCGTACAGAAAACAGGGATCGCTTCAACGGGACCAGGGGGCTGGCGAATTCAGGGCATTACTGATCTGAATCTCGATCGCTCTCCGGATCTAATTTGGTATGACCTCAATACCGGACAAACCGCAGTCTGGACCCTCAACAATGGGGTTTTCGCCCAGGGATTGTATCTTGATCCTGCGCCTAGCTTGGATTGGAAAATTGCGGGCATTGGAGATTTTAACGGCGATCGCTTTTCGGATTTGGTCTGGCGGAATGAGACAACCGGGGAGACGCAGTTTTGGCTCTACAACGGCATACAGCGCGTTCAAACCACAGCAGGACGATCGCTCAGTTCTGATTGGCAATCGCTGAGTAGAACGGATCTCAATGGGGATGGAACAACCGATTTACTCTGGCGCAATTCATCAACTGGAGAATTATTAGGTTGGTTTGTCAGAAATGGCAGTGTAGCCGATGCCACAACCGTCTTCACAGAACCGAATTTAGATTGGCAACCGACCTCGACTCTCGAGCGCTCTGCTTCGCTCTTGATCACGCCGACAACTTCAACGTCACGCACAGGCACACTGACCAGTGGCGGAACAATTGCGACCGCCGAGAATCAAGCTCCAATCTTTTCGCGCAGCGATCGCGTCGATGCTGGCAACACGAGCGATTTTTACCGCTTCACGATTGGTCAATCTGGAATCTTCACCGCGAGTTTGACTGGACTTACGGGCGATTCAGATATCCGGTTGATTCAGGATGTAAATAGCAATGGCGTGATCGATAGCGGCGAAATTCTCGCTTGGCAATGGGAACGCGGCACAGCGGCAGAATCGATTCGTCGATTTATCAATCCTGGGACTTACCTTGTAGAAGTTCTAAGCTACCGAAATCAAGCAGCGAATTACACCGTTTCGAGTAATTTTACGGCTGCTGCTAGTGATGATCAGCAGTTTCGGATTGCGCTGACGTTCGCCGATTCTCTAGCTGGATTAAATTCCGCTGCACGTGATGCAATTAATCAAGCAGCAAGGTTCTGGGAAGGAGTGATTCTCAATCGCACAGGCATCACACGATCGAATACGTTAGACATTGCATTAACGGGTGAAAATCTTGTTGCCCAAGATGGCACTGCTGATACTGGCACATTGGCATTATCCGGACCAACGCTCACGCTAGACTCAGCAAATAATCTCGTGATTACCCGCGGCGCGAGTACGCTCAATACTCGGAAGATTGCTGAATTCAATGCAAATCCGATTTATTTACGCGACATCATGATTCATGAGTTGGCTCACGTCTTCGGATTTGGGACAATTTGGGAGCCGCTTGAATTTGCCTACTCAGACGGAACGCGGGTTAGAGCAGGTCAGACTTGGATCGATCGCACCAGTGCCACGTATCGCGCCAACAGTTATGCAGGAGCAGCCTATGGCGATTTGTTAGGCACGGGCACTGCAACTGCGGTTCCGATCGAGCCACAGGTCTTTTTCCACTGGGATGAGCGGCGGTTTGATATCGAGTTGATGACTCCGTTTGCGGAATCTCCGGGAGTCGCAATGCCAATGAGCAGCCTAACTTTGGGAGCGTTACGCGATTTGGGATGGAGCGTGAATTTTGGCGCAATTCAACCTTATGCGCTGCCCAATCTTGCCAGTGTAACGGCGAGCACGTCGCCGAATCCGGGTGGAGCAGCTCTGTTGAGCTACAAATGCGGCTGTAGAGGCTGTTTAGCAGCCGTACGGACAGAGATTCTTTCGCCTAGGTTGTCTGATCAGATTCAGGCAACGGCTTAAACCCCTGTTTAAAGCAAAATTGCCTTAAAACAAAACTGCCCCGAACTCAAATTGAGTTGCAGGGCATAGGGACAGTTAAACGCTAAGCCTATTATGGTCAGGAGTTAGCGAGATCTTCGGGAAACGAGGGACGGTTGTTGGAGTGTCCATTGAAGCGATCGTGATCGCTTCAATGGACACACACTTATAGATACCAGTGTGGGCTGGAGTCCTGAGATATACTTCTGCATCGTTGGTTTGATGTTTTTAGATCACCCTTGATATCTTTAAGAGCAGCGATTCAGCTGCTTTTTTCTTGCTTTGAACTACAGGTTTGACAGTACACTAGACGCGATCGAGTTCTTTTTTCCGCGCTAGTCGTCTATGCAATTTCTCTCGCCCCTGTACGCCATTTTCTTGCTTTGTGTGATCGGAGTGTACTGGTCGGCACGTTCAACTTGGTTGAGATCTTGGTTAATCTTTCTCGCCAGTTTAGTGTTTTATGCGTCACTTCAAGCCCAGTATATTCCGCTGTTGCTGGTCGCGACAGTGATTAACTATTGGCTAGGGCGGGCGATGGGAGTGCCGCCAGATTGGCGAATTGAAGATTGGCAGTTTGCTCAAGCTGACTGGAATCAGCGACGGTTGCGCGTGCTGTGCGCGGGGATTTTTCTCAATGTCCTGTTGCTCGTAGGATTTAAGTATGTGCCGTTTGTGTTTGGAACGATCGGAGAAATCCTAGATATTCCAACGATTCAACAAACTGCAAACTGGACAGATATTCACCTCATTGCACCTTTTGGGCTGAGCTTTTTCTGTTTTGAATGTATTGCGTATTTAGTCGATGTGTATCGGGGAGCGCCTGCGGCTCAAGGGTTTCTCGATTTTGCAGCCTATAAGCTGTTTTTTGCCAAGTTGATTTCTGGCCCGATTACGCGCTATCACCCGTTTGTCGGACAGATCCAGGCAGTTCAAGCACCTCAAATGCCGCAGATTACAGAAGGGCTTTGGCTAATTGCCTGTGGAGCGATTAAGAAAGGATTAGTGGCAGATCGCTTAAATGTCCTCGTCAATTTAAGTTTTGACAATATTCAACGCGCAGGAAGTGCAGATCTGTGGTTAGCAATTATTGCGTATGGGTTCCAGCTTTATCTCGATTTTAGTGGCTACGTGGATGTAGCACGCGGAAGTGCATTGCTCCTCGGGATCAAACTTCCAGAGAATTTTAATTTTCCTTATCTGACGACAAGCCTGGCTGACTTTTGGCGACGTTGGCACATGACCTTGGGCGATTGGTTGCGCAATTACCTTTATTTTCCCTTGGGTGGATCGCGGCGCGGATTGTTTCGGACTTGTTTGAATCTCCTGATTGTGATGACGATCGCGGGAATTTGGCACGGAGCAGCGTGGGGATTTTTGGCGTGGGGTGTGATTCATGGAATTGGACTCGCCATCCACCGATTGAATGTCGCGATCGCAAAACAATTCACCTGGATTGCAGCAGCTTGGTCAAGTTTGCCTGGGATGTTAGTCGCTTGGGCTTTGACTCAATCGTTGGTCTTCATTTCGTGGATCTTTTTCCGGTTGCCGAATGTTGATTCTGCGTTGAAGGTGGTAGAGCGACTTTGGGGCTATTCGGCGGATGTGCAATATGCTCAAAAAGTTTATATAGAAGCAGTTGGGTTGAATCCGCCTCAGATTGTCATGGTCTTGAGCGCGATCGCGTTGATCATGGTCTTCGCTTATCTGTTACAGCGCAGCTTGAAGTTGAATTTAACTTGGCATTTGAAGCTTTTGCTAGTTCCCCTGTGTTGGTATGTGGTATGGCAACTTGCTCCAGAAGCAGGTACGCAATACATTTACTTTGATTTCTAATTCATTCGGATTTAGGAGGATTTTCTTGCATGATGGAGAGTGGAGTAACTGAAGTTTCTGCTATGAAAACTGAAGAAACAGCTAGCCCGGCAGAGGTAACAGAGATTCGGGCTTGGGGAACGGTGACGGTTTTAGAAGAATCGAAGCGATATCGAATTAATCGAATTGAGATTAAGCCGGGAGCACATATTAGTACTCAGATGCATTACCATCGCAGTGAACATTGGATTGTCGTGTCTGGGACAGCCCGAGTGATCTGTGGTGGAGAAGAGAAGGTATTAATGCAGAAACAATCCACTTATGTCCCAATGGCAACGCCACATCGGGTGGATAATCCGGGAGTGATTCCGCTCGTGATGATCGAGGTGCAGAATGGGGAGTATTTGGGTGAGGACGATATTGTTCGGTTTGAGAAAGATCCGAATTCTTGAGGAGATGGGGAATGGGGAAAACCTAACTCAGAGCGTTCCCTACTCCCCACTCTTTTCCACGCATTCACAACTCAAACAGAATCGCTATAGCTCTTGTCCTCCAGCTTGAACTGTATCCACTTCTTTAACTTTCAGATTCAGCGGTACTTTCAAACTCGATCGCTGTTTCAAACTGGTCTGATAGCGACCGAGGGCTGTTAAGGGGAAGTGCTGCTGATAGAGATGATATTTCAGGTAGAAATGACCCGGAAATCCAGTGCCTGTGAACCAATCTTCATTCCAGGCTCCATCTTGCTGAGTGCTAATTAGATAAGCGACTCCCTTGTCGATCGCTTCCCATTCATAGTCGCCTGTTCCATCGCCTGCTGCAAGTAATCCAATTAATGCCCAAGCGGTTTGAGAGGCAGTACTCGCTCCTTGTCCTTTTAGCGCTGGATTCTTATAACTTTCGCAAGTTTCGCCCCAACCTCCATCGGGATTCTGAACACTCACAATCCAATTAGCACCGCGCTGAATACTTCGCCGATGCGTATTCGAAGCAACTTTTGCGAGGGCAGCTAAAACACCACTGGTTCCATAGAGATAGTTCACGCCCCAACGTCCAAACCACGAGCCATCTTTTTCTTGTTCGAGGGTGAGATAGCGAAGGGCACGATCGAGCTTTTCTGGAGTAATGGCAACTCCTAACTCTGGCTCAATCTGCCCCAACATTTCCAGCACTCTCGCAGTCACATCAGCAGTGTTCGGATCAATCATTGCTCTGAGATCGCCATAAGGAACCTCATTGATCCAGTCTTGATCGTTATCGAGATCAAAAGCCGCCCAGCCCCCCGGTTTACACTGCATTGTGCTGATCCACTCGACGCAACGAGCGATCGCTTGTCGCTTTAAACCTTGATTCGGCATGTGGATCAAGTCGAGTGCCATCACCACAACAGCCGAATCGTCTACGTCTGGGTAGAATCGATTCTCAAATTCAAACGCCCAGGCTCCGGGCTTGCCTTGAGTGTTTTTAACCGCCCAATCTCCGTAACTGAGAATTTGTTTTTCGAGCAACCATTCTCCTGCTTTGACCAGTGTTGGATCATCTGGAGCTACCCCAGATTCGATCAGAGATCGTACAACTAATCCAGTGTCCCAAACCGGAGAAACACAAGGCTGAATTCGATAGCTATTCTCTTCTTCGATCGCAAAATGATCGATCGCATTCATGCCTCTGATCACGTAAGGATCATTTACGTCATATCCTAAGCACCGTAATGCAATCAGAGAATTGATCATCGCGGGAATAATTCCGCCCCAGTCTCCGGTTGCTTCTTGCCGTTCGAGAACCCATTTTTCGGCAGCTTTAATTCCTTCTTCTCGGAGCGGGACAAGGTTCCACTCTTCTGCAAATTTGAAAGCTCGATCGAGATCGAGAAATAAATCTGTCCAATCTGATTTTCTGGGCAATTCATATTTGACGTTGTGCACGCCTTCAACGTAAAGCTCCTCGAGGGTGATGGTTGGATTTGTGATGAATACAGGCTTACGATCAAACGCGATCAATAGGGGTACAGTACTGCCCCGCGCCCAGCTAGACATCTCGTAGATACTGAACGTATGCCCCGAAAATAGCGGCTCCGATCCAAACGGATTTGGAACCTCAATTTTCAGTGATGGCAGCAGCATAATCCAAGGTGGAATGGAGGGAATGCCTCGCCAGTCGTAGCATCCAATCAACGCTAAATGGAATTTCGTGAAAATGCGAGTTTTGCTAATTCCGCCGCGTGCCAGGATAAATTCTTTTGCCTTGATCAAAGCGGAATCAGTTGCCGGAACTTCTAATAACCGGAGTGCCATGTACGTCTCAACGGTGGTACTGAGATCGCCGCCGTCGCCGTAATACAGTTCCCAGCCTCCATGTTCTCGTTGTTGCGATCGCAAGTATTGCTCAGCTTTCTGCAACGGTCGCTCTTGATCAGTGCCCCAAATCTTATGCAGCAGAATCGTTTCTGCGGTGATGGTCACATTCGATTCGAGTTCTGCCCACCAATAGCCTTCTGGTTTTTGTAACGATAGTAGATATTGCTGACTGGCTGCGATCGCATTTTCTAGCGCTGACATCTTAGATACTCCTCACACCAACCCAAACCTTATCATCTGCATCGGCTTCTCTGCCAGACTGTGCTGATTGCACTGATCTTGTTTTTTGTTCTAGAGTAAATCCTCTTGAATTTCCACTTTACCTTGACGATGTATTGGGAATTTAAGGTAACGTTTTCATCGACGCGAAGAAATGCCATTTCCAGCGCTCCGCTAAAATTCGTGCCTTCATGGTGAGCTTGACATGTCTGATATCGTTCTTGGGATTTCGATCGTGAGTTTCTTGATTTGGGTCTATTTGCTAGCGTTCAGAGGTCAGTTTTGGCGGATGGATCAGCGGTTGCCAACAGGTGAAATTCAGAGTGCGTCGGTTTGTGTGGTGATTCCAGCGCGCAATGAGGCGGATATGCTGCCGCTGACGTTACGATCGCTCTTGACACAAGATTTTTCAGGCTCTCTCACGATTTTTCTCGTCGATGATCACAGCACGGATGGCACAGCACAAATTGCGCGATCGACGGCTGAAGAATGCAATCAATCTGCTCGGTTGCAGATCATTCCAGCTCAGCCTTTGCCGAGTGGCTGGACAGGGAAGCTTTGGGCGGTGCAGCAGGGAATTGAACGAGCAATAGAGCTAAAGCCGGACTACATTTTGCTGACGGACGCAGATATTCAACATGATTCAGGGAATGTGCGGGATTTAGTGAGTTGGGCGATGGCAGACGATCGAGAGTTAGTTTCTCTGATGGTGCGCTTGCGCTGTGTGAGTATTTGGGAAAAGCTATTAATTCCAGCGTTTGTGTTCTTTTTTGCCAAGTTGTATCCGTTTCGCTGGGCGAATGATCCGCCTCGGACGCTAGCGGCAGCGGCAGGAGGCTGTAGTTTGATTCGACGCGAGGCGTTGGAGCGAATTGGTGGAATGTATGCAATTCGGCAGGCGTTAATTGATGATTGCGCTTTGGCAGATGCGATTAAGGCAAGTGGAACGAGGCGGATTTGGCTCGGACTCACGCGATCGACAATTAGCCTTCGTCCTTACGATTCGCTCGATACGATTTGGAAAATGGTCGCTCGAACGGCTTATACCCAATTGAACTATTCGCCAATCTTGCTGGTTGGATCGGTGCTGGGAATGGGTTTGGTTTACCTTGCTCCGATTCTTGTGCTGAATTGGATCGGGCTACTGACCTATGTGTTGATGTCGATCGCTTATTTTCCGATCGTGCGATTTTATCGCTGTCCCGCTTGGTCTGCCTTTTGTTTACCCGCGATCGCGTTTCTGTATACCTTAATGACGATCGACTCTGCACTCCAACATTGGCAAGGTAAAGGCGGAGCCTGGAAAGGTCGCACCTATGGCACATAAAATCTTGCAATCCTAACCCATTCCGAAAAATCAGAGGTATTGACGACGTTAAGCTAGTGCTAAGGATCGGTCACTTTAGCGAGGCAGGAGCAATCCGATCGCGATCGCAACAATCGCCCCAATCAATGTATTCAAAATATTTACGACATCATGCGTTAGAAATGGGACTTTATCCTCGATCGTCGCTCCGATCAAACTTTCAATCGTCGTGGCTACAAAAGCCGCGATCGCACAAATTCCAATGCCAATCGGACTGATTAATCCTAGCGACCAGCCGACGATTGCGATCGCAACCGATCCCACAACTCCTGAGATCGTGCCTTCCAAACTCACCGCGCCTTCTGTTCCACGGGGGACGGGTTTTAATGTCGTAATTAAGAAAGTTCTCTGCCCGTAAGCCTTACCAATCTCAGTTCCACAAGTATCAGAAAGCTTGGTGCAAAAACTCGCGACATATCCCAATGCCAAGAGTGGAATGAAATCGATCGCGAACTGCGTCACATTTAAACCCAACACCAATAAGGCACAAATCGCCCCGACTAGCGCCGATCCCCAAACATTTCCTGCCCCTCTTGCACCCGATCGCGCTTCTGCAATCCCCAACGCTTCTTTCTGCGCCTTGCCAACGAATGTTACGCCTGAACCAACTAGAAAATAAAAGACGACCAGCAAGTAACCTCGCCAGCCCAAACAGCCCCAAACAATCACACCTAAAATCCAAGCATTGACAATGCCGCCCGGAGTTAGAAGCTTCTTAGGTGCGATCGCTAGCAGTCCTAACAAAACCGCATTCAGCACGATCGCGATCAGCCAATCTGTCATCGAAGGAATTGCTGGAGGCATACGCACAGAAAAAAATTCGCCATAATTGATTCTGACATCAACGAGTGGCGAAATCATGAATTCAGTGCTATTTCATCTCGCCTTTCCAGTGCGGGATATTCCCACGACAAAGGCTTACTATGTGGACGGTTTGGGCTGCGGTTTAGGGCGAGAAAATGTTCAAGCTGCGATTTTGAATTTATATGATCACCAGTTGGTTGCCCATGTGACGCATGACGAAATTGCTCCACAAAAAGGGATTTATCCGCGTCACTTTGGGCTGATTTTTACCAACAAGTCCGATTGGCAAGCGTTGCTCGATCGCGCTCAGCAAAAACAACTCTCGTTCTATCAACAACCGAAACACCGCTTTGTGGGTATGCCGCTTGAACATTCCACCTTTTTTCTGATTGACCCCTTTGGCAATTTGATGGAGTACAAACACTACACCGATCCGACTGCCATTTTCGGCGGCGATCTTAATCAGATTGGCGATCGCTGATTGCTTGAGGCAGGGCTTTCATCTGCGATCGACGTTTGAGCCAGAACAGTCCCGGCAAAATGACTAAAGCTGCAAACATAGGAGGTTCTGGGACTGTGGCTGTGGCATCGGTTCGAGTGATGCCGCGTACCGTCAACTGGGTTTCAGGCTCAAAGTGCCGCTGATAAAACCCGGCGATTTCGACCCCGAATCCACTGTCGAAGATAGAGTCAATGTGGATGAAGTCGCTACTGCGAACCAGATTAAAGGGATTGTTTGCGGATAAGCTTGCTTCAAATGAATCAATCAAATTCTCACCATTGAAGATGCCGAACGCGACAAGACTATTTGCGCTGGCGTACTCTCCTGGTTCAGTGGCAAATGCGATCGCAGCAAGTGCAGCCTCAAAATCGAACTGAAAACAGCCACATTGCGTATCAAAGTTAATTTCAGTAAAGGATGAGCTTTCAGCAGTTGCAAAATAGTTTGATCCCATCCCTGTGGCGAATGCTTCTGAGAATTGATCTAATTCGTCTACGGTTGTGAGTGCATCTGCGGGAGCCTCAGCGAACGCGCCAGAGCCAGGAGATGAAATTGTCTTGGTGGAAGTTGTGATACCTGAGTTGAGGTTATTTCCCTGCCAGGTAAAGTTGTTCAGGAGTAAACTGCTGCTGGATGCTGCAAGACTTGCCGCTTGGCTTGGTGCAATAGCGATCGTGGAACTTATCACGATCGGGGCTGTCAACATCAAGCCCTGCATAACGGTTTGGATAGTGAATTTCATTGAGCAACGCTCCTAATCATGGATCAAGTTTGAGAAGCACTCTTCTGCAGCAAGGGAGGGTAGGAGGTCAATACTGAGGGGAAATTACGGTCGTGTAATGTCTGAAAAAATAAATATTACGTGCAACTCTACTGAGTTTCTTAAGTAACATCAGGTATTTTGAAATCTGCTCTACAGTAATTTCATAAAGTTGAAGTGTAAATTAACACAATCCAAATATAAGAGTTGTGAGTAATCCGTAACGCTACTGAGAAATCTTCAAGGGTTTGAGCATCGATTTGGAGAAGGTGCAGGCTGAGAATAAGAGCGTCTTCACTGGAATGATTTCAACATGAAAAATGGGAGGCATAGATATGCCTCCCACTGCATCTGAAAATGAGGAAGTTCTAAGAATTTGCGATCGCAGCAAACAATTCGTCGTAATCTTTGGCAAATCCGAGGCGCACATCTGAAAATTCTCCCGAACTCACAGCTTGGCGCAGCACAGACATCACTGCCGTCGCATGACTTTGTGCAACATCCGCATCTACGCCTTCGCGCTCTGCAATTCGGCGATAGAATTCATCAACTTTGAAATGCTCTCCCA
>VFQU01000884.1_pt1 | contig 20824 bp, 15 predicted proteins | sample 3512311 | NCBI WGS metagenome assembly VFQU01 (sample SAMN10412377, study PRJNA504923) | tailings metagenome | isolation source: Relicate 3 Philex TSF3 active mining site | place: Philippines: Tuba, Benguet | collected 2017-08-29
CTCGATCCTCCGGGTCTGCAGCGCCGCACCGGTGCCACGCAGGCTGAAGCTCTCGACAACTAACCCTTGTCCTGAGTGGAAACAAACTTCGGGGCGGACTTCGGTCCGCCCCGATTTTATTTTGCCCTGCTGCCCATTCTCTGCTAATCTATTGGTGCTGCGTCCTTCCATCTCTTTCTTTCTGAAGAGGATCCCCAATGTATAGGTTTTCTTTGTCTCTGCTGGCGTCCCTCGTCTGCCTTCTGCCGGCTTTCGCTTCCAATATTGTCGTCCTGCCTCAGGAGAATTCCGGCAATACCACGGGTTACATCTATAGCCCCGAACCCTTCAACCAGATTGGCACCTTCGCCACCGACGCCCTTGCTTTTGAGGCCGTGTGGCATCCCAATGGCCAGAAGTTCTACGTCTTCTCAAAGAGCGTAACCAAGTCCATCACCGTCTACTCGGGTACGGCGCCTTACGGGGAAATCACCTCCCGCTCCCTGCCCAACATTTCCACGGCGAAGATCTCCCCCGACGGTCAGCGCCTGGTTGTGCTCTCCCAGGCCGTGCGCATCTATGACACCGCCACTGACCAGGAAATCACCGGCATCAACTCCTGCGGCGACACCCCCTGCACCCCCGTTGATGTGGACTTCGCGCCTGACTCCAGCCGCGCCTTCATCCTCAACAGCAACGGTTCCATCGCCGCCGTCAACCTCGGCAACAACACCATCGGCAGCCGCCTTTCCCTCTCGAACGGCCCCTCCACGCTGATGACCGGCCCCAACGGCCTGCTCTACGTCACCGCCCAGAACGCGCTGCTCGAAATCGACGGCCGGGAAAACATCACCCAGATCGGCGCGGATATCCCGCTGGTCGGCTCCAACTGCCTCCGCACCCAGTTCACTCCCGATGGCAGCCGCGCCGTTATCGCCTGCAACGTCATCGGTTCCACCCAGATCTACGTGGTCGACATCACCACCCGCACCGTTTCGCAGGCCACCATTTCCAACGCCGTGGCCGAGCGCTTCAAGGTCATTTCCAACTCTTCCGCGCTCTACTACATCGGTGTTAGCAATACGGTCTACCGCGGTGGCCTCGTCGCCCCCTTAAGCAATCCCATCCAGTTGGAACTGGCCGGCACCGGCCTCCTCACGGGTGGCCGCTACCTGGTCACTTCCGATGAGCAGCCCACCAATCGCTACTTCTTCTCCAACGTCAACAACACCCTTTCCCGCATCAACCTCGAGACGAACAGCCTGAATTCCTCGCTGTCCCAGCCCACCTTCATCGGGCCTTCCTTCTTCACCGGCCGCGCCCCCACCGGCATCCCCTTCAGCCTCATCACCATCAACCCCTCGCAGTCCGTCATTCAGGGCACCCGCGGGCGTCCCCTCGTGGTGCGCGTGCTCGATAACGCCACCCGGCCCCTCAGTGGCGTCACCGTCAACTTCGCCTCCACTTCTCAGGCCATTCAGTTCGATTCCACGGCCGCCATCTCCAACAAAGATGGCTATGCCACCGTCAACTATACGGCTCCCTCGGTAACGGGTACTTACACCATCACCGCTTCGGCCAGCGGTGTTCAGGGCCAGGGCTTCACGCTCAACGTCACCAACTCCGGCAACCCCGGTGGCCCGGGCGGCCCCGGTGGCCCCATCGGTCCGCAGCCCATTGAGATTGTCTCCGGGAACGGCCAGATCGTTCTCGCCCAGTTCCTCGCCCCGCAGCCCCTGACGGTTCGCCTCCGCGACGGTTCTGGCGCACCCCAGCCCAACGTTACGGTCAACTGGGCGGTGCAGAGCGGCGACGGCAATGTCACCCTCGCCACCACCACCACCGACGCGCAGGGCCTCGCCCAAACCCAGTACGGTTCGGTCCTCTTCTACAACGACGGCTTCAATGGTCCTCGTGTGGCCACCATTCGCGCCTCCTCGGCCAATGGCACGGTCGATTTCATCGTGACCTCTTATCCGTCCTCGGGACCCCCGCCGCTCCTTCTGCCGGCCAACCCCCCGAACATCACCCTGTTGTCCCCGGCGGAAAACTCCTCCATCCGGGTCCAGGCTGGCACCACCACCGCCGGCGCCATCAAGGCCCGCATCCTCAGCGGTACCCTCGCCGGCTTCGCCAACCCCATTCAGAACGTCGGCTTCTTCGGCACGACGGGCAATGAATCGGAAGTCGGCCCGACGGCCACCTGCTCGCCCACCAACCTCTCAACCGGCCAGGGCGAAGCCACCTGCGACATCATCGCCGGTCCTCGCCTCGGCCAGGCCAATTTCCAGGTCTGCCTCGGCAACTGCAACAACCCCGGCCGCTCCTTCAACTTCAATATCGAGGTTGTCCCCGGTCCTCCCGGCGTCATCGTGAAGCGCCAGGGCGATAACCAGTCCGGCGGCCCCGGCACTCTCACCCCGCTGGCCCTCCGCGGCACCGTCACCGACTCCTTCGGCAACCGCCTCGGCGGCGTCACCGTTCGCGTCGAAGTGATTGCTGGCGAAGCCACGATTGAATCCCTTTTCAACACCACCAACGCGGATGGTGACTTCTCCTTCCTCGTCCGCTTCGGTTCCTCCCCCGGCGAAGTGCGCATCCGCACCTCCGCCGGCGATGCTCAAACCACCTGGACCCTCACCAACAATGTTTCCATCGGTAACTTTGTGAAGGTCGGCGGCGATAACCAGACCGCCGTTGTGGGCCGGCCCTTCGCCACCCCGCTCGGCGTCCAGTTGTTTGACGCCCAGGGCCGCGCCATCTCCGGCGCCACCGTCACCTTCGCCGTCCAGAGCGGCCAGGCCACTCTCTCCGCCACCTCCGCTGTCACCAACAGCCAGGGCGTGGCCAGCGTCACGGCTACGGCCGGCGCCAACCCTGGCGCCATCTCGATTTCCGCCAGCGCGGTCAATCGCGTGGTCACCTTCAGCCTGACGGCCGTGCCTCCGGGCCCGACCATCACCAGCGTGGTGAACGCGGCTGGCTTCCAGGAAGGCCTCGCTCCCTGCGGCCTCGCCACGGTCTTCGGTTCCAACCTGGCCACGGGCCTCACCGGCAGCGTCGTGGGCAACTCCTTCGTGGGTCCCCTCCCGCTGGCCCTCCGCGGCGTCTCCATCCAGATTGCGGGCCGCACTGCCCCCATCCTCTCGGTGTCCAACATCGACGGCCGTGAGCAGGTCACCTTCCAGGTGCCTTGCGAAGCGCCCGCCGGCGCCACCACCATGCGCGTCCAGGTCAGCGAAGGCGCCAGCTCCGTGCCTGTCACCGTCTCGCTCGTCAACCCCGGCATCTTCGAAACCACCGATAGCTCCGGCCGTCGCGTGGGCGTCATCGTCCGCTCCAACGGCACCTACATGACGCGCGAAAATCCGGCCGCCCGCGGCGAAAATGTCATCGGCTTCTTCACTGGCCTCGGCCAGTTGGTCACGCCGATCACCACCAATAACCCCGGCGCATACACTGATCCCTCGCCCGTCGCCGCCCAGATCATTATCGGCGTCAACAACGAGGGCGTCCCGGTCCTCTCCGGCACCATGGCCCCCGGCCTCGTCGGCATCTACATCGTCCAGTTCCAGATCCCCGAAGGCGCCGCCACCGGTCTTGACCGGCCCTACGCCATCGGCGTCATCGGCGCGGACGGCGTCTATGCCCCGGGCAACCCCTCGGCCATCCACGTTCAATAGAACGAACCCAATCCCAAACCAGAAAGGCCGCCTCGCAAGAGGCGGCCTTCCTGTTTCTCGACTTGGCGTGAGGCTTAAATCGCGCTCTGGCCCCGGTCCCCGTTGCGGATGCGTATCGCCTCCGCCACGTCATAAACGAAGATCTTGCCATCCCCGATCTTGCCCGTCCTTGCCGCCTTCATCAGCGTCTCAATCACTTCCTCGGCGCGCTCGGCGGGCACCACCATCTCCAGCTTGATCTTGGCCAGCAGGTCCACCTTGTACTCCTGTCCGCGGTAAACCTCTGTATGGCCCTTCTGCCGCCCATGCCCGCGCGCTTCAATCACGGTCATGCCGTCCACGCCAATCCCCTTTAGGGCTTCCTTCACTTCCTCGAGCTTGAAGGGCTGTATCACTGCTTCAATTTTCTTCATGGCTTTCTTTCTCCTCGGGAATTAACCTTCCAGCGAATAACCTTCTTCGCCGTGCTGGCTCAGGTCCAGCCCTTCAATTTCTTCCTGCGGGCTTACTCTCACCCCGCCGCAAACAATATCACAAACCTTCAGAATCGCCAGCGTGCCGACAATCGCAATGCCCCAGGCAATCGCCACGCCAATGCCCTGGTTCAGAATCTGTCCGGCATTGCCGTCCACCAGGCCGCCTTTGCCGTCGGCAATCGCGCTGTTCACCAGCTTGGTGGCAAACACGCCCGTCAGCAGCGCGCCCAGCGTTCCGCCCGCTCCGTGCACGCCAAAGGCGTCCAGCGAGTCGTCATAGCCAAACTTCTGCTTCACCTTCACCACCATGTAGTAGCAGAAGATGCCGCCCACAAAACCCATGATCAGCGCCGCGCCTGGCGTCACAAAACCCGCTGCCGGCGTAATCACCACCAGCCCCGCCACCGCGCCCGAAATCGCGCCCAGCATGGTCGCCTTCGAGTGCAGCCATTCCATCAGGCTCCAACCCAGCGCTGCCGCCGCCGCGCCAAAATGCGTCGTCACAAAGGCCGCGCTCGCCAGGCTGCCCGCGCTCAGCGCGCTGCCCGCGTTAAAGCCAAACCAGCCCACCCACAGCAGGCAGGCCCCAATAAAGCTCAACACCAGCGAATGCGGCTTCATCGGTTCACTGCCATAACCCAGCCGCTTGCCCATATAGATCGCGCAAACCAGTGCCGACACCCCCGACGTGATATGCACCACTGTCCCGCCCGCGAAGTCATAGCAGGGTATCGAACCGCCCGCGAACGCATTCAGCAATCCACCCTTGCCCCACACCATGTGCGCCATCGGGTAGTAGATGATGACGCTCCACAGCGTCATGAACACCATCATTGCGCTGAACTTCATCCGCTCGGCAAATGCCCCGGTAATCAGCGCCGGCGTGATGATCGCAAACATCAGCTGAAACATCATCCACGTCTGGTGCGGAATCGTCCCCGCATAATCCCCGTTCGGTTCCGCCCCCACCCCGTTCAGCATCAGGTAGCGCAGATCCCCAATAAACGCGCTGCCCTCCCCGAAAGCCAGACTGTACCCGAAAATGGCCCACAGCACCGTCGCCAGTGCCATCATCGCAAAGCTCTGCATCATGGTGGCCAGCACATTCTTCTTCCGCACCAGCCCCGCGTAGAAAAGCGCCAGTCCCGGCCCGGTCATCAACAGCACCAGCGCTGTCGACATCATCATCCAGGCGTTATCGCCCGCCGATTGCGCCGCCGCAATCTTTGCTTCCAGTTCCGAAATCTTGTCAGCATCACTACCGCTCTGTGCAAATACACTGAGGGCCGCCCCTGCCAGCAAGGGCAATCGAGTCAGGTGTTTCTTCATGTCGTTTCCAGTCCAGGTAGGATTTTCGGCTGCCCCTGTGCTTTGAGGGCAGTCTGGCGCACGCAACACGGAGCGCGTTTAGTTTTCATGCTACTGCAATGGTTTGCACCAATTCCAATAGCATTTTTCTTTTGAGCCTATGGCCGAAAACGACTAGATGTCGTAATAAAGATGGAACTCGTAGGGGTGCGGTCGCAGGCGTATCGCTTCCGCCTCATACTTCCGCTTATAAGCAATATAAGTTTCAATGAGCTCGGCGGTAAATACATCCCCCTTCAGCAGAAACTCATAGTCGGCTTCCAGACAGTCCAGCGCTTCTTCGAGCGTCTCCGGCATCGCCGGCACCCGCATGAGTTCATCCGCCGACAGGTCATAAATGTCCTTGTCCAGCGGCTCGCCAGGGTCCATCCTGCGCTGTATCCCGTCCATGCCCGCCATCACCAGGGCCGCAAAGGCCAGGTAGGGGTTCGCCGCCGTGTCCGGCGGGCGGAATTCCACCCGCTTGGCCGCCGGGCTCGATGAATACATGGGTATCCGCACCGCCGCGCTGCGGTTGCGCCGGCTGTAGGCCAGGTTCACCGGCGCTTCATAGCCCGGCACCAGCCGCTTGTAACTGTTCGTGGTCGGCGCCAGTATCGCACTCAGCGCCCGCGCGTGCCGCAACAGGCCCCCGATATACCAGAGGGCTTCCTGGCTCAATCCGGCATAGAGGTCCCCGGCAAACAGCGGCTGCCCGCTCTTCCACAGGCTCTGGTGGCAATGCATGCCGTTGCCATTGTCGCCAAACAGCGGCTTCGGCATGAAGGTCGCCGTCTTGCCGTGCCGGGCCGCCACGTTGCGCACGATGTACTTGTAGAGCATCACCTGGTCGGCGCTGCGCAACAGCGTGTCGTACCGCATGTCGATCTCACACTGCCCCGCCGTCGCCACCTCGTGGTGATGGCACTCCACCACAATGCCGCAATTCTCCATCAGCCGCGCCATCTCGGCCCGTATCTCGTGCAGATGATCTGTCGGCGGTACGGGAAAGTAACCCTCCCTCACCCGCGGCCGGTAACCCAGGTTGCGCCCCTCCCGCCCCGAATTCCAACGCCCCTCATCGCTTTCAATGCTGTAGAAGGCGCTATTCATCGTCTGGTCAAAGCGCACGCCATCGAACACAAAGAACTCGACTTCCGCGCCGAAGTAGATCGTGTCCGCCACTCCGAGTGACTTCACGTAGCGCTCCGCCTTCGTCGCAATCCAGCGTGGGTCCCGCTCGTAGCGCTGGCGTGTGATGGGGTCCACCACGTTACCGTTCATCACCAGGGTGGGCACGCTGGTAAAGGGGTCCAGAAAGGCTGTGGCCGGGTCCGGCAGCAGCAGCATGTCGCTTTCGTTGATGGCCGTCCACCCGCGTATGGCTGAGCCGTCAATCCCAAAGCCGCTTTCAAAGCTTTCCTCCGTCATCTCCCGCAGCGGGTAGGTCATGTGGTGGGAAAGCCCGGGAATGTCCGTAAAGCGAACATCCACCTGTTGGACTCCGTTCGACTTGGCGAAGTCCAGCACTTCTTGTGCCGTCATAGCTTCAAGCGTACCAGCGTTCACTTCGCCACAGGCAGAAAGTTCTCCAGCGCCCACACCTGCCGGTGGTTATAGTCCCGCATGGCCGCGATGCTCGCTCCGTCCGGGCTCACCGTGAAGCCCCGGAATGCGCCCGCCAGCGCACGAATCGCAGGGCTCCCGCCGCTGGCCGGAAAGGTCCACAGCTCCCTGCTGTCATTGCCGGTGCCCGGACGCACTGTGGCCAGAATTTGCTGTCCGTCCGCACTCCAGTCCGCCGCCCAGACATTACTTCCTACCGCCTCTTTCCGGTAATGGATGTCACGCAGCGTCCCGGTGGCAATGTCGTAGACGCCGATATAGCGCATGGTCTTAATTAGCAATGACTTCCCATCCCGGGAGAGCTTCAGCCCGCCCGGGCCATGATTGGCAAAGTCCCTCCCCGGCAGCTTCTCGGCGGCACAGGTTTTGAGGTCATACCGGGTCAGCCCCTTTTCCCCCGGCCCCAACTCAAACACCGTGTTCCCATCCGCCGCGGGGACGAAGACATACCCTCCTTCGATGGCGCACAGAAACTGCGTAACGCCCGTAGTGGCATGAATGCGGTGCAGGCCAAACCGCCCATCCTCGCCCGCGGCAGCCGCCAGAAAGTGCTCGCCGTCTGGCGTCCACTCCAGGTTCCGGTAGTCTTTCAGCGGCGGCGTAATGGACCGCTGGCGGTTGTCCTTCACCTGGCGTATGGCAATGGCCTGCCCTGGCACAAATGCCGCCAGTTGCTTTCCGTCGGGCGAGAAGCGCAGATTCCCGGCATTGGCCGCCCAACCAATCCCAGCGATGGCAAACTTCTCTTCCGCAACGCTCCAGTCGCTCCGGGCGGAATCCAGGCGCAGTCGCCAGCCTTCTCTCTGGAAGTTATTGGTGCTGTAAAAGATCTCACCCCGGGCCGTAATGGCCAGCCTGCCGGGGAAGCCCAGTATGGCCGGCGCGTGCAGGTCCACGGGTTGGCCATTGGCGCGCCCATTCTCCACCGGCGTCAGGTAGAGCCGGCCCGTTTCAGCAGTCTTCTTCGATACCACCAGCCCCTTTCCGTCGGGCGCCCAGCCCATGACGCTGGCGTCCTCGGCGATCAGCGCTTCCGGGCTCCTCCCGTCCACGGCAATCACATAAACGTTCTGTACCGTTTCTGCCTGCGGCCGCACCGCTTCCCCATAGGCTAGCCACTTCCCATCCGCGGAAAACGAAATTTTGTCCTTCCAGAGCTTCCCGCCCGTGGGTATGGTGCGCGCCTCACCGCTGCTCACGGTGATCAGTTCCAATTGCGTCGCCCCATTTGGTCCCAATCGGTTACTGACGGCCAGCAAGCGGCCATCCGGCGACCAACCCTGCGCCTCAAAATATACCTTCGTCCGCCGCAGCATTCGTTCACCCGTGCCATCCGTCTGAATCACCCGCAACTCGTACGTCCCCTCTGCCTCGGCCGCAGGGTCCCACCGGTTCCAGTTGAATGAAATCATCTTGCCGTCCGGCGAAATACAGGAAGCCTCCGCCTCGCCCATCGCCTTCTCATAGCCGCCGTGGTTCGTCACGCGGCGGTTCTCGCCGGTCACCAGATTCCGCACCGCCAGGTCTCCGGTGGACCAGTCGATGAACGACATCAGCTTGCCGTCCGCCGTCACGCAACCCCACGCGTCGATGGCGCGGTCCCACACCAGTCGCGCCCGTGTTTCGCGCGGCCCGTTGCTGCCCAGCGCGGCCAGCCGCGTCCGGGCCTGTGTCGCCACATCCGATTGGTCTCCGTAGCTGCGGGCGATCTCCTCATACAGCTTGCGCGCCTCAGCCTGGCCCAGTTTCTCGTGACATTCCGCCATGGCCAGCATTGCCTTCGCCGCCACGGCGCGGTTCTTGCCGTGCCGGGCCACAATCTTGCGGTACGCCTCAATGGCCCCCTTCAGGTCGCCCTGCACCTGCGCCTTATGGTCCGCCGCCCTCAGTTCCATGTCCGGCCCCGCCTGCGGATAGGCCAGCGCGAGGGAAAGAATCAAACAACCCAGCAGTTTCATTTCTGCCTCCTGTGTTGCCAGAGTAAAAAGCCTATTTCAGCGCCACATCTGCGGAATGTCATCGTTCGGTCACCGGTTTCGCGTCAAAACGGTAGCCCAGTCCGCGAAAGCTCACCAGGTGGCGCGGGTCCTCCGCATCGCCTTCAATCTTCTTCCGCAGATTCGTCACCTGATTGTCCACAACCCGTTCCGTCACATGGGTATCAGTCCCCCATACCGCATCCAGTATCTGCTGCCGGGTTTGCACCCGCCCCTCATGCCGGACGAAGTAGGCCAGCAGCTTGTACTCGAGCGGCTTCAACTCCACAGGCACACCCCGCCGCACCAGCTCGCAGCGCTCCGTATCCAGCTCGCAGTCCCCAAAGCGGTACACCGGCACTTCCCGCGACTCGCCCGCGCGGCGAAGCAGCGCCTTGATGCGTGCCCGCAACTCGCGCGGGCCGTAAGGCTTGGTGACGTAATCATCCGCGCCCAGCTCGAAACCCACCACCTTTTCCGCTTCCTGGCCCCGTGCCGTCAACATCAGCACCGGTGTCTGTATGCCTTCCGAACGCAGCCGCCGGCATACTTCAAACCCATCGCGCTTCGGCAGCATGACGTCCAGCACAATCAGGTCGTAAATCGGCTGGCTGCCCCTTCGCGTGGCCTCCTCCCCATCCATCACCAGGTCCACTTCATAGCCTTCGCGCCGCAGGTCATCCTCGAGCGCGAGGGCAATGCTGGGTTCATCTTCCACAATCAGTATCCGGGCCATCATCCATTTCCCTTCTGCGGCAGTATCAGGCAGAAACGGCTGCCCACCCCCGGCTCACTCTTCAGTTCCACCCGGCCGCCATGGCCGCGCGCGATGGCATCCACCATGGCCAGGCCGATACCGGTTCCCTTCACGCCACTATCCGCCGCGCCGCGGCCGCGCACAAATTTCTGAAAGATGCGTTTACGCTCCTCCGGCAATATGCCCGGCCCTTCATCCGCCACGCTGAGCTCCACGTGGCCATCCGCGTTGCTCACCCGCACCTGTACAGTGCTTCCCGCTGGGGAATACTTGGCCGCGTTCTCGAGCAGGTTCCAGAGGGCCCGCCGCAAAGCCTCCCGGTCCGCAATCAGCGGCACTACCGCTTGTGGCGTCTCCAGTCTCACCGTGTGCTGGCTGGCCACCGGCTGGGTACGAAAATCCTCCAGCAGCTCCGCGGTGACCTCAGCCGCATCGAGTGGCTCCGGCCGGTAGCGGAATCGCCCGGCTTCCATGCGCCCAAAGTCCAGCAGGTTCTCCACCATGTCCCGCAGCCGTCGTGTCTCTTTCGCCAGTGCCTGGTAGTACAGCGGCCGGCGCTCTTCCGGGGTGATCCCCGCCGCCAACAGGTCTGTGAGATGCGTGATCGCCGTGATCGGTGAGCGGAACTCGTGCGAAACCGAGGCCAGAAAATCTGACTGCATGCTGACTGCCTGCAACTCCCGGCGAACCGCCCGGTAGGCGAGATACAGGGTAGCCAGAATGGTCAGCCCCGCCAGGGCCAGACCCGCCGCCAGCAGAAAGACCCGCTGCCCGCTTTCCGGCTCCGCCAGTGAGACCCGCACACCCCAGGGCAATCCGGTTTCCGCGGCTCCCCGCCACAAGCCGGGGCGGACTGGCTTGTGGTCTGTCCCGGTGACCAATTCCCATTGCACTGCCGTTCCCGCGAGGGCGGCTGCGGTGCGTTCCCTTATGGCATCGAAGTGGATCAACCGTCCCCGGCCGCTGGCCCCATCGCCCTCCCATGCCGCGGCAAATCTGGTTCCTCCAGCCTCCAGTAATTCGGCCCCTTTACCGCCTGGCTCGGCGCTCGAGTAGACCGCCGTTGCTGCTTCTGCCCACGCGATCAGCCGCGGGTCCACGCCGGCATGCTGCTGGAAGAATTCGAAAGTCGCCCGGTCCACGGCGGCTGGCCCTTGCTCGAGGCAGGCTTTCAGCTTCAATAGCTCCTGGCTTGCGGCCTCCTTGTCGCCCACCCCCTCAAACAGTTGCGCCCTTTCAAAGTGGCCCACCCAGGCTGCCGGACCCAGCGGCACCGGCGCCGCCCCCAGCACAGTCAACTGTTCATAAGTCCGCAGCGCTTCCGGAAGTCTTCCCAGCCTCCGCTGGCACCTTGCAATCCGCAACAAAGCACCGGCGCGCACCTCAACGCTCTTGTGCTGCAACAGGGCCGTATACTCTCCGATTGCCTCCGCCGGCTTTTGCTGGCCAAATTCCAATGCCTCCGCCCGGGCAAACCAATCTCCGCTCGCTGGCGCCACCACTGCCGGCCGTGGTGACCACAGCAGCGGCGCGCCTGCCGTTCGCCGCACCCCGTTCTTGTCCCACTCCAGCAACAGGCTGCTTTCGGCCTTCCCCGTTGCCTGCTCCCAGGCCCGCTCACTTTCCCGCGCCACCAGACTTGCAGCGTTTTCCAGGCGCTCGCGTCTTTGCTCCCGCGCCAGTGCCTGCTCCTGCCGCATCAATTGCCAGATCACCCCGCAGGTACCCGCCGCCACCAGTATCGCTGCGGCAACCAGCGCGAACAGCCAGCGGGTATTCGTCTGCATTCCCCACCATTCTGTACCCGCCAATGTCACTGCGCAGCCTTTGTTCTGTCACCGTTCTGTCAGGCTCAGATTCACATATAATCGCGGCAGCATGTTGACACGCCGCGCTGCTGTATCCACCCTCGGAGCCGCCGCCTACGCCGCCGCCCCCGCTCGCAAACTCAAACACATGGGCACCGCCGGGCCCGGCCTCACCGCCCGCATCCGTTCCATGGGCAAAAACTGGGACATCATCGAGTACGCCCACTCCATGGGCCTCGGCGCTGCCCACACCAGTCTCCCGCCTGATCTCAACCCCGAAGGCATCGCCAAAATCCGCCGCCAGTTGAACCAGTACGACATGCGCGCCACCGTCATCATGCGCACGCCCAAAACCGAGGCCGACCTGCCCAAGTACGAGGCCGGCGTCAAGGCCGTCAGCGAAATGGACGGCCGCGTCGCTTGCGTGCACGATCCCTTTTCCGGCCGCCGCTATGAGCAGTTCAAGAACGTCGCCGAGTGGCACGCCTTCGATGCCGCCTGCCGCCGCGGTGTCCAACTCGCCGAGCCCATCCTGCGCAAGTACAGAATGCCCCTCGCCATCGAGAATCACAAGGGCTGGCGATCAGAAGAACTCGCCCAATGGGTCCGTTCCACCGGCAGCGAATACGTCGGCGTATGTCTCGACCTGGTCAACAACGTCTCCCTCATCGAGACACCCCAGCAGACCATGGACACCCTCTACCCCTACACCATCTTCGTCAGCTTCAAGGACATTGGCGTCGACTTTTATGAAGACGGCATCCTGCTCTCCGAAGTCGGCTTCGGCGACGGCCATCTCGATCTGCCGGCCATCGTGGCGCGCTTCCAGAAGAAAGACCCCAAAATGCTCTTTCAACTGGAAATGCTCACCCGCGACCCCCTCAAGGTGCCCATCTTCACTGACCAGTACTGGCGCGTCTACGACGAAAAGAGCCCCGCTCCCGCGCGCGACCTTGCCATGCTCGTGCAGTACATCCGCAACCATCCGCCGAAGAAGCCGCTGCCCAAAACTTCCGGTCTCACCCCGGAACAGGTGCTCGCGCTCGAAGACAAGCTCAACCAGCAGTGCATCGACTACGCCCGCGCCCACCTGCCCACGCTATTCGGCTGAGGCCAGAAAGCTCAGCAGCCGGCGGTACAGACCCGCATTGTTGTAATAGGCATCCCAGTGCAGTGCGGCGGCCACCAGCCCCGAATTGAAGATCCCCCACAACGCTTGCTTGAGTTCCTGACGGGATACGCCCTTGGCTTCACCGGGCTTCACTTCCACGTCCAGGTCGAACATGGTCGATTGCACGCGTATCCGGGGCGGATTCGTTTCAAACCGGCCCTTGACGGTTACCTCCATCCCGTTCGGAATCGCGCGTTCTTCAAACTCCCATTTCTTCCCCTTCAGCCTCGACCGCACCTCCTCCGGGTCATTGCCATCCTCGAGCAGTTCCCGGTGCAGGCTCTCCGCGATGATATCCAGCGGCAGTTTCAGTTCCTGTTTCATCAGCGTCAGCGCCACCTGCTGCCGTTTCTGTGGCCCGTTGAAGTAAAGGTCCTCAAACACCCATTTCCGCTTCGTTAGCCATTCGGCCGCTGCTTCGTGTCCCGCCTTGCCTTTGGTCACTGACGCCGGAAAGTGTTCCAGCGAAGGAAAACCCTCCAGCCTCACCCGTCCTCCGGGTGTCAGTAGTTCCAGTTCCCCCATATCCATGCCCGACACACCGCCATAGCGTTCTTCGTCATTCGAAGGGGTCCACAGATAGGTGAACGCCACGGCTGGCTGCTGTCGGATGGGCGTCTTCAAAATGCCGCCCCGCGACTGTACCAGGCCTGAGGTACGCACGATCGTCCCCGGCTCCCATTTCGCCATGTCGCTGCCGGTGTTCCGCCGGTTGCGTATCGCCAGCCGCAGGCTGTCCATTGAGCCAAGCAACATGGCCGCGCTGAAGCCCAGTACGATCCCAAAGGGCGTCGGTTCCGGAATCTTCCGCTCCACCAGCCAGCCCCGCTCCGCCCAGGAAAGCCCGATCGCGGCTATCAGCGTAATCAGACACGTAGTCCACATAGGTTGTCTGTATTTATAGCGCCAAACGCGCTTGCGATTTCCGCGCCCCCTCGGAGAAACCCCCGAACTGCACAGCAGCTCAGCAGGCTGCTACTCTGAGCGTCATGTTGCGTCTCATTGCATTGGCCTTTGCGCTGACAGCGGTGGCGGCCGAACCGCCCGTTGTCGATAAGGAAACCTTCTACCAGTTCGAATCCATCACCAGTCCCGAGATTTCCCCTGATGGTTCCCTCATTGTGTTCTCGCGCGGCTACGTGGACATCGGCAAGGATCAGAATGCCCAGAATCTCTGGCTGATCGACGCCAAAGGCGAGCGCCCGCGCGAATTGTCGCAGGGCCCCTGGCGCGACACCAGTCCCCAATGGTCGCCAGATGGCAAGCGCATTGCGTTTCTCTCCAACCGGTCTGGCTCCACGCAATTGCACGTCATGTGGGTGGACACCCGGGAGACGCTGCAATTGACCCGCGTGGAACAGACGCCGTCCAACCCGAAGTGGTCGGCCGACGGCCGCTCCCTCGCCTTCACCATGTTCCTCGAAGACGACACCCCCGTGCTTCCCATCAAGATGCCCAAGGCGCCCAAGGGCGCCCAGCTCGCTCGCCCTGCCGTGGTGGTGGACAGCCCGTCGTGGGCCTCGGATGTGAACGGTCCCACGCGCAAGGGCTACACGCACGTGTTCACTATAGACGCCAGCACCGGCGGTACCCCCCGCCAGATTACCAAGGGCAACTATAACCACTCGCTCGGCAGTTGGGCCCCCGACGGCAAGACCATCTATGTCCACGGCATCCGCAAGCCCGACGCCGAGTACCTGCGGCAGGACAGTGAAGTCTACGCCATCCCTTTGGACACCCTGGAGCCCAAGGCCCTGACATCACGGCAGGGGCCGGACACGAATCCGCTGGTGTCCCCCGATGGCCGCTGGATCGCCTACACCGGCTACGACCAGAAAGACTACACCAGCCACCTCTCCAATCTCCACATCATGCATGTCACGGGCGACAATCAGCGCGTTTGGCAGCAAGCGCTGCCCAGCAGCCCGGCCAATATCGTGTGGGCCCCGGACTCTTCCGGCGTCTACTACTCCATGCAGGAGAAGGGCGAAGAGAACACCTACTTCGCGCCGCTCAATGGCCCCGCTCGCCGGCTCACCACCGGCACTCATATGCTGACGGCACTGTCCTTCTCGAAAAACGGGCAGGCAGCGGCGGTGCGCTCCACGGTGACCCAACCTGGTGTTCTGGTCACCTTCCCGGCAGCCAGCCCGGCGCAAAGCCGCGTCCTGCTCGACGTGAATGCGGATATCCTTCAGGGCCGCACGGTGGCCGATGCCGAAGAGCTGTGGTTCACGGCGCCGGACGGCGTGAAGTCTCAGGGCTGGCTCATGAAGCCCGTGGGGTATCAGCCCGGCAAGAAATATCCCATGGTGCTGTGGATCCACGGCGGGCCCTGGAGCATGTACAACGTCGGCTGGAATTGGGCGTTTCAGAACTTTGCCGCCAACGGCTATGCCGTTCTGTGGACCAATCCGCGCGGCTCTACAGGATACGGGCAGGACTTCGTGCTCGGCATTCAGAAGAAGTATCCGGGTGGCGATTATGAGGACCTCATGGCTGGCGTTGATGCCGCCCTCGCCAAGGGCTTTATTGACCAGGACAACCTCTTCGTGTGTGGCGGCTCGGGCGGCGGCGTGCTCACCGCCTGGATCGTGGGCCATACCAACCGCTTCCGCGCCGCCGTCTCCATGCGGCCCGTTATCAACTGGCACAGCTTTGTTGGCACCACCGATGGCATCAGTTGGTACAACCAGTTCAAGAAGAAGCCCTGGGAGGACCCCATGGAGTATGCCGAGCGATCGCCTCTCACTTACGTGGCCAACGTCACCACCCCCACCATGGTGATGACCGGCGAAGCCGACTTGCGTACACCGATGACGCAGAGCGAGGAGTTCTACCGTGCGCTGAAGGTGCTCAAGAAAGACACCCTGCTGGTCCGCATGCCGGAGGAGTTTCACGGCTGGCGGCGGCCTTCGCATCAGATTGCGCAGCAGCTGTATTTGCTGGCGTGGTTTGAAAAGTACCGTACCAACAAGCCCGCTCAGCCCGGCGGCGGTCTATAAAGCCAAACGCGCCCGTAATTCCCGCGCCCGCTCCTTGGCCACCGTCAACTCGGCCTTCTTCGCCCCCTTCAGCTTCACAATCAGCTTGCCTCCGAAATACGTGTACAGCTCGGTCACATAGGCCAGATTCACCAGCGTCGAGCGGTGTATGCGACAGAAGCGGGCCGGGTCCAGCCGCTCTTCGAGCTCCGAAATCGTCTGGTCCACGATGTAGTCCTTCGCCTCGGTGGCGGCGAAGGTGAGCTTGTCCTCGGCGTAGAAATGCGTCACGCGGCTCAGGTCAATCAGTTCGGTCCGCTCGCCCGTGCGCGAACTGATGCGTTCCGGGTAGGCCGGCGCCAGCCGCGTATTCAGCGCGCCCAGCAACTGCGTCAGGTCGGGCCGGGCCGCGCCGCCGCCCCGTATGGCTTCGATTTTCAGAATCGCCGCCGCCAGCTTGGCCGCTCCAATGGGCTTCAGCAAATAGGCAATACTGTTGGCCTCAAAGGCCTGCAGGGCGTACTGGTCAAAGGCCGTCGTGAAGATCACCAGCGGTTGGTGCGCCAGCCGCGCCAGCAGTTGAAACCCGTCCAGTTCCGGCATCTGTATGTCCAGAAACAGCAGGTCCGGGCCCAGCGCATCAATCTCCTCGGCTGCCGCCAGCGGGTCATTCGAGCGCCCCACGATCTCAATCCCCGGGTGCGCCGCCAGCAGCCGCTCCAGCCTTTCCACCGCCAGTGGCTCATCGTCCAGCAGGTAGGCCTTCAATTTGGCACCTCAAAGGCCACTTCCATGCCGGGCTCCAGCCGCCGGGCCTCCAGGTGCGCTCCCGATCCGAAAAACGAAGCCAAACGCTCCTTCAGCGTGTCCAGTCCGTGGCCCGCCGGCAGGCTTTCTGGCGCAAACCCGGGCCCCGAATCGGCCACGACAAAACGAACCCGATTGCCCTGCCGCGTCGCCGACACTCGCAGTTCCGCCCCTTCCCGCCGCGGACCGACGGCATACTTCACGCTGTTTTCGGCCAATGTTTGCAACGACAAAGCCGGCAGCCGCACGCTCTCAAGGCCCGGCTCCACGTCAATCGAATACCGCAGCCGCTCGCCAAACCGCGCCCGCTCAATCTCCAGGTAATCCCGCGTCACCCGCAACTCGTCCGCCAGGCTCACCAGGCTCCCGTGCCGGTCCAGCGAAAAGCGCAACAACTCGGCCAGCCGCTCAATCATCTCCTCGGCCCGCTCCGGGTCTGACCGCACCAGGCTCGAAATCGAGTTCAGCGTGTTGAACAGAAAATGCGGATGGATCCGCGACTCGAGGCTCTTCAGCCGCGCATCTGTCGCAGCTTTCTCGGCCCTTTCCCGCTCCAGTTCCCGCGTCTGTATAGCCAGCGATGCCTCCTCCAGGCGGTAGCGCGATTCCTCCACCACCGTCGAAATGAACCCAATCGTCAGCGTCAGCACCCAACAGATCAGCATCGACTCCCGGTACCCCAACTGGAAGCCCGCCAGGCTCATCAACCCGAAGGCCACCGTCCCGCCGCCAATCCCGAGCAGCGAAAGCAGCACGAAGAGTTGAGCCCGGCGACTGAATATACTGCCCTGCAGTCGCGGCACGGCCCGCGGCAACACGTACCAGCAAACCAGGCCAATTGAAGTCGAGTACGTCAAGGCGATCAGGAAGTTGGCTAGCACCAGCTCGGCTGTGGGCCGTCTCACCCCCGCCGCCAGCACCACCACAAACAGGCCGGCAACCACAAGGTTGCCGGCCAGAATGCGTAGCAGTCGCATGATCATGGGTCTACTTTCCCGCATGGCAACCGATGCACTGCGTTTGCGCCGCCGGCAGAGGCTGCCGCGTCTCAAACCATTTCGCGGCCCGCTTGGCATACGGGGTGCCGGGCAACTTGTCGTTGATCAGCTTGTAGAAGTAGTCGGCCTTGTCCGTATTGCCGGCGCGGCTGTTGATGTCGGCCAGCCCGAACAGCAACTCTCCCTTCGGATGAGCCCCCAATTCGTCCAGGTGATCCTTCTGCATTTCATACACAGTGTAGTAATCGTCGAGGATCATGTCGAAAAGCGGCTTGGCCATCTGCGGCGGCATGAAGCGCGCGCCACCCGCCAGCACCGCCGCCCGCGGCACCCGCACGCCAATATTCTTCGGCTCCAGTTCCACGGCCCGCGCCATTTCCGCGACACCCTTCTGAAAGAGCTCCATGCCTTTGGCGAAGTCCTGCTTCTGGAAGAAGCGGTTCGATTGGTAGAAGAGTCCGCCACCATGCCAGACCAGCGCTTCGGCGTGATTGGGGTTCTCCTTCAGGGCGGTTTCCGTCTTTTGCATGCCCATCTCGAGGCGCTCAGCGTTGCCGGCAAAGCCGGCGAAGAAGTCTTCGCGCACCAGATGATCAAAGCGCTCTGCGGCGGAAACCATCAGCAGCGTGGCGGGGAGAATCAGGTAGTGAACTTTCATGAGTCCAGCTTGCCGCCACCCCGCACAACTTGCCCACCTTTTCCGACGAAACGCCGGAATCCGCCGACGAACCGGGTAGAATCGAGAATTGTCCGCCTTCACGCGCGTCTGGTCTCCCGCCATCACCCTGCTGGTGGTTTCCACCATCAGCTACATTGACCGCAACGCCATTGCCGTTCTCATCCCCACCATTCAGGCCGAAACCGGCCTTACCGGCCGCGAATATGGCTGGATCGTCGCTGCCTTTTCCTACGCCTACATGATCGGCAACCCGCTCTGGGGCATGCTGCTCGACAAGCTGGGCGTCAAAACGGGCATGACCCTTGCCGTCGCCGGCTGGAGCCTGGCCAGCGCCTTGCACGGTATGGCGGGTGGCCTGTTGAGCTTCGGCCTGCTGCGCACCGCCCTTGGCTTCTGCGAAGGCGCCACCTTTCCCGGCGCGCTGCGTACCGTCATGCAGACCCTCCCGCCCGAGCGCCGCTCGCGCGGCATCGCCTTAAGCTATTCCGGCGGCAGCCTCGGGGCCATCCTCACGCCCTTCATCGTCACCCCCATCGCCCTGACCTTTGGTTGGCGAACGGCCTTCTGGCTCACGGGTCTGGCCGGCCTGCTCTGGATCCTCTGGTGGCAACACCTCTGCCGCCGGCCCGACCTGGCCCAGCGCCCGGTGCTCACCAACGCGCCCTTCGTCTGGCGCGACCGCCGCGTGGCCGCCTTCGTCGCCGTCTACGCCATGGGCTCCGTCCCCCTCGGCTTTATCCTCTATATGGCCGGTCTTTACCTGGCCAGGGTCTATGGGCTGACGCAAGCCGATCTTGGCAAAGTTCTGTGGATCCCCCCGCTCGGCTGGGAATGTGGCTACTTCTTCTGGGGCTGGTGGATCGACCGGCAGGTGCGCCACGGCATACCGCTTTGGCAGGCCTGCCGCCGCGCCTTTCTGCTGGGCGCCCTGCTCAGCCTCCCGCTCGCCTTCGCCGCCAGTATTCCGCGTGTGGAGTGGTTTCTCGCCGAACTCTTCCTGTCCATGTTCATGGCCGGTTCCTTCATCGTCGGCGGCATTGCCTACGCCACCGGCGCCTTCGGCAGCGGGCGCGCCGGGTTGATTGCGGGTCTCGGGGCCGGCAGCTTTTCCGCGCTCACTGCAATACTGGCGCCCATCTTCGGCGGCATGCTCGACGAATCGCAGTATGCGCTGGCCTTTGGTGTGGCCACCGCCTTCCCCGTAGTGGGCTTCGGGCTTTGGCTCTGGCTCAGAGGCGCACCAGAATCTTCCGCCGGTACAGCCACCACACCACACTGAAGCAAAGCGCCACGTTCAGCAGCGCATAGAGCAGGCTTGCGTTGATTGCGCTGGTGAAGCCCCCCAGCCCCTCGTAGAGCGCTTTCCCCCACCCCGTGCCCGCCAGCAGTCGCGCCACCATGCCCGAAAGCACAAACGACACAATCGAATTGGTGCCGTAAATCTCAAAGAACTTCCATTTGCGGCCTTCCATCAGGCCATAGCCCATCGAGGCCAGACCCGCCATCAACAGCACAAAACTCGGCGTCCACAGCGACTTGTTGATCGGAATCCAGAAGTCCAGCAGAAGTCCCGCTGCCGTCAGCACCGCGCCGCTCAGCAGATACCGCCGCGCCAGAATGCCGCACAGCACGGTCACAACGGCTGGTACGGTCGACAGCACGCCCTCCGGGTCCCACACCTTCGACTGCCGCCACATATGACCGTTCAGCAACAAGCCGTCAATGTGCCGGGCGGCGTTGGCTTCCATGCTCCAGCGGTCGGCCGTGGCGCCGGGGAAGGGCAGCAGCAGCATGGTGGCGGTGTAGAGCGTCAGCAGCGCTCCAGCGGCGATATAGAGGCCCCGTCGCGACAGATACAGATAGAGCCCGGTGGCACAGAAATAGCAGATGCCGATGCGCTGCAGCACACCGGGAATGCGAACGTTCGCGAAGTCGAAGTTCGGCAGCAGGTTCAGCACCAACCCCAACAGAAAAATCAGCGCCCCGCGGCGGGCAGCGTGCAGCAGCAGGCGGCCCCGGTCAGCCCCTTCCGCCTTGCGCCTGGCAAAGGAGAGGGTCATCGCCAGTCCGGAAATCCATAGAAAGAAAGGAAAAACCATGTCTGTCGGCGTCCAGCCATGCCATTCAGCATGGCGCAGCGGGGCGTAGACATGCTGCCAGGAACCGGGGTTATTCACCAGGATCATGCCGGCAATGGTGATGCCCCGAAAGACATCCAGCGAAACTACACGCATAAGGGGAATTCCTGATTCTACAGCTTTGCCTCCATCCAGCCGATAAGACTGCCTAATGGAAGAACGGCGGCGCAAAGGCATCACTCGCAAACCGGACGGTGCGGCCGTCACCCTGGTGACGGAACCGGGTAGCCGCTTTGCGGCCCGCCACGAGGCGCTATTGGTGGACCGTAGCGAGGTAGGCTTCTGTGTGGAAGTCGCCAAGCCCCTTCCCCTCGGAATGGCGGTCAACCTCGAAATTCCGGGGCCTAACGACACGCTCGAAATCTGGCACGGCATGGTTTGCTGGGTGAATACCC
>VFQU01000885.1_pt1 | contig 20805 bp, 17 predicted proteins | sample 3512311 | NCBI WGS metagenome assembly VFQU01 (sample SAMN10412377, study PRJNA504923) | tailings metagenome | isolation source: Relicate 3 Philex TSF3 active mining site | place: Philippines: Tuba, Benguet | collected 2017-08-29
GAATTCCGCGAATACCTCAAGGAAGAAGGCCTCACCGCGGCCTTGACCAAGTACGGCAACTCCAACACCAAGAGCCGCGAAATGTATTCCAAGTACGCCAAGACCTACGTCGTCTCCGGCCAACCCTCTGCCACCCCCCACTCCCCCCTCGGTCTCAAGATCGAATTCATCCCCCTGACTGAGCCCACCACCGCCCGCAAATTCTCCGTGGAACTCCGCTTCGATGGCAAACCCCTTCCCGATGTCCAGGTGGAAATCGCCACTGCCCAGGGCACCCGTACCGCTGGACACACCAACTCCCAGGGCCGCCTCGAAATCACCCTCGATCACCCTGGCCCCACTCGTCTGCACGCCGTCCACATGATCGCCGTCCAGGCCGGCACTCACGATTGGGAATCTTACTGGGCCAGCCTCACCTTCGCTGCCCAACCTTGATTCGGTTCCCACATCCCCTCGAGCCACTGACTGCGCTATCCCCACCCGCTCCCACCCCGTCTGCATTTTTTCGCGTCCTGCCGCAATCCACTCTCCCGAAGTGCTCGTAGTGCCCTTTGAAAGGACATTCATGCGCACTCTCCAAAGCACTCTGGCCACCACTCTGGCCGCCCTCCTCTGCCTGCCGACTCTCCCGGCGGCCAATCACCGTGAAGCGCCCATCACCGCGCTCGACCACAAGGCCGACATCACCGACTTCTTCGCCTTCGTCAGCTACAACTCTTCCCAAGCCCCCGGGCAGACCCCCTCAAAGGTCACCTTCATCCTCTGTGTAGACCCCCTGCTCGAACCCGCCAACGGTCCCAATTACTTCCCCTTTGACCCTGGCATCCTCTACGAAATCAAAATCGACAACAACCACGACGCCGTCGCCGACCTCACCTTCCAGCTCCAGTTCGACATCGAACAGCGCCTCCCTGGCCTCTTCACCACCATGGCCGGCGCTGGCAGTGGCATCTCCACCCCGGCCAACTCGCCCGCTCCCGTTCCCCCGGGCACCCTCATCGTTCCCCCGCAAATCAACTCCTTCGATAGCCCCGGCCTCGGCCAGCGCCAGCCCTACCGCCTCACCATGCTGCGCAACGGCAACGCCACCACCTTCAGTAACTCGGGCGGCCAGCAACTCTTCGCCGTGCCCGCCAACCCCGGCCCCCGCACCATGGATTATCCCGCGCTCTACAAGGCCGGCACTTACTCGCTCCCCAACGGCATCAACGTCTTCGCTGGCACTGTGGATGACCCCTTCTGGATCGATCTCGGCGCCGCGTTCGACACCCTCAACCTCCGCACTCTCGGCTCCGGCATCCCCGCCGTCCTCACCGCCGACGAAGACAAAGCGGCCATGAACTTCGCCTCCGACACCGTCTCCGGTTACGCCGTCAATGCCATCGCCATCGAGGTCCCCATCGAGATGCTCACCTCCACCGGCCGCGTCGAAGCCGCCACTGCCCCCGCCGCCACCATCGGCGCCTGGGCCACCACCAGCCGTCCCCGCCTCACCGTCCGCCGCAATCCCGGCGATCCCCTCCTCGGCCTCGGCGACCTCCGCCAGGTCCAGCGCATGGGCCAGCCCCTCTTCAATGAACTCCTCATCGGCACTGGTTCCAAGGACAAGTTCTCCATGTCCGAACCCAAGGACGACGCCCAGTTCGCCTCCTTCGCCCTCGATCCCGTCATCGCCCGCATCGTCAATGCCGCCTACGGTGGTGCGGTGGAAATCCCCGCCGCTCCCCGCACCGATCTCGTCCCCCTTGTCACTTATGCGCCTCCCATCGCCGCTGCCGGAACCCCCGCCGGGCCCATTGCTGACCTGCTACGGCTCAACACCGGTGTTCCGGCTACACCTCCGGCGATGGCCAACCGGCTGGGCTTACTGGGAGGGGACCCAGCCGGTTACCCCAATGGCCGCCGTCTCTTTGACGACGTCACCGATATCGCCCTGCGTGCCGTTGTCGGCGGCGTCCTCAACCCGAGCTTCAACAAGGCCCCCAACAACCAGCTCGGCGATGGCGTCAACGTCAACGACGCCCCCTATCGCACCGAGTTCCCCTACCTCGCGGATTGCCCCTCCGGCCGTGACCGGCGCCACCTCGACCCCGGCGAGCCCGGCGGCGGCCCCATCCGCTAACTCTCAGGAAGCAATCCGATGCGCAGCTTCCTGATCCTCCTGGTGCTGGGCGGCACTCTCTCCGCCCAGCCCCCAGCGGGTCATCGCGTGGCCCAGGCCGCCCTCTCCATCCTCGTGCCCCTGGCCAAACAAGCCCCCGATGACTACGCCCTCAACTACACCCTCGCCCGCACTTACCGCCTCGCCGGTAACTTCGCCGCCGCCGAACAGCAAACCCAGTGGCTGCTCGATCTTCGCCCCACTTACCCGGGTGGCCTCTGGGAAGCCGGCCTGCTCCGTGCCCAGTTCAACGACCCCCACGGCGCGCTCGAAATGCTCACCGCCGCCTTTCGCGCCACCCCCGCCGTCCGTCTCGACGATCGCCTCGCTCTCCTCGCGGATCTCGCCCAGGTCCACGACACCCTCAACCAGCAACCGCAAGCCGCCCGCTTGCGCCAGGAAATCGCCAACTTAAGGAAAGCCCATGAAGCCCCTCTTACTCACTCTGTTCAGCCTGACTCTCGCCGCCCATGATCTCTATCTGATGCCCAAAACCTTTGCCCCCGCCCCCGGGGCCAACCTCCTGCTCTCCGCCCACACCGGCGACAGCTTCCCGGCCTCCGAACAACCCGTGGACCCCGCCCGCCTCACCTCCATGCCCCCCATCGAATGGCGCATCCTCGGCAAGGCCACCCACTCCAGCGTCACCGTCCAGCCGGGCTCCCAATACTTCGCCGTCCACACCGCCCCCAAGTCCCTTTCCATGGAGCCCGCCGCCTTCCGCGCCTACCTCAAGGAAGAAGGCCTCACCGCCGCCCTCACCCGCTACGGCAACTCCACCACCAGGAGCCGCGAAATGTATTCCAAGTTCGCCAAAACCTACGTCGTCGCTGGCCAGCCCACGCCCGATTGCCACCGTCCGCTGGGCCTCAAAATCGAATTCGTTCTCCTCGCCGAACCCACCACGTCCCGTACCCTCCCCGTGGAACTCCGCTTCGACGGCAAGCCCCTCCCCGATACTCAGGTGGAAATCGCCACCCCCCAGGGCCACCGCATCGCCGGCCGCACCAACGCTCAGGGCCGCCTCGAAATCAAGCTCGATCACTCGGGCCCCACCCGCCTCCATGCCGTTCACATGCTCGCCGTCCAGGCCGACACCCACGATTGGGAATCCTTCTGGGCCAGCCTCACCTTCACCCCCCAACCCTGATTTCAACGCTCCCGCAGCGCGGCGGCCTGCTCCAGCATCCGCCGCGCATACTCCGCCGTCCGCCTCACCCCTTCCTCATACTTCGCGTTCGGGTTCCCCGGCCCGCCATTGTATGCTCCCACCGCCAGCCCCACATCCCCCTCAAAGCGGTCCAGCAGATCCCGCAACAGCAACCCCGCATAAGTCGTCAGCACTTCGTGATCCAGGCCGTCGATGTCCAGTTCATTCGGCGGCCGCAAATGTTCCGGCAACTCGCCATAGTTCCGCTTGTCTCGCAAATACAGCCGGTGCGCATAGCGCAACGTCTCCCGCGTAATCTGCCACACTCCGGAAGATTCGTTCAGGGTCAGCACCCGTCCCTTGGCCCGCCGCAGTACCAAATCACCCTTGGCTGCCCGCTTCTTCCAGATCGTATTTCCCAGGTCCCCCTTCACATTCATGTAGTTGTTTTCCATCGCCCCGATGCCCAGAAAGAAGTCCAGCGGCAACTCATAAAAGTGCGCCACCCTAACGATGTCTTCCGCCAGCTTCCCGGCCTCCTCCCGGCTCAATGCCCGTGGCACCGGCTCCAACTGTTTCCGGATACGCGGGTCCGTCGCCGACTTGAAGCGTATGAATCGCCGCGCATACTCCGCCACCTCCAGCGCCGAAAGCTGCTCCAGTTTCCGGTACGCCGGTTGATTGTAGGCCTCCACCAGCCGTGCCGTCTGCTCCCGTTGCCGCGCCAGCACTCGCTCATCCATCACCATCCAGTCACCCCGGAAAAATGGAAAGGCCCCCGCAATCCCTTCCAGTCTTTCGATCTCGTTCACCAGTTCTTTCCCCAGCACTACCCGCAACCGGTACTCCAGCCGTCCCCGGCTTTCCCCATAACTCAGCAACACCTCCGTTCCATCCAGCGCCGCCTGCGTCTTGACGTAGTCAAACATCAGATAGGCGAACAACTCGTCCTCATAGCGGGCCAGCTCTCCCACCACTACCGTACGCGCACGCTCCTGATCCTCCACCAGCAGTTCGGTAATCCGGTAGCGCTGCCCCATCCACGCCACACCCGCCACTGCGGCCAGAAACGCCGCCGCCACGAGTCCGGCCCACCACTGCCTCCCCCCTGTCAACGCCTCACTCGGTTCTCATACCAGGTCACATTCCGGCTGTTCTGTCCCGCCACGATTACATCGAGGTCCCCGTCCCCGTCCACGTCGAAGAGCCGTATGTCATACGCCGCCTGATTCTCGTGTATGTGCCGCTTGGTGAAGTTCCCCTTGCCGTCGTTCTCAAACCACGCCACCACATAGGAATCCTTCGCGCACGTCACCGCGTCCACATCCCCGTCCCCATCGATGTCGCCCAGCGCCAGCGAATGGGGCCCCGCCAGCTCCCGGTCGATCTCCCTCTTCTCAAAGGCCGGCCCCGCAAACCACAGCAACCCAAACCCGTGCCCCCGCGCTGCCACCACATCCATCTTCCCGTCGCCATTCACATCCGCCACCAGCGGGTTCGTCGCCCCATCCTCCCCGGTTGCCAGCAGGTGCTTCTTCCACGGCCCCTTACCACCCTTCGGCTGCTCCCACCACGCAAACCATTCCCCGTCCTTGCCCACCTTCGCCGCGCTCACTATGTCCATCCGCCCATCCCCGTTCAAATCCCCCGCGCCATGATAGTGGCTCAGCCCCGGCGCGTCCCCCGCCGCAAATACATTCCGCTGCCACCGCTTCCCTCTGTCCAGCGCCTTCAACCACACAATCGAACTCGCAAACTTCCCCTTCGGCTGTGCGCTGTTGGCAATCAGGTCCGCCCGCCCATCCCCGTCCACGTCCGCCACATGCAACCCGTGCACCCCGTCAATCTCGGCATCAATCACGCGGTAAGCCCACGCCTGCTCCCTGGGCTTGGCGGGCTGCTCCAGCCAGAACACCAACCCCGGCGAATACTGCGCCCCCACAAAGTCCTCATCCCCGTCCCCGTCCACATCCATCACCGCCGCGTGTATCAGGCTTGGTCCTTCGTGCAACACCCGCCGCCCATCCAGCAGCACTGTCTTCTGCCCCAGCCCCGCAATCACCGCCCGCCCTCCGCCGTTCAGCTTCAACCCCACCGCCGCAAAGCTGCGGTCCTCCTCCGTCAACACATGCCGGGCCCACTTGGGCGTGGCTTTGTTCCAGTAAATCCGCACATTCTGCGTCGCCCGCCCACAGGCGATCACCTCCGGCCGCCCATCCCCATCGAGGTCGGCAATTGTCAGGTCCTCGGGCGACATCTCGGCCTCATCAATCACCGTCACCCGCCGCCACTGCCCGTCCGGCATCCGCTTCAGAATGGCCAGCCCCGTCGCCTTGCCCCGGTAGCCAAAGGCCAGCTCATCGCTGCCATCCCCGTCAAAATCCGCCCACCCCAGCGCGTGTCCCCCGTACACCGTCGTGTCCCGCAGCGCCTTCGGCCACAACGTGCCCAGCGGCGTGTGCCACTTCTCCGGCGGCGGCGCCCCCTGCGGGTTCAGCTTCGGCCGCGGCTCCTCATAAATGGTCAGTGTGTCCCCGTGAAAGGCCTCTATCGTCGCCGCCACCCGGTAACGGTTCACCCTTCCGATCACAACCTCCCCCGGTTGGCCCTCCCCGGTCAGTACCCGCTTCCACGTCCCATCCTTCTGCCGGCTCAGCGTCTCCACGCCCTTCTTTGACGCCATCACGATATCCAGCACCCCGTCATCGTCCATGTCTTCCAGAAACAGGTTGTGCGCCAGCTCCAGCCCCTCCGCCGCCACCTCCACGCGAAAGTCCGGCAGTTGGTACACCAGCGCCTTCCCTTCGAGCGGCATCACCACCAGGTCTGGCTTGCCGTCCCCCGTCACATCCCCCCACCGTATGCGGTGCGCCCCCGGCACCTTCGCAATATCGTGCAGCTTCCACTGCCCGCCCGGCAACTGCTCCAGCCAGTGCATCGTCCCCTTCACCGCCCTGTCCCGCGGCTGCCACTCCGCCGCCAGCGCAAAGTCCAGCCGCCCGTCCCCGTTGATGTCCATCGCCGCGATCGACACATGGTCCGCCGGCGCCACTCCCTCGCTGATCACATGCGGCGTCCACGTCGGGTTCTCATACCAGATCACCTTCCCCCCCGTGATCGCCACCACATCCAGCTTCCCGTCGCTGTTCACGTCCGCCGTCCGCACGGCATACACCACCCCCAGTCCCTTGCCAATCTCTTCCGCGCGGAACTGCCCCCACAGACTTACCGCCACCAGCAAACTCACATACACTCGCATGTCGCGATTCTATCCAAGCCAACCTGCGATACTAAGGGTGTGTCGAAGGTAAAGGACCTCGAGAGCCAGCTCGAGCGAGCCCAGCAGCAACTCCGGCTCTTTCAGAAAATCAGTCGCCTGATGGTCAAGGAACTCTCCCTCAAGGATGTTCTCCAGGCCATCAACTCCCTCGTTACAGAATTCATGCGCGGTGACTCCTGCCTGCTCTACCTCCTCGACCGGCAGGAACTCATCCTTTGTTCCTCCAACAACCCCACCCCCGGCACCCTCGGTAAGGTTCACCTCGACATCAGCGAAGGCCTGACCGGCTGGGTGGCCCGCGAACGCCGCCTGGTCGCCATTGCCAAAGAAGCCTATCTCGACCCCCGCTTCAAGGCCTTCGCCGAACTCCCCGAAGACCAGTACGAAGCCTTCCTCTCGGCCCCCATCATCGCCCGCAACAAGGTCGTCGGCGTCATCAACGTGCAGCACCGTAAGCCCCATCTCTTCACCGGCGAAGAGCTCGAAACCCTTACCACGGTCGGCGAACAGGTCGGCGTCCTCCTCCGCTTGGCCCGCCTCGAAGGCAACGCAACGGAATCGCCGCTCGAGTCCCTCGTCGCCTCCCTCGCCTGATGCCTATGCTTTCGCGCCGCCAGTTACTCGCCTTAACGCCCGCCCTGCTGCCGGCCCAAACCCAACGCTTCAACCGCGTCTTCTTCTATCTCAAGCCCGAATCCAAGCTCCTCTTCACCGATCTCGCCGTTGGCTCTGACCGCCGCGCCTGGGCCACCGCCCTGCTCACCCCCGACCAAAGCCGCCCCAAGGGCGAACTCTACACCACCAACGATGGCGGCCAGTCCTGGCAATCCGCCCCCTTGAAGTTTCTCCCTTTCACCCTCTTTGCCCTCGACGATTCCTCTCTCTGGTCTGTCAGTGACAAGGGCGAAATCTGGTTCAGCGCCGAAGGCGGCCGCGACTGGAAGAAGCTCTCCCGCCAGAAGGAAGCCCAGCGCGTCCACTTCCTCGACAATCAGAACGGCTTCCTCGTCGGCACAAAGAAAACCTTCATGCGCACCACCGACGGTGGCCGCAAATGGACCCACGTGCCCGAAGGCGCTCAAGCCACTGGCGATGCCGACAATTTCGTCTACCGCAACGTTCAGTTCTGGAATGGCAAGATCGGCCTCGCCAGCGGCAACGTGGAACCACCCGCCCCAGGCGGCCGCCGCTTCTCCCAACTTCCCGATTGGATGGACCCCGAAAAAGCCGACTTCCTCCACTCCCGCCCCCGCGTAATCGTCTCGCTCGAATCCAAAGACGCCGGGCAGACCTGGACCCGCCAGGAAGTCTCCGGCTTTGGCTATATCCAGCGCTCCCTCATCGGCAGCGATGGCACTGGCTTCCACCTGCTCAAGTTCCGCAAGAGCTTCACCTACGGCGGCGAACTCTACTCCTTCTACCCCTTCCAGAAGAAGGCCGGCCAGCGGCTCCTCCGCGAGAAGAACCTCGAATTCCACGACATCTGCTATGTCCCCGGCGACGGCCTCTACCTCGCCTGCACCGAACGCCTCGGCGCCCTCCCCGTGCCCACCAAAGTCCGCATCCGCTACTCGAAGGACTTCACCACCTGGACCGACATCCCCGTCGACTACCGCGCCCTCGCCGCCCGCGTCACCCTCGGCGCCACTCCCGGCGGCAAGGTCATTGCCGTCCTCGATCAGGGCACTATACTGGCTCTTCAGTAGCCATGCTCAGCCGCCGCCAGCTTCTCGCCTCCAGCTCTGCCTTCGCCGCCTCCCGCCCCAACGTCCTGCTCATCCTGACTGACGATCAGGGTTACGGCGACTTCAGCCTCCGCGGCAACCCCCACCTCAAAACGCCCCACCTCGATCGCCTCGCCCGCCAGGGCGCTGAGTTCACCAACTTCTCCGTTTCCCCCGTCTGCGCCCCCACCCGCGCCGCCCTCCTCACCGGCCGCTACCCTTTGCGCACCGGCGTCCACGGCGTCACCAAGGGCCGCGAAACCCTGCGCGCCAACGAGATCACTCTCGGCAACTGCTTTGATCGCGCCGGCTATCGCACCTCCTTGATCGGCAAGTGGCATCTCGGCGAGAACTACCCCTACGTCCCCCACGCGCGCGGCTTCCAGGAATTCACCGGCTTCCGCACCGGCCACTGGAACTGGTATTTCGATTCCCCCGTGGAACGCAACGGCCAGCCCGCCACCCTCCCCGGCTACATCGCCGACGCGCTCACCGACGAGGCCATCCGCTTCATCCGCCGCCCCGCCCGCGATCCCTACTTCCTCTACCTCGCCTACAACACCCCCCACGCCCCCTACCAGGTCCCCGACCTTTACTTCAACCGTTTCGCGGGCAAGGGCCTCTCCGTCGAAGACCAAACCATCTACGGCATGATCGCCAATCTCGACGACAACATCGGCCGCCTGCTCGCCTCGGTCGACGACAACACCATCGTCCTCTTCCTCTGCGACAACGGCCCCCAGACCAACCGCTTCAATGCCGGCCTGCGCGCCCGCAAGGGCAGCGTCTACGAAGGCGGCACCCGCAGCCCCCTCTACGTCCGCTGGCCCGGCCGCATCGCCCCCCGCCAGACCGCCGTCCCCGCCGCCCACATCGACATCCTGCCCACGCTCATGGACCTCACCGGCCTCACCCGCCCTCCCGGCCCCACCCTCGACGGCGTCAGCCTCGCCCCCATCCTCACCGGCGAGGCCGTCTCCTTGCCCCCGCGCCCCATCTTCACCCATGCCGACCAGCAAGCCGACCCCACCCAGCCCTACCCCGGCTGCGTCCGCCTCGGCCGCTACAAGATGGTCAACGGCAAAGAACTCTACGACCTCCAGACCGACCCCGGCGAACAAACCAACCTCGCCACCCAGGACCCCGCTCTTCTCCGCCAACTCACCTCCACCTACGAATCCTGGTTCGCCTCCACCCTCACCGGCTTCACCCCCGGCGCGCCCCCCATCCCCGTCGGCTACCGCGAAGAGAACCCCGCCCGCCTCACCGCCCCTCAGGCCACCCTCGTGGGTTCGTTTCGCTACTTCATGAAATTCGGCTACGCCCACGACTTCGTCACCGGCTGGCAAGCCCCCTCTGACTCCCTCACCTGGACCATCGAGCCCCACGCCCCCGGCCGCTATGAGGTCACCGTCCTCTACCGTGGCCCCAAGGGCGTCAGCGTCACCCTCGACGGCTTGCCCCCTCGGCTTACTCCTGAAACCACCAACCCGGAGGAGATCCACCTCCCCCACCGCGCCCACAACGGCGCCGAAGCCCCCGTCGTCCACTGGTCCCGCCTCACCCTCGGCCGCCTCCGCTTCAACACCGCCCGCCGCACCCTCACCCTCCGCCTCTCGGCCGCCTGCGACATCCAGGGCCTCGAAGTCCGCCGCTTGTGATACACCTGTTAGGGCCATGCGCCGTCGCGACTTACTGCTGACTCCTGCCGCCGCCCTTTGGGCCGCTCCCTCCCGCACTGAGATCTCCATTGAAGGCGAGAAGTTCCGCCTCAACGGCCAGTTGACTTACCCCGGCACCAAGCTCGAGGGGCTGCTCATGAACTCCCGTATGGTGCAAGGCATCTACGATGATGCGAACCCCGAGACCGTCCAGCGCTGGGCCTACAAAGACACCGGCAAGTGGGATGCTGAACGCAATACCCGCGAGTTCCTCGCCGCCATGCCCGTCTGGCGTCAGCATGGCCTGCTCGCCTTCACCATCAACCTGCAGGGCGGCAGCCCCGAGGGTTACTCGAAGGCCCAGCCCTGGGACAACTCCGCCCTCGCTGCCGATGGCTCCCTCAAGCCTGTCTATCTCAAGCGCCTCAAGCGCATCCTCGACCGCGCCGACTCCCTCGGCATGGTGGTCATCCTCGGCATCTTCTACTTCGGGCAGGACCAGCGCGTGCAGGACGAAGCCGCCGTCAAGCGCGCAGTTGACAACACCGTCCGCTGGGTGCTCAATCAGGGCTACCGGCATGTCCTCCTCGAGGTCAACAACGAGTGCAACATCAAGAGCTACGACCACGAGATTCTCAAGCCCGCTCGCGTTCACGAACTGATTGAGCAGGCCAAGGCCATCACCGTGAAAGGCCGGCGCTTACTGGTCGGCACCTCCTACGGCGGTGGCGCCATCCCCGAGTCCAACGTGGTCAAGTCCTCTGACTTCCTCCTGCTGCACGGCAACGGCGTCAAGCAACCTGCCCGCATCCGCGAGATGGTCCGCCAGACCCGCGCCGTCCCCGGCTACCGGCCCATGCCCATCCTCTTCAATGAAGACGATCACTTCGACTTCGACCAGCCCGACAACAACATGCTCGCCGCCATCAGCGAACGCGCCAGTTGGGGCTATTTTGACCCCGAAGGCTACCAGTCTCCGCCCGTCAATTGGGGCCTCGATACCGACCGCAAGCGGGGCTTCTTCAACTTGTTAAAGAAAATGAGCGGGCTCGTCGTTGTACTTATGCTGCAGGCGGGTGAGCTCTTTCTTTAGCCGCTTGACGGTGTCGGCGTAACGCGGGTCCCCGATGCGGTTCTGCATCTCCTGCGGGTCCTTCTTCAGGTCGAAGAACTCCCACTCCACCTTCCCCGTCGGGTAGCAGATCAGCTTGTGTTCCTTGGTCCGCACGCCGTAGTGCGCCGGCACGTTGTGGGCGCCGTCCTTGTGCATCCAGTAGCGGTAGTACATGCTCTTGCGCCAGTTGTCCACCGTCCGGCCCTGCAGGTTGGTGCGGAAGCTCTCCCCGTCCATGTACTGGTCCCGCCCCAGACCAGCGAAGTCCATGAAGGTGTGCGCGAAGTCAATGTTCAGCAGGATGTCGTCGTTTACGGTGCCGGCCTTCAGCTCGCGGGGATAGCGGGCGAGAAAGGGCATCCGCAGCGATTCCTCATACATCAGCCGCTTGTCAAAGAAGCCGTGCTCGCCCAGAAAGAAGCCCTGGTCTGAGGTGTAGATGACCAGCGTGTTCTCGCGCAGGTTGTGGTTGTCGAGATAGTCGAGTATGCGGCCCACGGAGTCATCCACCGATTGCACGCAGCGCAGATAATCCTTGATGTAGAGCTGGTAGGCCCACTTGCGCAGGGCGTCGCCGCTGAGCCCCGGCGGCGGGTCCTGTTTGAGGTCACGCTTTGTGGTGTCCTCCCCGATGCGCATCTTCAGCTCATGCAGCGCCTCGGGCCGTCCGCTCAGTTTCTCGTAGAGGTTGGCTGGTTCGGGAATGGTCTTGTCGGCGAAGAGGTTCCTGTACTTGGGCGCGGGGTCCCAGGCGCGGTGCGGGGCCTTGTGGTGGCACATCAGAAAGAAGGGCTGCTCCTGGTTGCGCCGGTCAAGCCATTCCAGGGAGAAGTCGGTAATGAGGTCCGTGCAATAGCCGGTGTACTTCTTGCGCCCCGTCTGCTCAATGAATTCGGGGTCGTAGTAGGCGCCCTGCCCCGGCAGGATGCGCCAGTGGTCAAAGCCCTGGGGTTCCGTGCCCAGATGCCACTTGCCGATCATCGCCGTCTGGTAGCCCGTCTCGCGCAGGTACCTGGCCACGCTACGGCTTTCGGGCTTCAACTGTTCGTTCAGGGTGAGCACGCCGTTCTTGTGGCTGTACTGCCCGGTGAGTATCGAGGCGCGCGAAGGGGTGCAGATGGAGTTGGTGCAGAAGCAGTTCGTGGCCTTGACGCCCTCTTTGGCCAGACGGTCAATGTTGGGCGTCTGGTTGATGCGGCTGCCATAGGCGCTGATGGCCTGCGCGGCATGATCGTCCGACATGATGAACAGGATGTTGGGGCGCTGTTGCGGCTGCAGCAGACCCGCCAGCAGAGCGCGGCGCGACAGAAAGGCCATCCCGTTATTCTAAAGGGCAATGCTCTCCCGCCGACATCTTCTGATGGCCCCCTTTGCTCAGGAACAACGCCAGCGGCCCCGCGCCCTCGGCATCATCGCGGGGCGCCTCGGGCCCGGTCCGCGTAACTCGATCACCGATGTCGCCGGAGTCCGCGTCGGCCAGACCACGCTGATCGAAGGCGACCGCATCCGCACGGGCGTCACCATCGTTCTGCCGCATGGCGACAACCTCTTTGCCCGCAAGGTGCGCGCCGCCATCCACGTGGGCAATGGCTTCGGCAAGCTCATGGGCAGCACCCAGGTAAACGAACTGGGCGAGATCGAAAGCCCCATCGCGCTCACGAGCACTTTGAACGTGCCGCGGGTGGCCGATGCGCTGCTCGATTACATGCTCGGCCTACCCGGCAACGAGCACGTCCGGAGCCTCAACGTAGTGGTGGGGGAAACCAACGACGGCCAGCTCAACGACATCCGCGCCCGGCGCGTGGGCCGCGCCGAAGTGCTGGCAGCCATTGCGAGTGCTTCGGCTGAAGTAGAAGAAGGCGCGGTGGGCGCGGGCACGGGCACCATCTGCTTCGGCTGGAAGGGCGGCATCGGCACGGCCTCGCGCATGGTCAGCGGACATACCGTCGGCGCGCTGGTGCAGAGCAACTATGGCGGCGCGCTGCGCATTGCCGGCATGCCCTTTCGCAATGGCCCGGGCGCGCAACCAGCGGGCGATGGCAGCATCATGATCGTGCTCGCCACGGACGCGCCGCTGGAGCACCGCGAACTCGAGCGGCTCGCCGCGCGCGCCATGTGGGGCCTGGGGCGCACCGGTTCGAGTGGCAGCAACGGCAGTGGCGACTACGCCATCGCCTTCAGCACCACTTCGGGCAATGCCTTGCGCGGTGACCGCCTGAGCCCGCTCTTTGAAGCGGTCATCGAGGCTACGGAAGAGGCCATCCTGAACTCGCTCTTTCTGGCTCGCACGATTACGGGCAATGGCGTGAAGGTGGAGGCGCTCCCGCTGGCGGAAGTCGTGATGGAATGGAAGCGGAGAAACCCATGATGCGTTACTGGTTCCTGATCTTATTGCCCATGTTACTGTTCGCCCGTCACCCGCAGATGACGGTCCGTGGTGGCACCATCTGGCTGGTGTATCTGGAGCAGGGCAAGGTGCAGGTGCGCAGCACGGTGCATGGCGCCGCGCGGCTGAGCAACCCCGTCACCGTCGCCACGCCGGGCGATGCCATCGGCGGCGTGCTCATCGGTTCCAATCAGGGGCAACTGGCCGTGGCCTGGTATGAAGGCAGCGCCACTGAGCCCCGCCTGACCGGCCGCACCTCCGCCGACGAAGGCAAGACCTGGAGCGCCCCGCAGAGCATCGAACGTGCCGCGCTGGCGGGCTTTTGCGGCGAATGCGCGCGGCAACTCGCCCGGCCCGGGGAAGTGGTCTCGATACAGCGGCCATGGGGCGGCACGCTATTGGCCTGGCAGGGCGTGAAGGGCCTGGAACTGCGCGACATTCCACCCGCCACTGACCTGCCCAAGCTGCCCGCGACCCGTCAGGAGATCCTCAGCGTGCTGGAGCGTGAGATGTACGGCAAGTCGCCGGCCAAGCCGGCGAAGCAGGGCTTTGAACTGCGGGAGCGCAGCGAAGACGCCCTCGGCGGCAAGGCCATACGCAAGCAGGTGCAGGTCTGGTATGAGAGTCCATCGGGCAAGCGGGATTCGCTCGAGTTACTGCTCTATCTGCCCAAGTCCACCAAGCCGGTGCCGGTCTTTCTTGGCATGAGCTTCGGCGGCAACCAGTGCGCCAATACAGACCCGGCCATTCTTGAATCCACTCGCTGGCAGCGCACGCCACAAACGCGTGGCGGCTGTGCTTCGCGCTGGGAGGCCGAATACGTCGTCTCCCGTGGCTACGGCACGGCCATTGTCTACTACGGCGATCTCGACCCCGACTTTGACGACGGCTACACCAACGGCGTCCACGCCCTCTACGGCAAGCCGAAGGATGATGAGTGGCGCGCCGTCGCGGCCTGGGCCTGGGGCATGAGCCGCGCGATGGACTACCTCGAACAGGACACCCAAGTTGATTCGAAGCACGTCGCCGTCCACGGCCATTCCCGCATCGGCAAGGCCGCCCTCTGGGCGGGGGCCACAGACGAGCGCTTCGCCATGGTCATCTCCAACGACAGCGGCGCGGGTGGCGCGGCCCTCAACCGCCGCAAGACCGGAGAGCGCATCGCCGACCTCAACCGCAGCTTCCCCCACTGGTTTGCCGGCAACTTCCGCAAGTACGACAACCGCGAGGAAGACCTACCCTTTGATTCGCACTGGGTGCTGGCGGCGACAGCGCCGCGGCTGCTGTATGTGGCCAGCGCGAGTGAAGACCTCTGGGCCGACCCGGAAGGTGAGTACGAAGCCCTGCTCGATGCCGGCATGAGGCCGCGCGTCATGCCCAAGCCGGGTGAGCGCTACTTTGATGGCCGCTTCGCTTACCACTTGCGGGAAGGCAAGCACGACATCACGAAGTGGGATTGGGAAGGCTTTATGGACTTTGCCGATCAGCACGGCTGGCGTTGATCTCGCGCAGTATCCCCTCAAAGCGCGGCTTCAGTTGGGCCTCACTCTTGGGGAAGTGGCGCAGGTAGTAGTTGGGGTCGCTGTCGAGCTTGCGCCACAGTTCCCTCGCGGCTTGTGGGTCACCCGGGGCCAGCGCCTGCACGATGGCCGCCTTGGCCAGTCCTTCCATAAACCAGGCGTCAAGCAGCGTGAACTGCCCCGGCGCTTCGCCGGTGAGGCGCTCATCGGTGGTGAAGACCATCTGCTTCTGGCCGAAACTAAAGACGGCCGCGCCCATGCTGCGCAACGTGGCCAGCGCGCTATCCCAGGCCATGGCCGCACCAGTGTGCGCGCCGCCGGAACAGACCCACGCGCTGGCCGCCACGCCTGCCAGTGACTCCGTGTTGACGGCTTCAAAGAAGCCGCGGGTGGGCGAGTTGGGGCCCTGGGCCCAGACGGAGCCGCCGATGAGCAGGACGTGTGCGCCACGCACGAGACGTTTGAGGGCGGCGGCATCGTTGAGCACGGGCGCGGCGTCGTGATAGCTGGTGACGAGCGGAAACGTGTGCTCGCGAATCAGCCGGTCCAGGCACAGCCGGATGCCGAGGCCCGCACGGTAAGAGTCGCGGCGTTTGGTGTAAGGGCTGGGCGAAGTGGAAATCAGCCGTATCTCGCGCGGTGGTTGTTGGGCGAGGGCGAGCAACAGGTGGCGGCGGGTCATGCGTCTTGTTTCAGGGTACGCGTGCTGTCAATGCCCAGGGCGGCCAGGGCGAGTACCACAAACCCCGCGGCGCAAAGGTAGAACACCTCGGTCCAATCCGGGCGGTGCAGGGAAGTGGCCAGCAGAAAGGGAATGAGCTTGGCCACGGCAGAGGCGCCAAAGTTGCCCCACATGTTGGACCACGCCATCGTGCTCGCCACATTGTCGCCGCCAATGTCCTGCGCCAGCGCCCAGACGGCCGGCATCACGCTATCGGTGGCGAAGGCGACAAAGCCGCAGGCGGCCACCACCGCAATGGGGCCGGGCAATAGCGGGCAACTCAGGTAGGCGATCGCCGCCGCGCTGCCCCCAATCACGAAGGGCAGCCGCCGCCCCCAGCGCTGGCCATAGCGGCGCGTCAGCCAGTCACACCACAGCCCGCCGCTCAGCATGCCGGCCAGGCTCGCCAGCAAGGCCAGTGAGACGTAGCGGCTGGCTGTCACCGTATCAAGGCCGCGTACCTCCGTTAGGTAGGCCGGCAGCCAGGTGATGAGAAAGGCCCAGCCAATGTTCATGCCCAGGCTCGCCAGGTTGAGCAGCCACAGGCCAGGATGTGTCAGCAGTTGCCGCCAGGGAAAGGGCGGCGGGCTGGCCTTGGGCGGCGGCGTCCCGATGTACTCGCGCTCCGCTGCGTTCACCCACGGGTGGGCGGCAGGGTGGTTGCGGAACACCACGTGCGTCGCCAGTGCCAGGCCGATGCCGAGCAGGCCGTAAGTCCACAGCACGGGTCGCCAACTGCCAAAGGCCGCGATGGCCAGCGCCGTGAGCCAGAGGGCGAGCGAGTTGCCGATACGGCCCCCAAATGCCACCACACTGTTGGCGCGGGCGCGCTGGTGAAAAGGGAACCAGCGGGAAATCAGCAGCCCGCTGGCGGGGTAAGCACCTGCCTCAGCCAGCCCGCAGAGGGCGCGCACAGCCACCAGCGCCGCCACCGTAGCCGTAAAGCCCGTGAGTGCTGTGGCCGCGCTCCAGGCCACAATGTAGACCACCAGCATGCGCCGCGGGCCGAAGCGGTCCGCCAGGTAGCCAGCCGGCAGTTGCCCCAGCGCGTAGGCCAGAAAGAAGCTGGCGAGGATGTCCCCAGCGGCCTGGTTGTCCAGGCCCAACTCTTGCCGGAAGCTGGCCGACTGCACCACCGCGCCCATGCACACCCGATCGAGATAGAGCAGGAAGGCATTGGCCGTGGCGATGGCGAGGATGGCGTAGCGGACGCGGGTCACTGCAGGTGGTCTTTGAGGAAGCGCAGGAAGTTGCCGGCGAAGATGTTGTCAATGTCGGCTGGCTTGTAGCCGCGGGCCGCGAGGGGCACGCAGAGGGTGGCGAGGTCGGCAATGGAGTTGAGGTCCATCGGGGTTTGTTCGGTGCCGTAGCCGCCATCGAGATCAGAGCCGATGCCGACGTGGCGGGCGTTGCCGGCGATCTGGCAGATGTGGTCGATGTGGTCGATGATCTTCTCGAGGCGCAACTGAAAGTCCTGCGGCTTGGATCGGTGGTGTTGCCAGTTGTGCACCATCATGATGGCGTCAAAGGCCATGCCGATTACGGCGCCGCGTTCAATGAGGGCGCGGATCTGGTCGTCGGTAAGCTGGCGGTTCCAGTCAGCGAGGGCGCGCACGTTGTGGTGGCTGGCCCAGACAGGGCCATGGAAGCGGTTGAGGGCGTCGCGGAAGCTTTCGTCGCAGAGGTGAGTGACGTCGAGGATGAGCTTGAGCTCTTCCATCTGCTTGAGCAGGTCGCGGCCGCGCGGGGTGAGGGGGCCTTCGTCGTCGGTGCCATGGCCGTAGATACCGGGGCCGTAGTGCACGGGGCCGAGGGCGATGAGGCCTTCGGCGCGCGATTGCTCCAGGTGCTTGGGGCTGAGGATGGAATCTGCGCCTTCGAGGCTGAGCAGGTAGCCGATGGGCAGCTTGGCGGTGGAGGCGGCGTTGCGCCAGAGGTTGACGTGGGCGCTCACTTCGGGCCAGGTGCGGAGCTGGACGAGTTCGCCGGCCTCTTCCATGGCGCGGTACCAGGCGAGTTGGCCGCGGGTTTGGGCCCAGGCCTGCTCGGGGCTCATCCAGCCGGGAAGGCGACTGAAGCGGGAAGAGAAGCGGGCGATCTGTGTCGCTACGCAAAGGCCAATGCGGCCGCGGCGCATTTCGGGGAAGCAGACGGTGTTGTTGCCGCGGTCCGGGAGGTCCTTCATGCCGATCTCGCGGCGGCGGATTTCCACCTGGGGCAGGCGCAGGTCGCGGTTCCATTCCATGGCGTTCATGGAGAGGTCCAGGTGGGCGTCAAAGATGAGCGAGGGTAGCGACATACGGTCTTTTCGATGATATACGTTGAGGGTGCCTGTTTCCCTGAAAGACGAACGAGTATTGGTAGTTGGCGCCTCGAGTGGCATTGGCCGCGAGGCTGCGAAGATGTTTGCGCGTGATGGCGCAAAGGTATATGCGAGCGCCCGGCGCGCCGAGCGGCTGGAACAACTGGCCGCGGAGATGGCGGCCGAAGGCCATAGCGTGGTTTACGGAACCAGCGATGCCGCGAGCCACGCCTCGATGGAAGCCCTGGCGGCGGACGCCGTAGCGAAGCTGGGCGGTGTGGACGTGGTGGTGTACGCCACGGGCACCAACACGCCGAACCGCTCGATGGCGCGGCTGACACGCGAGATCTGGAATGAGCTGATTGAGGTGAACCTGAACGGGGCCTATTCGTTGTCGGCCGCGCTGCTGCCCGCGATGCGGGCGGCGGGCAAGGGGCATTTCATCTACGTGAGCTCGATCTCGGGCAAGTACGGCGACGTGAGCGGAGCGGCCTATCAGGCGTCGAAGCGCGGGCTCTTCGGCCTGGCTTTGGGCATACGTCAGGAAGAGCGCCAGCACGGCATACGCACTTGTGTGATCTGCCCCGGCCTTGTCGATACCGAGCTGATGGAGAAGCGGCCGGTGAAGCCCGACGCCGATACGCTCAGCAAGGCATTGCAGCCGGAGGACGTGGCCGAGATGATCTACGGCGTGGCTAAGCTGCATCCGCGGGCGGCGGTGCCGGAGCTTGAGATCTGGCCGACGGTGCTCTAGGGAGGAGACGGAAAGATGCGAAGCCTGCTGCTGCTGTTGAGTGCCCTGGTGATGGCCGGGGCCGACGGCGTGGAACCGCTGCGGTTCCACGTGGAGCACCCGACGCTGCTGAACCTGGGGTTTGAGTGGTCGATACGGGGGGATGATAACCGCAACGCGACGGTGGCGGTGAAGTTCCGTGAGGCAGGGCAGGCCGCATGGCGTGAGGGTTTGCCGCTGGTGCGCATCGGCGGAGAGCGGGTGTTCCGCCAGCGGGAGAACCTCGAATACACAGTGCCGCACGGGTTTGCGGGCAGCATCCTCAATCTGAAGCCCGACACCGAGTATGAGTGCGAGTTTGTGATGAGTGACCCGGACGGGGTAACGGGCGAGGCGCGGCGAGTTGTCAAGGTACGCACCCGCAAGGAGCCGATGCCGGCGACGACAGGGCGCGTGCTGCATGTGTATCCGCCGGACTACCAAGGCCCAAAGGTGGAGCCCGCGTTCACGAGCATCCTGCAGGCCTATTACGGTGCCGGGCTGGGCGACTGGAGCGTGGTTTGGGAACGGCAGGCCAAGCCGGGCGACACGATCCTGCTGCATGTGGGGCTTTACAAGCCCGAGCGCCTGAACTACGTGGACCCGATGATGGCGCCCTTTGACGGGACGATGTATCTGACGCTGAAGGGCACCGAGGACGCACCGATTACGATCAAGTCCGCCGGGGATGGCGAGGTGGTGATTGATGGCGACAACAATGGCCGGCTGCTGGATGTCATGGCGAGCGAGCACCACATCATTGAAGGCATTACCTTCCGCAATACGGGCGTGGCGATCTTTGCCGGGGCCAAGAACGTCGGTGGGGCGAAGAACCTGACCGTGAAGAACTGCCGCTTTGAGAACATCGGTTTTGGCGTGTGGACAGAGTACGCGGGCAGCAGCGACTTCTATATCGCCGATAACCTGTTCATCGGGCGGGATGACCGCTTCCGGCTGGTGGGCTGGACGGGGCCGCTGTGGGCGAGCGCGGGGCCCTATGGGTCGCACCAGATGGTGAGTTACTACGCGATCAAGGTGTACGGGCCGGGGCATGTGATTGCCCGCAACGCGATTGCCTACTTCCATGACGCGATCGGCATTTCCACTTACGGGCCGCCAGAGCCAGACCCGGAACGGCGGGCCAGCGGCATTGACATCTATGGCAACGACTTCCACATGTTGAACGACGACTATGTGGAGACGGATGGGGGCGTCCATAACATTCGCGTGTTTGAGAACCGCGGGGTGAATGCGGCGCACGGGGGCTACAGTTCGCAGCCCATCTTTGGCGGGCCGGTGTACTTCTACCGGAACCTGCTGTATCACCAGCCGACGGGGGTGGCGTTCAAGTTTTCGGCCAAGCCCACGAATCTGTTTGTGTGGCACAACACGATCATCGGAGAGCAGACCGTGCGCGACCCCTATTCGGGCGTGCACTGGCGGAACAACCTGTTTCTGGGCCGCGACTATCCGGAGCGGGGCATCATGACATGGGCCAACGCGACTGGGGTTTACAGTTCGGACTACAACGGCTACCGGCCGAACAAGGGTGTGACGGCGCAGTACTCGTGGCTGGCGCCGGCGGCCGGCAAGACTCTCTATGCCGCGACCCCGGCTGACTGGAAGACCTTCGGGACGCTGGCCGAGTTCCGGCAGGCGACCGGTCAGGAGCAGCACGGCATAGAGGTGGACTTTGACATCTTTGAGAAGATGACGCCGCCAGATGCGCGGCTGCGGCATGCGGTGTATCACTCCATGGACCTCAACTTTCAGTTGAAGGCTGGGAGCAAGGCCGTGGACGCGGGGGTGCGCATTCCGACAGTGAATGAGGACTTCGCCGGGAAAGCGCCAGATCTGGGGGCGCTGGAAGTGGGCAAGCCACTGCCCAAGTATGGGCCGCGGTGGTTGACCTGGCAGCCGTTCTACCGGTAAGGGGAGCATATTGGGTTCGTTCGCTCTTCCGGAGGGGACAGTCCCACGGCCCGCCCTGCGGGCGGTCCTAGGACAGTCCCCG
>VFQU01000886.1_pt1 | contig 20738 bp, 19 predicted proteins | sample 3512311 | NCBI WGS metagenome assembly VFQU01 (sample SAMN10412377, study PRJNA504923) | tailings metagenome | isolation source: Relicate 3 Philex TSF3 active mining site | place: Philippines: Tuba, Benguet | collected 2017-08-29
CGATTTAAAATATAACCATTTAGCGCCCGGTATATGGCCGCCTCTGGATTCTCCATAAGGAGTTTCTCCCTTAAATTCTCTTTCTTCTCTTACATCCAAGACAAATATTTTTTTGTTAGGTGCATTTAAAGCGGATTTTAATTGGGAGTGGTCGATATCCAATTCTTTCTTCTTTGAATTTTTATCTTGTTTAATTTCCAATCCTTTATTCGTTTCCGAATTTCCCTTCCCTACTTGAGACAGATATCCCGTATACGCTTTCGCTCCACCGTCAATCCAGAAGGATTTTTTGATTCCTACCGTTCTTAAAGTCCAAACGATTCTACCTTCTTCTCCCCAACCGTTCAAAGGATCTCCGATGACGATCACAGTCGTATCGGAACCGATACCGACTTTACTCAGTTTACCTAAAATTTCTTTATCCGAAAGAAGTTTACCATTATTAGGTGAAGACTTAACGGAGAGTTCTTCCCAGGAAATTGTTTTCGTATCCGCCACTTTCGGTAAATATCGCAAAGAAAGATCTCTTGCATCCAAAAGGACGGCGCCCTTCTGCTTCAGCAAATATGCTTGTTTTGGAGAAAGAACCCAAGATTCCTTCAGATCCCATTCCTTTGTAGCAGGCTCAGAAAAAGCTGCGATGGGAAGATGGCCGACAAAAAGTAGAAGCAAACTGAAAACTTGTATCTGCTTCCTAAATCTGAAAAATGAAACTCTCATATAAATCTCCTTATGCCATCCTTCAGGAAAGCGCTCATTTATATAAATATGAGTCCAAAACGATAAAATTGCAGATTTTCGTCAATAAAATAAACTTTTTATCTGCAAAATTGAATTTTTCTTGCCAATTGCCCCCTCCGCCCAAGTCTGAGCAGATAGGAGCCAAATCATGAAATTAGGTTATTATCCGGACGTTGTGAATGAAAATGCCACGAGAATTGTCGCTTCCAGCGTTGTACTGTTGGGAGTTTTCGCCATTCTATTTCCAAACCCGATTGTTTTGGGAATTCTAGCGGTCAGCTTTGCATTGCGATTGAGTTACGGGCCCAAATTCGAACCGGTAGCGTTCATTACTTCAAGATGGCTAGTGCCTTTACTAAAAATTTCTTTTATCCCTACGGCAGGACCTCCCAAACGATTTGCACAAGTCATAGGGTTTTCGTTCGCCGTTGCCGCCTTTGCACTATTTCATTACGGGCAATGGGATGCTTACAAAGCAGTGTTAGGTGTGTTGGTGTTCTTCGCATCTCTTGAGTCTTTTTTAGGCTGGTGTGCAGGTTGTTTCGTATTCGGTTTGCTCATGAAAACAGGAATTATTCCTGCTGATGTTTGTGAAAAATGCAATAATCTGAATTTCAACAAACAACAGTGAAATGATTTTTTCTTCAGGAAAGAATTTAAGGCTGCTTCTTCCTTACCCTTTCCTGATCTTACTCTTCTCTTCTCTGCTTTTCTTTCAGATTTATTCCGTTCAATTAGGAATTTTCAGTTATGCGTTTGTCCTAATCTGCCTAGGTCTTTCTTTTTTTCTGTTCACAAAGCTGGAAAAAAGTTTTTTCGAAAATTATTTCCACGAGTTTTTGTTTTTCGGTATTTTACTCAGAGTGATGTTATCGGTTTCTCTCCCTATTTGGGAAGATGATTGGGCAAGATATCTTTGGGAAGGTGCCATGATCTCCCATGATTTTTCGCCTTATCAGCTAGCGCCTGATTTCTTTTTTTCCAATGATTCCTCCATCCTGAATTCGGAAAGAGCGAGCGAAATTTTATCTCGAGTCAATCATCCAGACTGGACTACAATTTATTTTCCTTGGATCGAACTGTATTTCAGCTGGATCCACAGTATTGCTCCGTTTTCATTGATCGAACTCAAGCTATCATATATAGTTTTTGATTTAGCGATTTTTTGGTTTATATTCAAACTTTCGAATGAGAAAGCGGCCGTTTTATATTTTTTATTTCCTATCCTTTTGAAAGAAATATATATCAACGCTCACTTCGAAGTGATTCCTTTGTTTTTCATCTCCGCCTCTTTCTGGCTGATGGAAAATAAGTTTCGTTATCTTTCCTGGTTTCTATTCGGATTATCCGTTCACTGCAAATTGTTTCTAATCATCTTTTTTCCTTATTTCGTTTTCAGGAAAAGAATATTTGAAAATAAATTGTTTCCAAATATTCTATACTATTTTTCTGCAAGTTTCCTCTTCGGAACAGGTTTGGCTTCAGGATTCTTTGTTTATAAATACATCGTAGGATTGGATGGCAGTGAAGACATTCGTAGTCTGCTTCTTTTCGCATCCAGTTTCGAATTCAATTCGATTCTGTTTTATATCTTGGGATCTTTTGTTGAAAAATCGATAATCAAGCTATTGTTTATCTTTTTGATGATTGGAATTAATTTATTTATTATCCTACAAAGAAATCGCTTCTTTAAGAACAGGAAGAGAAGCATGGCTACAATGAGTTTTCTTTTTTTCTGTTACTTAATCATCAACCCGATTGCCAATCCTTGGTATTTTTTATTCTTACTCCCCTTATATCTAATTTCTTTCTCCGACAATTCCCTCGGATGGGCAAACCTTTTCATTCCTCAACTTGCCTACTTTACTTACACAAATTTAGGAATTTTACCTTCCTCTAAAGAGGAATTTGGATTCTATAACCTTCCTGCCCTTGTCCTTTGGGCTGAAATTTTCTTATTTTTTACCATTTTTGTCTCATTTTCAAAGAATTACTCTATTTTACTTTACAAAATATCCAATATATCGAACTTTTGTAAAAACTAAGCGCTCGCCCGCTAAAATGAAGAAGCTTTCCTATGAATGATACAATTGATGAAGTTACCCCTGGAAAACTTGAGCCAGAAGATGTTTTAACCAGTATTCTCGGCGTTACGATCAAAAAGAGGCGTTTGGAACTCGGTTACTCTATGGAAAAAGTTTCCCAAATATCAAGCGTTAGTAGGGGAATGCTCGGATTGATCGAGTCCGGGAAAACAACTCCCAGCATCGGTATCTTATGGAAACTATCAAAGGCATTACGAACACCGATTGCCGAAATGATCCCGGATTTATTTTTAAGAACGCCTAAGGTGGTTAGAAAAGACGAAGGAAGAATTTTCAAACTTCATAAAGGAAATTTGGAAGCCCGTTCGCTGCACAAAGACGACGCCGATAAACTTGAGTTATATGAAATTAAAGTCGCTCCTGGAAATTTTCCCCTCCCTGCCTGGTTTGAAAACCAATTCGAACAGAATATCATCATCCTAGAAGGACGCCTGGAAATTACTTTCCAAGATAAAACCTATTCTTTGGAACAAGGGGACAGTGCGATTTTCTTAGCATCCGATCTTTTACAGCTAAAAAACCCTTCCAGCCAGGAAGTAAAGTTGATTTGGATCTGCCCCCATCATCAAGATCGTAAGTAGATTTTGGATTTTTGGGAGAAGAAAGAGGGTTTTGAGAGAATGGAGAGGAAGTGTGTTAGGTGGTGGGTAGGAACTCTCACAACCCCCACTCTCCTCAAAACCAACCCCCATCCGATCAACTTCCACTCCAGTAGCATTGCGAATAATTTGCATTTTGACATCCGTAAATAATCAGCAATTATACGAAATTCTTCTAAATCAGAATCGCTTACACGAATATTTCTTTTGATCTGTGCCTGTCCAGAAGCCTGATATTCTTTCTTTAAACGAGTGGAGGAAGTAGGCTGATAACTTAGAATCATCTCTCCAAACTCATCCAACAAACTTCTAAATAATTCCTTAAAACTACCTCCATTTTGTTCAACGAACTCATTCAGTTCATGAGACAATCGCTCTGAAATTAACATAGTTGAGACTGAAGTAGTGCTATTTTGGTAGGTAAGCGAATGTTTTTCAAAATGTTTGGTTTGTGTAATCTTTTTCATATCTAGGAGAAATAGGTTTTTATTTTGCAAAATTGTCCGTTTTTGTAGGAACTCCCACCCCCCCCCTCCCTCCAATCCATTACCCATACCTCCAATTTTCTATCCCATATAATAAACAATTACTCTCATATAACAGATTAATTCTATCAAAAGCCCGTATTCATTCAATTTATGACTAAAATGATTCGAAAACCGGAGGCAATCTGGCAATCGAAGACCAGGTAGGAAAAAAAGATGAAATACTTCAAATCGGTTTTAGCAATCGGACTCATCTCAACAACGCTGCTCACTGCATGCAAAAAGAAAGATGATGATAACCTTACAACACTGCTTTTAGCGGGAATTTTATTAAACACTGTCAAAGTTAGCACAGCTGCAGAGTTAACAACGGAATCAGCAGATAATTACGATGAAAATAATTATGGGCTAGTAACGTCCGTTAAACTTTCAAAATGGCTGGACAATTGGACTGCCAACAAGCCAAGCGATATTTCAGGGAACTTGGTAATCGTCCAATCATTCCCATCAGGCTCTTACACAAAACAATACATAATTCCAACAAATGGTGTAAAGGTGTATGACTGGACGAGTTCGGTATTCAATCAAAGTGATCGTTTCGCATACAGAGCCTCCAGAGACAACGGAATCATCACTGATCCGAACACACTACCTACAGGCGCAATCACAGATGAAATTCTACAAACATACGGAATTGATCCTACAAAAGATCTTATCGTATTCGCAGCGGGTTCTGATAGAGGAGCAGGAACTTTAGCAAGCCCTAAAGGAAGCGTATATCAAAACTTAGGCCGTGCGGTATACTGGTTAAGATACTGGGGAGTGGATAGAAAAAATGTAGCAGTATTAAACGGAGCAATAGATGCTAACGGAGATTTTGCGGCAAACTATATTTCCACAGATTCTGGAGTTTTATCAGCACCGACCAAAGGAACGTTCTCTGTAAAGGATGCTTATGGGAAACTAGACAATACAGTTTTAGTACAGCCTCTTGAAAACGTAATCAATATCGCGAAAAATCCAACTTCTCATGGAATTTACGGAATTGGTAATGTATTTATAGCAGACGCAAGACACAACACTACCACAACAGACGCAGAATTTACAGGCGGCACGGTAGCACTCACTCTCGGACCTTCCGGTGCCGCTTTATTTGCCGGTCATATCAAAGGAGCAAAATTCACTCCTTGGCCACAAGTCGTTGACCAAACAACAGGTAAATTCAAATCAAAAGCTGCTATCGCTGCGCTTTGGTCGGATGTTAGTGGTTTCAACTCAATCAATCCTGCAGGAACAGGTTATACTTCAGGACAAACAATTCTTCAATACTGCAGAACTAACGCACGTTCTATGGTAACGGGAATCAGCACTTTTCTAATCCTAGGCAAACCAACAGTATTCTATGAGAATTCTTTAATTGAATGGACTGCACTCTCCGCATACCATACAAATGCAGCGCTAAGAACACTGCCTTCCGGCCATAAATTTGCTACAGATACGGCAGAACTGACTGAAAGCGGAACCTCCACACCAGGACCTGTCTACAATGGCGCTGCGAGTACGGCTCAATATTCCGTATTCAACATCAACACAAACGCAACAACTACCCGCAAAAACATTGATGAGGACAAAGCCTACAAAGGCCAGTAACCTCACTCTCCATATAAAAAACTCCGTGAACCCTGCCCTTTGGATTGCTCTCCAAAGGGCCTTTTATTGGAAAAAATTCAATATATTAGATATATAGTTCTTGATAACGTACTTATTGTCTTAAATACTGGAAATATCTAAGGAAAATACAATATATGAAACAAATTGTCGCATTATTTCTACTAATTTATCTGAGCGGGTTCAGCTCCGTCTTTGCCTCAGGAGGCTTTGGTGGCGGTGGAGTCGGCCAAGTCCCCCAGGGGAAAGATCGGGAAAAATTCCATTTAGGAAAGTCCATATACAATCTAGAGATAGAACTTCCTCCGACAGACAAAACGAAAGTGGTCGCTCAGTCGGAACAATTGGATTACCTCCAAGGTTCTCTTCCCAACAGCGAAAAACAAAGAGTCAATCTTCCTGATCTTGCAGGCAAACTTACAAGCGAACAGTTGGAAGCACTCGAATATTTTGTCAGTATTCGATTCAACGTAAAGCTGAGAGCCAAATGAGTTCCTACACCATTTAACAAAAACACTTAAAGTCTTAAGCAAATGACATTCATGAAACAGATAAAATTAATATTATACATTGCGCTATTAACAATCAGTAGTGCAGTATCCGCACAACAAGCTTGGTCACCTTACGAAAGACAGCTATGGGTTAGACCTGTCTTTGTTCATTCGGAATACAACAGTGCCTATCTTGCAAACAATCACTCTTCCTACGACGATAATGTCAGAATCACAGCGGGAAGTTTAGTCCTTGAATACGGGATCACGGATCGGCTTACATTCGACCTAAGTTCCGGCTTTGGAAAGTTAGGTCGTCACAGAATTCTAGATAGATACTACGGATTGCAGCAAACACCAGAATCTCCGGACAAATACGGCGTCCTAGATACCAGAGTGGGACTTCGATACAAAATCATAGATGAGTTCGATTCCAAATATGCCTGGATGCCTACAATCTCGCTTAGAGCGGGAGGTATCAAAAAAGGAGATTATGATAGAAATCCTCAGTCATTGGGAGACGGCGCCAACGGAGGAGAAGTCAATCTTTATTTTGCAAAGGATTTCAACTTCTACGGATTAGGAACATTAGGTGAACTTTCCTACAGAAGAAGAGAAAAACCTGTTCCGGACGATATCCTCTATTACGGTGCATTCTATAAAAAAATATTCGAAGTCGTATTTCTAACGATAGGCGGAAGAGGACAAATCGGGCAAGGAGGATATGCCTTTGCAGATCCTAGACAAGAACCGCCGAACAATTATTTAAACCTCAAAACTGCGGATCTAATACCAGGAGTGAATTTATACGACTACTGGGTTGCCAATGAAAGACCGGCATGGGGAAGAAGGGAAAATTTTCATAACTTGGAAATAGGATTGGGTTTTACCGATAATTACGGGAATTTTTATAACTTATTTTATTCAGATACATATTCGGGATATAACACTGCAAAGTTGAAAACGGTAGGATTCGCAGTAAACCTTCCGTTCAATTTATAAAGGAGAAACCAAAATGAGAAAGATCACATACTTGACCTTGTTATTATCGATTGCGGCTTTGGGCACTTCTTCATGCAAAAAGACGAAAGAATACGATTTCATAATGGAAGCATTAAAATTCAAACTTCCTATTTTATTGAAAGTCAACACTGCAGAAGAACTCGCAAGCGAATCCGCAGACAATTATGCGGACAATCGTTATGGACTGATCACTGCAAGTACATTGGAAAGATGGGTTAATAACTGGGATACGGAAAAACCGGAAGGAATTTCCAGAAAATTAGTCATACTACAGATTCAAACGGGAGGAACTGCTAGCGGTCGTTATGTTCCTCAAAACACTCAAAAAGGAGTTTATACCTTCCTTGTGACAGATGCGACTACATCCTTTGCGCAAACAAGAAACAACGGATTGATTGATACTGAAACGATGGTAGCCAAAGGAGCTTCTATCGATGCCCTACTCTATAAGTATGGAATCGATCTAAGTAAAGATTTGGTTGTTTTCGCTCAGGATTCTTATACAACGGGCGACTATTCCAATCTTTGGTTCACTTTAAGAGGCTGGTTCGCATTTCGTTATTGGGGAGCGGACAAAAAACATTTGGCAGTGTTAAACGGAGCGGTGAGCAACTTAGCCCTGCAAGGACAATTGTTCACAACTCTAAGGGGTAGTACAGAGTATCCGGAAGGAGGCTCTTCTCTTAGGAACTTATTCACAGATAATACAATCCTTCATGCCACGATCGGGGACGTGCTCCACATAGTACGTAATGGCAATACGGGTTTTACGGGAGTAACTCCGATTCCCGCAGGGGGAGTCTTTATTTTGGATGCAAGAAGAACGGATGAATACGGTGGAGTGCAAGACACAACTGCCGGAGCGTCAGGAAGATCTTGCACAACGACTCCTTGCGTTTCTCCGATTGAAGGAAACATAAAAGGCTCCGTGAACTTACCTTTTGCAAATCTATTGGATGCCGCTACAGGAAGTTTTTTGACCAAAGCGGAACTTGCCAATACTTTCAGCGGGGTCGGCTATACGAAAGGGAAAACGGTAGTCACGTATTGCAGAACTAACGTACGTTCCATGGTAACAGGATTTGCAGCCATCTCCATTTTAGGATATCCGACAAGATACTATGACGGTTCTTGGATCGAGTGGTCGGCATTCGCATCTTATAATGATTCAACGAACACAGGAAACTGGTCGAATTTGGCGGCATCTTCTCCATGGAGAACGAACTCTTCGGCTGTTACGAACAACCTGACTGCGAATACGGATGCGAAAATTTCGAAATTCAGTTTTACGATCACCCAACAATACTCCACATCCTCCAACCAAATCATCACAGAGGACAAAGCTTATTTAATCTCTACCGGCGGCTCTTCTGCATCCGGAGGGGGAGGAAGTAGCAGCGGTTCCGCCGGTGGTGGTGGCGGAGGAGGAGGTGCCAATGCCTGCGGTGGTTAGTCGCAAGTTTTGAAATTCTGCATAAGTTTTACATAACTTGAAAATAATTTAAGAGAATGGGTGAAGGAAGGTTTGTGTCCTTCTCCCTTTCGATTCCATAAATAGAGCATGCGGATAACGCAAGGGATCGAATGATCTTAAATGAAAGATTAAGTTATCATATATATAGGAAAAAATTATGTTTAACAAATTCATCTTTTATGGTTTTTCTTTTTTATCTTTTCTTTTAGCTACGCAATTAAGTGCGCAGCAAGCCTGGGCTCCTTATGAGAGGCAGCTTTGGGTCAGACCTGTTTTTGTTCATTCTCGTTACGACAGTGCATACTTAGCGAATAATTTTGCCAAGTACGATGATGATGTGAGAATTAATGTAGCGAGTCTCTCTCTGGAATACGGGATCACAGACCGTTTAACAGCGGATTTAACCGTTGGAAATGGACGATTGAGCAGACATAGACTTGTTGATAGATACTATGGACTCACTCAAATTCCCGAAACCAAAGATAAAAACGGAATCTTAGACAGCCGAATAGGCTTACGTTATAAAATTACTGATGAATTCGATTCCAAATATTCTTGGATGCCTACCCTATCCCTCCGTTTGGGAGGAATCAAAAAAGGCGACTATGACAGACATCCCCAAGCACTAGGAGACGGTGCCAATGGAGTGGAAGCGAACTTATATTTTGCAAAAGACTTTAACTTTTGGGGATTGGGAACCTTAGGCGAACTCAGTTATCGCCGAAGAGAACAACCTGTACCGGATGACATATTGTACTACGGAGCATTGTATAAAAGAATAGCAAGCTTCATAATCACTTTAGGAGGAAGAGGGCAATTCGGTCAGGGCGGATACGATTTTGCAGACCCTAGACATAGACCACCTTATAATAATTATAATATAGTAATTCCAGATCAGTATCCGGGAGTCAATCTCTACGATATGTGGGTGCGGGACCAAAGACCTGCCTGGGGGAGAAAAGAAAATTTCCATAATGTGGAAGTAGGATTCGGCTTTCCCGATAGTTACGGAAATTTTTACACGATCTTCTATTCTCAAACTTATTGGGGATATAACACTCCGAAACTACAGACGATCGGAATTGCGGCGAATCTGCCGTTCAATCTATAAAAGGAAACACGATATGAATCAATACATCCGTTCGATCTCATTTTTTTTAATTCTAAGCGCCGTCCTCACTCATTGTAAAAATCCAAAGGATTATAATTTTTTGCCTGCGCTTCTTAAACTCAAAGTGCCACCTGCGATCAAAGTGAATTCTGCTGAGGAATTGGCAAATCCATCCAGCGAGGATTATAACGAAAACAGGTTCGGTCTCATCACGGCAAGCACTCTGAATCATTGGCTCAGCAATTGGAATGCTCAAAAACCTGCAGGAATCACCGGCAAATTGATATTATTCCAAATCGATTCCAATTCGACTGCGAATAATCAATTCATCTATGTAAATCCTTACAGAGGGATTTTCGGATATCTAATCGATAGTGGATACCTGAACGGAAGTTCTACGATCTTCGGACAAACCAGAACAAACGGACTGATTGAAAGCGAAATGATTGTGCCGGAAGGCAAAGTGATCGATAGTTTTTTATCTGCGTATAAAGTAGATCCCAAAAACGATTTGATCGTTCTGGTTCCGAATACTTCTACGGAAAAAGATCTGACCTATACCTTACGTGCCAATTATGCACTTCGTTATTGGGGAGTCTCCAATCGTAATATTGCGGTGCTCAATGGTTCCGCAAAACAAAATATAGATGAATCTCTTCTTCCTTCTCTCGCAGCGAAAAATACGGACTTAGGAACCGCAGAGATAACTTCAGTTTCCTCTTTGTTGACCGATAATACGATTTTACAAGCCACTTTAGGGGATGTAATACATATTATAAAAAACGGAAATACTAATTTTCAAAAAGTAACCCCTATTCCTGTACAGGGAGTCGTTTTTCTGGACAACCGAAGCAGTACGGAATTTACTCCTCCGAACCAAAACGGACAGACAGATGCACCTTCCGGGAAAACTTGCTCAGCAGGGACAGGGTGTAAAACTCCGATCGACGGACATATTCGAAATGCAGTCAATATTCCTTGGAATCAATTACTGGTGAACACAGGAGCCTCCAACTATCGCTTCAAAACAAAGGCGGAGCTGGCTCAATTATTTTCCGATGCGGGAATTTACGGAAACAAACACGTCATCACTTACTCCAGAAATGCAACGAATGATATGATCGCATTTTTCGTATCGAATGCGATACTAGGATATCCTACAAGAATTTACAACGGCTCATGGTTGGAGTGGAGTTCTTTGGCCTACGATGAAGCGAGAGTTTGGACCAATCTGAATTTCGGATCTCCTTGGAGGACGGACCAACTCACTGACAGTCTAACATTTACTTCGAATACGAATCTCATTCCCAGATACTCATTCACCACAACAAGTGCTTTTGCAGTATCTTCGAATCAAACGATCGATAACGATAAAGATTATATCAGAGGCAACGCACCTACACCTGTTTCCGGAGGGGCTTCCGGCGGTGGCGGAAATGCCTGCGGCGGTTAATCATAAATAAACGAAAAAGCTCGGATCGTGTTGGATTCGAGCTTTATTTTTCGATTCAAACAAAAAAAAACCTTTATCCGTTTTTCCGGTCCGATTTATTCCTTACAAAATCACCTAACAATTGCATCAGTTGAACCAAAACAATAAGAAGAATGACAGTGATAAACATGATATCGTCTTCATAACGATAATAACCGAAACGAATGGCTAAGTCTCCTATGCCCCCTCCTCCTACGATCCCTGCCATTGCGGAATAGCTCAATAAACTAATTCCGGTTAATGTGATTCCGGAAATCATTCCTGGCATAGCTTCAGGGATCAAAACACATCTTACAATCAACCATAAACTAGCTCCCGTAGATACGGAGGCTTCCAAAACTCCTTCTGGAATCTCTCTGAGAGAAGTCTCCACAAGCCGAGCCAAAAAAGGAATGGCGGCGACGGAAAGAGAAACGGACGCAGCCAAAGGACCGATCGTAGTTCCTGTAAGAAACATTGTGAAAGGAAGAAGAGAAACGAGTAAAATCACAAAAGGAATGGAGCGAATCAAGTTGGCTAAAGTGCCTAGAATCGCATACATCCAGCGATTCCGTATAAAAACTTTCTTATCGAATAAAAAGATAAAAAAGCCTAGAGGAATACCGAATAACAATGCCATGGATAAAGAAATGCCAAGCATCAAAAATGTCTGACCGAAAGCGATATAAAGTTCCGGAAATAGTTCCAACAAACGATCCGTCATTATTTGATTAGCTCCTTTATTTCGGCTCCTGCTTGGACAAATTGTTCGGAAAGATTTTTGATCTCCGTTTCCGAGCCATTCACTTCGATATAAAAAACTCCGATGGGTTTTCCTGCTATATATTCGATGTTACTTGATAGTATGTTCGGATGCAAAACAGAGTTTTTGAATACGGTCGCCAAAACCGGATCGCTTGCGATTTTGCCCTTCAGTAATATTCTGAAAATTTTCCCCCTAGAAGAGGAAAGCAGAGAATCGGATAGTTTCGGAAAAAGAAGACTACCTATCATTTTTCGAGTGATCTCCGCTTTCGGTTCGGCAAACACATCGTATGTGGAACCGATTTCCGCCAATTTCCCCTTGTCCATCACCGCTACATAATCACAGATATCTCTCACCACTTCCATCTCATGAGTTACGATCATGATCGTAACGTTCAATTCCGAATTGATTTTTTTCAAAAGAGAAAGAATCGAAGAAGTAGTTTCCGGATCCAATGCGGACGTAGGTTCATCGCATAAAAGTACGCTAGGATTATTGGCAAGGGCTCTTGCAATTCCCACCCTTTGTTTCTGTCCCCCGCTTAAAGTTTTAGGGAAAGAATTTATTTTTTCGGGGATTCCTACCAATTCAAGAAGTTCAGTCACTCTTTTTTGAATCTCGTTTTGTTTCCATCCTGCCGCTTTCAAAGGCAATGCAATGTTGTCAAAGACAGTCACATTGGAAACCAAATGAAATTGTTGGAAAACCATTCCGACGTTGGCACGATGTTCCCTCAAAGACTTGGACTTCAGATGGTTGATCTCTTTTCCTCGGAACAATATGGATCCTTCGGAAGGTTGCTCCAATAGATTCACAAAACGAAGCAGAGTGCTTTTTCCTGCTCCCGTCTGACCGATCACTCCGAAAATCGTCTTACCCGGAACCGCAAAACTAACGTTATGAAGTGCAGCGAAGGATTTCCCTGATGAAAAATCCTTCGAAACGTTTTTAAACTCGATGATAGGAATGGAATTCAAGCGGAAGCCCTATTTTTCGAACCAATCCGGCTTTTGAAATCCCTGAAAATCACGATTGATCGTTTCCGCAAACTCTTTAGAACGTACGGCTGCTTCGATATCCTTTGCAAATTCGGCGTCTTTATCTTCCTCTCTGACAACGATCACGTTTTTATGTTCTTCCGCAAGGGTTTCCAATTTAACCGCATCAGTAAGTTTTAATCCTGCAGAAAGCGCAAAATTTCCGTTAATTGCCGTAAAGTTCGTACTTTCCAAAGACCGAGGGAGTTGAGCCGCTTCCAAAGGAAGAAACTGAATGTTCTTTTTGTTTTCCACGATATCCTTCAAAGTGGTTTTCGTTGCATCCGCATTCGGATTGACTTTGATAAACCCGAGTTCTTGAAATAATTTGAGAGCTCTAATTTGATTCGTAGGATCATTCGGAAGCGCAATAGATGCGTTATTCGGCAAATCCTTCGGATCTTTCGTTTTGCCTCCGAAAACAGTCATAGGAGCCGTGGGAATATTGATCACAACGTTTAACTTCAATCCTTTATCTTTGGAAAACTTCACAAGATAAGGAACATGTTGAAAAAGATTCGCATCGATGTCTCGATTCGAAAGCGCAAGATTCGGCTGAATATAATCGCTGAAAGTAACGATCTCAACCGTATAACCCTTCTTAGATAAAGAAGGAAGAATCGCTTTTTGAATCATATCCCCGTATGGACCCGGACAAATTCCGATCTTTAAATTCTTTCGATCCCCAGGAAGAGGAGAGGTTTTTCCGCCGCAAAAGACGGAGGCCAAAGCGAAGAGAAGAAATAGAAGTGTGAGAGAAAAAATTCTGGATGGTTTCATCTGCGTATGTCCTTTTTCTATTGCAAGTCTAAAGAATATCATTTTTTAGATAGCAGAAAAATATACAGTTTAAAAGATAAAGTATCTTATATCACGAATGCAGGTTCAGAAATTGAAAGCCCTCTTGATCGGAATCCTCTTCTTTGTTTTGCAAGGATGCGAAGAGAATTCTTTTCTGAATTCCCATTGGAAGGAACCGATGGGAGAACAAGGCCCTCCTCCTAGTCATTTTTCCCAATTGGAAAAGAGTTTGGAGCCTCAATCCTGTGGTACCTGCCACAAACCCCAATTCGAAGCCTGGCAAAATAGCCTTCATTCCCAAACCATTTCTCCCGGAGTCTTATGGCAACTCCCCGGGCTGGGACACGAAGAATCCCAAAAATGTTTTCGATGCCACTCCCCTTTGGCAGAAACAAAACAATATCTTTCCATAGAGGAAGGATGGAAACACACATATCCAGAGGAATGGAATTCTTATCTGCCTCAAGGAAGTCACGGTCTCATCTGTGCCTCCTGCCACGTGAGAAACCAACAACGTTTCGGCCCCCCTTCTTTAAACGGTACAATCGGTACGGAAAAAAATTTACCGCATGGAGGATATACCACGGCACTAGAATTCGAATCCTCCTTATTTTGTAAGAACTGCCATGAAAGTTCCGAATCGGGTAAAAAGATAAACGGCAAAAGAATGATGGAAACCTATTCCGAATGGAAAGAATCCGATTTCGCAAAACAAGGAATCCAATGCCAGAACTGTCATATGCCGGATAGAAAACACGAATGGAAAGGGATTCATGATTTGGAAATGGTGAAACAAGGTTTGTCCTTTTCCTTTCAAGTTAAAGAAGAAGGAAACTACATATTGATACGAGGGTCATTCACCTCCGAAAAGATAGGTCACAAATTTCCTAGTTATGCGGTGCCTAAGGTTTATGTACGATTCGTTTTGGAAAACGGAAACCGAAAAGAAATGCTTCTTAGGGAAGAAGTCATCGGCAGATTCGTGGATATATTTTTAGAGAAAGAAATTTATGACAATAGGCTTTCTCCAGGAGAAACATTCTCGATGGAGGAAAGAATCGAGAAAAAAGATATCGATAAAGATGTTTGGGTTCGTATGGAAGTGGATGTGGATCCAGGAGAGATGTATGTCAGAATGTTTCGACACAACCTGGAGAACAGAACTTCTCTGAAATTATCGGAGAAGTCCATTTCCATTCTAAAACAGGCATTAGCCGAAAAAGAACGATCGTATTATCGTTTATTTACTTCGAAGCAGAGAGCGCCTGGTTCACTTCCTCGATGATATCATCGATATGTTCCAACCCTACTGAAATTCGAATCAAACCGGGAGAGATTCCTACGGCCAATCGTTCTTCTTCTTTCAGTTTGGAATGTGTGGTCGATGCGGGATGAGTCGCAGTCGTTCTGGAATCACCCAAGTTCGCAGTGAGTGAGAACCATTTCAAAGCGTCCAAAAATCTTCTTCCTCTTTCCAAACCGCCTTTGACAGAAAAAGTAACGACTCCGCCACCTAACTTCATTTGCTTTTTTGCCAAAGCCATTTGAGGATGCGACTTGAGGAAAGGGTATTTCACAAAGTCAACTTCCGAATGTGTTTCCAAAAATTCAGCCAGCTTCGTTGCGTTTTCGGAATGTTTTTCCATACGAATGGCCAATGTTTCCAAACTTTTGGAAATAATCCAAGAGTTCATAGGAGAAAGAGAAGGTCCTGTTGCGCGAGCGATGAATCGAATTTCTTTCATCAAATCTTTTCTGCCAAGCACGGCTCCTGCAATCACTCTTCCTTGTCCGTCCAAAAACTTAGTCCCTGAGTGAACCACTAAATCAGCGCCCCATTCCGCAGGTCTTTGGATGTAAGGAGTGCAAAAACAATTGTCAACGATCAGAATCAAATTTCTTTTTTTGCAGAATGCGGAAATCCATTCCAAATCGATGATATCCAATGCAGGATTAGAAGGAGTTTCTATAAACACGATTTTTGTGTTCGGTTTTACTCCCTCTTCCCATTCGTTGATTTTACCTACATCGGCATACGAATAATCGATGTTAAATCTAGGAAAAATTTGAGTTAAAACCTGATGTGTCGAACCGAATACGGAACGGGATGCAAGAACGTGATCTCCTGATTTCAAAAGGGAAAACATGGAAATAAAAACGGCGGCCATACCGGAAGCAGTGGCAATCCCATCCTCCGTTTTTTCCAAACGGCAAAGTTTCTCGATTAACTCGTTGTTATTCGGATTGGAGAACCGTGTATAAATATTTCCTTGGATTTCATCTGCAAACAAAGCTCTCGCTTGTTCGGAATCATCGAAGATAAAGCTCGATGTTAAAAAAAGAGGGGTTGAGTGTTCCCTTTGGGAAGTTCTTTCGGTTTGGATGCGGACTGCATCGGATTCAAAATTTTCGAACATAGTTACTACAAAGCTGTAAAAACGACGAATGCGCTCACCTATTTTTTTAGAATACTTCTGCTATCCCATCGGATTTGGATTAATATAACAGATATTTTAGAAAAAAATGACTCGTTTTTCGAAAAGAGTCCCCATGATTCTGGTAAACAGAATGAACACGAATCCGCAAATCACAAGAGGCAACGGCAAAGATATCATCTTACAAGCGTTTCACTGGAACCTGGTAAAAACAAGAGGAACCGGTACGTTACATCAAAGTCCTAAATCCTGGTATCAAATCCTCCACGATAGGTCGGAAGAAATCGCAAAATCAGGATTTACGATCCTGTATCTGCCTCCTCCTTGGATTGACGATTCGGAATGGGAAGGAAACGGAAAACACGGAGGAGGAGAAGGTTATTTTTGGAGGGATTTCGATCTGAATTCCAGATACGGAACGAAAGAAGAGTTAACTTCCCTTATACGAAAACTCCACTCTTTAGGACTGAAGGCGATCGTCGATATCGTACTCAACCACAGAGATAGGTTCAGAATGAAAAACGATGTATGGACTTATCCGGGACCTGCTTGGAGAGTCAACGGCTCCGATACGGGAGGAGCTTTTTTCGACGGAAGCTGCGATTTGAAATTAGACAGACCGGAAGTATATTCAAGATTCAAACAGGCATTAAACGAACTTACAAACGACTGCGGTGTAGACGGATGGCGCTGGGACTTTGTCTGGGGATACCATCCTAAGGATGTGATGAATCTGATCAAAGATACGACTGCGATCGAATATTTCTCCGTAGGAGAATATTGGCAAGCAGCCTCGATCAAGGACGATCCTATGTTTCAAAGGTACGGAAACAATGAAAGATCTCGTATTTTAGGTTGGGCGGAAGAGTCCGGCTGCGCCGTATTCGATATGATCTTGAAAAAGGAAATCAATTCGGCAAACAGCACAAATTTAAAGTACGGATTGAACTTAAGCCCGAATCGCAAAGAAAGAGAATTGGCTGTCACACTCGTTGACAATCATGATACGGGAGCATCTCCTTATTCTCCTTCCAACGGATGGGGACAAAAGGTTTGGGAATGCCCTTCTCATTTCAAGTCCAAAGCATATTGTTTCGTATTAACGACTCCAGGAACACCTTGTATCTACTGGCCGGATTACTTCGACTGGGGACTCACTGAAATCAAAGACTTGGCTCTCTTACGGAAGAAAGCAGGGATTACGGCAGGCTCGGAATGGGAGGATTTATCTTCAAACTACGGAGGTTTTGCGGGGATCGTTTCCAACGAACAAGGAAACCCTTCGCTTGCCGTGTCTATTGATTCCTCTTTCGAAGGCCCCGGAGCAGGATGGACAAAAGCTTTGGAGAAAAAAGGAGAATGGACTGTTTGGATTACAAATTCTTGAGTTCGACTGAGTTTATTTCCGGGAACCTGAAAGCGTTTATCTGGTGAGTTGAAAGGTAACTTCACCTTCTTTTCCGGGAATCCTTTGATAATCGGAAACAACCACATCCAAAAACTGCCCGGTAGTCAAATAACGATAGTTATCGGAATCTGCCAGTTTGCCTTTTAAATAATTTCCGGTCACCAGTTTGCCGTCGTTCTCTAAAATGGCTTCCTGAACCGTCCCCATCTGCGTTTTTGCATAGGTTTCGTTCAAGCGGGAGCTAAGATCCATAAGATCGAGAACCCTTCTTTTCTTTTCGTCACCGGGGATGGGATCGCCTAACGTTTCCGCAAACGTTCCTTTTCTTACTGAATAAGGAAACGCATGGATCTTTGCGAATCCTAACTCGACTAACAAATCTTTGGATTCCTGGAATTCTTTGTCCGTTTCGTTCGGAAAACCTGTAATGACATCCGTTCCTAAAAAAAGACCAGGCAACATTTCATGAGCTTTTGCCACTCTCAAACGGAAAGAATCAGGATGATAGGTCCTTCTCATCGCCTTTAAAACTTCCCTGCTCCCGCTTTGCAGAGGGATATGGATGAATTTAGTGAATCTAGGATGAGTCATCAGATCCAAAAGACCAGGCCCCACATCCGGCGGTTCAATGGAAGAAATACGAAGCCTGGAATATTCCAAAATTTTAAGAATGTCTTCCAGAAGATTTAAAAAACCTTTTTCTCCGTTTTCAAGTCGATACCATCCCAAATTAACACCGGTTAATTGAATTTCCCCGATTCCATGATCTTGCAGAAAACGAACTTGGTCCAAAACATCGGAATAATTGCGGCTGACCCCCAATCCTCGTGCGGACGGAATTTTACAGTAGGAACATTTTCGATTGCATCCGTCTTGGATTTTTAAATAAGCACGAGTGTGCCCTTCAGGAAGAACATCGGAATAAGAAAATCGATCCAAAGTTCCCGTAGGCTCGGACGGTCTTCCTTCCCAATCTTCCAATATTTTATAAGGAAGAGAACTTTTTTCCGTATTCCCATAAACACCTGTTACACCAGGTATTGCTTGGATGATTTGTTTATCCGTCTCCGCATAACATCCGGTTACATAGACTTTAGCTCCCGGATTAGAGCGAATTGCATTGCGTATGATATTTCTGTTTTTTACATCCGCTTTGTTCGTAACAGTACAAGTGTTGACTACGATGTAATTGGCGGATTCGTTCGTATCTGCCAAAGAAAACCCTTTGTCTTTCAGAACGGAATAAAGACCGTCCGTCTCAAAAAAATTAAGACGGCAGCCCAAGGTATGGAACTTGATTTTCACGATGCGGGAACGATCGATTGGATCCTTTTGACGTTTTCCTTAATCGAAGTTTGGTCGGAATCCATGCTCTCCGCTCTTTGAATGCAGAGTTTGGCTTCTTCCAAATAACCGAGAGCATCCTTCTTTTTGCCCAATTTTTTATTTTGATGATAAAGAGCTTCTTGTACGAGAGCTAAATTGTTCCAGATTGATGCGGATTTTTCATTCAAGGAAGAAGCCCATCTAAGACTCATATCCGCCTTTTCGTAGTTCTTTAAGGAGTAGTATATTTTGCCTTCTAACTCTAGAAAACGAACATCGTTGGGATTGTTTGCCTTCGCTTTTTCGATTTGGGAAAGAGCTACCTTGCCTGCTCCCTTATGAGAAAGAGCTAAAGAATAAAAATAACGGATTTCTGCGTTCGTAGGATACATTGGTACGAACTTTTCCGCAAGTTCGATCACTGCTTTCCATTTTTTGAAATGAGCGAGGATTCCCAAAGTGGAACTGGCAAGATTTTCATCTTCCGGTTTTCTTTTTCTGGCTTCCTGAATGGAAGAATATGCGTTTTCGAAGTCGTTCAGTTTATCGTAGTTATATGCCAATAGCGCATAACTTTCATAAGTTGCTTTACCTTCGGAGAGTAAGGATCTCAAAAGTTCGATAGACTTCGCATAATTTTTGAGTTTGTATTCTTCCACCGCCTGAAAGTAGGAGGAACCCACGACGGGTGTTTTGGATTCTTGGGAGAATACACTGCCGGTAACGAAATACAATACGGCTAAGAATAAATAATATTTCATATCAAGTCCGAAGGAACGCTAATGGAATTCAAATTGACCTGATCAATCCTGGAATGGTAGGGCTCAATGGGGTCTATGTATAGGAAAACGCTAGCCGCATGGGAAAGCAAGTAATGTTCGATATGCTCTTCGGTAATGATTTCCTGGTCTCCCGCATAAAGGGTGGGAATTTCCCCAGGGCTCAAATGCAGATGGAATTCCTGGCCAGGGAGGAAATCGGAAACATTCAAATAACCGGTTCCGAAATAGAGACCGGATTGGAAGTAGTATTTATAATGAACTTTGACTTCGGGAAGGACCAGATTGGGAAGGATGATTCCCATCTGGATTCTTTCTATGGTGCCGACGGTTCTGATCTTTCTCAACTGAAACCATACCTTTCGAATGAAAAAGTAGGAAAACAGGAAGACGAGAGGGATCAGAATCGCCATTTTACCCGAACCTAAAAAGGCTCTCTATACGAGAGCCAAATCGTCGTTCTTTTGTTCTTCCGAAGAAGAGGAATCATCGTTCGACTTTTTCGCAGGTTCTTTGTAGTCGGCCCAAGGACTTTCGCTGAAAGCCAGTTTGCTGTCTACGAAATCGACGTCGATCTTAGTAGGTTGATCATACACTCCCTTCAAAGATTGAAGTGCCATATAATCTTCCAATTCACGTTGGAACACTCTTCTGAGAGGTCTCGCTCCGTAGTTTTGGTCGTAACCGATCGTAGCAAAATGTTCTTTTGCAGATTGAGTCAGTTCCACCGTCACTTTTTTCTCAGTTAAACGTTTGTTAAAGTCTTTCAACATGATGTCTACGATTTGAACGATTTCTTCCTTTTTCAAAGGTGAGAAATAAACCACTTCGTCCACACGGTTGAGGAACTCAGGGTTGAAATGTTTTTTCAACTGCTCACGAGCCTGTTCCGCTTTATAGGTTTCTCTTTCTTCCTGGAAGTCTTCGAATCCCAATCGTCCGCCTTTGGAAATTTCTTTCGCAGCGATATTGGAAGTCATGATGATGATGGTATTTCTAAAATCCACTTTTCTGCCTA
>VFQU01000887.1_pt1 | contig 20671 bp, 23 predicted proteins | sample 3512311 | NCBI WGS metagenome assembly VFQU01 (sample SAMN10412377, study PRJNA504923) | tailings metagenome | isolation source: Relicate 3 Philex TSF3 active mining site | place: Philippines: Tuba, Benguet | collected 2017-08-29
CCGCTGATGCCGGGCATGCGCACGTCGAGCACGATGGCGCCAATGCCTTCGCGATCGAAGCCCTGCAGAAAGGCCTGCGGGTCGGCCCAGGGCACGACGCGCAGGCCGACCGTGCCGATGAGCAGCGCGAGGCTGTCGCGCACCGCCTCGTCGTCGTCGATGAGGTGCACGGTGGGTGAATGGGCGTCGTCGGCGACCGGCTTCATGGCGTGTGGTGGGGCAGGCGCAGGGAAAACAGCGCACCGCCCTCGGGCGCAGATGCGGCGCTCAGGCGCCCTCCCTGCGCTTGCGCAAGCGATTCGCTGAGTGTGAGCCCCAGGCCCAGGCCGCCTTCGCGCGTGCTGAAGAAGGGCTCGAACACGCGCGGCAACACGTCGGGCGGCAGGCCGGGGCCGGTGTCGGCCACGTCGAGCACGGCGTCGCCACCCTCGCGGCGCACGGCCAGGTGCAGTTCGCGCGGGCCGTCGGGCTGGCGGTCCATGGCCTGCAGCGCATTCGCGATCAGGTTGTGCACGATCTGATCGATCGCGACCGGGTCGGCCTGAACCATCACAACGTCGCTCGCGCGCCAGCGCACGCTCACGCCACGCCGCTCGATCTCGGGCTGCAGCAGGTGCAAGGCCTCGCGCACGCAGGCGGCCAGATCCAGCGTCGCGCGCGCCTGAGCCGCGTCGGCGGGTGGTTCCAGGCCGCGGCGCAGGCGGCCCAGCACCTCGGCGGCGCGGCGCGCCTGGGCGGCGGCACGGCCCATGGCCTCGCGCGCCGTGGCCAACGCGGGCGGGTCGTCGGCCAGCAGGCGTTGTGCGGCCTGTGTGCTGGCCAGCACGGCGGTCAGCGGCTGGTTGAGTTCGTGCGCCAGCCCGGCCGCGAATTCACCCATGGCGTTGAGCCGGCCCAGCTGGCCCAGGCGCAGCAGCGCCTCGGCGCGCTGGCGCGCTTCGCGCAGGCGCAGCGCGTGCCGCCAGCCCGCCAACGCCGCCAGCACGAAGACCATCCAGCCCAGCATGGCGAACCAAGGCAGTTCGCTCCAGCCCACCCAGCGGGTGGCCACAGCGTGAAAGGGCTGGCTCTCGGCCGCCACCACCTTGTCGAAATCGAAGCGCCAGCCTTGCGCGAGCGGGCGGCCCGATTGCAGCGGGAGCTGTTGCCCGTTCCAGTGCAGCGCCACCTGCACCGGGCTGCGCTCGCGGTCCATGGGCCAGTCGGCCGCGGGCACCAGGCCGTCGAGCGCGATCACGAGCGCGTAGGCGCTGTCGCCCGCGCCCATCACCAGCGTGTAGTGGCCCTGGGCCAGCGCGCCGTCGGCCATGGCGGCGCGGCCACTGGTGCGCGACGCGGCCTCGGCGCGCGCCAGCGCCGCGTCGGGCCAGGCCTGGCCCGGGGTGCGCGCGAGCACGCGCAACAGGCGTGGGTAAATGGCGCTCAGGCGCGGCAGCGCTTCGAGGCGTTCGGGTTCGAGCAACGCGAGTGTGGCGAGCACCGCGTCGTGCTGCACCACCTGCTGGCTCAGCAACCGGTGCACGATGCGCGCGTCGGTCTCGAAGGCCGCGCGCTGGGCGTCGAGGTCGCGTTGCGCGATCAGCCACGCGCCCAGCAGCGACAGGCCCACGCCTGCCGCGATCCACCCCAACCGGGACCACCACGCGCGCCGCATGCGGGCAATTCTGGCACGGGCCCTCGGCGACAATGCCGCGCATGTCCGATGTGCTTGCCCGCCTCACGCCGCGCCGCCTGCTGCAGGCGTCGATCGCCGTCGCGGTGCTCACCATCGTGCTCAAGACCGCGGCCTGGTGGGTCACCGGCTCGGTGGGCCTGTTGTCCGATGCGCTCGAATCGCTGGTGAACCTCGCCGGCGCCACCTTCGGCTTGCTGATGGTCACCATCGCCGCGCGGCCGGCCGACGACGACCACCCTTACGGCCACCACAAGGCCGAGTACTTCTCCTCAGGCTTCGAGGGCGTGCTGATCGGGGTCGCCGCCATCGCCATCGTGTGGGCCGCCGTGGGCCGCCTGCTCGCGCCGCAGCCGCTGGAGCAGGTCGGGCTGGGCCTGTGGCTGTCCATCCTCAGCTCCGTGTTCAACGGCGTGCTGGCCTGGGTCATGCTGCGCGCCTCGCGCGTGCACCGCTCGGTCGCGCTCGAAGGCGATGCGCGCCACCTGTTCACCGACGTCTGGACATCGATCGGCGTGGTGGGTGGCATCGCGTTGGTGGGCATCACCGGCTGGCTCTGGCTCGATCCGGTGATTGCGATCCTGGTCGCCCTCAACATCCTGCGCGAAGGCGCGCGCCTGGTCTGGCGCGCTGCGCAAGGCCTGATGGACGAGGCGCTCGACCCCGCGCTGCAGGCCACGATCGAGCGCACGCTCGCGGCCTTTGCGCGCGACGCGGTGCGCTTCGACCACGTGATCACGCGCAAGGCCGCGCAGCGCCGCTTCGCCGACCTGCACATGCACGTGCCCGGCACCTGGCCACTGGCGCGCGCCGCGGCGTTGCGCGCGCAGGTGGAGCAGGCCCTGATGGACGCGGTGCCGGGCCTGATCGCCAGCATCCAGCTGCTGCCCACCGACGTGGAGGCGCTGGCGGTGGAAGACGGGGGCGTTTTGTGATCGCGCTGCTGCAACGCGTGAGCCAGGCCCGTGTTGACATCGCAGGCGAGACGGTGGGTGCCATCGGGCCGGGCCTGCTGGTGCTGGTGTGCGCCGAGCCCACCGACACCGAAGCCGTGGGCCAGAAGCTGTTGAACAAGATCCTGAAGCTGCGCATCTTTGCGGATGACGCCGGCAAGATGAACCGCAGCCTGCAGGACGTGGGCGGGGGCTTGCTCATCGTTAGCCAGTTCACCCTGGCGGCCGATGTCTCGGGCGGCAACCGCCCCGGGTTCACCAACGCCGCGCCGCCCGTGCTGGGCGAAGCCCTCTACGACGCCTTCGTGGCCGCAGCGCGCGCCGCACACCCCGAGGTGGCCACCGGGCGCTTCGGCGCCGACATGGCGGTGCACCTGGTCAACGACGGGCCGGTGACCATTCCCATGCGCATGGGCGTGTGAATCAGCGGTAGGGGTCGGGTTCGCCGAGTTCCGCCAGGATCTCGGTCTCGCGCGCTTCCATTTCCTCAGCATCGGCCTCGCTGGTTTCGTGGTCCCAGCCCTGCGCGTGCAGCGCGCCATGCACCAGCAGGTGCGCGTAGTGCGCGGTCAGCGGCTTCTTCAGCTTCTTCGCCTCGGCAGCGATCACCGGCGCGCACAGTACCAGGTCGGCCATCACCACGGGTTCCATCGCGTAGTCGAAGGTGAGCACGTTGGTGGCGTAGTCGCGGCCGCGGTAGTCGCGGTTGAGGGCCTGGCCTTCTTCCGCATCGACGATGCGCACCGTAAGTTCTGCGTCGCGCTCGAGCGCGCGGCGCAGGCAGCGCAGCACGAAGGCGCGCGGCAGCGCGGCCCGGTGTTCGGCCACGCCGTCGAAGCGGGCGAACTGCAGCGAGAGGGAGAGCGCGGGCAGGGCCATCAGCGGGCGGCCTTCTCGGCCTTGCAGTTGTTGAGCAGGGGGCGCTCCTGCGCCGTGTGGTCGGCCGCCAGGAAGCTCAGCATGCCCTCGTCGCCCTTGGTGAACCAGCGCAGGCTGTGTTGTTCGTCGAGCGCGACGTAGCGCACACCCGAGGCGCTGGTGCGGGCCTTGAGCAGCGCCGTGCGGCCCTGGTGGTGCAACGCCGCGAAGGATTCGCCGTGCCCGAATTCGAGGTAGGCGACCTCGAGGGCGGTGCCGCCATCGCAGCGGTAACGCACGGTCTCGCTGGTGTATCCCGGGCCCTGAATCGCGCCCTGCGCGGGGGGCTTGGGGTGCAGCACCTGGCAGCCACTGGCCAGGGTGGCGATGGCGAGCAGGGCGGGCAGCAACGGTCGCATCGGAATTCCCTTCAGTCGGTGGTGGTGCGGCGGGTGCGGCGTGCGGGCGGGGCCTCGTCGTCCGACGGGCTGCGCGCTTCGTAGGCGTCGACGATGCGCGCGACCAGCGGGTGGCGAACCACGTCGGCGCTGGTGAGGCGCGTGAAACCGATGCCCTTGACGCGTTTCAGCACGCGCTCGGCGTCGATCAGCCCGCTGAGTTGCGTGCGTGGCAGGTCGATCTGGCTCACGTCGCCCGTGACCACGGCCTTGCTGCCGAAGCCGATGCGCGTGAGGAACATCTTCATCTGCTCGGGCGTGGTGTTCTGCGCTTCGTCGAGGATGACGAAGGCGTGGTTGAGTGTGCGCCCGCGCATGAAAGCCAGCGGCGCGATCTCGATCTGCTGGCGCTCGAAAGCCTTCTGTACCTTGTCGAAACCCATCAGGTCGTACAGCGCGTCGTACAGCGGGCGTAGGTACGGGTCGACCTTCTGGCCCAGGTCGCCGGGCAGGAAGCCGAGCTTTTCGCCCGCTTCCACCGCCGGGCGCGTGAGCACGATGCGCTGTACCGCGCTGCGCTCCAGCGCGTCCACCGCGCAGGCCACGGCAAGGTAGGTCTTGCCCGTGCCCGCCGGGCCGATGCCGAAGGTGATGTCGTGCGCGGCCATGTTCTCCAGGTAGCGCGCCTGGTTGGCCGTGCGCCCGCGCACCTCGCCACGGCGCGTCTGCATGGCCAGCGCGCCATCGCCGGGCTCCTGCAGTGCGGTGTCGCCGCTGAGCATGAGCTGCACCTGCTCGGGCGGGATCGGGCCGCGCGCCATTTCGTACAGGGCCTGCAGCACCTCCAGGGCCTGGTTGGCTTTCGCCTTGGGGCCTTCGATGCGGAACTGCTCGAAGCGGTGTGCCACCTTGACCTGCAACGCCGCTTCGATGGAGCGGATGTGTGCATCCAACGGACCACAGAGGTGCGCCATGCGGACGTTGTCCGGCGGGCTGAAGGTGTGTCTGAGAATCAAGCCGATAATCCCCGAAGGCGCCAAAAGGACACCGATGATAGGCAAGTTGACCGGTACGCTGCTGGAGAAGAACCCGCCCCAGATCCTGCTGGACTGCCATGGTGTGGGCTACGAGGTGGACGTGCCCATGAGCACCTTCTACCTGCTGCCCGCCAGCGGCGAGAAGGTCTCGCTGCTCACCCACTTCGTCGTGCGCGAAGACGCGCAGATCCTCTACGGCTTCGCCACCAGCGGCGAACGCGACGCCTTCCGCCAGCTCATCAAGATCAGCGGCGTCGGCCCGCGCACCGCATTGGCGGTGCTCTCGGGCCTGTCGGTGGCCGACCTCGCCCAGGCCATCAGCACCCAGGAAACCGGCCGCATCGTCAAGGTGCCCGGCATCGGCAAGAAGACGGCCGAGCGGCTGCTGCTGGAGCTCAAGGGCAAGCTCGGCGTGGACCTGGGCTTGCCTGCCGGCGCGGCCCGCAGCGATGCCCAGGCCGACATCCAGCAGGCCCTCATGGCCCTGGGCTACAACGAGAAAGACGCCGCCGCGGCGCTCAAGGCCCTGCCGGCGGACGTGGGCGTCACCGATGGCATCAAGCTCGCGCTGAAGGCGCTCGCCAAGTAAATGAGCATCCAGACCGACGACTTCGCCCCCGCGCCGCGCGTCATCTCGCCGGTGACCGTCTCGCCCAAGGAAGAGGCGATCGAGCGCGCGCTGCGGCCCAAGCTGCTCGACGAGTACGTGGGCCAGATGAAGGTGCGCGAGCAGCTCGAGATCTTCATCGGCGCCGCGAAAAAGCGCGCCGAGGCTTTGGACCACGTGCTGCTGTTCGGCCCGCCCGGCCTGGGCAAGACCACGCTGTCGCACATCATTGCGCAGGAGCTGGGCGTGAACCTGCGCCAGACCAGCGGCCCGGTGCTCGAAAAGCCCAAGGACCTGGCCGCGCTGCTGACCAACCTCGAGCCCAACGACGTGCTCTTCATCGACGAGATCCACCGCCTCTCGCCGGTGGTGGAGGAGATCCTCTACCCCGCGCTGGAGGACTACCAGATCGACATCATGATCGGCGAGGGCCCGGCCGCGCGCAGCATCAAGCTCGACCTGCAGCCCTTCACGCTGGTGGGCGCCACCACGCGCGCGGGCATGCTCACCAACCCGCTGCGCGACCGCTTCGGCATCGTTGCGCGGCTGGAGTTCTACACGGCCGAAGAACTGACGCGCATCGTCAAGCGCAGCGCCGGCTTGCTCAACGCGCCCATCGACGCCGACGGCGCCTTCGAGATCGCGCGCCGCTCGCGTGGCACGCCGCGCATTGCCAACCGCCTGCTGCGCCGGGTGCGCGACTACGCCGACGTGAAGGGCGGTGGCCGCATCAGCAAGGACATCGCCGAACGCGCGCTGGCCATGCTCGATGTCGACCCGCAGGGCTTCGACCTGATGGACCGCAAGCTGCTGGAGGCCGTGATCCACCGCTTCGACGGCGGGCCGGTGGGGCTGGACAACATCGCCGCCAGCATCGGCGAAGAGCGCGACACCATCGAAGACGTGATCGAGCCCTACCTCATTCAACAGGGCTACCTGCAGCGCACGCCGCGCGGGCGCACCGCCACGCTGGCGGCCTACCGCCACCTCGGCGTGGTGCCGCCGCAGGGCGACGGCACGCTGTTCAACGAAGGCGCCTGAACGCCTCTCGCCGCCGCCCATGACCGAGACGCCTCCCGCCGCGCCCGCCATGGGAACCCAGGCCCAGCCCCAGGCGGCCAGCGCCACCGAGGCGCTGTACCGCGCGGCGTTGGGCAGCGAGCGGCTGGCCCACTACCTGCCGGTGTTTGCGCGCTTCGACGAACTTGGCGTCGCGCGCCCGCACTGGAATCCCGCGGCGGCGGTTCTGGGGTGGCACTGGTTGCTGTACCGCCGGCTGTGGCGCCAGGCCTTGGTGTATCTGGTTGCCGTGGCCTTGGCGCTGGCTTTGTGGTGGTGGTTGCCGCAGTTGTGGCCGGGCATGCCGGCGGGCGTGCGCTGGGGTTTGCTGGCCGCGATCGGTGTGGTGGCGGTGGCAGCGCCGGGTTGGTGGGGCGACGCCTGGCTGCACGCCGATGTGCGCCGCCGCATGACGGCCGCGGTGCGCCGCGCGCGCACCGTGCAGGAAGCCTGTGCCCTGCTCGCCAGCCCCTCGGCCACGCGCCGCGTCTGGCTGCTGGTGCTCATGCTGGAAGTGGGTGCGCTGGCGGCATGGCGTTTCGGTGCGTTCGGTCCAGCACCTGTCGACCCGCCGCCGATGCCCGAACCGCTGGTGGGGGAGCGCCCTGCGGACGCGGCTCCCGCAGCCCCCGCGGCGCCCACCGCACCCGCCCCCGCCGTGACCGAGGTCCGCGCGCCGGTGCCCGCGCCCGGTGGCGAAACCGCAGCGCCCACCGCCGCGGCGACCGCGCCGCCATCCGTCACAACACCCGAGCCGTCCGCCACCGCCACTAACACCGACCCGGCACCGGCGGCCGAACCCCGCCCCCGCCTGGGTGGTCACGGCGTGGCCGTGGGCATCTTTGCCGACCCGGCCAACGCCGAGCGAGCGGCCCAGCGCCTGCGCAGCGCAGGGCTGCCGGTGGTGAGCGATCCGGTGGAGTCGGCGAGGGGCTCACTCACGCGTGTGCGCGTGGGGCCGTTCTCCACGCGCGAGGAAGCGCAAGAAGCCGCCGAGACCGTGCGCAACCTCGGCCTGGAAGCGCGCCTCTTCGGGCCGCGCTGAGGCGCTGGCCTTTCAGCCGAGCGCGCCGCGCGCGTCGACCCGCAGCAGGCGCTCCACGCGGCCGCTGGCCAGGCCACCGCGCACACCCACCATCACGTCGTGCAGGTTCACCGTCGGGTCGCAATGGCCGGGGATCAGCCAGACCGTGTCGCCCAGGCCGGGCAGGTGCGCGCCCCGAAGCACGGCGTGTTCATCGCTGATGCCGCCGCAGTCCAGCCCCTCGGGCTGCCACACGCGGGGCGGCCCGCTGTCGATGGCGTGGCTCTTGTGTCCGGCGTCGATCACCGCGAGTTCGGCCCCGCGGCTCATCACCTGGGCCTTCACGAACAGCGCGTGTTCGAAGGCCGGCGCGTCCGCGTCGGCGGTGTTGGCGGCGTAGTCGGCGTCCATGAACAGGTAGGAGCCGGCCTGCAGCTCGCCCCACAGACCGCTGGCGGCTTCGTGCACAAAGGTGCCGGTGCCCGCGCCCGTCACCAGCGGCACCGCGATGCCGGCCGCTTCGATCAGCGCCTTCGTCTGCGCCACCGCCTGTGTGGCCCGGGCAATGGTGTCGCGGCGCTCGGCCACACTGCGGCGGTGCTGCGCGCTGCCGTGGTAGGCCTGCAAGCCGGTGAAGCGCAGCGTGCGGTGTGCCTGCACCGCGCGCGCCAGGGCCAGCGCGGCCTCACCGGGCGCCGCACCGCAGCGGCCGTGGCCGACGTCGATCTCCACCAACACGTCGATCGCCTGCGGGTGCGCGACGCCAGCCTGCGCCAGCGCGTCGGCCAGGCGCTGTATGCCCGGGGCGCTGTCCACCGCGATGGCGAAGCGCGTGCCGCCCGCGCGCACCGCCTGCGCCAGGCGCGCGAGCTTGTGCGGGTCGATCACCTCGTTGCTGATGTAGATGTCGCTCACGCCTTGCGCCGCCAGGGCGAGCGCCTCGCCGATCTTCTGCACGCACACCCCCACGGCGCCGTGCTGCATCTGCAGCTTCGCCAGTTCGGCGCACTTGTGCATCTTGGCGTGCGGGCGCAGGCGCAGGCCGCGCGCCCGGCAGAAATCGGCCATGCGGTGCAGGTTGCGCTCCATGGTGTCGAGGTCGATCACCAGCGCGGGTGTGTCGATGGCGCTCGCGGGCTGGCCGATCAGCCCGGCAAAGCGATCGCGCGATGGATCATGCGCTGCGTTCATCGAGCACGTCCTCGTCGTCGCCCACCTGCAGGTGCTGCACGTCGCCCCAGCCCACCAGGCCCAGGCCTTCGGGTGACCACAGCAGCCGGTTGATGCCGGTGTTGGCCAGTTGCCAGGTGCGCGGGGCCTGCAGTTCCAGGCGCGTGGCGGCGCGGTAGAGCACGTCGAGCACGCCGCCGTGCGCCACCAGCAGGATCTGTTCGCCCACATGGCGCTGCGCGAGCTCGACCACCGTGGCCACCACGCGCTCGCGCAACTGCACCAGGGTTTCGCCGCCGGGCGGCGCGAAATCGGGCATGCGCTTGCGCCAGGCCAGGGTTTCGGCCGGATAGCGCAGCGCGAGCTCGTCCCAGGTGTGGCCCTCGAAGCGGCCGAAGGCGCGCTCGCGCAGGCCGATGTGGGCGTGCACCGGCAGCTGGTGCACATCGGCCACCGCCTGCGCGGTGTCGCGCGCGCGTTTGAGGTCGCTGCTGTAGATGGCGGCCACCGACTCTTCGCGCAGGGCGTTCGCCAGCCGCGCCGCCTGCCAGCGGCCGTGGTCGTTGAGGTCGATGTCGGTGTGGCCCTGGATGCGTGTGTCGCGGTTCCAGGTGGTTTCACCGTGGCGCACGGCCAGGATGCGGGTGGCTTGCAAGGTGTGGCGAAGGCTGGGGAAAAGACCGGTGAAATGTACCGGGCCTTGCGACACAATGGCTCGCATGGACATGCCGAGCGCGCCCGATGCCGATTTCGCCACGCTCTTCCACTTCCTGCCGATCGGCGCCTACCGCAGCTCGGCCGAAGGGCGCATGCTCCATGCCAACGAACAACTCGCGCGCATCAACGGTTTTCGCGATGTCGCCGAGTTGATCGAGCGCGCCCAGGGCGACCCGGAAGGCTGGTACGTCGACCCCGCTCGGCGGGCCGAATTCCGTGCCCGGCTCGCACGCGACGGCGAGGTGCGGGGCTTCGTCTCCGAGGTCAAACGCCGCCACGACGGCGAGCGCATGTGGGTGAGCGAGAACGCCCACCTGGTGCGCGACGCGCAGGGCCGCGTGCTGTTCTACGAAGGCACGGTGGAAGACATCACCGGGCGCATGGCGCAGCAAAAGCTCGTGCGCGACCAGCAGGAGCGCCTGCAGGCGCTGGCCGACCAGATCCCGGGCACGGTGTTCTCGCTGATGATCCGCGCCGACGGCTCACGCGCCTACCGTTTCGTGAGCTCGGGCGTGCGCGAGATGTACGGTTTCGAACCCGAGGACCTGATGCGCGACCCGATGCTGATCGCGCGCTACCGCCACCCCGACGACGTGCACCGGCTCGGCGCCGAGACGCAGGCCATCCTGAGCGCCAAGGTCGATCTCGCGGGCGAGTTCCGTATCGTGCTGCCCGATGGCCAGGTGAAGTGGATCTACAAGCGCTCGTGCGAAGTCGCGCGCGATGAGGAAGGTGTTCACCGGGTGGGCGTGCTGCTCGACATCACCGCGCGCAAGAAAGCCGAGGATGCCTTGCGCGAGAACGAGGCCTTGTGGAAGCTGGCACTGGAAAGTGCCGGTGAAGGCGTGTGGGACTGGAATCTGGAGACGGGCGAGGAATACCTCTCGGACAGCCTGCTCGCCATGTACGGCTACACGCGCGACGACATCAAAGGTGTGGCGGCCGACCTCGATGCACGCACCCACCCGGACGACGTGCCGGCGATGGTCGAGGCCCGCCGCGCGCATTTCGAAGGCCCGGCGCGGCTGTACCGCAACGAGCACCGCGTGCGGGCCAAGGACGGGCGCTGGATCTGGGTGCTCACGCGAGGCATGGTGATCTCGCGCGACGAAACGGGCCGCCCGCTGCGCATTGTCGGCACCCACACCGACATCACCGACATGAAGCTGGCCGAGGAGCACCAGCGCACGCTGGAGGCGCAATTGCGCGAGAGCCAGAAGATGGAAGCCATCGGCACCCTGGCCGGGGGCGTTGCGCACGATTTCAACAACCTGCTCGCGGCCATCCTCGGCAACCTGGTGCTGGCGCGCGAGGATGTCGGCGCCGACCACCCGGCGCAGGAAAGCCTGGCCGAGATCAACCGAGCGGCCATCCGCGCTCGCCAACTCGTGCAGCAGATCCTCACCTTCAGCCGGCGCGGCGCGCAGGTGATGGAGCACCAGCCCTTGCTGCCGCTGGTGGAGGAGGCGCTGGGCCTCATGCGCTCGCTGCTGCCGGCGGGCGTGCGCCTGATCACGCGGCTGTCCAGCGAGCCGCTGCCCGCACTGGTGGACGGCACGCAACTGCAACAGGTGCTCATGAACCTGTGCACCAACGCCTGGCAGGCGTTCGCGGGCCATGGCGGCGAGGTGACGGTGGCGCTGGAGCGCACCGAGCTCGATGCCGCGCGGGCCCTGCAGCTGGGCATCCTCGAACCGGGTTCGTACGTGTGCCTGAGCGTGGCCGACAACGGCCCCGGCATCGACGAAGCCACCCAGCGCCGGGTGTTCGAGCCCTTCTTCACCACCAAGGCGCCCGGCACCGGCACCGGCCTGGGGCTGGCCGTGGTGCATGGCATCGTGAAGGCGCACCGCGGGGCCATCGGGCTCACGAGCCAGCCCGGGGCTGGTACGCGCTTCGACGTCTACCTGCCGCTGGCGGCCAGCGCCGCGGCGCCCGCCGTCAGCGTGAGCCTCGCGCCCAGCGTGCCGCCCACGCCCGCCCCGTTGGGCCGGCACGTGGTCTACGTGGACGACTACGAGGCGCTGGTCTTTCTGGTGGGGCGCCTGCTGCGCAAGCAGGGCTACCGCGTGAGCACCTTCGAATCGGGCGAGGCGGTGATCGACTGGTTGCGTGCGCACCCCGGCGAGCCGGTGGACCTGCTGGTGACCGACCAGAACATGCCCGGCTCTTCGGGGGTGGATGTGGCGCGCGAGGTGCGCCGCCTGCGCCCGGGCCTGCGCGTGGCCATCGTGTCCGGCCACGTGAGCGATGCGCTCATCAACGAAGCGGCTGCGGTGGGGGTGAGCGACGTGCTGGCCAAGCAGGACAGCATGGACGCCATGGGCAGTGCGATCCGCGGCCTGCTCGACGCCGACCCCGCGCGCTGATCAGCGCGGCACTTCGATATTGACCTGCCGCGCGCCCGTGGGTGGCGCCGGAAAACCCTGCAGAGCCGCGTCGAGCATGGCCGTCCACAGCGCGGGCGAGCTGTTCCAGCGCCCGTCGTGCGCGCCGCGCGTTTCGTAAACCACGCGCCCGCTCGTGGCATCGCGGATCACCAGCGATACGGCGCGCTGGTAGTAGGGCGATTCCATGCGCGGAAAAGCGGGGAAGAAGATCACCTGGCCGTTGCCGGTGACCACGTAGTCGCGGCCCGGCAGCGCGAACGGCGAGCCGTACGGCCCCCAGCGGTCCCATGGGTCTTCCCAGGGCGCGCGGGGCAGCCGCACGGTGCTGGCGCTCACCTGCACCACCCAGGGGGACGACACGCCCGGGGCCGCGCGGCTCCAGCCCAGCTTGGCCAGCGACGCTTCGGCGTAGCGTTCGAGCTCGTCCTGGCCGCGTGCGCCGCGCTCGTCCTGCTGCGAGGGCAGGCGTTCGAAGCGGTAGATCTGTGGTGCAGCGGGCACCGCGGCGTTCGGGGCGCGGTCCTGCCAGCGGGGGAAGCTTTCCACCTGGTTGTCGACCAGGAACACCGACGCGCAACCCGACAGCAGCAGCGCGGCGAGGGCGGGAACGGCGAGGCGCAGAACAGCGGACATTCGGGCTCCGGTGAGCCGGCATCAACCGCCGGCGGTGATCGGTATGACCGCGCGCGCCAGAAACGGGTTCCCGTCCGGGGCCGCCGTTGGTGCGGTCGGTGCGCAAGGCTCCTCGTCAAAAGCCTTGTCTCCATCTTCGCTGGCCTCGCCCGTGGCTTGCAAGGTTTCAAAAGGAAACAGCGAGCGGTCCATCAGGTGGCTGGGCACCACGTTCTGCAGCGCGTTGAACATGTTCTCGACGCGGCCGGGAAACTTCGCGTCCCACTCGCGCAGCAGGTTGCCCACCTGCTTGCGCTGCAGGTTTTCCTGGCTGCCGCACAGCGTGCACGGGATGATGGGGAATTGCCGCACCTCGGCCCAGCGCGCGAGGTCCTTCTCGGGCACGTAGGCCATGGGGCGGATGACCACGTTCTTTCCGTCGTCGCTCACCAGCTTGGGCGGCATGCCTTTGAGCTTGCCGCCGAAGAACATGTTGAGCAGCAGCGTCTGCAGGATGTCGTCGCGGTGGTGGCCAAGCGCGATCTTGGTGGCGCCGAGTTCGCCCGCCACGCGGTAGAGGATGCCGCGGCGCAGCCGGCTGCACAGGCTGCACAGCGTCTTGCCCTCGGGGATCACGCGCTTGACGATGGAATACGTGTCCTGGTTCTCGATGTGGAACTTCACACCGAGCTTGCCCAGGTATTCGGGCAGCACGTGCTCGGGAAAGCCGGGCTGTTTCTGGTCGAGGTTCACCGCGATCAGCTCGAAGTTCACCGGTGCGCGCGCCTGCAGCTTGAGCAGGATGTCGAGCATGCCGTAGCTGTCCTTGCCGCCCGAGACGCAGACCATCACGCGGTCGCCTTCCTCGATCATGTTGTGGTCCACGATGGCGCGGCCGACTTCGCGGCACAGGCGCTTTTCGAGCTTGTGGTTTTCGAGTTCGATGTTCATTGCATGTCCGGCAGGATGCGCTTCATGAAGGCGGCAAACATGGGCACGGTGAAGGCGGTGTCGCCGTGGGTGGGGCTCCAGACCATGCCCTTGCCGATGAGCGTGGCGCGCGTCGGGGCGAGGGACGATACCTTCTCGCCCAGCACGTCGGCCACGTCGCCCGATCGGTGGGGGCCATCGCCGAGTTCGGCCATCGCGCGCAGGTATTTTTTCTCTTTCGGCGTGCAGCGGTCGAAGCGCACGCGGAAGAACCCCTCGTCGAGCGCGGCGACGGCAGTCACACCGGCCTTGGCCACTGCGGCCTCGTCGATCGGGCTCGCCTCGGCCGCCAGCCAGGTGTGGCTGCCCCAGGTCTGCAGGAAATAGGCGTAGCCCTGGCTCACGCGCAGGATCTCGGCCAGCGCACCGGGGGAGATGGCCACGCCCTCGTCCTTCAGCGGCTTCTCGATCGCCTGCGCCGCGGCTTCGGGCGGCAGCGGGCCGATCTCGGTGAAATCGAACAGCCGCTCGGCGTAGGACTTGGCGTTGCCCAGCTGCCCGCGCAACTGCGGCAGCCCCGCGCCCACCAGCACCACCGGCAACTGGCGCTGCGCCATGCGGTGGAGCGCGGTGATGAGCGCGGCGAGCTGGGTTTCTTCCACGTACTGCAGTTCGTCGATGAACAGCGCCAGCGCGGTGCCGCCGGCCTTGGCCGCCAGGCCGGCCTGTTCCATCAGGGCCTGCAGGTCGTGCTCCAGATCGCCGTTGTCGGCCAGGCCCGGCTCGGGGTCGTAGTCCAGGCCGACCTCGATGTCCTTGTAGCTGAGCTTGAGCTTGCTCGCGAAGCCCGCCAGCGCGCGCAGGCCGCGCACCGCGTAGTCCTTGGCGGCTTCGAGCTGGCTCAGGCGCAGCAGGGCCTGCCGCAGTTGCGGCGCCAGCAGCGCCGGCAGCGAACGGCCTTCGGGCGCTTCAAGGCGGATGGTGTGGATGCCCAGCGCCTCGGCGTCGTCGCGCGCGCGGTCGAGCAGCACGGTTTTGCCCACGCCGCGCAGGCCCACCAGCATGGCGCTCTTGGCCGGGCGGCCGATGCGCGTGCGCTCCAGCGCCACGCGCAGCGATTCCAGCAGCGCATCGCGGCCGGCCAGTTCGGGCGGCGGCGTGCCCGCGCCGGGCGCAAAGGGGTTGTTGACGGGGTTCATGGCCCGCGATTCTAGCGAAGTTCGAAGAATTACTGAATTTCAGTAATTCAACAAATTCCGCTTGATGCGGAGCTCACCACTGCCCGCTTTCCATGCGGATCGCGACCTCGCAGTCGTCGAAGATCTCCAGCTTGGCGATCTTCACGCGCACGCCGATCACCCCGGGCAGCTGCATCAGCCGGCGCGTGAGCTTGCCGATCAGGCTCTCCAGCAGGTTCACGTGCTCGGCGGTGCACTCGTCGATGATGATCTGGCGCACCTTGCGGTAGTCGAGCACGTGGCCGATGTCGTCGTCCTTGGGCAGCAGGGGTTGCGTGCCCTGGTTGAGTTCGGCGTCCACACGGATCGGTTGCGGCGCCTGCTTCTCGCGGTCGAGGATGCCCAGGTTGGCATCGAAGCGCAGGCCGCTGAGCGTGAGGATCTGGTTGCCGGCAACGGTGGGGATCATGGGGCGGCCCTCACATCAGGGAAAAGTCGCGCTCGAAGCGCATCAGGTGCTGGCCGCCGTCGACCAGCAGCGTGGTGCCGGTGATGGAGCCGTTGTCGAGCACGAAGGCCACCGCGTTGGCCACATCGGCCGGGGTGGACGAACGCCCCAGTGGCGATTGCCGGTGCAGTTGCGCGAATTTCTCGTCGCTGAGCATGTGGCTGGTGAGCGTGAGCCCCGGCGCCACACCGACCACACGCAGGCGCGGCGCCAGCGCCAGGGCGAGCATGGTGGTGGCCGCTTCCAGCGCCGCTTTCGACAGCGTGTAGCTGAAGAAGTCGGGGTTCATGTTCCACAGCTTCTGATCGAGCAGGTTCACCACGGCGCCTGCGCCGTCGCGCGCCGTCAGGTGTTCGTGCAGCGCCTGCGCCAGCACCACGGCGGCACCGGTGTTGGCGCGCAGGTGGGTTTCCATGCCGCCGTAGTCGAAGCTCTGGGCGCTGTCGTGCTCGAAGGTGGATGCGCTGTTGACCACCGCGTCGACCGCGCCGAAACGCTTCACCACCGCGGGCAGCAGGGCGCGCACGCTGGCCTCGTCGGCCAGGTCGGCGAACACGGTGTGCGCGCTGCCCGGGCGGCCGCTCGCGGCCTCGCAATCGGCGGCAGTGGCGCGCGCCTCTTGCACCGAATGGCGGTGGTGCACCGCCACATTCCAGCCCGCGCGCGCCAGCGTGAGCGCGATCTCACGGCCCAGGCGCTTGCCCGCGCCGGTGACGAGCGCGGTGCGGGGCGAAGCGGTGTGCGGGGTGGGTGGGGTCGGGGCCATCGGGGACAATGCGGCGCGTGAACACCGCACCCGTGAACGAGGCCGAGAGTGTAGCCAGCGCCCTGTCGGCGCGCATCGCGGCGGCCATCGGCGCTGCGGGTGGCTGGCTGCCTTTCGAGCGTTTCATGGCGATGGCCTTGTACGAGCCCGGCCTGGGCTACTACGCCAACGCCAGTCGCAAGTTCGGCCACCTGCCGCAGCACGGCAGCGATTTCGTCACCGCACCCGAACTCACGCCGCTGTTCGGCCGCGCGCTGGCGCGCCCCGTGGCGCAGGCGCTTGCGGCCACCGGCACGCGCGAGGTGTGGGAATTCGGTGCCGGCAGCGGGGCGCTCGCGCTGCAGCTCATCAAGGGCCTGGCCGAGCTCGGCCAGCCGCTGGATCGCTACCGCATCGTCGATCTCTCGGGCGCGCTGCGCGAACGCCAGCGCGCCACGCTGGCCGCACACGCCGATCGCGTGCAGTGGCTCGACGCGCTGCCCGAGCGCTTCGAGGGCGTGGTGGTGGGCAACGAGGTGCTCGACGCCATGCCCGTGACGCTGCTCGCGCGCGTGGGCGGCGTGTGGTTCGAGCGTGGCGTGGCGCTTGATGGCGACCGCCTCGCCTGGGCCGACCGCCCCACCGACCGCCGCCCGCCTGTGGATGTGCCCGGCGACCACGACTACGTCACCGAAATCCACCCGCAGGCCGAGGCCTTCGTGCGCACCCTGGGCGACCGCCTCGTGCGCGGCGCGGCCTTCCTCATCGACTACGGTTTCCCCGAGGCCGAGTACTACCACCCGCAGCGCGCCATGGGCACGCTGGTGGCGCACCGCGCCCACCGCCGCGACGACGATGTGCTGGCCGACCCCGGCGAAAAGGACCTGACTGCGCACGTGAACTTCACCGGCATCGCGCTCGCCGCGCAGGACGCCGGGCTCGACGTGATCGGCTACACCGGCCAGGGGCGTTTCCTCATCAACGCCGGCCTGATCGACCTGGCGCGCGATGCCGACGTGAAGGAGAACGCCCTGATGCAGAAGCTCGTGAACGAGCACGAGATGGGCGAGCTGTTCAAGGTGATTGCACTCGCGCCGCGCGCCAGCAGCAGCGGCTGGGTGCCGATCGGCTTTGCCCGTGGCGACCGCACGCACCGTTTGTGAGGGCCGCCCCGTGATCCGCTGGATGATCGTCATCTTCCTGGCCCTGCTGCTGATCAGCTGGGCCACGCCGCTGTTCAAAAAGCTGGGCTTCGGCAAGCTGCCGGGGGATTTCCATTTCCGCGCCTTCGGCCGCGAATGGTTCCTGCCGTTCGCGAGCACGGTGCTGCTGAGCCTCGTGGCCTCGCTCATCGGTTACCTGATCTGAGCCGCCCGGCCCCGGGCCACCTATCATCCGCCGCCATGAGCGCCACGCCCCCCCACGCCCCCGGTCGCCTGCTGGCCGACGTCGGTGGCACCAATGCCCGCTTCGCCTGGCAGGCTGCGCCCGGCGCACCCTTCGAGGCCATGACCGTGCTGCCCGTGGCCGGTTTCCCGCGTCTGCAGGACGCGCTGCGCCACTACCTCGACACCCTCACCCCGCGCCGCGTGCGCTCGGCGGCCATCGCGATCGCCAACCCGGTGCTGGGCGACGCGGTGCGCATGACCAACCACCATTGGGCTTTCTCGCAGCGCGAGCTGCAGGCCGAACTCGGGCTGCAGCACCTGCGCGTGCTCAACGATTTCACCGCCCTGGCGCTCGCGCTGCCGGTGCTGCCCCACGGGCACCGGCGCCAGGTCGGCGGCGGCGCGGCCGATCCGGCGGCGGCCATCGGGCTGTTGGGTGCGGGCACTGGCCTCGGGGTCTCCGGCCTGCTGCCCGATGGCCGCGGCGGCTGGGTACCGCTGCAAGGCGAAGGCGGGCACGTGACGCTGCCCGCGCAGGACGAACGCGAGCGCACCGTGGTTGACGGCCTGGTGCGCCGTTATGGCCATGCGTCCGGCGAGCGCGTGTGCAGCGGCGAAGGTCTGCTCGACACCTTCCGTGTGCTGTGCGAGGCCGATGGCGCGCCCACGCACGGCATCGACACGCCGGCCGCGGTGACCGATGCCGCGCTGGCGCACGCCCAGCCGCAGGCCGTGGCTGCGCTCGCGGTGTTCTGCGCATTTCTCGGCGCGGTGGCGGGCAACCTGGCGCTCACGCTCGGCGCGCGCGGCGGCGTCTACATCGGTGGCGGCATCGTGCCGCGGCTGGGCGAGGCGTTCGACGTTTCCCCGTTTCGCGCGCGCTTCGAAGGCAAGGGCCGTTTCGTCGCTTACCTGCGGCCGATCCCCGTGTGGGTGATCACCGCGCCCGATTCGCCCGCGCTGCTGGGCGCGGCGCGCAGCCTCGATGGCTTGGATTGATGCCAGCCTTGCGCTACGCTGACCACCAGACCTTTCCCGTGGAGCCTGCATGAGCACCCCCCTGCGCACCCTTCTTGTTTTCACCCACGAAGACCAGGCCTGGCTTCGCCGCGCCGGCCTGGTGGTGCCCGACTACTGGCAGGGCCACGGTGTGGCGCCGGTGCCGGGCGACGTCTTTCGCGTCGGTGGCCGCCAGTTCACCGTGCAGGGGCGCCTGTGGGAGCACGACCCGCAGGGCCCGCTGTTGCGGGTGTTCGTGGGCTCGGCGCACGCCGAGAGCGATTCGGTTTTCGGCGCGGTCTGAGACCGGGCGGCCTCAGCCGTCCTCCACGTCCCATTCGAAGCGGCAGCGCTTGCAGCACACCGGCACCAGGCGCTGGCCGTCGTCGCCACGGCGTTGCTGCGGGCGCTCCGACACGCTCAGCAGGCCATAGGTGTGGCAGCGCGGGCAGTTGGCCTGGTTGGCCACCTCTTCCGCGTGCATGAGCAGGTACACGTAGCGCTGCAGCGCCCACAGCGTGACGCCGGCGGTGAGCACCACGAAGGCGGTGTTCATGAGCTTCTCGCCCGGGCTGGCGCCGTTGAAGGCCTCGAAGCTCGCGATCAGCGCCACCGCGGCCAACACCGCCAGCGCCATGTGCGCGTGGCTGGAGAGCAGCTCGCGCTCGTACCACTTGCGAAAGCCCAGGCGCTTGATGCCTTCGGCCAGCGGTGGGTTGAGCGGGTTGGGTGCGGGCATGGCGGCCTCCGGCGGTGGACGCCCATCGTGGCACCCCGGCCCGCGCCGCGCCAGCGCCGCGCGCATACATGCGTGCGGCAGTCGGGCAATCGGCCTCAGCGCAACGCCGCCGCGCCGGCTTCGCGCAGCTGCGCCGCGTTGGCCGCTTCGCCCTCGGCGTGCACCGTGAGGTTGGGGTAGGGCAGGCGGATGCCCTGCGCCTGGAAGGCCGACTTGAGGCGGCGCAGGAATTCGCGCCGCACGCCCCACTGCTCCAGCGGCAGCGTGCGGAAGCGGCAGCGGATCACCACCGCCGCGTTGTCCCAGCGCTCCACGCCGGCCACCTCCAGTTCGGCCAGGATGCGCGTGCTGAAGGCCTCGTCTGTCTGCAGGCCATCGGCCACCTCGCGGATCACCTCGACCACGGCATCCACGTCCTCGTGCACCGAGACGGCAATGTCGGCCACCGCCTGGCTGAAACCACGCGTCATGTTGATGACGGTGGTGATGTGGCCGTTGGGCACGTAGTGCACGTTGCCGTCGTAGTCGCGCAGTTGCACGTAGCGCAGCGTGACCTCTTCCACCAGGCCGGCGTGTTCACCGAGCTTGACCACGTCGCCCTGGCGGATCTGGTTTTCCAGCAGCAGGAAGAAGCCGGTGAAGTAGTCCTTGACCAGGCTCTGCGCACCGAAGCCCACGGCCAGGCCGACCACGCCGGCCGCGCCCAGGATGGGCGCCACCGACACGCCGAGTTCACCCAGCACCAGCATGCCGGTGATCAGGCTGATGACCACCACCACCAGGTAGCGGAACACGCGACTGAGCGTTTCGGCGCGCTTGGCGGCCTCGCGGTCGTCCTCCAGTTGCCCGGCCACGCGGTCGCGCAGCACGCGGATGGCGCGCTTGAGCACGCCGATCACCACCCACGCAGCCAGCACGATGAGCACGATGCGCAGCGCCGTGGTGGCCGCACTGCCCAGGCTGGCCCACCACGTTGCTGCCTGATCCACGATGTTGTCGTTCATGCCTTGTCCCCGGATGTCTGCTGGAGCGCGTTCAGAAAGCTCTCGCGCCACCAATGCACGTCGTGCGTGCGGATGCGCGCCAGCAGGGCCTGGTGGCGTTGCTGGCGCTCGGCCAGCGGCATCTGCAGTGCGCGCTGGATCGCCTCGGCCGTGCGGGCCGTGTCGTAGGGGTTGACGAGCAGGGCCTCGGCCATCTGCTCGGCCGCGCCCGCGAAGCGCGAGAGCACCAGAACACCGGGGTCGGCCGGGTCTTGCGATGCCACGTATTCCTTGGCCACCAGGTTCATGCCGTCGCGCAGTGGCGTCACCAGCGCCACCGCGGCCGCGCGGTACAGCCCGGGCAGGCGCTTGCGCGCCACGTTGCGGTGGATGTAGCGCAGCGGCATCCAGTCGAGCTCGCCGTACTCGCTGTTGATGGCACCCGACAGGCTTTCGAGTTCGGTGCGCAGCGCGGCGTAGGCGTCCACCGATTCGCGGCTGGGCGAGGCGATCTGGATCAGCGTGGCGCTGCCCTGGTTCTCGGGGTAGTTCTGCAGCAGGGTGCGAAAGGTCTTCAGCCGCTGCGGCAGGCCCTTGGAGTAGTCGAGCCGTTCCACCCCCACCAGCAGGCGCCGGCGCGCGTAGTCGCTGCGCAACTGCTCGAACATGTCCTGCGCGTCGCGGCCCTTGGCCAGGGCCTGGAA
>VFQU01000888.1_pt1 | contig 20670 bp, 22 predicted proteins | sample 3512311 | NCBI WGS metagenome assembly VFQU01 (sample SAMN10412377, study PRJNA504923) | tailings metagenome | isolation source: Relicate 3 Philex TSF3 active mining site | place: Philippines: Tuba, Benguet | collected 2017-08-29
CGCCAAACGCGCGAGCGAAGGGTGCAGCGGGCGGTCTGACGAAATATCCGGGCTAACGGCGACATCAATCTCTACTCACTGTTCGTCGAGCGCAGCTCTACGCTGGCGGCGCCGACCGGCGTGGTCGGCTTGCTCACACCGTCAGGCATTGCCGGCGACAAGGGCGCAGCGGCATTCTTTCGCAGCCTGTCCACGACGGGTCGCTTGGGGGCGCTGTTCGATTTCGAGAACAGAAGGGTCTTCTTTCCGGACGTACATGCCAGCTTCAAGTTCTGCGCCCTGGTGTTCGGCGGCGGCCAGCGCCGCTTCGAGCGCACTCGCTGCGCGTTCTACCTGCACCGCATTGCCGAGCTCGAAGACGCCGACCGACTGATCGAGCTCGGCGCAACGGACTTTTCCGCCGTCAATCCCAACACCGGCACCGCGCCGATCTTCCGCAGTCGCCGCGACGCCGAGCTGACCACGCGCATCTACCGCGAGCATCCGGTGCTGGTGCGGCAGCGCTGGCAGACCGTGCATGACGCGCGCGCGGGCGAGGAAGAGCGGGTGCGCCTTGAGGACGAACGGCTGTATCCAGTGCGCTACTGCCTGATGTTCCACATGACCAATGATTCGGGCTTGTTCCGCAACGAAGGCTGGCTCAACGACAACGGCGGCTACAAGTTGGCCGCCAACCGCTGGCGCTGCGGCGGCGTGGACTACCTGCCGCTGTACGAAGGGAAGATGGTGCAGGCCTACGACCACCGCGCCGCCAGCGTGGTGGTCAATCCGGAGAATCTGCATCGGCCGGCGCAGCCACTACCCACGACTGATCAGCAACGGGCAGACGTCCATTGGCTGCCCGCACCGCAGTACTGGATCGCGGAAGCGGAGGTCACTCCGCAAACCGACCGCGCGTGGCATATCGGTTTCAAGGACGTCACCGCACCCACCAACATGCGCACCATGATTGCGGCTGTCGTGCCAAAGGCCGGGTTCGGCAATACGCTGGCCTTGATCTTGCCTATCGCTGGAGGCGGAAACTCAGGCCTACCATTGCTGTTGGCCAACCTCAATTCGTTGGTGCTCGACTACTGCGCGAGGCAAAAGGTGCAGGGCCAGCATTTGAATTGGTACGTCGTTGAGCAGCTGCCGCTCATCGCACCGAGCCGCTACAACGAGCCCTTGGGCCCCGGCACCATCGCCGACCTGATCCGCCGCGAGGTGCTGCGCCTGAGCTACACCGCCCACGACCTCGCGCCCTTTGCGCGCGATCTGGGCCACGACGGCCCACCCTTTGCTTGGGATCCGGAAGACCGCCGTCACCGCCAGGCACGTCTCGATGCCCTGTACTTCCGCCTCTACGGGCTGAGCCGCGACGAAGCCGCCTACGTGCTCGACACCTTCCCCATTGTCCGTGACCAGGACGAGGCGCAGTTCGGCCGCTACCGCACCAAGGAGCTGGTGCTCGGCTACATGAACGCCCTCGCCGCCGGTGATCTGGACAGCGTCCTCGCGTACTGAAGCCCGCGCCCTCCGTGCGCCGACTCGGCCAACGTTCGCCGCTTCCCGCCGGGAGAAGCGCGGGGGCGGCAAAGCATAGGCCCAAGCATGCGGGGCGCACTTTGCTGCGGCCTGGGCGAGCGGCGCGGCCTGGGCGGACTACTGCCGCCTGCAGCGGATCGGCGACTTGGCGTTTCTTCGCCAGGGCCGCCGTCTGCGTGCCCCCAGCCATCTCCGACGAATGAGGGGCCAAGGGCGTAGACGCTGAGTCACCCGGCCTTCGGCCTCAGCGCCACGAAGCGGCCTTCGAAGGTCGTCGCCGGCTGTCCATCGGGCAGCGCGGCGACCGCGACGAGCGTCGCGCGGGCGCGTCCCTTGCTGGCGAAGGCGGCGAGGAAGCCGTCCCAGGACTGGCCGTCGGCCAGCCGCGCCTCGGCGACCAGGTCGTCGTACAGCGGGGCGAGGTAGCGCATGGTCGAGTCCTGCACGTAGACCTCGGCGGGTCCGAACCCGGCAGCGTCGAGGCGCAGGCTGACCAATCCCCAGGCCGACAGCGTCAGCAGGCCGGCCAGCGAGCCGCCGAAGGCGCAGCCCTTGTCGTTGACGTTGGCCGGCAGCGGGCCGACCAGGCGCAGCGTGTCGCCGGTCCAGCGATCGACGCGGAACTGCATGGCGCGCACCGGCGGCATCGCGTCGAGGGTCGCCTGCAGTCGGGCGGTCAGGTCGGCGTCGGTCATCGCGGCATCCATGTCGTGGGGCGCATAGGGTGCACGAAACAGCGAGGCATGCGCGCCACGCGCTACGCTTGGGCCATGCCCACGAACGCCGCCTCGCTCCCATTGGCCGGCTGGACCGTGATCGGCCTGCGCGCCCGCGAGCAGCAGGCGACGCCGCGCCGCGCCGCGCGCCGGCTGGGCGCCGACTACCTCGCGCTGCCGGGCCTCGCGCTGCATCCTGCCGCAGATCCGGCCAGCGCCCGGCGCGCCCTGCGGGCGGCGCTGGCCGCGCCGCGCTGCATCTTCACCAGCCCGGCGGCGGTGCGCTTCGCCGCGGCGCTGCTGCCGCTCGACGGCCGCCGCCTGCGCGCCGTGGCCATCGGCAGCGGCACCGCTGCGGCGCTCAGGCACACGGGCGTGGTCGACATCGAGGCGCCGCGCGGGCGCATGCGCAGCGAGGACGTGCTGGCGCTGCCGGCGCTCTCGCCGCCGCCGCGTCGGGTCGGACTGGTGACCGCGCCCGGCGGACGCGGCGTCATCGCCGCAGCGCTGCGCACGGCCGGGGTCAGGCTCGACGTCGCCGAGGTCTATCGGCGCGGGCCGGCGCGGCCGGCGGTGCGGACCCAGCGCCGCCTGGCCGCACTCGACGGTCCGCGCGCGCTGCTGCTGTCGAGCGGCGAGGCGCTGCACAACGTGCTCACCGCGCTCGACCCGCCCGCCGCCGACGCCCTGCGCCGCGCGCGCGTGCTGGCCGCCAGCCCGCGACTGGCCGCCCTGGCGCGCGCCGCAGGCTTCGCCGAGGCCATCGACACCGGCTCGCCGCTGCCGCGCGTTCAGCTCGCAGCACTGTGCCGACATGCCAATCCGGGGGCCTTCCGGTAGCATCCCGGCAATCCCACGTCGCGCCCGATCCGTGACCGATAGCTCAGTCGAAACCGCACCGGCCACCGAACCGACCGGAACGCCGACGCGTCCCATGCACGAACGCCGCCGCGGCTGGGGCCTCTGGCCGCCGGTCATCCTGCTGCTCGCCCTCGGCGGCGCCGGGCTGTGGAGCTGGCAGACCATCAAGCGCCTCGAGGTCGCCGAGCGCGGTCGCGACGAATGGCAGCAGCTCGGCGAGGAGCTGCGCGGCCGCATCGTCGAGCTCGATCGTGAGCTCGACGCGACCCGCGAGCGCCAGCGCGCGCTCGACGGGCGGATCGGCGACAACAGCACCGGCCAGCGCGTGCTGCGCGAGGAGGTGCTGGGCATCGGCGAACGCGCCGCGCTGCTGGAAGACGCCATCGCGAGGCTCGCGCAGAGCCGGCAGGAAGGCGCGCAGGCGCTGCTGCTCGACGAGGCGGAGTTCCTGCTGCTGCTCGGCGCCGAACGGCTCACGCTGTTCCGCGACCCGGCGGCGGCGATCCGCGCCTTCGCGCTGGCCGACAGCGCGCTGGCCGGCCTTCAGGAGCCGATCTACGCGCCGCTGCGGCAGTCGCTGGCGGTCGAGCTGGAACTGCTGCGCGGACTGCCGCCCGACCCGCTGCCGGCGGCACGTGCCGCCGTCGACGCGCTGGTCGAGGCGCTGCCGACCCTGCCGCCGCCGCGGCCGGTGATCGATCCGGCCTCGACGTCGCGGCTGGCCCGCCTGCTCGGCGAGCTGGTCACCATCCGCCGTCTCGACGAGGGCGGCGTGCCGCTCGACCCGCTCACCCGTGGCGCGCGAATCGCTGCGCTGTCGCTGCAGCTGCGCAGCGGCATCGCGGCGCTGGAGCGTGGCGACGGCGACGCCTGGCGACGCAGCGTCTCGGCCTTCGCCGAGGGCGCGCAGGGGCTGTTCGACGACGAGGCGCCCGAGGTGCAGGCGCACCTGCGCGCGCTGGCCGGCGTCTCCACGGCGACCTTCGACCTGCCCGAGCTGGGCGGCACCCTGCGCGAGCTGCGCGGGCTGCGCGCCACGCGCCGTCTCGGCGGCTCGCTGCCCGATCTGGTCGCGCCCGCGCCGGCACCGAGCGCTGCGCCCGCGGATGCCGACGCGGTGGAGCCGGCGCCCGCGCCGGTAGAGGTCGAATGACCCTGTTCCGGCAGATCCTGCTGCTGCTCGCGCTGGCCGCGGGCGGCGCCTTCCTGTGGCACCTGCTGGCAGCCGATCCCGGCTACGTGATGGTGGCCTTCCGCGGCTGGAGCGTGGAGACGACCGTGCTGGTGGCCGCGGTGCTCGCGACGCTGGCAGGCCTCGCCCTGTGGCTGACCGTGTGGCTGCTGCGCGCACCTTTCGCCGCCTGGCGACGGCAGCGTCGGCGCCTCGCCCAGGCACGTCTGGCCGATGGCCTGGTCGCGCTCGAGGAGGGCCGCTGGAAGCGCGCCGACAAGCTGCTGTTCAAGGCGGCCAGCGATCCGGCGCTGCGCCTGCCGGCGCTGCTGGCGGCCTGCCGTGCGGCGCAGGCCCGCGGCGAGGACGAGCGCGCCAGCGCGCTGCTGGCCGAGGCGGGCAAGGCCGGCGGCGAGGCCAGCGCGCGGCTGCTGACGGTCGAGCGGCTGCTGGCGCGCGCCCAGTACGCCAGCGCCGCCGAACTGCTGGAGAACGCCGCGCGCAGCCACACGCTGCCGCCGCGCGGCCTCGAGCTGCGCGCCCGCGCGCTGGTCGGCGCGAGTCGCGCCGCCGAGGCGCTGGAGTTGCTGCCCGAGCTTCGCCGCAGCCGCGCCCGCGAGGGCGACGCGCTGGAAGCGATCGAGCGCGAGGTCGTCGCCGCGGCGTTGGCGCAGTCCGACGCGCTCGGCAGTCTGATGGAGCGCTGGCGCGGCCTGTCGCGTGGGCAGCGCGTCGACGCCGCGATCGTCGATGCGTTCGCCGCCCGCGCCGCGGCGCTGGGTGATCCCGACGGCGCCGCCGATGCCGTCGTCCATGCGCTGAAGAAGCACTGGTCGGACGCGCTCGCCCGCCGCTACGGCGCGCTGGCGCACGGCGACCGGCCCTCGGCGATCCGGCTGGCCGAGCGCTGGCTGCAGGACCACCCGCAGAGCACCGGCCTGCGTCTCGCGCTCGGCCGGCTGTGCCGCAGCGAGCAGCTCTGGGGCAAGGCCGAGGAATACCTGCGCGGCGCGCTGGGCGGCGAGGACGACGCCGAAGTCTGGGAGGCGCTGGGCGAGCTGTACGTGGCCCAGGACGACGACGGTCGCGCCCGCCAGGCCTACGCCAACGCCCTTCGCGCGGCGCGCGGCGAAGCCGGCCTCAGCGTGCGTCGGATCGCCCGCGAAGCCAGCATCGAGGTCGTGGCCGAAGAACGCAGCTCGATGGGCGTGCCGCGGCTGCCGGGGGCGTGACCTCGATCCTTCCGGGCGCGCAGGGCGGGTCTCGACCCGCCGCCTTCGACACGCGAGAGGATTGGTGCACCGTCCTCGCCGAGTCCAAACCGAAGCCGGCGGGCCGCAGGCCCGCCCCTCCATGACTCAACCGCCCAGGTAGCTGTCCGGCACCGCCAGCCCCTGCCTGCGGAAGAAGCCGAGCTGGTCGAAGTAGCCGCGCTGGAACACGATCCGCGCATCGCGGACGTTGAGGAAGCCGCAGCCGCGCAGGCCGTTGGGATCGCGCCATTCGAGGATCGCCCAGTCGCCGTCCTCGAACAGGTTCTCGACCAGGCAGGTCATCGCGGCGCGGCCGAACTCGACCTCGAACATCCGCCGGATGGCGGCGCGGCCGTGCAGCGGGTCCATCACCACCTGGTGGTTGACCGCGTCCTCGGCGTACAGCGCGGCGAGGCCGTCGATGTCGGCGGCGTTGAAGCGCCGCACCCATTCGCGCACCAGCTCGGCGGGGGACATCGCCGCCGCCCGCCTCAGCGTTCGAGGATGGCGGTGACGCCCATGCCGCCGGCGGTGCACACCGAGATCAGCGCGCGGCCGCCACCCTTCTCCTTGAGCAGCTTGGCGGCGGTGGCGACGATGCGCGCGCCGGTGGCGGCGAACGGATGGCCCAGCGCCAGCGACGAGCCGACCACGTTGAGGCGCTCGCGGTCGATGCTGCCCAGCGGCGCATCGAGGCCGAGCCTGTCGCGGCAGAAGTCGGCGGATTCCCAGGCCTTGAGCGTGCACAGCACCTGCGCGGCGAAGGCCTCGTGGATCTCGTAGAAGTCGAAGTCCTGCAGGGTCAGGCCGTTGCGCTTGAGCATCTGCGCCACCGCCCATGCCGGCGCCATCAGCAGCCCCTCGCCGTGGACGAAGTCGACCGCGGCGACCTGCGCATCGACCAGCCAGGCCAGCGGCTCATGCCCGTGCGCCCTCGCCCAGTCGTCCGAAGCCAGCAGCGCGGCGGAGGCGCCGTCGGTCAGCGGCGTCGAGTTGCCGGCGGTCAGGGTGCCCTTGCCCGAGGTCTTGTCGAAGGCCGGCTTGAGCGCAGCGAGCTTCTCGACGGTCGTCTCCGGACGCAGGATGTTGTCGCGCTCGACGCCGCGGAACGGCACCACGAGATCGGCGTAGAAGCCGCGCTCGTAGGCGGCGGCGGCCTTGTGGTGCGACTCGCAGGCGAGCTGGTCCTGGGCGGCGCGCTCGATCTGCCACTCCTTGGCCATCAGCTCGCAGTGGTCGCCCATGCTCTTGCCGGTGCGCGGCTCGGCCACGCCGGGGAACTCGGGCGTCAGCTCACGCAGCGAGAAGCCCTTCAGCGCCGACAGCCGCTGCCCGCCCGACTTCGCCATGTTGACGTCGAGCAGGCGCCGGCGCAGCCGCTTGCTGACCACGATCGGCACGTCGGAAGTGGTGTCCGAGCCGCCGCCCACGCCGGCGTCGATCTGCCCCAGCGCGATCTTGTTGGCGACGGTGATGACGGTGTCGAGGCTGGTGCCGCAGGCGCGCTGCAGGGTGATGCCCGGGGTCAGCGGCGACAGGCCCGAGGACAGCGTCGCCTCGCGGCCGATGTTCCAGTCCGAGGAGTGCTTGAGCACCGCGCCCATCGCCACCTCGCCCAGCACCTCGCCGTGCAGGCCGAAGCGCTCGACCAGCGCGCCCAGCGTGCGGATCGACATGCCGAGGTTGCCGACATCCGCATAGGCCGTGTTGTTGCGGCAGAACGGAATGCGCACGCCGCCGAGCACGGCGACCGGGCGGACCTGGCGGGGCGTCTTCATCGCAGCGGCGGCCTTGCTGGGCGGGAAGGGCCTTCGATGATAGCGCAGGGCGGCGGCTAGTCCGCGGCCGGCGCGGGCGCCTGCGGCGGTGGATCGACGAAGAAGGCCGACATCATCGGCCACAGGCTGAACGCCCAGGACTTTTCGCGGATCAGCCCTTCCCAGGTCGAGGCGATGCGCTGCATCAGCGTCGGATCATTCGGGTCGAACGGTCCCTCGACACGCAGCTCGCGGCGGCCGCTGTCGAAATCCAGCGCCAGCGTGAACACCACCACCGGCACGCCGGCCTGGCGGGCGATCAGCAGCAGGCCCTCGGGCATCTGTCCACTGCGCCCGAACAGGGTCACCGGCGCGGCGATGCGCGTCTCCGAGGGCGGCACGTCCGGCGTGCCGATCACCCAGCGGCCGGCGGCGAGCGCCGAGAGACTCTGCTGCACCGTCCGCGGCGCGTAGATCAGCGGGCCGCCCGAGGCGCGCGCCAGCTCGCGCAGGCGGATGTGGCCGTAGAGATAGCCCAGCCGCGCCCCGCCCATCGAGCGCGTGCTGAAGCGCCCGGCCAGCACCGACGACGGATGCCCCGCGGCGAGCAGCGCGCGCACCGCCCACATCCCGGCGCACCAGTGGAAGAACGCGCCGACCGCCGGCGTATCGAGCGCCGGCCAGGCGCCGCGGCGGTCGACGTGGCGGTCGAGCCAGCGATGGCGGCGCAGTCGCGACAGCCAGTAGTCGGCATGGTCGACCAGCCGCACGGTGCGGTAGCGCCAGGCCCAGTCGAGCGCGTTGTCGATCGGCACCAGCGCCAGCCGCTGCGCCTGCGCCAGCGCCGGCCGCCACTCTTCCTCGTAGAGGCCGGGATAGCGGGCGAGCAGGCGCAGCAGCCGGTAGGCCAGCGGCCACGGCAGCAGCAGCGCCAGCGCCGGCAGGGCGTAGTGTTCGATCACGCTGCGCAGCTCGAGGCGCAGTTGCGACAGGACCGGCATCGAGGCGTCGGGGCTCACGCGGCGCGAAGGAGCGCGGATGGTACGTTACCGCCCCCCGCGTGTCCGAAGGCCGACCCATGACCGCCCCGCTGCACTGCCTCGGCGTCCTCGCCCTCGAACGCTCGGCGGACGGCCCGCCGGGCGAGGCGACGCTGTCGCGCGAAGACGCCGAAGTGCTGGGTGCCGTGCTGGCCGACGACCTGCGCCGCCTGCTGCCGGGCGTCGAGACGCTCGACGCCGGGCTCGCGCTGGCGCTGTTCGATCCGGCCGAGCTGCTGCGTCCGGGCTGGCCGGTGCACGCGGCGCTGGCCGAGCTGACCGGCGCCGCGCCGGGCCGCCGCGGTGGTCGACTGATCGCCTTCGGCAGCCACGACGGCCGCATGCCGGCGCCGGCGCTGCAGCCCGATCCCGCGCTCGGCGGCGGACTGATGCGGCTCATGCCCTTCGTGCTGCTCGGCGATGCGACCGAGGTCGCGCCGGTCGCCGAGGCGATGGAGGCCAGGCTGCTCGACGTCGGCATGGCCTCGGCGCAGTCCGCGCTCGACGCCCAGGCCGCTTTCGGCGTGCAGCTCGAACACGCCCGCTGGATGAGCCTGCACGACCTGTGCGCGATGACCGCGATGCAGTACGGCCACGCCGGCCTCGACGCGCACTGGCGGCTGATCGAGGCCGCCCTGTTCGCCCCCGACGCCGACGAGTGGCTGCGCGAGGACGGCGAGCCGCTGGCCCGCCAGGCCGGCGGCGAGGTGCGGATCGCCGAGGTCGCGCCGACCGACGCCGCTACCGCCGCCGACCTGCGTCGCGCGACCCGCCGCCTCGAAGCCATCCTCGAGGCGCACGGCGTCGCCCACCGGCGCGTCGCCGCCGCCGACGCGGCAGAAGCCGAGCGGGCGCTGCGCGCGGATGATTGAAAGTGGCAACAGCCTCCGTCACTTCATGAAAATTGAACCTGTGGCAATCAGGTGGTTCGCAGCCGCAAGGCAAGATCCAGTCTATTCCTGGACCTTGTCGCTCGTGCAGGTCAAGCTGCCGTCCACATACCAGCAAACGATGGCGATGGTCGCCGATGGCGCAGGGTGTGCAGCACCCTCGCCGAAGGCCACGGGAATCGCCAACTGGCGAAGCTGCTCGAGCACTAGATCGAGGTCACCGGCGGGACCGATCCAAGTTCCGGCATAGGCGGCGGAATTGGTCTCCGGGATCTGTTGTCCATTGGCGGTCCTCGCGGACCCCTCAACGTAGTCCGCTACGCTTCGGCCTGGCTTGACGTCGTAGACGACCGAACTTCCGTCCGGGAATCTGACTGTGATGGTGAACTCGGTCGTGCTCGCCAGCCTCAAGACGTGCGTCGAGGTTTGAATCAGCGCTCTCACCGACGTGGTCATTCCGGGGCCGGAGTAGGCTCCCTGTGCCAGATGATCTCCCATCATCGCTCGCAGGTTGCTGTTTCCGAGAAAGGTCACTGCATTCGCGCTCGCGGCACCAGGGACCGAGAAATCCGCCGCATAAACATCAAGCGTGCCCTTCATCGACCCGCCGGAGTTATCGAACACTTCCTTCAGCCCGGTAACCGCGAGTCGAACATCCTCGGGCACCTGGGCAGGTCGTGCCGCGTGGCCACCCCCAGCTTGCTCGACGATAAAAGCTCGAACACTCCCCTCGGGAACGCTGAATACGTAGAACTTTCCGAGGATGCCCTCGCTCAGGGCGGCTTCCTTTGCGACTTCCGCGGAGCAGTAGTCGCAACGAACTCCCACGTCCGCATTGGCCGGGAGCGCGATGAGCGCGCTGCATACAAGCGCGACCGCAATCGCGATACGACGTCCCATCGAGGATCCAGATCCAAGCTTCATCACCATTCGTCTCCATTTGGGCAGCTCCTCACGAGCTGCAGCGAGGCGGAGACTACAGGCAACATTGGGGGGGGGTGGGACGACTAGGCGCGAGTGCGCTGTTCTGGTAAGCGAGGGCATTGACCAAGCCGCTGGCACCAGCCAGCCCGCGAGTGCCAGCCTGAAGGATATCGATCGTTGCCGCTTGGGTTTGGCAAACCCCACCTGCGTTGTTGCTCCCGATACTGTTCACCAACATCACTGACGGAGCCCACCATGGATCCGCGCGCCATCGATCTCTACAACGACTACGTCCACGGCAGCCTGCCGCGGCGCGACTTCCTGCAGAAGCTCGCGGGCATCGCCGGCAGCGCGGCGGCGGCGAGCGTGCTGCTGCCGCTGCTCGAACCCAACTACGCGCAGGCGCAGCAGGTCGCAGTCGAGGATCCGCGGCTGCGCGGCGGCTACGAAACCTATGCCGGCAGCAGCGGTCCGGTGCGCGCCTACGTGGCACGGCCGAGCGGAGAGGCGCGGCTGCCCGGCGTGCTGGTGATCCACGAGAACCGCGGGCTCAATCCGCACATCGAGGACGTCGCGCGACGCGCGGCGCTGGCCGGCTACGTCGCCGTGGCGCCCGACGGCCTGTCGGTGGCCGGTGGCGCGCCCGCCGACCAGGAGGCCGCGCGCGACCTGTTCGCGGCGACCGACCGCGCCGTCATCGATGCCGACGTGATCGCCGGCGTGCCCTGGCTGGCGACGCGCGCCGACTGCACGGGCAGGGTCGGCACCGTGGGCTTCTGCTACGGCGGCGGCATCGCCCTGCGCTGTGCGGCCGAACATGCCGACCATGTCGCCGGCGCGGTGTGCTTCTACGGCAGCGCGCTCGACGCCGGGCAGATCGCGAAGGTGAAGGCACCGCTGGCGATGCACTACGCCGGCGAGGATCCGCGCATCAACGCGCAGATCCCGGCCTTTCGCCAGGCGCTGGACGCCGCCGGCGTGGCCTACAGCCTGCACATGTATCCCGGCACCCAGCACGGCTTCCACAACGACGCCAGCGCGGCGCGCTACGCGCCCGAGGCCGCGCGGCTGGCCTGGCAGCGCACGCTGGCGTTCTTCGGCGAGACGCTGGTCGACGGATAGCCGGGGCGACAGCAGCGGAACACGCTCCGCTCCACGACGGCGAGCCTGCGATGGCCGAGGAACAGGCGTCGGCCGATCAGGCTGCGCGCCACCCGGGCCTCGTCAATGTGCGTCTGCGTCCTTGCGGATGACGTCAGCCAGCCACGGCAGGCCGTCCTCGTAGACGCGATAGGCGGCGTCCTGCATGCCCAGCGACGCGTAGGTGTGCTGCGCGCGGCGGTTGTCGCGTTCGACGTACAGGCGCAGGCCGCAGACGCCGGGCGTGGCCGCCGCGAGCGCGCGGGCGTGGGCGTAGAGCGCGCTGAACACGCCGTGGCGGCGCGCCGCCGGATCGACGTAGACGCTCTGGATCCACCACCAGTCGCCGCAGCGCCAGTCGCTCCATTCGTAGGTGAGCATCAGCGTGCCGACCACCGCGCCGGCGCGCTCGACGACGAAGTAGCGGCCGCGCGCCGGCTCGGCCAGCACGGTGGCGATGCCGCGCCGCACGGTGTCGGGATCCAGCCGCTTGTGCTCGGTCTCCCAGGCCATCGCGCAGGCGTAGCCGGCCAGCGTCTCGAGGTCGTCGGCGCGCGCGTCGCGCACGGTGAGCGGAGTGTCTTCGGCCATGGGCAGGATCCGCGTCGAGTCGGGGATGACCTTCGCCGCATGCGTCGGCGGAGGCGACGCCTATACTCGCCGACATGCGCTTCGCCGACCATTTCTCCGGTCACGCCTCGGCCTATGCGGCCGCCCGCCCGACCTATCCGGACGCCCTGTTCGCCTGGCTGGCCGCGCAGTGCGCGAGCCGCGACGCAGCCTGGGACGCCGGCTGCGGCAACGGCCAGGCCAGCGCTGCGCTGGCCGCGCATTTCGACCGCGTCGTCGCTACCGACCCCAGCGCCGCGCAGATCGCCGCGGCCGCGCCGCATCCGCGCGTCGACTACCGCGTCGAACCGGCCGAGTCGCCGAGCCTCGACGACGCCAGCGTCGACCTGGTGCTGGTGGCGCAGGCGCTGCACTGGTTCGACCAGGACCGTTTCCACGCCTCGGTGGCGCGGGTGCTGAAGCCCGGCGGCGTGTTCGCCGCGGTCAGCTATGGCCTGAGCGAGGTCGACGCCGCCGTCGACGCGGTGTATCGGCGCCTGTACGACGGACTCGATCCCTGGTGGCCGCCCGAGCGACGCCACGTCGAGAACGGCTATCGCGAGCTGCCGTTCCCCTATGCGCCGATCGAGACGCCGGCCTTCGCCATGCGCCTGGACTGGACGCTGCCGCAGTATCTGGCCTACCTGCGCTCTTGGTCGGCGACGCAGCGCTGCCTCGCCGACACCGGGCGTGACGCGGTGGCCGAGTGTGCCGATGCCCTCGCATCGGCCTGGGGCGACCCCGCGCAGGCGCGCGAGGTGCGTTTTCCGCTGACCCTGCGGGTCGGCCGGTTCGGCTGAGCCTCAGCGCTGCCCGCTGGCCGGACGCGCGCCGCGGCCGGACGGCTGGCTGCCGCCGGCGCGACCGGCATGTCCGCCCCGCGGCGCTGCCGCATGCGGCCGGCGGGCGTGGTTGCGCGGCGCCGGGCGGCTGGCGGGATGGGCAGCGCGACCGGCCGGCGTCATGCGCAGCGGCTGGGTCGGGACGAAGCCCTCGACCTCGACCTTTTCGATCTCGACGCCGAGCAGGCGCTCGATGTCGCGCAGCTGCCCAGACTCGTCGGCGCAGACCAGCGAGATCGCCAGCCCTTCGGCGCCGGCACGGCCGGTGCGGCCGATGCGGTGCACGTAGTCCTCGGCGACCATCGGCAGGTCGAGGTTGATCACCGCCGGCAGCTGGTCGATGTCGATGCCGCGGGCGGCGATGTCGGTGGCGACCAGCACGGTGATCCGACCCGACTTGAAGTCGCCCAGCGCACGGGTGCGCGCGCCCTGGCTCTTGTTGCCGTGGATCGCGGCGGCCTTCACGCCGGCACGCTCCAGCAGCACCTGGACCCGGTCGGCGCCGTGCTTGGTGCGGCAGAACACCAGCGTCTGCCGCTGGCTGTCGAGGCTGAGCACGTGCAGCAGCAGGTCGCGCTTCTTGGCCGAATCGACCGGATGAAGCAGGTGGCGCACGCGCGGCGCGGCGGAGTTGCTCGGGGTGGCCTGCACCTCGGCCGGATCGCGCATGAACTCGCGCGCCAGCGCCTTGATCTCCGGCGCGAAGGTGGCCGAGAACAGCAGCGTCTGCCGCGCGGTCGGCAGGCGGCCGAGGATGCGCTTCATCGCCGGCAGGAAGCCCATGTCGAGCATCCGGTCGGCCTCGTCGAGCACCAGCACCGAGACCTGCGAGAGGTCGACGGTGCCCTGCTGCAGGTGGTCGATCAGCCGGCCCGGCGTGGCGACCAGGATGTCGACGCCGCGGCGCAGCGCCTGCACCTGCGGCTGCATGCCCACGCCGCCGAACACGGTGGTGCTGCGCAGGCCCAGGTGGCGGCCGTAGGTGCGCAGGCTGTCGTGGACCTGCGCGGCCAGCTCGCGGGTCGGGGTGAGGACCAGCGCGCGCGGCCGGCGCTGCGGCGTGGCGTCGGCGGCCAGCCGCTGCAGCAGCGGCAGCGAGAAGGCGGCGGTCTTGCCGGTGCCGGTCTGCGCGCCGGCCATCAGGTCGCGGCCGGACAGCACGATCGGAATGGCGGCGGTCTGCACGGCGGTCGGAGTGGTGTAGCCGGCGTCGGCGAGCGCGCGCAGCAGGGCGGGCGACAGGCCCAGGGTGTCGAAGGACATGGAGTTTCCGTAGGTGGACCCACGGCGCTCCCAATCGCGCTGCAGGTCGAGGTTGTCGGCGTCGGCGATTGCCGGTGCAGCCGGGACGTGGCGTCGAAAACCGTACGGTAGGGAGACTGGCGCCTCGGGCGGATGCCGCCTTGGCGCCGGCGATTCCTTGTGGGAATACGCGAGAGGCGACGTTACGAACGCCGCGGACTGTACTTGATGCGGCGCAGCAAGGCCAGCGGGCGCCGAATCCGCGATTCAGCTTCGGCCGGCCGTCGCGGTGCGGCTTCCATCCGCGCGGCGCCGGCACCGCCCCGCGCCGGGGGCCGTCTTGCGGTCGTAATTGCGAATCACTATCATCCGCATCGACGCTCGTATTGCCCTATCGCACTTTCAGGAACCGCCATGGACGGATACCCCTCGCCCAGCCCACGCATCAATCCCGCCACCCGCCCTGCGCCCCTCGCGCTGGCGGTCTGCATCGCCCTGACCGGCGTCGGCGACGCCTTCGCCGCCGAGTCGCCCGCCCAGGCACAGGCGTTGGCCTTCGCCCTGCCGCGCATCAACGTGGTCGGCAAGGCCGATGAGGAGGCCAGGCGCATCCCCGGCGCGGTGACGGTGGTGACCGCCGAGGAGATCGACCAGATCCAGCCGCGCTCCACCGAAGACGTGCTGCGCCGCGTGCCCGGCGTGCACATCAAGCGCGAGGAAGAGAGCGCGGTGGTCACCAACATCGGCGTGCGCGGGCTGACCGCCGGCGACTACAAGACGCTGGTGCTCGAGGACGGCGTGCCGATCCAGCCCGGGATCTTCGTCGGCAACAGCCGCTACTACAACCCGCGCGTGCAGCGCATGGACGGCGTCGAGGTGCTCAAGGGCGCCGCCTCGCTGCGCTACGGCCCGAACACCATCGGCGGCGTCATCAACTTCCTCACCAGGACGCCCGAGGACGGCGCCGTGCTCGGCCTGCGCGTGGGCTCGTGGAACACCTGGGAAGCCACCGCGGAGCTGGGCGCGACCTCGCGCTCGGGCGATTCCCGATTCGGCGTCGTGGCGACCCGCGCCGAGAGCGACGGCTTCATGGACAAGGACTACGGCATGACCGACGTGATGGTGAAGGCCGGCACCGCGATCGGCGACGACCAGTACGTCAGCGTCAAGTTCGCCCACTACCAGAACACGGCGAACATCTCCTACCGCGGCATCTTCCCGGACGCGTACGCGGCCGGCGCGCGCTTCAATCCCGCACCCGACGACTTCTTCCTGACCGACCGCAGCTCGTTCGACCTCAACCACGACTGGGACCTCAGCGACGCCGTGCGCCTGCAGACCCTGGCCTACGCCAGCCAGACGCGGCGCGACTACTGGCGCTTCGACACGGTGGCCGGCAGCCCGCGGACCACCAACGCCGACGGCCTCACGGTGTGGAACCTCGGCAACAACATCAACGGCAACAACCGCGGCTTCTCGCGAGTCGGCCTCGAGTCGCGACTGAGCGTCGAGCACGCCGCCTTCGGCATCGGCAACGCCGCCGAAGTCGGCGTCCGCCTGATGCACGAGGACCTCGAGGACCAGACCGTGCTGGCCGTGCGCGGACGCCCGCGCACGCCGGACCCGGGGCGCGGCGGCATCTCGCAGGACAACCTCGACTCCGCCGACAGCCTGGCGCTGTTCGCGCAGAACCGCTTCGACCTCGACGACCGGCTGTCGATCACCGCCGGCGTGCGCATCGAGAGCTACGAGCAGGAGCGCAGGAACCGCCGCACCGCGGCGCCGCCGACGACCTACTCCAACACCGAGTTCATGCCCGGCCTGGGCGCGACCTACGTCATCGACGAGGCCGTGCAGGTCTACGGAAGCGTCTACCGCGCGTTCGCGCCGCCGCTGGTCGGCAGCGTCGTCGGCGCGGGCGACACCCCGACCGAAGCCGAGAAGTCGCTCAACATCGAGTTCGGCCTGCGCGGCAGCGACGGCCCGCTGCGCTACGAGCTCACCGCCTTCCGCATGGACTTCTCCAACCAGGTCGATCCCGGCGTATCGGGCATCCGCGCGCCCAACGAAGGCAGCGCGCTGCACGAGGGCGTCGAAGCGGCGCTCGGCTACGACTTCGGCAACGGCTTCAGGATGGACGGCAACCTGACCTGGATCCCGACCGCGGACTACCTGGAGGATCGCCCCGGCGTGGCGCTCGACGGCAACCGCCTGCCCTACGCGCCGGAGCGGATGGCCAACCTCACCTTCGCCTACGAAACCGGCCCGCTGCAAGCGGCGCTGGCGCTGAACTACGTCGGCGAGCAGTTCGGCGACGGCCTCAACCGCGTCGCCTTCACGACCACCTCGACCGGCACCTGGGGCGGCCTGATGCCGAGCTACCAGACCGCCGACCTGACGCTCAAGTACGACCTGAGCGACGCGATCGAGCTGTCCGGCGCGGTGAAGAACCTGGCCGACGAGCGCTACATCGCGGGGCTGCGCCAGGGCCTCTACGTTGGCCCCGAGCGCAGCTACGAGTTCGGCCTGCGCTACCGGTTCTGAGTCTCAGCCGAGCTCGCGCTTCATCCCCTCGTGGCTGGCTACGTAACCCAGCCGCGCGTAGAAGCGGTGCGCGTCGGCGCGCCGCTTGTCGCTGCTGAGCTGCAGCAGGGCGCAGCCGCGTGCCCGCGCCAGCCGTTCGACCTCTGCCATCAGCGCGGCGCCGATGCCGCGTCCGCGCAGCGCCGCCGCCACCCGCACCGCCTCGACCAGGCAGCGGCGCATGCCGCCGCGCGACAGTCCGGGGATGAAGCTGAGCTGGGCGCAGGCCACGATGCGGCCGTCGAGTTCGCCGACCAGCTCGAGCTGCTGCGGATCCGAAGCGATCTCGGCGAAAGCGGCACGCACCGCGGGCGTGACTTCGACCTCGTGGCCGCTGCGCGCCGCGGTGATCGCATCGTCGGCCAGCAGCGCGACGATGGCCGCCAGGTCCTCCGCGCTCGCCGCGCGGAAGCGCAGCGCGGCGTCGCTCATCGCCGTTCGTCGCGTTCCAGCGTGCCGAACAGCCAGTCGCCGATCGGATAGCTGATATTGAAGTTGACCTTCGCCATCACCCGCGGATCGTGGTGGTGGCGATGCAGCCACTGCAGCCGGCGCACGCCCGGCAAGCCGGCCAGGGGATGTCCGTCAGGCAGGTGGTAGATCGCGTGGAAGACCTCGTAGTTGAGGAAGTAGGCGATCGCCGTGGCGATGAACAGCCAGGCTACGTTCGCCGAGGCCAGCCAGTCGAGCAGGAACCACGCCGGCAGACCGAAGCCGCCGAAGAAGAACAGCACCAGCAGCGGTGGAAACAGCACCGCGCGCAGGTCGCGCCACTGCTCGTAGGCCATGGCCTCCTGGGTGAAGAAGCGATGGTGCTGGCCGGCATGGCGCTTGTAGACCAGCCCGAGACCGCGATACGGCCGGTGCATGGGGAAGCGGTGGCCGACGTACTCGGCGAGGTTGGCGTAGAGGAAGGACAGCGGCAGCGCCAGCCATTCCAGCGGCTGCACGTCGCGCAGCTGCAGCAGGCAGCCGACCAGCGCCAGCGTGCCGCCGCCGAAGGTGAAGGCGAGGTGCGCGAAGGGCCGGTAGCCGGCCGGGATTTCTTCGCCGCGGTAGCGCTCGCGGAAGCGAGCGACCTGCTCGGGCGGCGGGGCGCTCATGCCTGCGCGCGCGCCGCCTCGTACTGGGCGATGAACTGCTCCACCGAGGTGCCGGCGATGATCCGCCCGAGCAGCTCCAGCGGCAGCTCCTCCAGCGACTTGAAGCGCAGGCAGCACTTGCCCATGTCGAGCTTGCGGCCGCGCGCCGCGTAGTCGTCGCGCAGCGCCTGCTCCTGGGCGGAGTCGGTGTACACGCAGTTCAGATACAACGCGTAGTAGCCCTTCTGCGCCGCCAACCCGAGGTAGCTCAGCGGCTGCTTGTTGTAGGTCTTCGGGTAGCGGTCCAGCGGCACCACCCAGCCGGGCATGCCCCAGGCCATCACCTCGGCATAGCCCGCCGGGACATGCCGGCGGACCAGGTCGAGGACGGCGGCGATCACCTCGCGCCGCTCGGCCGGCAGTTCGGCGAGATAGGCGTCGACGGTCGCGGCTTTCGAGACGGCCATGCCGGCGGGCTCAGCGGTGGCCCATCATGCGCATCAGCAGCGCCACGCCGAAGCCCCAGGCGCCGTTGAGCAGGAGGGCGCCGACGATCAGCTTCGGATCCCAGCCGCCGGCGAAGGCCATGCCCTTCATCGGGAACACCACGAACAGCGCGACCGCGCTGGGCAGCAGCGCGCCCCAGAGCAGGGCGAAGACCCAGCGACGGGCGCCGGCACTGCGCCGGATCAGCAGCCACAGCAGGCAGCCCCACAGTCCGCCCCAGAAGGCCAGCGAAAGCACCGAAGGCACCCCGAGCGGCGGCACCGGCGCCATGTTCCAGGCCGCGCGCGGCACCTGCCCGGCGAGATGCAGGGCATGCAGCAGGCCCTGGTGGAACACCAGCGTCGAGACGAAGCCGGCGAGAAAGGCACGCACCCAGATGGCCATCGACAGACTCCGCGGACAGGTGCGTCGATGCTAGCGCAGCGCCGCCTGCTGCGCCCGCGCGGCGGCTTCGGCTACGCTCTGCCGCCCGCCCACCGCGTGACGCCCATGCCCTCCTTCGACATCGTCTCCGAGGTCGACCGCCACGAACTGGTCAACGCCGTCGACCAGGCCCGCCGCGAGCTGACCACCCGCTTCGACTTCCGCAACGTCGAGGCCAGCTTCGAGCACGACGACAAGCTGGTCACCCTGAGCGCACCCAGCGAGTTCCAGCTGACCCAGATGCTCGACATCCTGCGCGCCCGGCTGGTTGCCCGCGGCATCGACGTGCGCTGCATGGACGTCGGCGATCCCGAGGTCAACCTGGCCCGCGCGCGGCAGAAGGTCACCATCAAGCAGGGCATCGAGCAGGCCCAGGCCAAGAAGATCGTCGCCGCCATCAAGGCCGCGAAGCTGAAGGTCGAAGCGCAGATCAACGGCGACAAGCTGCGCGTCAACGGCAAGAAGCGCGACGACCTGCAGGCGACGATCGCGATGCTGCGCAAGGGCGAGTTCGAGATCCCGCTGCAGTTCGACAACTTTCGCGACTGATCGGACGCCGGCGCCGCGCCGGGGTGCGCCCCTCCCCCGGCGCGGCGCAGCCGCTGAGGGGGAGGTCGGGAGGGGGTCGACGCTCCGGCGTGATCGCGGCGGGCTGCCGGGCACGTTCGGCACGACGGCGCTGCAGGCTCGACGCCACCTTGCGCCCTTGCGCTCGACCGTAGAGCGAAGCTTGCTCCGCTGTCGACTCGCCGCCGTCATCGCGGCAGGCCACGAGCGAGGCCTGCCCATGCCGCGCCTCACTCGGGATTCTTCAGCTCCGCCGGCAGCGCCTTCAGCGAGCGGGCGACCAGGCCGATGCCGCCGGCGAGCAGCGCCAGCATCACCAGCGTGTTGTAGAGGCTGGTCGGGCGGAAATGGATCTGCAGGTTCATCAGCACGCCGGCCGCGATGATGACCAGGCCGCCGATCAGCAGCAGCCAGCCCAGCGGGTTCCTGCCGTTGAAGAACAGCAGCCCGGTGCCGACGATGAAGGGCAGCAGCGACAGGCCGATCGAGCTGTAGCCGCCGATCGACCAGACCCCGCCGCTGACCATCACCTGGTTGAGCAGCATCCAGCCGCCGGCGACAGCGCAGCAGAAGCCGATCAGGAAGAGGCCGATGCCGCCCGGAGTGCCGCCTGCGCCCTGCATGGATTCCGTCCTCCACCGCGTCTCACTGCGGCGCATGATACGCGGCGCGCACACGCCGGCCGCGCCGCCGACGCTGGCCGCCGCGCCGTCCATCATCCGGCCCCCGGCGCCGGCGCGCCGTCCGATCGCGCCGGCCCTGCGCGCCGCATGGCGAAGACGCGCGGTCGCCCCGATGGCGACGCGTCCTCCGGCCGGAGGCCTCCGCCTGCGCGCGCGGGCCGATGCCGCGCGCGCCGCGGGCGGCCTACTTCTTCTTCGCCTGCTTCTCGGCGCGCTTTTCCTTCAGCGTCTTGGTCGGCGCCTTCTTGGTCTCTTTCTTCTTGTCCAGGCCCTTGCTCATGGTCGTCCTCGCTTGCGTTGGGGGGTGGGAACTCAGCGCCGGCCTCGAACCGGCCGGCAGGGGTCGGGCGAGGGCGACGAGCCCCGCCCTGGCCGACTTACACCGTCAGCGGATTGGCCTTCTCCGGATCGATCCGGTACTCCTTGATCGCCCGCGCCACGTCCTTGGCGTTCATCGTGCCCTCGGCGGCCAGCGCGCAGATCGCCGCGTGGGCGATGTAGTAGCGGTCGACCTCGAAGAAGCGGCGCAGGTTGGCGCGGGTGTCGCTGCGGCCGAAGCCGTCGGTGCCGAGCACCTGGTAGCGCATCGGCACGAAGGCGCGGATCTGGTCGGCGTACTGGCGCACGTAGTCGGTCGCTGCGATCGCCGGCCCCGGGCGGCCGCCCAGGCACTGCTCGACGTAGGACCGGCGCGGCGCCTTGGCCTCGGGGTGCAGGCGGTTCCAGCGCTCGGCGTCGAAGCCGTCGCGGCGCAGCTCGGTGAAGCTCGGGCAGCTCCAGATGTCGGCGGCGACGCCGAAATCCTTCTCCAGCAGCTCGGCCGCCGCCATCACCTCGCGCAGGATCGTGCCCGAGC
>VFQU01000889.1_pt1 | contig 20651 bp, 22 predicted proteins | sample 3512311 | NCBI WGS metagenome assembly VFQU01 (sample SAMN10412377, study PRJNA504923) | tailings metagenome | isolation source: Relicate 3 Philex TSF3 active mining site | place: Philippines: Tuba, Benguet | collected 2017-08-29
TGCAAGCGCTGGAGAAGGGCGACGGAGCCGCGCATGACCGTGCCATTGCCGTGGCCGCGGCGGCGTTGCCGCCGGTGGATGCGATCGTGCTCGGGCAGTTCTCGATGGCGCGCGCGGCGGCCAACGTTGCGCACGCCCATGTCTACACGACGCCCGACGCAGCTGTCGCCGAGTTGAGAGGGCTGGTCAGTGTCACCTGATCTTAGCCGCCAGGAAAAATGAAATCGGCGACATCTTCAGGGCCGGCGCCGCTGGTCGCTTGCCCGCCTGGATCGCCGACCGATTGAAGATCGAGGACGCTATGGCCGGATTCCGTGCGATCGCCAATCGAACAGCGCACGGCAAGATCGTGCTGGAGATCGGTACGCAGCGATAGTGAGGCCGCCGATTTTCCGTCGTCCCGTGATCCTCGTTGGGGTTCAATGGGGTTCTATGGGGTTCGGGCGACGGAAAACCCTAGGAATATCAAAGCGGCTTGACAGCTCTTAATCAGTGGGTCGTAGGTTCGAGCCCTACATCGCCCACCATCGGCCCCAACGAATAAAGGCCTCGGTCGCCGACCGGGGCCTTTTTCGTTTCGGCGAATGCTTCGGAGAGATTCTACGCTACTCCGAACGTAAGTTGGACCTTCATCGCCTTATTGCGGTCGGTGGCGAGTTCGAAGGCCTCGATCGCGTCGGTGAACGGGATCTCGGCGGTGATCACCGGCCGGACATCGATCACCTTGCGCGCCATCAGTTGCACGGCGAGCTCGAATTCCGGATCGAACCGGAACGTACCCTTTAAATTCAGCTCTTTTGCGACGATCAGATTCATCGGCAATGTGACGTCGCCGCCCAACCCCAGTTGTACGACGGTGCCGCCCGGCCGCATGAGTTCGAGCGCGGATCGGAGCGCCGCTTCGTTGCCCGTCGCCTCGATCAGCACGTCGAACTTCCCCTTGTCGGCGGCGTAGGGCTTCAACGCGTCCGGCTCCTTCGCCGGATTGACCACAAGCGTGGCACCCAGGCGCTTGGCCATTTCCAGCGGCTGGGCCGCGATATCGGTCACGACGAGTTCGGCCGCACCCGCATTCTTTGCGACCAGCACGGCCAGTGCGCCGATCGGTCCGCAGCCGGTAATCAGCACGCGCTTGCCGAACAGCGAGCCCGCCTGCCGCGCGGCGTGCAGGCACACGGCCAGCGGCTCGGCCATCGCGGCTTCGGCCAAAGTGAGATCGTCCGGGATCGGCACGGCTTGGCGCGCATCGACCGTCACGCTTTCGGCGAAGCCGCCTTGCATATGGGGAAAGCGCATCGCGCTACCCATGAAGCGCATGTCGAGGCACTGGTTGCGCTGGCCCGATAGACAGTATTCACATTTGCCGCAAGCGCGGCTCGGGTTGACCGCAACGCGCTGGCCCACGCGCAGATGCGCGACATCCGATCCCAGTGCGGCGATCGTGCCGGAGATCTCGTGGCCCAGAGTCATCGGCTGTTTCACGCGCACCGTGCCGAAACCGCCGTGATGGTAATAATGCAGATCGGAGCCGCAAATGCCGCCCGAGGCGATACGTACGCGAACTTCGTTCGCGGCGGGCGCCGCTTCGGGCAGGGTGTCGATGCGAAGATCTTTGGGCGCATGGATGACGACGGCGCGCATTTCAAACTCCCTTCAGAGAACCGACAGCATGCCGCCGTCGACATAGATGATTTGCCCGTTGATGTAGTCCGAGGCAGGTGCCGCGAGGAATACGGCGGCGCCGATCAGCTCGTCTGGTTTGCCCCAGCGTTTGGCCGGCGTGCGGCCCTTCACCCAGGCGTCGAAATCCGGATTCTCGATCAGCGCCTTGTTCATCTCGGTCAGCATATAGCCGGGGCCGATTGCGTTGGCCTGAATGCCGTGCACGGCCCATTCGGCGGCCATCGCGCGGGTCAGCATTTTGATGCCGCCTTTGGCGACCGTATACGGCGCGATGGTCGCGCGCGCCAGTTCGCTGGTCAGCGAACCGATATTGACGATCTTGCCGGCCTTGCGCGCGATCATCCGCTTGGCCGCCTCGCGTCCGATGACGAAGGCGCTGGTGAGGTTGGTTTCGACCACGCGGCGCCAATCGGCGGTGGCGAGTTCAACCATCGGCTTGCGGAACTGGATGCCGGCGTTATTCACCAGAATATCGATCTTGGTGCCGGCCTTGTCGAACGCTTCGAACGCCGCGACGATCGCTTCTTCGTCGGTCACGTCGAATGCGACGCCATCGGACGTGAAGCCGGCTTTGCGTAGTTCGCCGACGGCCTCGGCGACGCGCCCTGCGTTCGTGCCGTTGACGACGATCGCCGCGCCAGCGCGCGCCAAGCCCTCGGCCATCGCGCGGCCAAGGCCGCGCGTCGAGCCGGTCACCAAAGCGGTCTTGCCCGTCAGATCGAAAAGCGGATTTGAAGTCATGATTCGTCGGATCCTCGAGTCACTTGTCCAGCACGTAAGGCTTTGCGCGCGTGTCGTAGTCGTCGTAACCCAAAACGTCGCGAAGCGCTTTGGGTGCCAGCGCGCTTGCCGCTTGCGCTTCACCTGCGGCCAAAGCGGCCAACCCCGCTTGGATGCCTGCGATCGCGGGTGACAGCATCCCGGTGGGGTAGGTGCCGATCTTCAAGCCGAGCGCGGCAGCATCCTTCTGCGATGGTGTCGCGCGCGGCGCCCCTGGTGAAAGGACGGCGAAGGAAGGCCGGCCTTTTGCCGCGGCGACGGCACGGCGGATTTCATCATCGTCGGCGGGCGAATCGAGAAAAAGAATATCGGCCCCTTCGGCGACGTACATCTCGATCCGCGCCACCGCTTCGTCGATGCCTTGCGTCGGACGGCAGTCGGTGCGCGCCATCACCAGGATGCCGGATTCCTTCGCTGCCGCAACGGCCGCGCGTATTTTCATCCGCGCTTCCTCGAAAGGCAAACAGGGCTTGCCGGCCGCGGTCAACGCGCGTGGCATCACCTTATCTTCGATCAACACGGCGGCAGCCCCGGCGCGGCCATAAGTCGCGACGGTGCGCTGCACGTTCATCGCATTGCCGTAACCGTGGTCGCCGTCGGCAAGAACGAGAGTCCCCGGCGCCGCGTTGCGTACCATGGCGAGCGAATCCGCCATCTCACCGAACGAGACGAGATCGAGATCGGGCCCGCCCAATCGGCTGGCGGCGACGCACGAGCCGGAAAGAAACGCGGTCTTGAAACCCGTTTGCGCGGCGAGCTTGGCGCTGAGCCCATCCCAAACCGCCGGCATGACCACGAAACCGGGCTCGTTCAAATACGCACGCATCTTCGCGCCTGGCGACATCGGTGAGCGTCTCCCTCAAATATGCATTCCGATTATGATGAGGGTAGACGAACGGCGCGCCGTCGTCACGCGCTTTGCGCGCCGCGTTGACGGCTCATACGTCGGCGATGCGCGTCACGCCCTGCAGATTCTCGAAAATCGGCGCGGTATCGATCAACTCGAACAGCAAATCGCGGACCGCGAGTGCGGGATCGGAGATCGTCAGTTGGTCGGGCGTGCAAAGCGAAACCTTGACCTCGATCGAAGGGCGGACGATGCGGCGCAATATTGTGCCTTCGGTCGCGGCGACGTGACGGGCGGAAGACCAGGGCAGAATCGTCGCACCGATCCCCGCTTCGATCGCGCTGACTAGCGTGGCGACGGACTCGATCTCGGCGACCAATGTCGGCTTCATCCGCGCGCGGCCAAACGCCGCGTCGACCGATTGGCGGATCGTGTGGATGCGGCTTGGCAGCATCAGCGGCAGGTCCGCAAGGGCCGAAAGCGCTATCGTATCTTCGCCGACGCCGGGAATACCCGTCGACTTGGGTGCCACAAGAAACAGCGATTCTACGAACATCGGCTTGAACTTGACGCCGCGGATGGCCCCGGGATCGTAGATCAGCGCCATATCCATGCGGCCGGTCATCACCATCTCGCTGATCACGCCGCCGAAGTTTTCGTTTATGTGCAACACGATATTGGGGTAACGCGCGCGGACGAGGCGCAGCAACGGTACGGCCAACATGGCGCCGGTACTATAGGGCGCGATCCCGACCGAGACCGAACCCGACAACTGGCTGCCGGACTGCGCGACATCGGTCTGTGCTTGGGCGATTTGGCGCAAAATAAGCTGCGCATGGCGGTAAAGCGCGCGGCCGGCTTCCGTGGGCACCACGCCGCGTTTGCTGCGGATCAACAGACGTTGATCGAATTGCGATTCCAGGGCGGCCATCTGCTGGCTAAGTGCCGGTTGTGCAATATGAAGTATGTCCGCTGCCCGTGTGAGGCTGCCGGTATCGACGATCTTCACGAATGATCGCAGGCGCCGCGTGTCGACCAAGTTCCGCACTCCTTGATCTATGCAAATTACTTATGACACTAGAGCGAAGCGGTCTTTGTGTCGAGGGCCGACCTGCCGCACAGTTTCCCGACATCAAAGCTTCAATAACTTTGCGAACAGGTGATCGTCTCGTGCTTTCGGATTACAAAACCGCGTTGGTGACGGGCGCATCCGCCGGGATCGGCGCCGGGATCGTGACTTGGCTTGCGGCCAAGGGGATCCAAGTTCACGCGGTATCGCGCGATAAGGCCCGGCTGGACGAACTCGCCGCGAAGACGGGTTGCATTCCGCATGTCATCGACATTCGCGATACCGGCGCGCTCGAAGCTCTCGATGCGCTTCGCGACATCGACATCCTTGTCAACAATGCGGGCGTCTCCCGTTCGGGCAACATTCTGTCGACGGATCGTTTCGGCGTTGAAGAACTCGTCGACGTGAATATCGAGGCGGTCCTGCACCTCGTGCGAATCGCGATGCCGGGAATGATGGCCCGCGATCGCGGCCACATCGTCAACGTGAGTTCCATCGCCGGCGTCTATAATTTCTCTGGTAACACGGTCTATCACGCGACCAAGGCGGCGGTTCACATGATGTCGCAGCAATTGCGCGTCGCTGCCTACGGCAAGCGCGTGCGCGTGACGGAGATCTGCCCGGGCCGCGTCGAAACCGAGATATTCGGCAAAGTCATCGGCGACATGGCCCGCGCCCAGCGGGAGTTTTACGACGGGTTCGAGTCCCTGAAGGTCGAGGATATCGTCGCCGCCGTCACCTACGCGGTCGAAGCGCCGCGGCACGTCAATATCGGCCATATCGAAATACTTCCGACGTTCCAAGTGCCGGGCGGCCTCAACTTCGAGCGCCGCGCGGACTGAAAACGACTTATCGAAAACAAAATCCAAAACATAACAGGAGGCCTCCAATGACCATCGCCCGCAGAACCCTGCTACAAACCGCCGGTGCCGTTCTCGTTCTCGCCGCGCCCGGCATCCGGACGGCGCGCGCCGCAACGACGCTCAATCTGTCGAGCGTATTGCCGGACTCCAACTTCCAGGTCCGAAACGCGAAGAAGTTCGCCGAGACGGTGGAGAAAGCGACGAACGGCGACGTCATGTTCAACATCCGCGCCGGCGGGTCGCTGGGCTTCAAGGGGCCCGAGCAGCTGCGCGCCGTACGCGACGGTCTGGTGCCGGCGGCGGATATTCTGACCGCCCAGCAGGTCGGCGATGAGCCGCTTTTCGGTACGGAGGGCGTTCCCTTTCTGGTGAAATCGCAGGATGAGCTGCGGACGCTCCACAAGTTTCTGCGTCCGGAGTTCGAGAAGGCGGCCGCCCGCTTCAACCAGAAAATCCTCTACATGGTGCCGTCGCCGTTCCAATACATGTTCTTGAAGGTGAAGGTCAGCGACGTCGCCGGGTTGCGCGGCATCAAGATCCGCGGCGCAGACAAGAATACGGTCGATACCTGCATCGCTGTCGGCATGGCCGGGGTGCAGATCCCGTTCGGCGAACTTATCCCGGCGCTCGCGTCGGGTCGCGTCGACGCGGTCGCGACTTCGGCCGCCACGGCGGTCGACGCGAAATTCTGGGAGTTCATGAAATACGCCTATCCGACCAACCACACTTGGTCGTGCAATATGGTCAACGTGAATCTCGACACCTGGAAGCGTCTGTCGCCGGCGAGTCAGAAGGCGATCGAAGACGCCGCCAAGGCGCTGGAACCGGAATTCTGGGCTGTCTCGGCGGCCGACGACGCGCAAAGCGTATCGGTTCTCAAGGCGAACGGAATGGAAGTCGTGCCCGTCTCCGACAAGATGTCCGCCGATATGTGGAAAATGGCCGCACCATTGACCGATCAGTATCTGGAACGCGTTCCCGCAGCGCGTCAGGTGATCCGCGACTATCGCGCGGCCACCGGTCGGGCGTGAGATGACGGCACGTCAGCAGAACGGAGAGGGCGGCGCTTTTGCCGCCCTCCAGACTGCTGCGGACAAGGTCGCGACCGCATCGACCTGGGCCGCGGCGGCATGTCTCGTTGCCTTGCTCGCATTGGTGCTTTGCGAGATCGCGGTCGGCGTATTGTCGAGACTTATGCCTTCGTTTCCCAGCAGCATCGGTTTCGCTTGGGAGTACAGCGCATACCTCATGGGGGCTGCGTTCATGCTTGGGACGGGGCTCGCGTTGCGCGCGGGGATGCATGTGCGCGTCGAGCTCTTGCTGGCGATGCGCGGCGGCCGATACGCAAGGGCGTTTGAGTTGGCGTCGGCGGCGATCGGTACGGCGTTTGCCGTGCTGCTCGCGTATTCGCTGATTCGTTTCGCTTTCCAATCCTACAGCTTCGACCAGCGTTCGCCCGAGAGCTTCACGCCGCTGTGGATCCCGCAATCCGCTTTGGCGCTCGGTGCCGTTATCCTCGCACTTCAGATGCTTGCGCGCCTTGCGGCCTGCGCTCTCGGCAAGCCGCTGGAAGACAAAACTCTTGGCGTGGCGACGTTACCCGAATGACCGCGATCTTCACCGCCCTTTTCGGGCTCCTTTTCGGCATCCTCGCCATCGGCGCTTGGATCGGCATCGCTCTCGCGGCGACCGCAATCGGTCTTGCGTGGATCTTCACCGATATTCCGGTGACGCGGCTTTTGCCGCAGCATGTTTACAACATCATGACCTCGTCCGAATTGGTGGCATTGCCGCTGTTCGTGATGATGGGCGAGTTTCTATTCCGCACGCGGCTGTCGCGCAGTCTGTTCAACGGGCTGGCGCCCTGGGCCGGGCTGCTTCCCGGCCGCCTCCTGCACGTCAACGTCGTCGCCTGTTCGATCTTCGCCGCGATCTCTGGATCGTCCGCCGCGACGACCCAGGTGGTCGGGCGGATGACGCTGACCGAGTTGCTCCGTCGCGGCTACTCGCCCGATATCGCGACCGGCAGCCTTGCCGGCGCCGGCACGCTCGGCTTTCTGATTCCGCCGTCCACCGTCATGATCATTTACGGCGTGCTGGCCGAGGAATCCGTCTTGCGCCTGTTCACGGCGGGCGTGATCCCCGGCTTCCTGCTGGCCGCCTGTTTCAGCGGCTGGATCATGATCCACACGACGATCCGCCGCGACTTGGTGCCAGAATCGGAGCGCAACATGCGCCATGTCGGCATGCGCGCACGGATGTTGGCGCTGAAAGAACTCGGCCCCGCGTTGTTTTTGATCCTGTGCGTGCTGGGTTCGATGTATGGCGGTATCGCCACGCCGACGGAAGCGGCGGCCTTGGGTGTGATGGGGGCGGCGGGGATCGCAGCATCGCAGGGCGCGTTGACCCGCCAAGCCCTGCGCGACGTCGCGGTCGGATCGATCCAGGCGTGCTCGATGATGGGGATCATCATTATGGGCGCCGCCGTTCTTGGCAATATCACGGCGTTTCTGGGCATTCCCGACGCCGTCGCCAGCGCCGTCAGCGCTTGGAACCTATCGCCCCTTCAACTCATCATCGCGTTGATGCTGCTCTATCTCGTTCTGGGGACGGCGCTTGAAGGCTTCTCGATGATCGCGACGACCTTGCCCGTCGTGCTGCCGCTGATCACGGCGGCCGGATTCGACAAGGTTTGGTTCGGCATCTTCATGGTGCTCGTGGTCGAGATGGCCCAGATCACGCCGCCGGTCGCGTTCAATCTGTCGGTCATCCAGAGCATCAGCGGGCAAAGCATGTCCTATCTGACGCGCGTCACGATGCCCTATCTGCTGATCATGATGCTGTTCGTGATTTTGATCGCGGTTTTCCCGCAGATCGTGCTTTGGCTCCCCGATTACCTGCTCAGTCGATAGGCGATCACCGATGTCCGTGGACGTTCCTTTAATGCCTTCGGCGCGCGTGCGCCGCATCAAGCCGTCGCCCAGCGTGGCGGCAGCGGGGCGCGCGCGGGAATTGAAAGCGGCGGGGCGCGACATCGTCGACCTCACCGTCGGTGAGCCGGATTTCGACACGCCTCAATACGTCAAGGACGCGGCGTTTGCCGCGATCGCCGCCGGCGAAACGAAGTACACGGCCGTCAACGGAACGCCCGCGCTGCGCGGCGCGATTTCAAGCTGGCACCGCCGCGTGACCGGCCGCGACGCCGCCGACGCGCGGATCACGATCGGCGGCGGCGCGAAGCAAGTGATCTTCCTGGCGCTGATGGCGTCGGTCGATGCCGGCGATGAGGTCATCGTGCCCACGCCCTATTGGGTTTCCTATCCCGACATGGTGCTTGCCAACGAAGGCACGCCGGTCATCCTGCCTTGCGGCCAAGAGAATGGATTCAAGATCGATCCCATCGCGTTGGAGGCGGCGATAACGCCCAAAACGCGCTGGCTCGTCTTCAACGCCCCGGGCAATCCCGCCGGAGCCGGATATTCGCGCGGCGAACTCGCGGCGATTCTCGACGTGCTGCGCCGCCATCCGCGGGTGATGGTGCTCGCCGACGAGATTTACGATTCGATCTGGTTCGGCGATATGCCGTTCGTCAGCATTGCGGCGGTCGATCCCGCGATGGCGGATCGAATACTGCTGATCAACGGCGTATCGAAGTCGCATGCGATGACGGGCTGGCGCATGGGGTGGGGGGTCGGCGCGCCGGACCTCGTCAAGGCGATCAACACGCTTCAATCCCAGATGTCGTCCTGCCCGTCGTCGATCAGCCAAGCCGCCACGGTCGCGGCGTTGAACGGTCCCGGCGATTTCATCGTCTCCTGCGTCGCCGAGTATAAGCACCGCCGGGATTCCGTCGTCGCACGGTTGCGCGCGGTGCCGGGGCTCGAATGCGTTTCGCCATCGGGCGCGTTCTATCTATTCCCGCGCTGCGCTGGATTGATCGGCAAGCGTAAGCCGGACGGCGGCGTTATCGCCAACGACCTCGATTTCGTTCGCTATCTGCTGGACGCCGAGGGAGTTGCGACGATCCATGGCGCCGCTTACGGTCAGGCGCCGCATTTCCGCCTTTCGTTCGCAACGAGCCAAGCCGTTCTTGACGAAGCCTGCACGCGGATCGCGCGCGCATGCGCGGCGTTGACCTGAGCGGAGGCGCCGCCGATGGACATCGCGCGGCTGAAAGCGCTGATTGGGGAAGCCGTAGCGGCGCGCGCGACGGTCGAGCACGAAGACGGCGGTCGCGTTATCCGTGTCGATGCGACGGCGGCGGCAACCCCTGCCGAGACTTTCGCGTTGCCCGAAACGGCGTCCGCCGAAACGGTCGTACCCGGCGCCGTTGCGGCGCCGTGCTTCGGGATCGTTCACTTGTCGCCGGCGCCCGGTGTCGAAGCCTTCGTACGGGCCGGTGAAAGGGTCGCCGTGGGGCAGAAACTTTGTCTCATCGAAGCGATGAAGGTGTTCACCGCCGTGGCCGCCGACCAGGCCGGCCGTGTCGCCGAAATCCTGGTCGCGTCCGGCGACGAAGTGACTCGCGGCCAGGCGCTGTTCCGGCTCGAAGCGGAAGGCGGGTAAGGCGATGTTCGATGCCGTGCTGATCGCCAACCGCGGCGAGATCGCGCTGCGCATTCTGCGCGCTTGCCGGAAAATGGGGCTGCGCGCCATCACCGTTTACTCGCAAGCGGATCGCGATGCGGCCTATGTGACGCTCGCCGACGACGCGATTTGCATCGGGCCCGCATCCGCCGCCGCCAGCTATCGCGATCCGGCGGCGATCCTGTCGGCGGCGGCGGCCACAGGCGCGGGCGCCATCCACCCGGGTTACGGATTCCTGTCGGAAAACGCCGATTTCGCCGAGCGGGTCGCGGCCGCCGGCTTTGTCTTCATCGGCCCTCCGGCGGCGGCGATCCGCACGATGGGCGACAAGATCGCCGCCAAGGCCGCGATGATCGCCGCGGACGTGCCGTGCGTTCCCGGCTCGGCGGGCAAGCTGCCCGACGACGATGCCGAGATCGCGCGTATCGCCGAGGATGTCGGCTTCCCGGTGATCGTCAAAGCGGCCGGCGGCGGCGGCGGGCGCGGCATGCGTGTCGTGCGTGGCCGCGACGAACTTGCCGAAGCGGTGGCGGTCACGCGGCAGGAGGCGTCGCAAGCATTCGGCAATCCGGATCTTTATCTCGAGCGATTCCTCGAGCATCCGCGCCATGTCGAGATTCAAGTCTTGTGCGACAATCACGGGCGTGCGCTGTGGCTGGGGGCGCGTGACTGCTCGCTGCAACGCCGGCACCAGAAAGTCGTCGAGGAGGCGCCGGCCCCCGGAATCAGCACCAGTGCCATCGCGGCGATCGGCGAACGCTGTGCGCAGGCTTGCCGCCAGATCGGCTATCGCGGTGCCGGCACGTTCGAGTTTCTGTACGAAGACGGATTGTTCGCGTTCATCGAGATGAATACGCGCCTTCAAGTCGAGCATCCGGTCACCGAGATGACCTCCGGTATCGATATCGTCGCGGAACAGATTCGTATCGCCCAAGGGCTGCCGATGGCGTTCGAGCAATCCGACATCGCCGTTACCGGTCACGCGATCGAGGTCCGGGTGAACGCCGAGGATCCGGAGACCTTCGTCGCGTCGCCGGGGCGTGTGGACGTCTGGTCGCCGCCCGGCGGTCCCGGAGTTCGCGTCGACACTCATCTATACGCCGGGGCGCGCGTGCCGCCTTACTACGACTCCCTTGTCGCCAAGATCGTCGCACATGGCGCGACGCGCGACGAAGCGTTGCGCCGGCTGCGCCAAGCGCTGGCCGAGGCGCGGATCGAAGGTATCGCGACCAACCTGCCGCTGCTGCGTCGCATCGCCGACGATCCCGTCGTCGCCGCCGGCGGCTTCGACATCCATCATCTCGAGCGTTTCCTGGCGGAGCGGCGCGATGGATGAGTCGAAGGCGACGCCGCAGATCAGTCTGGTCGGTACGTCGGGCATTCTGTTCGAGGCGCCGGGGGCGTTCGATCTCACCAATCAGCGGCGCATTTGGGCGCTGGCGCGCGCGGCCGATCGGCTCGACTGGGTCGGGGAGGCGGTCCCCGGCATGACCAATCTGCTGCTGGTCTTCAAATCGCCGCCACGCGATATCGCCGCGATCGAGGGTGAGTTGCGTGGCTTGTGGGAGAAAGCGGCGGAAGAGAAGGGCCGAGGCGAAAGATTCGAACTCAATGTCGACTATGGCGGCGAGGGCGGACCCGATCTCGACTTCATGGCCGAGCAGACCGGCCTGCCGCGCGAGGCGGTGGTCGAGATTCACGCGGGCCGGGATTACACGGTCTTTGCGCTCGGCAGCCATCCCGGCTACGCCTATCTCGGGACCGTCGATTCGCGCCTTTTTATTCCGCGGCGGAAAGTGCCGCGCATCTCCATTCCCGCCGGTGCCGTATCGATCGGCGGTTGGCAGACCGGTGCTTCGGCCTCCGACGGGCCCAGCGGCTGGCATACGATCGGCCATACCGACGCGCGTTTCTTCGATCCCGCATCGGCCACGCCCGCCTTGCTGGCGCCGGGCGACGTCATCCGCTTCCGGATCGCGAGGCTGCTCAAATGATCGAGATCCTCGATGATGGCAGCCAAGCCTCGATCCAGGATATGGGCCGCGACGGCTGGCGGCGGATCGGTGTCGGGGCATCCGGTGCGATGGATACGCTCGCCCTCGAACGCGCGAATCTTCTGGTCGGCAATCCGGCCGACGCGGCGGCGATCGAGCTGCCGGGAATGCCGTTTCGGGCGCGCTTCACGCAAGCCGCCCGGTTCGCGTTGGCGGGTGCTGATATGCCAGCGACGCTCGACGGCATTCCGCTGCTGCCAGACTCGACGGCGATTGCGGCCGAGGGCGCGGAACTGCGCGTCGATCGCCCGAACGACGGCGCCTTCGCCTATCTGGCGATCGAAGGCGGCTTCGACGTGCCGATCACGCTGGGCTCGCGCAGCACGCATATGCGCGGAGTCTTCGGCGGCCATCGAGGCCGGGTTCTGGCGCGCGGCGACGTTCTGGCGGCGGGATCTGCGGGTATCGGGTTCGACGGTGTCTTCGCTTTGATGCCGCCGCGCGCGACGCTGGCCTTGCCAGACGACAAGCCGGGAACGACGCATATCCGCGTATTGCCGGCGGCCGAGTATGATCGCTTTACCGAAGCATCGCTCTCGGCTTTTTGGTCGACCGCCTGGAAAATCTCAGCACAGAGCAATCGTTCGGGTTATCGATTGCTGGGGCCGAATCTCGAGCTTGGTGAGGCGCTGGAAATGCGCTCGCACGGGCTGTTGCCGGGCGTTATTCAAGCGCCCAACGGCGGCACGCCGATCATCCAACTGGCGGACGCCTTCACCGCCGGCGGATATCCGAAGATCGGCACGATCATCGCCGCCGATCTGTGGCGTGTCGCGCAAGCGCCGCTCGGGACGGCGTTGCGCTTCGTGCGCGTCGACTACACCGCCGCCTTGGCCGCCCAAGCCGCACTCGACGCGGAGCGCGCGCGCGTTAAGATGTGGAGCGAGCTTTGCCGGGGACGGCGCGCATGATTCTCGACGGCGTTACGCTCTCGATCGATGGCAAGCGCATCGGAACGCCGATTTTTGCGGCCGCACCGGGGACATTTATGCGCGCCCATCCGTCGCGTGCCGAGCCATTCATCCGGCCGGGCCAGAGCATCGCCGCCGGCGATACGCTCGGCCTTCTGGCGATGGGCCCGGTCCTGCTGTCGGTTACGGCGCCGGCAGCGGGCATCGTATTGTCGTTGACACGAACCGGTGCCATCGGTTTCGGCGCGACGCTGGCCGAAATCGCCACGCTCGCCGAAGTTCGCGCCATGGGAATCGCGGCATGAAAATCGATTTGAATTCCGATCTCGGCGAAGGCTTCGGGCCGTGGAAGATGGGCGACGACGACGCGTTGCTTGGGATCGTCACATCGGCGAATGTCGCTTGCGGCTATCACGCGGGCGATCCGGTGATCATGGATCGCACCGTGCGGGCCGCGTTGGCGAACAAGGTTGATCTCGGCGCGCATGTCAGCTTCCCCGATCTCGCAGGGTTCGGGCGGCGGCCGATGCGTATGGACGCACGCGAGCTCGAGCTTCATATCATCTACCAGCTCGGCGCCTTGGACGGCATCGCGCGCGCGGCCGGTCATAAAATCACTCATGTCAACGCGCATGGGGCGCTCGGCAACATCGTATGCGCGGAGCGCGATGTCGCCGACGTTCTGGTGCGCGCGGTGCGCGCCTTCGATCCGAAGATCGCGTTGCTCGTGCTGTCAAACACCGAACTCGAGCGCGCAGCCGCGATAGGCGGCCTCACTACGCATAACCTTTTTCTTGCCGATCGAGCTTACGATCGCACGGGGCAATTGGTGCCGCGCAAACTAGCGGGTGCAGTCATCAAGGATGAGGCCGCCGTTCTCGCGCGCGTGGCGCGCGTCCTCGCCGACAGCACGATCGAAACGATCGACGGCGAAAGCATGAAAATTGCGGTTAACTCGATCCTCGTGCACAGCGACACGCCCGGCGCCGTCGCGATGGCCCAAGCTATACGCAAACAAATTATTGCAGTTGGTGTCGAATTGTGCCCCTTGTCGTCGCACTGAAAACGATCATTGCCTGTACAAGATCTAGTGTATTTCATTTTCCCCAAAAGGCCTCAAAATGCCTCGTAAATTCGGAAAACAATACTGAAATAATTGACTTCTATACGGTCTGGGGGACTGGGCTCGCGACGTTGCCTCTTAGAATTTGCATCCAATGACCCTAGCCATCACCCAAAAGAGACGAAGAAGCCCGCCCTGGAAAACCAGCGGCGGGCTTCGGCGTCTTTTGCTTCTAACGTGGCGCTACTGCGATTCTACAACGCGAGCCCCGGAAACAGCGAGATGATCAGAATGAGCGCGACCATCGCCAGCAGAAACGGCATGACGCCCGCAATTACTTCGTGGATCGATCCTTCGCCGCGTACGCTTTGGACGAGGTAGCGATTCATGCCGACCGGCGGCGTCACAAGCGCCATTTCCATCATGATGACCAGGAAGTTGCCGTACCAAACCGGATCGATGCCGGCGTGTACGACCAACGGAAATATGACAGGAATAGTCGCGACCATCATCCTGCCGGGGGCGCAAGCGGATGTTTCGCCATGCTGTTTATTCCCACAAAGTACAGCGGCCTTCCGATCAAGCTCCTGCGTTCCTTGCCCGATCCATCAATCCACGCATCGTCCTGACAGCGCCGGCCAAACCACAGAATACGGCTTCGCCGACCAAGAAATGGCCGATATTTAGTTCGACGAGCTGCGGGATCGCGGCGACGCGGCCGACATTGCCGAAATCGAGGCCATGACCAGCATGGCACTCGAGACCGATTTCGGAAGCATACTGCGCAGCAGTCATCAAACGCTGAAACTCCTGAGCCAACCCCGTTCCATGCGCATGTGAATAGGCGCCAGTATGAAGTTCAACGACTGGCGCGCCGACTCGCTTCGCGGCGTCGAGCTGGCGTGGGTCTGGGTCGATGAACAAGGAAACCCGGATCCCTGCCTCTGAAAGTTTTTCGATATATCCGGTCAATATTTCAACATTGCCGGCAACATCGAGACCGCCTTCCGTCGTGATCTCGGCGCGCCGCTCCGGCACCAGACAGCAGGCATGCGGCCGAAGCTCAAGCGCGAGCGCCGCCATTTCGACCGTCGCAGCCATCTCGAAGTTTAGGGGAGCGGCAATCTCGTGACGCAGGCGGCGCATGTCGTCATCGCGGATATGGCGTCGGTCTTCGCGAAGATGCGCGGTGATCCCGTCCGCTCCGGCCGACAGGACGAGTTTGGCCGCTGCCACAGGGTCTGGATGGGTCCCGCCGCGCGCATTTCGAATCGTCGCGACGTGGTCGACATTAACCCCGAGCCTGAGCATAATTTATCTCCTTCAATCTATTGCGTGCGATCACATCGGCCATCCGAATGGCGGCGACAAGACTGCCGGCATCGGCAATACCTTTCCCGGCTATATCTAGTGCCGTTCCATGATCGGGCGAGGTTCTTACGATGGAAAGGCCGAGCGTGACGTTCACGCCGCCGTCGACATCGAGTGTCTTGATCGGAATTAACGCTTGATCATGGTACATGCAGATGGCCGCATCATAGGCCTTCCGAGACCTAGCCGTGAACATCGTGTCCGGCGACATCGGCCCAGCAACCGTTATGCCCGCCGCACGGAGCCGTTCGACAGCTGGCGCAACGATTCGAATATCTTCGTCGCCCATGGCACCGCCTTCACCAGCATGCGGGTTAACGCCGGCGATGGCGAGTCGGGGGGATTCAATTCCGAAATCGTACCGGAGCGCTTTGACCACAGTTAGTGCCGTCTCGACGATGGCATTCTCGCGCAAGGCCCCAATTGCATCGCGCAGGGCAACATGGATTGTCACAGGTACGACCCGGAGATCAGGACCAGCGAGCATCATCACAGGAACGGTGTCGGTCCCGGCGATTTCGCCAAGAAACTCCGTGTGTCCGGGATGCCGGAATCCGGCTGAATACAGTGCAGCCTTCTGTATCGGGTTCGTAACAACAGCAGCAGCCTCACCGCATCTCGCGGCGTCTACCGCCAGCCGGATCGATCCAATGACCGCAGATGCGTTGACGGGATCCGGGCGTCCAGGCTGGACTGGCTTGACCAACTTGACCGCAATGATCGGCAATGCCGTTCGGAATCGAACTGCGCCCTCGGCGACTGTTCCAACCGATACTATCGGAACATCGCGTCCGAGACTTCGTGAGGCCGCTGCTATGAAATCTGGGTCGGCAAAGAGAACGAATGCAGGGCCCGACTCTCGCAATCGTAACCAAGCATCGAGCGAAAGTTCTGGGCCGATGCCAGCCGGCTCGCCCATGGTTATTGCAAGCGGCTTGTCAGACACTAGATCAGGTTCGCTCGAGAAAGAGGACATAGTGGACATATGTTACAAAGGCTTGTTGAGCGCAATATCTGACCGTCTATTCTTATCTCGACTCAGCTATACGCAAAAACGTCCTTGCATCCTGCGCCCGTTATGTATCCGCATGGTTAGGCTGAGTATTCCATGCGCTACGCCGCATTCTCTTGAATCTCCAATCTCACGGTCGCAGTGCGGTATTTTGGCGTGAGCTATATTGATTTGAAAATTGGGGATAGGCTCTTTTCTTGCGTCTAAAAAAGTCTAACTCTCTAACCACGATGACTCCGCATATCCTGCCGCTCGCATCCACATCCTTTACGCCTGAAAGCCTTCGCCAGTTCGCGTCTGACGGTTACCTGATCGTCCGCGAACTTGCGTCACCTGACCTCTGCGCGCGTATCCGCGATCGGACGCAACACGATCTAGCCGAAGCAATCTCCCCTCTTGAGTACGAAGTAAACGTTGGCTATCCCGGCGCTCCTGTCTCGCTCGAGGCCGAGGGAGGGCGTACCGTGCGACGCCTGCTCGGAGCCGTCGACCGTGATGAAGCGATGCGCGAGTGGGCCAGCTCGCCGGCGGTCGTCTCGCGTATGACGCAGCTCCTGGGCAGCCGCCCCGTCCTATCACGAGCGCACCATAATTGCGTGATGACCAAGCACCCGAACTACGGCAGCCAAACCAATTGGCATCGCGATATTCGCTATTGGTCATTTGAACGGCCCGAGCTGATCTCGCTTTGGCTCGCTTTGGGTCCGGAGCGTGCCGAGAACGGCGGATTGCTTGTGCTGCCGGGCACGCATCGTCTCGAAATCGAGCGCGATCGTTACGATGGCGCCAAATTTCTGCGCCCAGATATCGCGAAAAATCGGGCGCTGATCGCAACCCAGCGCGCCGTAGAGCTCGAGGCGGGTGACGCGTTATTTTTTCACAGCCGCCTATTTCACGCGGCGGGCCGAAATGCGTCGACCAAGGTTAAGTTTTCTCTCGTGTTCACGTACCGGGCCACAGACAATCTGCCGATTCCGGGCTCGCGTTCTGCGGCGTTGCCGGAGATTTTTCTTTGACGGTTTCCTTAAACCCTTTTTGCGAAGTTGCTGACGGCTAAATCGAAGCTTGATTCAATGAGTCTCTTTGGCGAGGTCACGTTCTTGAGCCAAAGCAATTTGAGCAAAGCGGCGTAGCGCCTATTGACGTACCTTCTTGCGCCCGAGCAAGGCTGTAAGAGCCGCCCGGCATTCGAGTTTCGATCGCCATGGATCGAGAATCCGAAGATTTTATGTCCCCCAGAAGGCCTCAAAATGCCCCTTAAGTTCAAAAACTAAAGTCGATCTAAAATTATCTTATACGGTCTGGTGTGATTGACGCGATGCAATGCGTTGCGGGATTCGAACGTCTCTGCTCCTCTATGGAGCGTCGAGTATCTGAGCGAAGTCCATGAATAGGGCTTTGAGATAGTGCGACGAGACTTAGTGGCGATATTCTTGACTTCTAGTTTGCGCCCATCGGCATTACGAAATTCGAAAGCCAGTGGAGGCAATCATTATCCCATTTGGCGAAGGTCGCGAACTTCGCGTTCACCGGCAGTGAACCAGTGTCCAAAAAATACAATATGAGCAGAACCTGACGCTCGCCGTTGGTTGCCGGCAGACCGAGGCGCCCGACGGGGATCTGTGTGCCGTCGGTTAGTGTCGAGAGCGTTGCAAGCCAAAACGGTTTGCCTTGGTCGATTGCTTTATCGATTACGTCATATCGCGCTCGTCTTTCCCCATCAGATGCCAAGTGAAGCACGACGGTGCCGCGCGGGTCTTCAAGCAATAGTTCGGCGAGCTCATCGCCAACGAGGCTATAGATATAGCTCCCGTCCGGCATGCGCCGATAACACATGCTCATCGGCAACAGGCGCGGTGGAATCTCGGATGCCGCGAACTCGATCGGTGGCAATCTCGATCCGGCCCGTGCTTTCGCCCAGGCGCGAACCACCATCATCGGCTCCTCGGGAATATCGGTGGAATTTTCCATAGCAATACCGGACGGGAGAATGTTGCGTACGCTTATTCGCTTTGCTTCGAGGACCCGCGTTGATTCAGATCATGCGTCGTGCAGCCAAGCGGCGCGGGTGTAGGACGTCAACGCCAGGTCCATATCGAGAGCAACGGCTTTCGCGATCGCTTGAAGGATCTGGGCAAGATCCATTCCTTGATAGTGGAGTGCGGCGAGCCGGATCATCTCGCAATGGAAGTAGTTATATCCAGCGATATAAAGGTAAGGGGCAACCTTCCGGCGGTAGTGGATGGTTCCGATGCGTATCGCTTGATCGGTATATTCATCATCGAAGCGTCCTGAGAATAACGACCGCCAATGTTTTTTTTGCGCGGGCTTTAGATGCTTCTCGAGATCGTAGCCATGAAAAATCGCGGCCGTGGCTGGCATCTGATGGATAAAGCGATAGAACTCCGCCACGAGATTGTCCGCTTCTCGATCGACAATCGGAAAGAACACCTTCAAATTCGCGATCGTCGTGTCCGTGATGTTCAGGAGTTTTAAGCGTTTGGAAAGATCAAGGGCCGGCATCGCTGGGACTCCGTGGCATGATTTGAAGGGAGTAACGGCGGTACAACGTGGCGAGTGACTTCAGTCCGGGAGCAACTTTCGAATAAGCGGCTGAGCATCCTTCAGTGCGCGTAGCACATCTGGATCGAAGATTTCCGGGCGCATTCGATCGTCGCCGTTGATTAGACGGCCCATAACCTCATCGTGCGACATCGATGGTTTGTAGCTGCGACGTTCCCACATCGCTGAATAGACATCACAACTTGCAGCGATCCGTGCCGCGAGACTTGCTTGGTTGCCGATAAGTTTGTCCGGATAGCCCGATCCGTCATAACGCTCATGATGATGTCGGGCCACATCCTCTACGAAAGACAGAATGGGCGTCTCGTCGATCTTTCGCAGACGTTGGCTTCCCAAAACCGAGTGCTGACGAATGATCTCCATCTCGTCTTCGGTCAGTCGGCGTGGCGCATAAAGCACATCGCGCGGCAGATCGAGCTTGCCGATGTCATGGAACTGACCGGCTAGTTGGTGCTTCAAGATGTCCCGATCATCTATTCCAAGCGTGGCGGCAACGGCACCTGAGACGATACTCATATGGCAGGAATGATTGTGGAGTGCCGGATCGGCGATCTTTTGTTCGCGCCATAGTCGGGCAACCCAGCCTTCATCCGGTCCGGCAGGCGGCGATTTGAAGAAGGTCATAAGTCTGACACCTCCTATGACCTGACCGGTTTTTGAACCAAGCCGAATGAAAGACTACTGCATTGCTGCGACCGGCTCGAGCGGGCTGGATCTAGCCGAACGCTACGGGTGTTGGCAGCCGGTATCCAAGCGATGAGTGCGGCCGACGAGTTTCTGGACAAGCTATAACGAGAATCACCTGCATCGTGCCCTAGGCTATCGCTCATCCCACGAGATTATTGCTGACTAAAAACTACGTTAGGACCTGCCCAGTAAGTAATGCGCGGCAGCACTATAGATGCCACGCTACTTCTCCAGTCACCTCTGTCGCTTAACTCAGCAGGGCTCAGCGCTTAATCCTTCCATAATGATACTGTTTATCGACACTAAAAATTCAAGATCGTTTGCTGATACCCGATCGACGATCGCTCCCGAAATACTGCTAACAAAGACAGCGAGATTTGCGACGAGCTTCTTTGTACTGCTCGTAAGACTGTTATTCGGATGCGTAACGTCTAACGCGAATGCATTCCACACTTCGCGGTTATGCTGAACAGCGTCGTGTATGACGGCAACCGATTGTGGATCGGATCCGCCTATCAATTTACTCGCGGCAATTAGCTTTTCATTTAAGCGCTTTAGTAGCAAATACTCCACTCGTCGATCGTCTAAGGTCTCCTGACCAACAAGATTAGACATAACCTAATTCTCTAATTGAACTCAGAGCGTCATCGTATGTAGAGGTCGTATGTTCCACTATCGGAATAACCCCAGAAGTACGGAAGGCTGCTGATTTGCGATGGAGAGAGATTGGATGCCAAGCTGCTGCCGCGTTTGGAGCGCTTGAACCGAGGCCGAGGCCTTGCCGATATCCGCATCGACAATGGCGCCGAGACCCGTCGTCGTCGCGTCCACTACCGAGTTCACGAAATCGGATTGTAGCTTCAAAGTCCGTGTGTCGGCGGCGTTGGCGCCGAGCGAAGCCGCAACGGAGTTCGCAAACGTGGTGAGCGAGGCCAGCGACGCGGTCGCGGCGGTGACCGACGACACCGAGGCCTGCGCGAAGGTCGTGAAGGCGGTGAAAACCGAAGATTGGCTGGTCATCGTCAACGTCGAGGCCGACGTGTCGGCGAGGAACGTCTTGGCCGCCGAGTTGTTCGACAGCAGGTTGACGCCGTTGTAGTTGGCCTGCGCGATGAAGTTGGAGATCTGATTCGTCATCGCG
>VFQU01000891.1_pt1 | contig 20646 bp, 20 predicted proteins | sample 3512311 | NCBI WGS metagenome assembly VFQU01 (sample SAMN10412377, study PRJNA504923) | tailings metagenome | isolation source: Relicate 3 Philex TSF3 active mining site | place: Philippines: Tuba, Benguet | collected 2017-08-29
GGCGGACTTGCCGCTTGCGGTGGGTCCGGCGATCAGCCAGATGCGGGGCTCCATGACCCTATCCATCACCCTTGTCAGCCCCGATCCGCAAGCCGTCGAACGCGCTGTCTCGCGCATTGGCGAACTGGTGGGAGCCACCGGCTCCGATCCTCTCGGCCCCGGCGCGGTGGACCTGCAGGGGCAGGGCGATGCGGTGATGCTGCGTCCGCTGCTCCAGGATGCGCTCGAGGACCTGCCCGTCGACCTCTGCGTCCAGCCGGCGGCCGGCCGTCGCAAGCGCCTGCTGATCGCCGACATGGACTCGACCATCATCGGCTGCGAGTGCCTGGACGAACTGGCCGACTTCGCCGGCGTCAAGACGCAGGTCGCCGAGATCACCGAGCGGGCCATGCGGGGCGAACTGGAGTTCGAGGGGGCCCTGCGCGAGCGGGTCGCCATGCTGCGGGGTCTTGGCCTGGAGGCGCTGGAGGCCTGCTACGAGGCCCGCGTCCGGCTCAACCCCGGAGCCAGGACTCTGGTCCGGACCATGGCCGCCGGCGGCGCCCGCTGCCTTCTGGTTTCGGGCGGGTTCTCGTTCTTCACCGCGCGCGTCGCCGCCGCGGCCGGCTTCCACGAGGATCGGGCCAACACCCTGATCGATGACGGTCGGGCGCTGACCGGCCTGGTCGGCGAGCCGATCCTTGGCCGCGAGGCCAAGCTGGCTTCGCTCAAAGGAGAGGCCGCGCGCCTCGGCCTTCGCGCGGACGAGACTTTGGCGGTCGGCGACGGCGCCAACGACCTGGCGATGATCGAAGCGGCGGGCCTGGGCGTCGCCTACCGCGCCAAGCCTGTGGTCGCGGCCCGGGCGCATGCGCGGATCGACCATTCGGACCTGACCGCGCTGCTCTACTTCCAGGGCTATCGGGCCGGCGAGTTCATCGACTGACCGGCCCGTCAGGGCCTACTGGCCCGAGCCGCCCCGGCTGAAGTAGCGGAAGAACTGGCTGTCGGGCGACAGGACCAGCGTCGCGTCACCTTGGGCCATCGAGGCTTCATACGCCTGCATCGAGCGGTAGAAGGCGGCGAAGCTGGGATCGCGTCCGAAGCTGGCGGCGAACAAGCGGGCCCGTTCGGCGTCGCCCTCGCCTCGGATGCGCTCGGCATCGCCGGTGGCGGTGGCGACGATCTCGCGCTTCTGCTGGTCGCCTTCGGCGCGGATGCGGGTGGCTTCCTGCTTCCGGGCCGCTTCCATGCGGCTGTAGACCGCCGCCTGGTTGGCTTCGGGCAGGTCGGCCCGCCGGATCCGCACATCGATCACCTCGATGCCCAGGCGCGAGGTCTGGGCCTGCCTCGCCAGGTTGTCGCGGATGCGGCGCATCAGGGCGGGGCGTTCGACCGAGATGATGTCGTCCGAATCGGCCTGGCCGAGTTCCTCGCGAAGGGCGGCGTTGAGGCGCAGCTTGAGGCTGGCCTCGGCTTCAGTCTGCGTGCCCAGCGTCACATAGAACCGCAGCGGGTTGCTGATGCGGTATCGGACATAGGCGTCGACCACGAGGCGTTCCTGGTCGCGCGCGATGATCTCGCGTTCCCGTTCTTCCAGCGACTGGTTGCGCCGGTCGAACAGCACGAAGCTCTCGACGAACGGGACCTTGACCTTCAGGCCGGGGCCATCGTTGGTGCCGGGCGCGTTGACGGTCCGCACCACCTCGCCGAAGCGGATGACCAGGGCCTGCCGGGTCTGGTCGACCACGTAGAAGGTCTGGCTGGCCAGCACCAGCGACGCGGCGACGACGACGCCGATGAGCGTGAGACGGTTCTGGTTCATTGGCCGGCCCCCGAAACGCGAGGCTGCGTGGCGACACCCGGTCTTGGCTTGAAGACATCGGGCGACAGGACGACCGGGGCGGTGACGCCCTTGCCGTCGATGATGACCTTGTTGGACCGGGCCAGAACCCGCTCCATGGTTTCGATGTACAGGCGGTCGCGCGTCACGCCGGGCGCGAGGCGGTACTGCTCGTACACCTGGTTGAAGCGCTCGGCCTCGCCTCGGGCCTCGTTGACGACCTGCGCCTTGTAGCCCAGCGCCTGCTGGCGGATGCGCGCGGCCTCACCCTGGGCCTCGTTGATGGCCGTCTGCTTGTTCTGGCCGGCGGTGGCGACGTCCTGGAAGGCGCCGACGACCGGCTTGGGCGGCTGGGCGTCCTCGATCTGGACGCTTTCGACGATGATCCCGGCGTCATAGGCGTTGAGGACCCGCTGCATCAGCTCGGCGGTCTGGATCTGCACCTGCGCCTTGCCGGTCGACAGGATGGGGTCCAGCCGGCTGCGGCCGACGACCTCGCGCATGGCGCTTTCGGCCACGGCCCGGAGCGTGCCCTCGGCGTCCGATACGTTGAACAGGAACTTGCCGGGATCGGAGACCCGCCAGTTCACGGTGAAGCGCAGGTCGACGATGTTCTCGTCGCCCGTGAGCATCAGGCTTTCCTGCTGTCCGGCCGCGTTGTCGCCGCCGATGGTGGTCTTGCGCAGGGTCATGGGCACCTTGCGCGCGCTTTCGATCAGCGGCACGCGATAGCCGATGCCTGGCTCGTAGGTGCGGGTCCAGGCCCCGAAGGTGGTGATGACGGCGCGCTCGCGCTCGCCCACGACCACGACGCCCGACGCCAGCAGCAGCAGCACGCCGAGGCCGGCGATCATCGGCAGGTAGCGCATCACGCCGTCTTCGGCGCCCGGGCCGGCCGGGCCGCGGCCGCCGCCGCCCAGCGCACGGCGCAGGCGGGCCGACCAGGTCGCGATCAGCTCGTTGAGATCGACGCCTTCCGGCGGGGGGCGGCGCGGGCCGCCGCCTTGCGGGCCACGGGGACCGCCGCGCGGTCCCTGCGGCTCGTCCTTGGGGCCTTGCGGCTTGCCGCCTTCCGGCGGCGGCGAACCCCAGGGTCCGGGGTTGGCATTGTCATTCCAGGGCATGAAGCGGGCGTGTTTCCGTCCAGGTTCTCAGGGGCGCCGGTCTTGCCTGACCGGAGGTCCGGTCGGGCCAGGCCGCGGGGCGGGTTGCAAACCGGCGCTGCGAGCCGGATATGTGACGCCTAGCCCCTCAAGGCAAGTTGAACCGACATGACTAACGTAAATGCGGCCGATCGCGAAGCCGCACTCGCTGTTCTCGACGCGATTGTCGACCCGGCGTCCGGCAAGGGGCTCGCGGCCGCCGGCCTCGTGCAGGGGCTTGTCGTGCGGGACGGCGCCGCCGGCTTCATCCTCGAGGTGCCGGCCGCCCAGGCGCCCCGTTACGCCCAGGTGCGCGAGGCGGCCCAGGCCGCGCTGGCCGCCCTGCCGGGGGTCAGCCGCGCCCAGGTGGTGCTGACCGCCGAGGCGCCGGTCGGTCACGTCCGGGCGCGCAAGTCCGCCCGCCTCAGCCCCGATCCGGCGGCCGAGCCCCGCGCCAGCCAGGCCGAGAAGCCGCCGCATGTCCGGCGCGTCATCGCCGTGGCCAGCGGCAAGGGCGGGGTGGGCAAGTCCACCGTTTCGGTCAACCTGGCCTGCGCCCTGGCCAGGCAGGGTCTTCGCGTCGGGCTTCTGGACGCCGACGTCTACGGCCCTTCCGCCCCCCGCATGATGGGGGTGGACGCCGAGCCGGCCTATGTCGACGGCAAGCTTGAGCCGCTGTTGGCCCATGGCGTGAAGGTCATGTCGATCGGCTTCATGGTCGAGGAGGGCGCGCCGATGATCTGGCGCGGGCCGATGGCCAGTTCGGCCGTGCGCCAGATGGTTCAGGATGTGCGCTGGGGCGTCGAAGCCGAGCCGCTCGACATTCTCGTCGTCGACCTGCCGCCCGGCACCGGCGACATTCACCTGACCCTGGTCCAGAAGCTGGCCGTCGATGGGGTGGTGATCGTCTCGACGCCGCAGGAAATCGCCCTGATCGACGCCCGCCGGGCCGCCGCGATGTTCGCCAAGACCTCGACGCCGATCCTCGGCGTCATAGAGAACATGGCCTGGTTCGCCGGACCGGACGGGACCCGTATCCCGATCTTCGGAACGGGCGGCGCGGCCGAGGAGGCGCGGCGTCTTGGCGTGCCGCTGCTGGCCGAGGTGCCGCTGGAAATCCCCGTGCGCGAGGCCGGCGACGCTGGCGCTCCCATCGTCGTCAGCGCGCCGGACACGCCGGCGTCCCTCGCCCTGGCGTCGGCTGCCGCCGCCCTGGCTCAGGGCCGATGACGCCCGAATGAAAAAGGGGCCGGATCGCTCCGGCCCCTTCCAGGTCTGCAAGGCTTGCGGCGATCAGCCGCCGGCCATCTTGCGGAAGAACTTCTGGCCCTGCTCGCCGCCGGCGAAATAGGCCTTCTGGCCGGCTTCGTCGGTGATCTTGCCCCAGCTGTCGCGGACTTCCTCGACCGACAGGCCGCCTTCGCCGAGGTACACGCCCTCGGTCTCGATGATGCGCGACAGGGCGAACACGCCGGCGCCGGCGGTCAGGATGGCGCCCGTCGGGGCTTCGTCCGAAGCCAGGAACACCACGCCCGGGGTCACGTACTCGGGGGCCAGCTTGGCCAGCACTTCCGGCGGCATCAGGCCTTCGGTCATGCGGGTGGCGGCGACCGGGCTGATGGCGTTGACGTGGATGTTGTTCTTCTGGCCCTCGAGCTTGAGGGTGTTCATGAAGCCGATGATGCCCAGCTTGGCGGCGCCGTAGTTGGACTGGCCGAAGTTGCCGTACAGGCCCGAGGACGACGTCGTCACGACGATCCGGCCGTAGTTCTGCTCCTTCATGATCTCCCAGACGGCCTTGGTCGGCTTGACCGTGCCCAGCAGGTGGACGCCGAGGACGAACTCGAAGTCCTCGATGGTCATCTTGGAGAAGGACTTGTCGCGCAGCACGCCGGCGTTGGCGATCAGGATGTCGATGCGGCCCCAGGCGTCCATGGCCTGCTTGACCATCAGGGCGACGCCCGCGTCGTCAGTGACGCTGCTGCCGTTGGCGATGGCTTCGCCGCCGAGCGCCTTGATTTCCTCGACGACCTTGTTGGCGGCGTCCGAGCCGCCGCCCGATCCGTCCATGGCTCCGCCCAGGTCGTTGACCAGGACCTTGGCGCCGCGACGGGCCAGTTCCAGGGCGTGCTGACGGCCAAGGCCGCCGCCGGCGCCGGTGACGATCGCGACTTTGCCGTCGAAGCGGATATCGGCCATGAGTCTCTTCCCCTATGCGCTGCCGGGCCAACGCCCGTTTGAAGTCGGGCGGCGTTGTGCGGCGCGAAACAGGGGGCGTCAAGCCTCCCGCGACGCCCGGTCCGCGCCCCTTGCGGAGGGCGGACCGGGACTGTCGCAGGCTGTCGCGACGTCAGGCGGCGTCGGTCTCGCCGTTGAGGCTCTTGGCCAGGTCGAGCAGCCGGCGGCGCGGGCGCTCGCCAAGCTGGTAGTAGGCGCGGATCAGGTCGAGGGTTTCCTTGCGGGCGAACATCTCGCCCGAGCCCTCGCCGTCGTTCGCCGCCGGCAGTCGCGCGGCGTCGGCCGACAGGCCGTCGTAGAAGTAGCCGACCGGCACCTCGAGCGCTTCGCTCAGTTGCCACAGCCTGGCGGCCGAGATGCGGTTGGCGCCGCATTCATACTTCTGGATCTGCTGGAAACGGACGCCCACCGAGCCGGCCAGCTGCTGCTGGGTCAGACCCAGAAGCCGGCGGCGGCGGCGAAGACGCTTGCCCAGATGAACGTCGATGTCGTTGCCCATGGGCTTTTTGCCCCCTGAATGGTTAAGCCTGCGAGCCGTCCCGAAACGGAACGATCCGGGCTTCCTTCCGCAAGTCGCGCGCCAAGCGATCCCCCGTCCCGCGATTGCGCGTCGCGGGCGTATGACGCTAGTTACGGGCGATGGGTGACAGACGTATCTCAGCGGGTCAGGACCTCGCCTGGAGGCTGGAGGCGGTGGTCTTCGACGTCTTCACCTTTCTGGTGCGGCTGCTGCCGACCGATGTCGCCTCGGACCTGGGGGCCTGGCTGTTCCGCTGGTTGGGGCCGCTGACCCGCACGCACCGGCTGGCCCGCCAGAACCTGATCCTGGCCTTTCCGGACAAGGACGACGCCTGGCGCGCGCGCATCCTCGCCGCCCAGTGGGAAGGGCAGGGGCGCACCGCCTTCGAGTTCCCGCTGATGGACCGCATCCTGCCCTCGACCGGCCGTGTCGAGCTGGTCAACGGCGAGCGGCTCGACGAGATCGCCAGGGGCGGCCGCCCGGTCGTCTTCGTCTCCGGCCACTTTTCAAACTGGGAGGTCATGCCGGCGGCCATCGTCGATCGCGGTGTCGTCTGCCAGATGACCTACCGCGCCGCGAACAACCCTTACGTCGACCGCCGCATCCGCGACAGCCGCGCCCGCTACGGCGTCCAGCTGTTCGCGCCCAAGGGCGGCGACGGCGCGCGCGAGCTGCTCGAGGGCATGAAGAAGGGCGAGTCCGTCGCCCTGATGAACGACCAGAAGTTCAACCGCGGCGGCGTCGCCGCGCCCTTCTTCGGTCGTCCGGTGATGGCCGCGCCGGGCCCCAGCCGCCTGGCCCTGCGCTTCGGCACGGTGCTGCAACCCATGTCCGTCCAGCGGACTCACAGGGCCAACTTCCGCGCCGTCGTCCACGATTCGATCACCGTGCCCGACACCGGCGACAAGACCGCCGACATCGCCGCCGGCGTGGCCGCCGTGACCCGTTTCGTCGAGGAACGCGTGCGCGAGCGGCCCGAGGAGTGGTTCTGGGTCCACCGCCGCTGGCCCAAGGAGGCCTACGAGGAGCTCAAGTCCCGGGGCCTGGACTAGATCGCCAGCGGGCGCTGCCCGTCGACCGCCTCGGCGCGGGCGTTGTCGATGCCCGGCCGCAGGGGGCCGAAGTAGTTGTCCGTGCGCACGAACGGCCGCGGCCGCAGGATCACCGCCTCCAGCCGCTCGATGATCGACCGCGCCGTCACCGGCTTGACGATGAACTCGCTGACGCCCGCGTCCCGCGCCTCGAACACGCGCGGCTTGTCGGCGAAACCGGTCATCATGATGATCGGCAGATAGGGGTTCTTGCTGTCGGGCGAGTTGCGCACCAGCCGGGTGAACTCGGCCCCGTCCAGCGGGTCCATGCGGAAGTCGACGATGGCCATGTCGGCCGGCCAGCTGCGCAGGATCTCCAGGCCGTCGGCCCCGTCCCGCGCCTGCCGCACGTCCCGCATCCCCAGCCCCTTGAGGATCATGGCGACGATCGCGCGCATGTGCGGATTGTCGTCCACCAGCAGGACGCGCAGTGATTCCAGTCCCGCCTGCATGCGGATGATCGTCCCTCGGAGCCCGGTTGCGGGCCGTCTCTCTGCCCGCGAGAAGCGAACATGGCGACCCTTGTTCGCTGGCTTACCGGGACCGGCCTTACCGAAACCTTACGAAGGCGCCCTTGCGGCGCCCACCATGAGCATCGGGTCCAGGTTCCGGTCGCGCCACTTCATCCGCCAGCACAGGTGCGGCCCCGTCGCCCGCCCCGTCGCGCCGACCGCGCCCAGCCGCTGTCCCGCCGCCACCCGCTGGCCGGCGGTCACATCGACCCGCGACATGTGCAGGTACATGCTCACCAGCCCCTGGCCGTGGTCGAGCATCACCAGCCCGCCCTCGAAATGCATGCCGGTCGAGGCGAACGAGATCAGCCCGCCCGCCGGCGCGGTGATCGCCGTGCCCGTCGGCGCGGCCAGGTCGACGCCATAGTGCGGCCGGTTGGGCTGTCCGTTCAGGATCCGCTGGCCGCCGAACCGCCCGCTGACCCGCCAGCCGGGCAGCGGCATCTCGAACCCCGTCTGGAAGTCGTCGCCGTCGAACCGGCTGGCCAGCCCCTGGCTCTTGCGCGCCGCCTCGGCCCGGATCCGCTCCAGCAGCCTGGGGTCGCTCGGCGACACCTGGTTCTTCGGCAGGCCGTCGATCCGCTGGATATCGAAATCCCCCGGCTCGACGACGAACAGGTGCCGCGCCTCGCCCTCGTCGTTTCGCAGCCGCAGCTCGCAGGACGCGGCGCTGTCACGGTCGAAGCCGACCACGAACAGGCCGGCCGACGAAGCGCGCCCCGTCAGCGCGCCATCCACCCACACCTCGGCCCTTGGTGTCGTGCGGCCAAAGGCGAAGCCGCCCTGGCGATAGCGACCGTTCAGCGCGAGGCTCGGCGGCGCCGCCAGCGCCGGCGCGGCCGACGACAGGCCTGCGGCCAGCCCGCCCAGCCCGGCGATCAGCCCCCGCCGGTTCACCGGCCGGACTTGCCCTGCAGTGCCTGCCAGCGCTTCAGGGCCTCGGCCGGTCCGGCATAGGCCTCCTGCTGCTCGGGGCTCCAGTAGCGCAGCGCGTCGAGCGGGATGCGCACCCCGCTGACCGCGCAAACCACATGCTTGCCCGGCTTGAGAATGGCGAACTCGCCGTCACCGTAGTGCAGGGTGGCGATGTCGCGGCCGATGTCGCGGTCGTAGGCGTTCATGGCCCCAATGTAGCGAACCGCCGGCCCTGGGCCAATGGCGCCGGGTCCACAGGTCTAGAAGAGATCGCCCTGGCCGGGCGGCGGCGACGCCTTCTTCGGCGAGGCCTTCTGCGGAGCACGCGCTGGCCCCGCGCCGGGCGCGGCCTCGCCGTCGATCACCGCCTGGCGGCTGGTGTCCTCGAACATCAGGCTGACGGCCTCGCCGGGCGCCAGCCCCGCGCCCTGCCGCACGATCGTCCCGTCCGCGCGCGTCACCAGGGCGAAGCCGTTGCGCATCGGCCGCTTGGGATCGAGCGAGGACAGCAGCTTGGCGGTCGCCTCGATGCGCCGCTGCCGGTCATCGAGCAGGCGGCTCCAGGCCCGCCCCAGCCGCAGCTCGGCCATCTCGGCCACCCGCTCGCGGGCCAGGGTGATCCGCCCCTCGATCAGCCCCGGCCGCAATCGCGACGCCGATCCGGCCAGCCGCCGGTCCTGGACCTCGACATTGCGGCGCAATCCGCCCGACAGATGGCTGGCGGCATAGTCCAGCCGCTGGGCGGCGGCGGCGATCAGGTCCTGTGGCCGGGGCAGCCCCCTGGCGCTGGCGGCCAGGCGCGTGCGGCGGTCCTCCAGCGTGCGCTGGCCGCACTGGGTCAGCCGCTGGTCCAGCCCCGACAGCGCCGCCCGCAGCTCGGCCAGCACGGGCGTGGCCATCTCGGCCGCCGCCGTCGGCGTCGGCGCCCGCCGGTCCGAGACGAAGTCGATCAGGGTGGTGTCGGTCTCGTGGCCCACGGCGCTGATCAGGGGAATGGTCCCCTCGGCCACTGTCCGGGCCAGGGTCTCGTCGTTGAACGGCCACAGGTCCTCGACCGAGCCGCCGCCCCGCGCGACGATCAGCACGTCGGGCCGGGGAACGGGTCCGCCCGGCTGCATGGCGTTGAACCCCCGCACGGCGGCGCAGACCTGGGCGGCGGCGGCGTCGCCCTGGACGACCACCGGCCAGACCACCACCCGGCACGGCCAGCGGTCGCGGATGCGGTGCAGGATGTCGCGGATCACCGCCCCGGTCGGGCTGGTGATCACCCCCACTACCGCCGGCATGGCGGGCAGGGGGCGCTTGCGCTCCGGCCGGAACAGGCCCTCGTCGGCCAGCCGCGCCTTCAGCCGCTCAAGCTGCGCCAGCAGCGCGCCGACCCCGGCGGCCTCCATCGTCTCGATGACGATCTGGTACCGGCTGCCGGCGGGAAAGGTGGTGATGCGACCGGTGACCACCACCTCCATGCCCTGTTCGGGCCGGATCGACAGGTTGCGGACGCTGCCCTTCCATACCACCCCGTCCAGCGCGGCCTTCTCGTCCTTCAGCGTCAGATAGACGTGGCCGCTGGAATGGTGCGTCACCTTCGACAGCTCGCCGCGGAGCCGCACGAAGCCATAGGCGTCCTCCAGCGTGCGCTTCAGCGCGAAGGCCAGCTCTGAGACGCTGTAGGCCTGGGAATTGGAGGCGGAGGCGGGGTCTGCGTCGGTCACGGCCCGACCATAGCCGATGGGTTCAGGTGGAACCATCTGAACCCTGATGTGGGCGCTAAGCTCTTGTTCCCCTGGCGCAATTCAGCCGTCAGTCGGTTCCGGCGGTGGCCATCGCGCCTCCGCCGCGAGTCGCCGGGACACGCCCCCATGCGAAAGAGGCGGGGACCGCCGGTCCCCGCCTCCCTCGCTCCCCCGTCAGTGCGGAAGATCAGATGTAGCGGCGCAGCGACCGCGCCAGCTCGTTGGCGCTGGGCTTCTTCTTGCCGGTCTGCACCGGCTGGTAGGCCACCCGCGCGTGCTCGCCGCAGTAGGGGCCCTCGCTGGCGCGGCGGCCGCAGAAGGTGAACTCGTCGCTGGACGGATCGCCGATCGGCCACTTGCACATGTGGGCGCCCAGGGTCAGCACCGTGGCGGTGCCGGGCTCCTCGATGCGCACGGCCGGCAGAGACGGCGGCGAGACGGCCACGGCGGCCGGCTGGCTGACCGGCTCGGCCACGCGGCGCGGGGCCGGCGGCGCGGCGGCGGCGGGACGGGCCGGGCGCGGCGCCTTGAACACCGGCCGAGTCGGCTGCGAGGGCGCGGCCCGACCCGACAGGCCCAGCCGGTGCACCTTGCCGATCACGGCGTTGCGGGTCACCCCGCCCAGTTGCTTGGCGATCTGGCTGGCGGACAGGCCGTCCAGCCACAGCTTCTTGAGCACTTCGACGCGTTCGTCGGTCCAACCCATGTCCAACCCCTTCGCCTCAAAACGGTCGCTCAGCCCCCGCAGGCCGCGACCCTACATCTTGTGTTGGAACGCATGATCGAGCGTTCCCGCTACCAGATATCGTAAAGAATTTGTTAAGGGGCACAATATGCGCGGTGATTCCGTCCACAGAAACAACATCTTGAATCAGCGTTCCGCGAACATGCGCGGCGCCCGCCTCTTGCGCACTCCCGCCCCGGCGCGCACCTAGGGGCGATGAAGGACACAGCCGCCACCCCGATCCCGCCCCGGCCGCGCGACTACGCCGGCTTCAACTGGATGGGGTTCGCCACCCTCTACCAGCGCGAGGTGCGGCGGTTCTGGAAGGTCGGGATGCAGACGGTTGCGGCCCCCGTGGTCACGACCCTGCTCTACATGATGGTCTTCGTGGTCGCGGTGCGCGGCGCCGCCCCGCCGATCCACGGCGTGCCGTTCGCCCAGTTCGTCGCGCCGGGCCTCATCATGATGGCCATCATCAACAACGCCTTCGCCAACTCCTCCTCCAGCCTGCTCCAGGCCAAGATGATGGGGCTGACGCCCGACTTCATGACGCCGCCCCTGTCGCCGCTGGAACAGGTCTCGGCCTTCGCCCTGGGCGCCGCCACGCGCGGCGTCGTCGTCGGCGCGGTGACGGCCATCGTCATCGCCATCCTGGCGCGGGGCCACATCGCCGCGCCCCACCCCTGGGCCATCGTCTATTTCGCTGTCGGCGCCAGCCTGATCCTCGGCTTCGTCGGCATCCTCACCGGGCTCTGGTCCGAGAAGTTCGATCACCTGGCGGCGATCACCAACTTCCTCATCATGCCGATGACCTTCCTGTCCGGGACCTTCTATCTGGTCGACCGGCTGCCCGAGCCGTTCCGCACGCTCAGCCACTACAACCCCTTCTTCTACATGATCGACGGCTTCCGCTACGGCTTCATCGGCCACGCCGACGGCAGCCTGGTCGCCGGGGTGGCGATGATCGGCGTGCTGACCCTTGGCCTCGCTGTGACCTGCTGGCTGCTCTTCCGCGCCGGCTGGCGCCTCAAGACCTGATCCGGGGAGTATCCATGATCCTGCGACGCCTCGCCGTCGGCCTGCTGGCCGCCGCGCTCCTGACCGCGCCGGCGGCCGCCCAATCCCCGGCCGTTCAGGCCTCGCCAGACCTCCGCGCGGAAGTCGCCGGCTTCGTGCAGCCCACCCAGGCGGCCCGTCTCAAGGCGCTGACCGGCCTGCTGGATCGCTATGGCCTGCCCTACGAGATCCAGGCCTTCGACGGCGGCGAGCGCGGCAATCCGCAGAAGGGCTACAACGTCGTCGTCACCTTGGGCGAAGGCGACCGCGACATCCTGCTGACCGCCCACTACGACGCCGAAAAGCTGGCGGACGGCTCGCTCGCCGGCGGGGTCGTCGACAACGCCGCCTCGGTCGTCGCCCTGGTCCACGCCGCCCGCGAGCTTCACGGCCGCAAGCTCAAGCACCGCATCCGCGTGATCTTCTTCGACCAGGAGGAGCTCGGCCTCGTCGGCGCCCGGGCCTATGCCGACGGGCCCGACGGCAAGCGGGTCGCGGCCGTCATCAACTTCGACGTCAACGGCTACGGCGATGCGCCCTTCTTCGCCGACGCCTCCGGGCCTGGCGAGGCCACCCTCGCCAGGTCGGTCCGCCAGGGCTGTCTCGACGCCGGCGTCGACTGCATCGCCTTTGCCCGCTACCCGCCCAGCGACCACCTGGCCTTCCGCAAGATCGGGGCGCCGGCCACCTCGGTCAGCATCCTGCCGCGCGGCGAGGTCCACCAGATGTGGCTGTTCCTCAACGCCGGCGCCGCCGCCGGGCTCGAGCCGGGGTTTGTCCCGCGCGTGCTGCGCCTGATCCACACGCCTCAGGACGTGATGGACGCCATCGAACCCCAGGCCATCGACCTCGCCGCCCGGCTGGCCGTTCGGCTCGTCCTCGCGGCCGACGCGGCTCATTGACAACCCGGCGTTCCGCCGCGACAACGCTGAGCCTTCCGGACCCCGCAGCCAGCGCTGCGGGGCCTTCACCTTTTGGGAGGCTCCCTTGACCAGCCAGCCGTCCGCCGCCACCGCCAACGACCACATCATGGGCGTGTACAACCGCGCTCCGCTGGCCGTCGCGCGAGGCGAGGGCGTCCGACTTTGGGATGACAAGGGCGAGGCCTACCTGGACTGTGTCGCGGGCATCGCCACCAACGGGCTTGGCCATTGCCATCCCCGCCTAGTCCAGACCCTGAAGGAGCAGTCCGAGAAGCTCTGGCACGTCTCCAACATCTTCCGCATTCCCGGCCAGGAAGAGCTGGCCGAGCGGCTGTGCGCCGAGACCTTCGCCGACGTGGTGTTCTTCACCAACTCCGGCACCGAGGCCATCGAGTGCGCCCTCAAGACGGCCCGCAAGTACCACACCGCCAACGGCAATCCCGAGCGGGTGGAGATCTACGGCTTCGACGGCAGCTTCCACGGCCGCAGCTACGCGGCCATCAACGCCGCCGGAAACCCCAACTATGTCGAGGGCTTCGGCCCGCGCCTTCCCAACTACTCCCAGCTCAAGTGGGGCGATCACGAGGCCATCAAGGCGGCCATCGCCAACCCCACGACGGCGGCCATCATCGTCGAGCCCGTCCAGGGCGAGGGCGGCGCGCGCGCCATGCCCGAACAGTGCCTGCGCGGCCTGCGCGACCTGACCCGCGAGCACGGCGTCCTGGTCATCTTCGACGAGGTCCAGTGCGGCATGGGCCGGACCGGCCGCCTGTTCGCCCACCAGTGGGTCGAGGACGCGGCGCCGGACATCATGGCCGTGGCCAAGGCGCTTGGCGGCGGCTTCCCGATCGGCGCCTGCCTGGCCAGCGCCGAGGCGGCCAAGGGCATGACCGTGGGCGTCCACGGCTCGACCTTCGGCGGCAATCCGCTGGCCATGGCCGTCGGCCTCGCCGCCCTGGACGAGATCGCCAAGCCCGAGACGCTCGAGAATGTCCGCGAAGTCGCCGGCTACTTCGTCCAGCAGCTTTCCGGCCTCGCCGACCGCTATCCGGACGTCATCACCGAGATCCGCGGCAAGGGCCTGCTGATCGGGCTCAAGCTGGTGCCGAACAATCGCGAGTTCATGGCCCTGGCGCGTGACCAGAAGCTCCTGGTCGCCGGCGGCGGGGACAACATGGTCCGCATGCTGCCGTCGCTGCTGATCACCCAGGAAGAGGCGCGCGAGGCGGTGCAGAAGCTGGAAGCCACCTGCGAGGTCGTCCGGGCCAAGGCGGCTTCGGCATGAGCGCGGTCCGGCACTTCATCGACCTGTGGCGGATGGACAGCGCCGCCCTGCGGACCATCCTGGACGACGCCCATACCCGCAAGGCATCGCGCCGGGGCTGGACGACCGGCATGGTCGACCATGACGCCCCCGGTCAGGGACGTCGCCTGGCGATGATCTTCGAGAAGCATTCCACCCGGACCCGCTTCTCGTTCGACGCGGCCATGGCCCAGCTGGGCGGCTCGACCCTGATCTCGACCGCCGCCGACATGCAGCTTGGTCGCGGGGAGACCATCGAGGACACCGCCAAGGTGCTGTCGCGCATGGTCGACGCGGTCATGATCCGCGCCAACCGCCACGAGGATGTGCAGCTGTTCGCCCAGAACAGCTCGGTCCCGGTCATCAACGGCCTGACCGACCGCAGCCATCCCTGCCAGATCCTCGCCGATCTCCTCACCTTCGAGGAGCATCGCGGGCCGGTGCGCGGCCGGACCCTGGCCTGGATCGGCGACGGCAACAACGTCTGCGCCAGCTTCATCCACGCGGCGGCCAAGTTCGGCTTCAATCTCAAGATCGCCTGTCCGCCGGCCTACCACCCGGACCTGCACGACCTCGCCCGCGCGACCGAGCAGCAGGGGCGGGTGGAGATGACCGACGATCCGGTCGAGGCGGTGCGTGGCGCCGACTGCGTCATCACCGACACCTGGGTCTCCATGGGCGATGTGGACGGCGAGGCGCGCATGGACGCGTTCGAGCCCTTCCAGGTCGACGACGCCCTGATGGACAAGGCCGCGGCCGAGGCGGTGTTCCTGCACTGCCTGCCGGCGCACCGGGGCGAGGAGGTGACCGACGAGGTCATCGACGGGCCGCGCTCGCTGGTCTGGGACGAGGCGGAAAACCGCATTCATGCCCAGAAGTCGATCCTGGCCTGGTGTTTCGGCGCCATCGGCTAGGCAGCTTCAGGCAAGCAGACACGATAAAGAGGCGGCCCCGCGAGGGACCGCCCCTTTTCTCTGCCCGCTGGCGCGGTCCCTAGTTGGGGATCGGCGCCGGGTCGGGCATGGGCGTCGGCGCGCTGGTCGTCGAACCCGGGGGCTCGGGGGTGACGATCGGCGGCGGCGCTGGGACCGGCGACGGCGCGGGCTGGGGCGCCGGGACCGGGTTCAGGGTGACCTGGGCCGGAGGGCCAAGGACGGGCGGGGGCGGCACGGTCGCGCTGGCGTCAGCCGCCGCCTCGTCGGCGCTCGGCGCGTCCGGAGCGGGGGTGGCGCGGGCGGTCCGGACCGGCGCGGCGCGGCGGGCGGCCGGGCGCTCGACGACGGGCGGAGGCGCGGCCTCGGCGGTCTGCGTCGGCGTGGCCGGGGTGGTCGTCGCCGTCTCGGTGTCCATGGTCTCCATGGGCGTGATCGGCGCCGGCAGCGGCGTCGGCTCGACCGCGACTTCCGCCATCGGCACGCCTTCATCGGACGGGCCGGTCATGATCACCGCGCCCAGGGCGACGACGGCGACCAGGGCCACGGCGCCGCCGGCGGCCATCAGCACGCCCTTGCTCGGGCCCGAGCCACGGCTGGCGCGGCTGCGGGTGGCGGTGTGGCCGCCGAAGGGCGGGGCCGCGGCGAACATCGAGCCTTCGGCCGTCGGGTCGGTCCGGGCGAGGGTTTCGCCGGGCCGGGGCGGAATCCGCGTGTCCGACGGGGGCGGCGCGGCCGGACGGGCCGCGGCGGGGGTGGCGGGAGTGGTGTCGCCGTCGCCGAAAAGGGCGCGGGCGGTTTCGCGATCAAGCGCCATATTGGTCTCCTTTGACCTCTGAGCTGTCGAGGTGAAAACGGCGTTCGTCTGATTCCGGTTCCGCCGATCAGGGCTCGACCACCTCGCGACACGCCGCTGAAGAGCGGAATAGTGAAGCGTTACAGAGGTGTAGCGCTGAACTGCGAACTATCCTCTGAAAGGGCGCTGGGGCGGGTCCATCGTTACTGAACGGGGGATCGCCTTTATTTCGCCTCCTGCCCGCCGCCGATCGGCCTCAGCCGGCGCAGGCTTCGCCTGCGGGGCGAACAGGCTCGCGCGAAGGGTGAGGCGTTTGGGCCACGTTCACACGGCCGAAAGGCGGATCGGGCAACCTCGCCTTGCCCCGCCCAAGGGCGGCGGGCCATGTTGGCGGAAACAGAAACTCAAGGGGCGAGGGGTCCGGATCATGAACCTCAGGGCGCGGCTGGCGCGGGAAGTGAAGTTCTTCAAGGGCCTCAGCCGCACGCTCAAGTGGGTGAAGGGGATCGCCCCCGACAGCCCGAACCTGATCTGTGACGACCTCGAAAAGTCGGTCGACGCCCATCGCGACCGGCCGGCCATCACCTTCGAGGGGCGGACGCTCACCTATGGCGAGATGGACCAGCTGGCCAATCGCTACGCCCACTGGGCCAAGGAGCAGGGCATCACCCGGGGCCAGACGGTGGCCCTCTTCATGCCCAACCGGCTGGAATACCTGCCGATCTGGTACGGCCTGTCCAAGGTCGGCGTGGCGACGGCGCTGATCAACAACAACCTGACCGGTCAGGCCCTGGCCCACTGCCTGAACATCTCCGGCGCCCTCCACTGCCTGGTCGATGGCGAGACCAGCCCGGCCTTCGAGGCGGTGCGCGGCCAGCTTGCCCGCCACATGAGCCAGTGGACGCTCGGCCCGGTCTCCGGCGACCGGCGCGACCTTGCGACCGCCCTCAAGAGCTGCAGCCAGTTGCGGCCGGACCGGCTGACGGCGCGCGGCGACCTGCGGGCCAAGGACACCGCCCTGTACATCTACACCTCGGGCACCACCGGGCTGCCCAAGGCCGCCCGTATCAACCACATGCGCGCCCAGCTCTACATGCGCGGCTTCGCCGGCTCGACCGGGGTGGAAAAGTCCGACCGCATCTACCAGGTCCTGCCGCTCTACCACGCCACCGGCGGCATGTGCGGCATGGGCGCGGCCCTGCTGACCGGCGCCTCGATCGTTCTGCGGCGCAAGTTCTCGACCACCTACTTCTGGGACGACGTGGTCGACGAGGGCTGCACCATGTTCGTCTACATCGGCGAGCTCTGCCGCTACCTCGTCAACGCCCCGGAGCATCCCAAGGAGCGGTCGCACAAGCTGCGTCTGGCGTTCGGCAACGGCCTGCGCGCCGATGTCTGGACCGAGCTGCAGTCGCGGTTCGGCGTGCCGCAGGTGCTGGAGTTCTACGGCGCGACCGAGGGCAACGTCTCGATGTTCAACTTCGACGGCAAGGTGGGCGCCATCGGGCGCATCCCCGGCTGGCTGAAGAAGAAGGTCAACGCCCGCATCGTCCAGTTCGATGTCGAGACCGAACAGCCGATCCGGGGGCTCAACGGCCTCTGCATCGAATGCGGCGTCGACCAGGTCGGCGAATGCCTGGGCAAGATCGACGCCGGCGACGCCCGCACCAGCTTCACCGGATACGCCGACAAGGCCGCGACCGAGAAGAAGATCCTGCACGACGTCTTCGAGAAGGGCGACGCCTGGTTCCGCACCGGCGACCTGATGCGACGCGACGCCGAGGGCTACCTCTATTTCATCGACCGCATCGGCGACACCTTCCGCTGGAAGGGCGAGAACGTCTCCACCGGCGAGGTGGCCGAGAAGCTGGCCAGCATCCCCGGCGTCCTCGAGGCCAACGTCTATGGCGTCGAGATTCCGGGGCATGACGGCCGGGCCGGCATGGCGGCCCTGTCGGTCGACGGGGACTTCGACATCAAGGCCCTCTATGGCCAGGTCGAGCAGGACCTGCCGCACTACGCCCAGCCGATGTTCGTGCGCCTGCAGCGCCAGATCGAGACCACCGGCACCTTCAAGTACCGCAAGGTCGACCTCGTCGAGGACGGCTTCAATCCCGAGCGGACGAAGGAGCCGATCTACTTCAAGAACCCGGTCAAGAAGACCTACGTCAAGCTGACCAAGGCCGGCTACCAGAAGGTCCTCGAAGGGGCGTTCCGGCTCTGACGCCCGGCGCGGAGGGCTCGTCGCCACTCATTGTCGATAATTGACAGAATTTCGGCGGCGCGGTCTTTGACCGTGTCCGGCTGGTCGCGCACGCCTGTCACAACCTGTGACAGGGGCGTGGGTATTGTATCCCTCCTTCGCCCCACCGCTGTCATATCACGCCCCACCATTCACCCACCCGACACCCCCTTTGGCGCCACGGTTGTATCCCCACTGTTCCCACGGATTCCGGGCTCAACCGGCTGTGTAGGGGCGCGCCAGATTTTTCCGCGTGGGTGGGGGGCTAGAAGACCAGGAATCCGGTCCTCGGGAAGTGGACGTGAACCTTGCCGACCGCTGGGTCCTCGCGGGCGATGACCAGCCGGTCCAGCGTCGCCGCCACCAGCACCCCGCGCACCGGGTCGCGGCCGTAGTCGTCCGCCATGACCGTCACCTCGGCTCCGGGCGTCAGCATCTGCGGATTGGCCGCGTCATGCGCCGGGGCCGGCCCGGGCTCCGCCCCGCGCGCCGCCGCCAGCGCCTCGGCCGGCGCCATCGCCTGCGGCCGCCCGTGCCCGATGGCCGCCACCCTCTGGCGCCAGTCGGCCAGCCGGGGCATGCCCTCGCTCAGCCGCTCCAGAAGCGCCGGCAGGTTCCGGCCCAGGAACCAGACGTTCATGTAGGCGGCGATATCCGCCAGCCCCGCCGCCTCGCCCGACAGCCAGTCCGCCCGGCCCAGCTGGTCTTCGATCCAGCCCGCCTGCGTCCGCCACTGCCCCGACAGCGGCGCCGCCGCCGCCTTCATCGCCGCCACGTCGAACGGCCGCCCGGACATGGCCTCGCGGTCCTTGATGAACGCCTCCGGCACATGCTCGCCGATCTCCCCGAAGATGATCGGCACCGTCGTCTGGAAGAACAGCCGGTCCGCCCAGAGGTTGACCGCCCAGTCCATCCCCCCACGCACCACCCCCACCCCGGGCCACCGCCGCTCGATCTCCGCCAGGATCACCTGCGTATCGCAGTAGACGTCCGCGCCGACCTGCATAGACGGCGTCTTCCGATATCCGCCGGTCAGCGGCGTGTAGTCCGGCTTGGGCATCAGCGAAGGAATCTCGACCGACCGCCAGTCCAGGCCCTTAAGCCCGAACATCAGCCGCACCTTCTCGGAGAAGGGCGAGGCGTCGAAGTGATGCAGGATCGGGGTGTCGGACATGGCGTGCTCCCTTGGCCCCGGCGGGCCTGCTGTTTGCGGGATTGGGGCCAGGGCGCCGTGGGGACCGTCTACGAAAAAGCACTTTACAATGCAAAGTAAGCTGCTAGCTATGCGTCAACGCCATCAAACGGGGCCGCGCAAGGAGGAGCCCGCCATGACCAAGGAACAGCTTCAGGACGTTCGAGCCGACATCGCCTTCATGCGAGCCCTCGCCGAGCAGGGCAGTCAGGCGCCGCTGCTGGGGGGCGGGATCATCGCCGCCGCCGGCGCCATATTCGGCCTGGCCTCGGTGATCCACTGGATGATCCAGAGCGAAATCCTGCAGGTCTCCCCCTGGTTCTTCATGGTCAACTGGATCGGCGCCGGCGCCGTCTTCGGGATCGCCTGCACCCTGCTGATCCGCCGCGCCCGCGGTCAGCCGGGCATGCAGTCGGCCATGAACCGCGCCACGTCTTCGGCCTGGTCGGCGGTCGGGTTTTCGATCTTCGTGACCTTCCTGGGCATGATGGCCGTGGCCTTGACCAGCAAGAGCGACACGGTCTTCTACCTGTTTCCGGTCATGATCCTGGCGCTGTACGGCGCAGCCTGGACGGTCGCGGCCGACTTCACCCGCAAAACCTGGATCCGTCTGGTGGCCCTGGCCTCGTTCGCCTCGGCCGTGCTGATGGGCCTGCTGACAAACCACCCGATGCAGATGCTGGCCTATGCCGCCGCCCTGTTCTTCCTGGCGCTCGTGCCCGGCCTGATCCTGCTCCGCCAGGAACCGTCGGACACCATCTAGGAAGGGGTCCGCCAATGGACGAGTTCGACATCGAGAAGATCGACGAGGTCATTCACGGCCGGGTCCGTCTGGGCGTCATGGCCTACCTCTCGGGGGCCGGCAGCGCCGACTTCAACGGCCTGAAGAACCGGTTGCAGCTTACGGACGGCAATCTTTCGGCCCACCTGCGCAAACTGGAGGACGCGGGGTTCGTCGAGATCCAGAAGGCCTTCGTCGGCCGCAAGCCTCAGACAACCATCCTGATCACCGATCCGGGACGCAAGGCCTTCGCCGCCTATCTGGACGCCATGGCGAGGCTGGTGGACGGGGCGCGGTAGGCGCCAGCGGATCGCGGAATACAAAAAGGGCGGCGCCAACTGGCGCCGCCCTTGTCGTTTGGCCTTGGCGCTGCGGTTACTGGACCGGTTTGCCGTTGCCGTCGACCAGGATCACCGGGCCATAGCCCAGCGACTTGAGGCCATCCTCGATCTTGGCCCGGTCGCCGACGACGATCCAGATCACCTGGTCAGGCTTGATGACCTTGCGGGCGGCAGCGTTGACGCCGGCCACATCCACGGCCCGGATGCCCGGAGCGTAGGTGTCCCAGAAGTCCGGGGCGCGATCGAGCGTGACCAGGCTGGAGAGGGAGCCCAGCACCGCGCCGCCGGTTTCCCATTGTCCGGGCAGGGACTGGGTCATGTCGGTCTGGGCCTTGGCCAGTTCCTCGGCGGTGATCGGGCGCGGACCGACGACCTCGGTCAGT
>VFQU01000892.1_pt1 | contig 20641 bp, 18 predicted proteins | sample 3512311 | NCBI WGS metagenome assembly VFQU01 (sample SAMN10412377, study PRJNA504923) | tailings metagenome | isolation source: Relicate 3 Philex TSF3 active mining site | place: Philippines: Tuba, Benguet | collected 2017-08-29
GACGAACAACGGGGATGTGAGCGCGTTCGCGGTGGAGGCGGACGGGAAGCTGCGGCTGCTCAACCAGGTGAAAGCCAAGGGGGATGCACCGTGCCACCTGAATCTGGACAAGACGGAGAAGTGGCTGGCGGTGGCGAATTACTCGAGCGGGACGGCGGCGGTGCTGCCGGTGAAGGCGGACGGGAGTCTGGGCGAGGCGGTGGCGGTGGTGCAGCACAAGGGAAGCAGTGTGGACCCGGGGCGGCAAAAGGGGCCGCATGCGCACTCGGTGAACTTTTCGGCGGATAACAAGTATCTGTTTGTGGCGGATCTGGGGCTGGATGAGGTGAAGGTGTATGGGTTTGACGCCAAGACCGGGGCCATTGCGGAGAAGGCGGTGCTCGAGACGCCCAAGGGCGGTGGCCCAAGGCACTTGGCGTTGGGCAGCGGGGGCCTGGTTTATGTATTGAACGAAATGGCGGCGAGCGTAAGTGTTTTCCGCTGGAAGGGTGAAGCGAAGGTGGAGGCGCTTCGGACGGTGAAAGCGACGCCGGAAACGGTGCCGGGAAACTCGGGGGCGGAGGTGCTGCTGCATCCCGGGGGCAAGCTGGTGATCAGTTCGAACCGGGGCCATGACAGTCTGGCGCTGTTCCGGACGGATGCGAGCGGGAGTCTGAATTTTCTGGGGACGCAGCCGCTGGGGGGAAAGGTGCCGCGCGGATTCGTGTTTTCGCCGAAGGCCGACTATGTGATTGCGGGCGGGCAGAACTCGGATAACCTGTTCAGCTTCCGCGTGGATGAAAAGGCGGGCAAGTTAGTGCCCGTGGGGCAGCCAGTGAAGGTGGGCAGCCCGGTGTGCATCCGGTTTGTGAGGTAAATGAAGATGCAGAGAAGATCAGTCCTTTACGGCATGCTGGGGCTGGCCCCGGTGGTGAGCGGGTGGCAACGAGAGGCAGTGCAATTGCCGGCCACGGCGGCCGAAGCGGTGGCGATGGGATTGCCGAAGTTCTTCGGGGCAGCGGACTTTGCTGCATTCGCGGAACTGGGTGAGACGTTGATACCGGCCTACGACGGGCGGCCCGGAGCGAAGGAGGCCGAGGCGGCGGAGTTTCTGGATTTTCTGATCGGGCAGAGTCCGGCGGACGTGCAGATGCTTTACCGGCAGGGGGTGGCCACCTACCGGCAGCGCCGGACGGCGGGGGTAGCCGCGGCATTGAAGGAATTGGGCGAGCCGTGGACTTATCAGGGACCGGCCGGAAGCTATGCGAAGTTTCTGCAGGCAGCCAAGCAGGCGTTCTATCAGGCGACGGTGAATTCGCGGCAGTGGGCCGAAGCCATGCAGGGGCGCAGCCGGGCGGCGGCGGGTGTGGGCAGCTACTGGCTGCCTGTGGAATAGGGAAGGGAAGCGATGAATACTGAATACGATGTGTTGATTGTGGGTAGCGGGGCCAGTGGCGGCATGGCGGCGCATACACTGACCAAGCTGGGGGCGAAGTGTGTGATGCTCGATGCCGGGCCGCTGATTGACCCGGAGAAACAGCGAGTTCTGAAACCGGTGGCGGATTTGCCTTACCGGGGATTTGGCAAGCCGGGCCGATTTCCGCATGTGACGCAGGCGAGCGAATTCAACGCGAACATGTGGGCGGATGAGAAGCAGAACCCGTATACGTATGATCCGCAGGACCCGTATTACTGGGTGCGCATACGTTTGGTGGGGGGCAAGACGCTGGCCTGGGGACGGGCGTCGTGGCGGCTGAGTAACTACGAGTTCCAGTGTAAAGATCATGACGGATTCGGCGACAACTGGCCGATTGCGTATGAGGACCTGGCGCCGTTCTATGACCGCGTGGAGCCGGTGTTCCGGGTAAGCGGGCGCAAGGAAGGGTTTGCCCAGATTCCGGACGGGGTGTTTCTGGCGGATGAGTCGCGGGATAGCGAGTGTGTGAAGCGGTTTCTGGCGAGCTGCCAGAAGCATGGCGTGCCGACAACGAAACAGCGGCGCAGCACGGGGACACTGGCCAGCAGCTATAACCTGCTGCTGCCGGAGGCAATGGCGACGGGGAACCTGACGCTGGTGCCGAACGCGGTGGTGCGCGAGTTGAGCGTGGACAAGAAAACTGGCAAGGTGAACGGCGCGCATTTTGTGGACCGGGTGTCGAAGCGTGAGTATCACGTGAAGGCGAAGGTGGTGGTTTTGGGCGCGTCGTGCCTGGAGTCAACGCGAATTCTGCTGAACAGCAATCTCGCGAATTCCAGTGGAGTGCTGGGGCGCTATCTGTTTGACCAGTTCTATGTGAAGAATGTGGTGCAAGCGATTGTGCCGGAGGCGAAGGGTGGGAAGGCTACGCGCACCTTGATGGGCGGGGGCGGATACATTCCTCGCTTCCGGAACCTGAAGGAGCGGCGCAAGGACTTTCTGCGCGGCTATGCGTATGATTTTGGCAGCGGCGGGACGCCCGGGCCGCAGTATTTCCCGAGCTATGGCGAGAAGCTCTGGAAAGACATGGCCGAGGTGCAGGGTGCGGGATTCGGGTTGACGACGATGGGCGAGGTGTTGCCGCGCTATGAGAGCGTGGTGCGCATCAACAAACAGAAGGTGGACGCCTGGGGCATACCGGTGCTTCACATACGGCAGAAGTACTCGGATAACGAGTACAACATGGCGAAGGATTCGATGAATGTAGCCGAGGAGTTGTGCCGGGACGCGGGCTTCGAGATCCTGTCAAAGCATTCGCAGATGGTGCCGCCGGGCGAGAGCATACATGAGCTGGGAACCTGCCGGATGGGGGATAACCCGAAGACCAGCGTGCTGAACAAATGGAACCAGGCGCATGATGTGAAGAATCTCTTTGTCATGGACGGCAGCAGCTTTGTGAGTGGCGGGGCGCAGAACCCGACTCTGACCATACTGGCGCTGGCCCTGCGCGCCAGTGAGTATCTTTATGCGGAGGCCAAGAAGGGGAATCTGTGAAGTATCTGGGAATTCTGCTCGTGTTGGGTCTGTTGCTAGTGGCGGCAGACCCCCCGCAGCCACCGATTGCCTTCAGCCACAAACAGCACGCCGGGACGTTGAACCTGAAGTGTGAGACTTGCCATGTGAATCCGCCGCCGGGGGAGATGATGACGTTTCCGGCCGAGGCGAAGTGCATGGCTTGCCATACGGTGGTGAAGAAGGAGTCCGAGGAGATACAGCGTCTGGCGAAGTATGTGGCCGAGAAGAAGCGGGTGCCGTGGGTGAGGGTGTACCAGGTGCCGACCTTCGTTTACTGGAGCCACAAGTCGCATGCGGAAGTGGCGTGCGAAAGTTGCCACGGGGACGTGAAGGGCTTAGAGGTCATGGCGCAGGTGAAAGAAGTGTCGATGGGGAATTGCATGGATTGCCACCGGCAGATGAAGGTGCCGAATGACTGCACGTTCTGCCATGACCGGTTGAACTAGCGGTAGCGGACGGCTTCGAGAAAGAGGCCGGAAGCGGGGGCGGTCCAGGCGGCGACGTCGAGTTGGGGGCGGCATTGGGCGGCGAGGAGTTGTTCGAAGTCGGCGAGGGTGATGTGGTGCTGGCCGAGTTTGACGAGGGTGCCGGTGAGACGGCGAACCATGCGCCAGACGAAGTGGGAAGCAGCGATGCGGAAGAGGATGCGATCAGGCAGGGCTTCAAAGCCGGCATGGTGAACTTCGACGAGGCTGGATTCGTTGGGGCGGGAGGGGTCCTGTGCCTGAAAGCAACGGAAGTTGTGGCGGCCAGCCAGCAGGGATGCGGCCTGTTGCATGAGGGCCAGGTCGAGAGGGTCTTTTACCCACCAGACGTACTTCTTTTCGAAGGCGAGTTTGCGCGTGGCGATCTGGTAGACGTATTCGCGGGCGATGGCGTCGTGGCGTGCGTGGAACTGGAGGGGCGCCGAATCGAGGGAGAGAATGGCGATTTCGGCTGGGAGTTTCTGATTCGCCTGCGCGAGGAGGAAAGCAGGGTGAACGGTTTGCCGGGAGAAGAACTTGATGTGAGCGACCTGACCGCGGGCATGAACACCGGCATCAGTGCGGCCGGCGCCCATGAGTTCGATACGGGCGTTGGCGGCGGGTTCCAGGGCAGCGCGGAGTTCGCCCATGACGGAGCGGGCATTCTGCTGTTCAGCCCAACCGGAGTACTTGCTGCCGTCATATTCGAGAGTGAGGCGGAAGCAGTGGTTGGGGGTTGGAGAGTTCAGTTTTCGGCGAAGGTGTTGCAAGCGGTAATGTTTCCGGATTCAAAGCCGCGTCCGAACCATTCGCGGCGCTGGGCGGCGGAGCCATGGGTAAAGGATTCAGGCCGGACGCGGCCGGTGGTTTTCTGCTGGATGCTGTCGTCGCCGACGGCGGAAGCGGCGCGGAGGGCTTCATCGACGTCGCCGGACTCGAGCAAGCCGCGCTGACCGGTGGAATGAGCCCAGATGCCGGCGAAGCAGTCGGCCTGGAGTTCCATGAGAACGCTGAGTTGATTCTGGGCGCGCGGGTTGCGCTGCTGCGCGGCGCGGACCTTGCGTTCGATGCCGAGGACGGTTTGCAGGTGGTGACCGAGTTCGTGGGCGATAACGTAGGCCTGGGCGAAGTCGCCGGGGGCGCCGAACTGGCGGCGGAGTTCGTCGTAGAAGTTGAGGTCAATGTAGACGCGCTCGTCGGCAGGGCAGTAGAAGGGGCCCATGGCGCCTTCGGCGTCACCGCAGCCGCTGCGGACGAAGCCGCGGAAGAGGACGAGCCGGGCTTTGCGGTAGGCAACGCCCTGTTGTTCCGGAAGTAGCTTGGTCCAGGTATTCTGCGCGTCGTCGAGGACGAAGCCGACGAAGCGTTTGAGGGTTTCTTCTTCGCCTTTGGAATAGCGGGATTCGCTTCTGACAGCGGGTGCGGGACGGCCGCCGCCGAGTCCGAGGAAGGGGCTGATCAGGTCCACTTTGAAGATGAAACTGAGCAGGCCGAGGATGAGAAAGCCGCCAATGCCGAGGCGCATGCCGCCAAAGCCACCGAAGCCAATGGGGCCGCCGTGCGAGTCGCCACGGCGATCTTCAATGTCGGCACTTTCGTGATCGTGATCCCAACGCAAAGTGGTTCCCTCCAGACACCATGCTAAGGCAATTTCAGGCCGTGAAGGGATTGATATGCTGGAACGCGTATGGCCAATAATTTCCCGAAGCTGCACAATGCGATGTGGCCCGGCCTGGTGGGCAAAGGGCCGGATTCTGAACCCCCGATTGACCTGGATACGATGCTGGACCTAACGGCGAAGGCCGAGGTGAACGGCACGCGTTTTGATGGGGTGGATCTTTTTCTGTTTGACCCGCATACGAGCATCGACGCGACGGCTGATGACGTCAAAGCACTGGCCGATAAGGTGAGCGGCAAGGGCTTTGCGGTGGGCAGCGTGGTGGCCCCGGTGTGGCCCCCGACAGGTGGCGGCTCGGCCATGGGGAGCGATGAAGAACGGCAGGCATTTCTGACGAGCGTGCGGAAGGCGTGTGGGATTGCGGCGCAACTGCGGCAATTGGGGGTGCGGCCGTATGGGGTGGTGCGTATTGATTCGGCCTGTTCGCCGCATGACTGGGCGCAGGACCCGGCGGGCAACCAGCGCAAGATTGCCGCCACGTTCCGCGAGGCGGCGCAGATTGCCAAAGACCATGGCGAACGCCTGGCGGCGGAAGGTGAGATCTGCTGGGGCGGTATGCACTCGTGGAAGTACATGGCGGAGTTGCTTGAGTTGACGGGCGAGCCGGAGACGGTGGGCTTTCAGGCGGATATGGCTCACACGCTGCTCTATACGATGGGCTACAACGCGCCGGAACACCGCATTCTTCCCGATGGCTATGACTGGCAGGACCGGGGGCCACTCGAAGCCGCATTGAAGCAGATCACGGGCGTGTTGCGGCCCTGGACCTTTGACTTCCACGTGGCGCAGAATGACGCGACGGTGAAAGGCTCGGGTTCGCATGACAAGACCGGGCGGCACTGCCTGCCGACCGACCCGAACGGCAAGCTCAATGTGGCGCATGATGCGGGTTACTGGCTGCGTGATGAAGCAGGCAATCTGACCAAGGCATTCCGGCATATCTGCTGGGATGGCTGCATGTTCACCAACGAGACGCTGATGCAGCAGGAGACCTGGAACAGCATTCTCGCCACGATGATCAGCGTGCGGGAAGCGCACGGGTGGACGGAGTAACGAGTTATGGCAAAGAAGAAACTGAATGTTGGCATTGTGGGTTATGGCTTTATGGGCCGGGCCCATTCGAACGCGTTCCGGAAGGTGGGGAACTTCTTTCCTGCCGAGCACGAGGTAGTGCTGAAGGCGGCCTGTGCGCGCAGTGAGGAGAAGGCCAAGGCCTTTGCGGATACGTGGGGCTATGAGTCGATTGAGACGGATTGGCGGAAGCTGGTGGAGCGGCCCGATGTCGACGTGATTGATATTGCGAGCCCCAACGATACGCACCGGGAGATCGCACTGGCAGCCGCGGCGGCGGGCAAGATGATTCTGTGCGAGAAGCCGCTGGGGCGGAATGCGGCGGAGAGCGAAGAGATGGTGGCGGCGGTGGAAGCCGCCGGAGTGCCGAACATGGTCTGGTACAACTACCGGCGGGTGCCGGCGGTAAGCATGGCGCGGCAACTGGTGGACGAAGGACGGCTGGGCCGGGTGTTCCACTACCGGGCAAAATTCCTGCAGGACTGGACGATCAATGCGGACCTGCCGCAGGGTGGGGCGGCGCTGTGGCGGCTGGATGTGAGCGTGGCTGGCAGTGGCGTCACCGGCGACCTGCTGGCGCACTGCATTGACACGGCCATGTGGTTGAACGGGCCGATCACGGAGGTTTCCGCGGTGACTGAAACTTTTGTGAAGGAGCGGATGCACAACCTGACGGGCAAGGTGGAGAAGGTGGGCATTGATGACGCGAGCCTGTTTCTGGCGCGCTTTGCCAATGGGAGCCTGGCGACGTTTGAGGCGACGCGATACGCGCGGGGCCACAAGGCGCTGTACACGCTGGAAATGAACGGGGAGAAGGCTTCGCTGTTCTGGGACCTGCATGACCTGCACCGGCTGCAATACTTCGATTACGCCGATGAAGGCCGGCTGCGCGGGTGGAAGAGCATCCATGTGACCGACGGTGACCAGCCGTACATGAAGAACTGGTGGGTGCCGGGCCTGCAGATTGGCTACGAGCACAGCTTTGTGCACCAGGTGGCGGACTTTGTGGCGGGGCTCGAAAGCGGCAAGCCCGCGGCACCGAGCTTCCGCGATGCCTTGCAGACGGACTATGTGACGGATGCGGTGCTGACCAGTGCGCGGGAGCGCAACTGGCAGACGGTGAAGCAAAGCTAGCTAGTCGCGGCGATGCCAGTAGCCGATGGCGTCGACATTGCCGCCGACGACAAGATCGTAGCCCTTGAACTCGATCATGAGTGGCTTGTTGGTGAGGCCACGTTCCTGCGGGCCGAAGAAGCTGAGCATGGAGTAAGTTCGCCCGGCGCCAGCGGAGATGACGTTTCCGTTGCCTTCGAAGTCATCGACATCGAGGAAGAAGGGCAGCGTTTTCTCTTCCCAATCGGACGGGCGGTTGAATGTGACGCCGCCGCCGACGCCGGCGCCACCGTACGTGTAGGTGGCGCGGCGTCCGGTACGCACGTTCTCGATTTCAATGGTGACGACACCGCCCGCAATGATGCCGATGCCGACGCCGGCACCAAGAATGGTGCGGAAGCGGAAGCGGGATGAGCGATCGCCCCGGTATTTGCCAGTGATGATTTCGTCATCGAAGCGCACTGACTCGTCACGGGAGACGAGGATACTGGAGAAGATGTCCACGCGGCGGCTGCCGGCCTTGTCGCTGCGTTGGGCCTGGGATTCCCCTTTGCTTTCGGCACTGGAGTAATAGTAGTTCGCGCCGGAGAAGGCGCTGTCCCAGAAGGTCTTGACCGCATCAGAGCGCTGCTGGGCGAGTTGGAGGTTGTAGGCCGCGGACCCGCGGTGGTCGGCATTGCCGACGAACTTGAAGAGCTTGCGGGCATCGCGATAGTAGCGGTGGCAGTAGCCGCGGAAGTAGGCGGAAAGGGGTTCGAGTACAGCGAGGTCATCGGGGTCGAGTTTGCGGTCGTTGGTGGCAAAGTAGATCTGCCCGATGAGGCCGGGAAACTGGGGATGACCGTGGACATTGCCCCAGCTTTCCTTTTGCGAGGGTTCGCGGTTGAATTGGCGGGACGGGACGCGGGGACGAAGGTTGGTAGATGCAGATTTCACGTGAAGTCCTGAAGGGTTCTAACTGGATAAGTGCAAAACGGGGTGAGGTTGGACCAGGCCGGGCGAGGGAACTTTGCGAGTTGGGTTCGGAGTCCAAGCGAGTATGAAGGCTCTACTGTTTTGGCTAATGGGGATGACCGTGGTGGCGGCGTGGGGCCATTCCTGCGATGACCGCCCGCCGATGTGTCAGAGGTACGGGGAGGCTGATGGCATCTTCCTGGTGAAAGTGCTGAAGATTCATCGCTGGGAGCCGGCGCATCAAGTGCAGCACCTGATGGAAGTGCTGGAGCGGTTTAAGGGCGTCAGGCCGGAGGAGAAGTACATTGTGGTGGCGGAGTCAATTGGCTTCCGGAGTTTCGAGAACTACGAGATCGGTGGCGAGTATCTGATCTTTGCGAGCAAGTTGGCTGGAGATCAAAAAGCCGGTACGGAATGGTTGGCGGAGCTTCCCGGTGGGGGCCGGCTAAGTCAATGGCGAACGGGAATGTGCGCCTTTAACGAATTCCGGGACGAACAAAGCCCAAACCTGCAGTGGTTGCGCAAGGTCGCACGGCAGGAAAGTGGGGCAACAGTTTGGGGGAAGGTGTGGCAGCGCGAACCGGGCAGAGGCCAGCGGCAACTCCCTCAAACCTCCGCGAAAGTTGTGCTTAAGGGTGAGAAGGGTGACCTCGAAACGCATACTGGAGAGGGCAATGATTTTCTGATTTCTGGCGTGCCTTTCGGACGTTATGAAATTTGGGCAGAATCCTCAATGGGGCAGCTTTCCAGCAAGGCGTCAGTGGACCTGAATGGCACCGTCTGCGAATTGAAAACTCTTTACATGAATGCCGGAGGTGGTCTATCAGGACGTGTCTGGAGGGATACAGGTGAAGTGGCAAGCGCCCTGAAACTGCAACTGGTGCGGTTCATGCCAGATGGCAAACTGGACCGTCTCACCTTGGACGAGACGGAGACGGATGAATCTGGGGGCTACTCTATACACTCCATTCCGGCAGGCGATTATCTGGTGGGTGTGGGAATTGTGGGGCCGGCTAGCGACACGCAACCGTGGGAGACAAGGATGGAAAGGGGCAGGCCGGTAGAGGCCACCGCCAAGCGGTTGACGGTGAGGGAGGGAGGCATCGAGGAGGGTGTTAGCTGGACTCTCCCCGCCGCCCTGCGGGTGCGAGAGTTGACGGTCCACGTGCAGCGGCAGGGAAGGCGGGCGGAGTGGCCACTTCGCGTGGAGGTCACTCCTCAGAGTGACAAATCGCAAGTGATCCCGCTGGAAAGGAAAACGGAGCAGGGAGAAGCTCGGATGCGAGTCATTGCCAGCTATGGCTATGAGGTGTTTGTGCATGGTGGCCGCCAGGAGGGAGATGGATGGCGGTGGTGGCGCGGGAGGGCTTTTCTGGCCGCCGGGACTGAGGCTGCAACGGTTGAGGTGGAACTGGAGGAGATTCTCGACTGAGGGAGGAGGGAAAGAGAATTTCCGGATTGCTCAAAAAAAGTTTCGCGGTCATATATCTTTCGTGGCCAGTGGTTGCCCTTACCAGTTGTAGGCGCTAAGACGTTTCGACGAGCTTAAGCCCACCTGCTGAAGGAGAAACTACGATGACCATTCTCGAACCCATATCGTCTGCGATGCCGCCTGTTGCGGACCAGACCATGACTGTACGCGTTCCAGCCCTGGCACGGTGGTCCTGGGCCTGCCGTGTAATGACGGACTCGGGAGCAGCCGAATTGACGCAAGACAAGCTGCGGCAGCCGCAGGCCGGTGATCTGGCGCTGGTGCAGGTATCCGAAATCGGAAGCCATGAACGCATCACACTCAGCAATAACCAGCGCTTGCGCATTTATCCGGGCGACTACATTGTGGGCGTTTTTGGCAACCGTTACGCGACGGATGCCTATGAGGCCCTGGTAGAGGGCACGACGCGGCTGAGCCTGCTGACAGCGGGCGGCATGATTGGCACCGTGCAGTCACGGCACCGTTCGATGAGCCGACCGACCACGCTGCGATTCATCGGCTACTTGAGTGATGGCGAAGGCGGGGTGATGAATCTGCCGCAGATGACATTCCGGCCCAATACCCCGATGGCGCCCCCACGGCACCTGTTGGCGATGGTGGGCACGGGAATGAACGCGGGAAAGACCACCTCCTGCGTGCAACTGATCAAGTCACTTTCCTCGCGAGGTCTGCGCGTGGGGGCCTGCAAGTTGACCGGCAGCGTTTCCAATCGTGACCAGGACGAAATGAAGGCGGCGGGAGCGGCAAAGGTGGTGGACTTCAGTGACTACGGATTTCCCTCCACCTACCTTTGTTCCAAGGACGTGATTCTGTCGCTGTTTCACACAATGATGGCCGACCTCGAAATGCACCGGCCGGACATTATCGTGATGGAAATCGCCGATGGCGTGTTGCAGCGCGAGACGCGTTTTCTGCTGGAGGATGCGCTGTTGCGGCAACAGATCGGCGGCATCATGCTGGCCGCGGATAATGCCCTGTCCGCCCGGTATGGTGTGGATTTGCTGAAGCAGTTGGGGCATCGCGTCGCCGGCGTGACAGGACTGATTACATCCTCGCCGCTTTGCGTGCGGGAATTCGGCAGCCTTTGCGATGTGCCGGTGGCCTCAAGCGTTGGCGCACTGGAACCGTTGGGCGACCTGGCCCTGCGCAGCCTGGGCCTTTCGATCAACGGCCGAGCCGAGCAGGAGTGATGTCCATGTTGGGCGCCTTCGCAGAGCATCTGCGACCGCACTGGCGGCTATGGACGGCAACCACAGCAGCGCGAATCCTGTTTCGGATTCTCCCGTTGCAGGTACCCGTAGTCGCCGGCGGAATGGTGGACGCACTGAGCCAGCAGCGCCCCATCGGGGCAGGGTATGGCTGGGCGCTGGTGTTGATCGCGCTGCTGACCGGGGTGACCGCCTTTGTCTCCCTGTACGGAATGCGCGAAATCAAAGACCGCGTTAATGAAACGTTGCGGCTGACAGTTTGGCGCAGCTGGCAGAACGCCAGTCCGGAGTTCCGCTTCCGCTATGGGGATTCGCGCTTTCTCACCCAACCCTACGTCTGGGCCAAACTGCCAGCGGCAATTTATGGTGAAACCTGTGTGGAGGGGATTGCCGCAATTGGCCGACTACTCTATCCCGCCGTGATGCTGGTGTGGCTTTCGCCAGGATTGGCCCTGGTGCCACTGGTAGTGTTGCCGCTGCAGTTGCTTCTGACGCACCTGGCAACACGCCAGGAAGCCTCGGACCTGGCGTCGGAGCGCGAGGCGCGGCGGCAATGGAAGCGGCTACAAAGGGAGAGCCTGGCTGGGGTGGATTGCCTCCAGGCACTGGATGCGCGGCCACAATTGGAGGAATGGATTGCCGCAGCGCGTGAGGAGTGGCTGGAAAGAAAATCCCCTCGCCGGCATCTGGGGCGGCTGCTGGCCAGCGCAGCGTGGGGCTTGACAGCGCTTGGGCTCGGACTCAGTTGGTGGGTGGGGGCGTGGCAGGTGAGCCAGGGCGCCATGACGACGGGTAATCTGGTGAGCTTCGCGGCCTTTGCCGGATTGCTGGGCTTGCCGGTGCGGCGGCTGGGGCAAGTGAGCCGTGAATTGGCCAATGCCCTTGAACGAATTCCGCAATTGGCCCACTTCCTGACCGAAGCACAGAAGGCGGGCTTGCGGGCCGAACGGGGCGTGGAGCTGACTGTTTCAAAGACGATGCAGTTACAGGCCGTTCATTATCGCGTGGGGCCACTGGTTGTGCTGGAGAACGCCACGGTGGATCTGTCGCGGGGTGAGTTGATCTGGCTGCGCGGGCGCAGCGGCGTTGGCAAGTCGGCCTTGTTGCGGCTGCTGGCCGGGATTGAGCAGCCGCAGAGCGGGCTGGTTCGCCGGCCTCAGAATGTACTGCTGATGCCGAAAAACACATTGGTGATTTCGGCTTCGCTCGGAGCGAATCTGAGACTGGGAAACCCGGATGTGACTGAGGAACAATTGCGCCGGGCGTGCCAGGTGGCCGGATTGGAGAAATGGCTGAACGAACTGCCGGACGGGATGGCCACGCAGTTGGGTGAGGAAGGAATGCCCTTGTCCACAGGCCTGCGGCAACGGGTTGGCCTGGTGCGCGCCTGGCTGCGCCAGCCGAATGTGTTTCTGCTCGATGAACCTACAGCTTCACTCGATGAAGAAGGTGAAGAGTTGCTCTTTGAGTTTCTGGCTGCCGCCAAGAAGTCGGCCACGGTTGTGCTGGTGGCTGCGCAGTTACGGTCGTTTCAGCACATCGACAGAGTTTTCGATTTGCGCGACGGCCGTTTGAATGAGTTTCTGCCCCATCAATTACCCCATCTTGTTTCGAGGAGCGCATCATGACATTTTCAGCGGATAGCCGCCGCGGGCCAGCCTTGTTGATCGGCTGCCTGTTAGTGGCGACGGTGCTGCCTATACGGCAGCACTTTCAGAAGTCCCCACAGGACAGTTTTCCTTTGTCGCATTACCCCATGTTTTCCGCGCGGAGGGCCAAGACGTACTCGAGCCCGACGCTAAGAGCAGGAGACGCGAACGGTCGCCTGGTGACATTGCATCACCGGTTGGCCGGGTCGGGTGGATTCAACGAAGTACGCCGGCAACTGCGGACACAGATTGAGCGCGGGGCCGCGGACAAAGTTTGCACGACTGTCGCCAAACGGTTGAGTCGCAACCAGTCCGGCGTGTACGAAGGACTGCAGTGGGTGGAGGTTGCCACGGGCACCCATCATCTCGATGCCTATTTCCATGGCGAGACACAACCACGAAAGGTGAAGGTGCACGCCCGTTGTGCGGTGCCGCCGATGGTGGCGCGCCGGATGGATAACCAGACAAAGTCCCAGGAGGTTCGGCCGTGAACCAGTTCTTCAACAACCTTTTCTTTCCCGTCCTGAGTCCTTACCGGCTGGCGCTGCTCCGAATTGCCACGGGACTGTTCAGCCTCTGGTATATCGCGAACCGGTACGGGTTGCTGATGAAGACCGCATCCGTTGACCCAACGCTATTTGCTCCTGTAGGGTTGGCGGCTATCCTGAGCGGTCCGTTGTCGCCAGGGGTGCTGGAGGCTTTATACTTCATCACGCTGGCCACCAATGCCGCTTTTCTGCTTGGCTGGCAATATCGTTACACGGCGCCCGCCTTCGCTGGCAGCCTTCTGTTTCTTCTGTGCTACCGGAATTCGTTTTCGATGATCTATCACAACGACAACGCCATGGTGATGCACATTCTGGTGATGGCTCTGGCACCGGCCGCGGATGTGCTTGCGGTGGGGGTAAGGCCAGCCAGTACGGCAGCACACTGGCGGTATGGATGGCCCGTTCAACTGGTTTCGGCGTTGACGCTGGCCACTTACTTTTTGGCCGGGTTTTCGAAAATTGCCGGAGACAGTGGTTGGGGCTGGGTGAGTGGCGAATCGTTGCGCAGCCAGATTGCGGTAGACGCCGTGCGCAAAGCTCTGCTGGGAGAGAGCACGTCGGCGCTGGCTTACGCGCTGTATGACCACCTATGGCTGTTTACCTTTATCGGCGTGCTGTCGCTGGTGGTGGAACTGGGTGCGCCCGTCGCGCTGTTGAGCCCAAGGCTGGGGATGGTTTGGGCCGCCAACGCATTCGTGATGCACTGGGGAATTTTCGCGCTCATGAGCATCACCTTCCGCTACCAGATGCTGGGTGTGATCTTCCTCTCATTTCTGCCACTGGAGCGCCTGGTGGAACACTTTTCCGCCCGGGCTCTGCCAGAGCCGGAGAGCCCCCTGCGGCACGCGCTGGTGATCTTTGATGGCCGCTGCCGCTTTTGCCGGGGGCAGATGCAACTGTTGCAGTGGCTCGACGTGACCAACAGACTTCGTTATCTGTCGCTACATGATTCCCGTGTTGCGGCATTGGTGCCGGGCATGACGCAGGAGGCGCTGATGCGGGAGATGGTCGTGCTGACGCCGGAAGGAAAGACCTACGCCGGAGCGGGCGCGGTACGTTACCTGTTCGGGGCTCTGCCGGCGCTTTGGGTGGGGTGGCCGCTGATCTCATTTCCCGGTAGCCTTCCCGTCTGGGAACGAGCCTACCGTGCCGTGGCGCGGCGGCGTTATGCGCTGGCCGGCATCCATTGTGAAGACGGAAGTTGCGACTGGAAAGGACAAGCGAGTGCACGTTCATAACCATGGCCCAAAGAGTGAGGTGATCGGCTATTCGGTTGCAGGGCGGCCACTGACCGTAAGCTTTCATGGTGAAGGCAGCCGGCCGCTGAGGATTCTCTTTCTGTGTGGACAGCACGGAGATGAAAGGGCCATACGCAAGGCGGTGCGGCACTTCCTGCAGCATCACGCGACAGAACTCGCCGCAGGGATGCCGTTTGTGCAGTGGGCGATTCTCGCGGATGCGAACCCAGATGGATATGCGGCACGGCAAAGGACAAACGCGCAAGGCATCGATCTCAACCGCGACCACATTACACTGGCGGCGCCAGAGACACGCGCGATTCACTCGTTTGTGCGGCAATGGCAACCGCATCTGATCGTGGACCTGCATAACTACCCCGCACGGCGGCGGCATCTGGTGAATCAAAGATTGCGGCTGGGCTGGGATCTTTGCCTGGATATTCCGACCAACCCCGCGGCGGGGTGTAATTTGGCTGACCCACTTTGGTCGTCGCTGTTCCAGTCGCTGAAGCAACTGAGCGTCGAACAGGGTTTCCATTTCGGCCGTTATGGTTTGTACGATGCGACGGGAGCTTTCCGCCACGGCACACCGCAACTGGGAGACGCGCGCAACAGCCTGACGCTGCGCTTCGAAACGCCGACGATTCTATTGGAGGCGCGGAACCCTTCGCGTAGTGATGTGCCAGGCGACCGCCATGCTTTGCGGGCGGCGGTGGCCTGGAGTTGCCGCGAGATACTGGCTTGGGCCGTGCGGCAGGCCAGTGCGCTGCTGCAGTTCTCGCTGCCGCTGTTGCCCGGAGAACTGGTGCCTCTAAGCTTCCGGCGCAAGAGGACGCAGACCGCGGTGATTCCCGTGTGCGGCCTGGATGACCTGCATCACCGTGAGCTGTCCTGTAATTCCTACCGGCCTGAGGTGGAGGGGCGGCGGCACCGTCCCGCGCCGCAATTCTACCTGGTGGAGGAGAACCATCCCGTTCACCGTTTAGGTTATGTGAGCGTGGCGACGCAACAGGGGCGGTTGCTGGAGTTGCCGCAGCGAGGGGGGCGGCTGTTGCCGCTGCTGCTCGATGAGGCTTCGCGCTACTGCCGCCCGGCAGCTTCTCTGGAGGAAAGGATTCTGGCATGAACACTGAAACCACTTCGCTCATTCGTATTCCAAGTGACCTGGCGCCCCTGGTGGCAACGCGGCCAAGAAGGAAAAACCGGTGGGTTGCGGCGCTTCTTGTGGCGTCTTTGCTGGCCGCTGCAGGCTGGAGTGTGCGACAGATCCAAGCCTGGCAGGAGCAGGAAGCGTTGCAATGGGAAATCACGATGGCCCATCAGGCGGAACAGCACCAGCGGGAAATGGAGGCACTGCGCGCGGCACTGGCCGAGTTAACCGAAACGTCGAGGCGGCAAGCGGAGGCTTTGCAAACATTGGCGGCCAATCCGCCGATGACCACGGTGCATTACCTGCCAGCGCCGGTGGCGACGCCGCGCAGGGAGCGAGTGGTTGCCCCGGCCCCCGTTGTACCGTCGACGACCCACGAGGCCAAGCAATCCTTGCCGCCTGTGGCCGATCAGAGCACGCCGAAACCGGAGGAGGCGCAGGCGGTGGCAACCGCCGTGGCCCCAGGCGGAACGGAACGCCAGAAGCTGGAATTGCGAGCGGAGATGCTGGAGCCAGAGACCGAGAAACCGGCCAAACCGAACTACTCAGTGCGAAAGTTTCTGCGGAGCTCGCTGTTCATCGACAGCGCGGTGCTGGCTGGATCGCTACTGGTGCCGCCAAGTGTTCCACTGGCACTGGCGCAATCCCGGCTGGGCCGCCGGCTGACCGGGAAGGTCATCAAGAAAACCAATCAGGATGGCACAGTTGCGGCCAAAGTGGCGAAGGATCTGGGCGATATGCCGGTAACGCAACGGCGGCGGCGGTAGGCTGAGCGCTGTGTGGCATCATTGGGGTTCACGAGAAAATGCATTTGAAACTGCAAGACTTCTCGGTCTGCTATGGCGAACGGAAGATCCTGGGCGGGGTGAATCTGGAGGTTCCCGAGGGGTCATGGATGGTTTGCCTGGGCCCCAGTGGTAGTGGAAAGTCCACACTGGCGGATGCCATCTGCGGACTGCTGCCTGCGGATGCGGTGCTGTCGGGAAAGATGGAAGGTGTTGCGAGTAGGCCAGCGCGCATCTGGCAAGAGCCGCGGTTATCGCTGAGCCCATTGCGGCGGATTGGGGATCAGGTGGAGGACGTGGCACGCGCCCATGGCAGCAGTGTAGCTGCGGCTGCGTGCTGGCTTGAGGAAGTGGGTCTGGCGGGTCTGGCGGATCGCTACCCCTGGCAGTTGAGCAGCGGCCAAGCACAGCGTGCGGCGCTGGCACGGGCGCTGGCTTGCGGATCACCACTGCTGGTGGCGGATGAATGTACTTCCTCGCTGGACCCCGAGAGCGAAGCCGCTGTGGTGGCGTCATTGGCTGAACTTTGGCGCCGGCATGGATTTTCTCTGCTCTGGTTCACGCATCGCCCGGCCGCGGTTGCACCTTATGCTAGCGGGTGGTGTTGCATCGAGAGGGCCACTCTGCGCCCGCTGGCCGAGGCCCCGGCGAGGCCGAGCGCGCAAAGCCGGCGTTCGCCCCGCCATGAGCAATTGCCGCTTCTGATTGCCACGGGGCTGGGGCACCGCTTTGGTGAGCGTCAGGTTTTGCGCGAGGTCGATTTGCATCTGGCTGCGGGGACCACCACCGCTCTGCTGGGTGCATCGGGGGCAGGGAAGTCGACTTTGCTGCGCTTGCTGGCGGGTTGGGAGAAGCCGCAAGCGGGCCGCGTGGAATCGAAAGCGTCGGTGCAACTGGTTCCGCCCGATGCGGCTACTGCGGTTGCCGCGAACTGGACAGTGGAGGAGGTGGCGGGCGAGGCATTGACGATACAGGGCAAACCGAGGCGCGACCGGGAAGCGATCGTACGTCAGTGGCTGGACCGGCTGGGATTGAAGGACATGGAACTACACCGCCCGGCTTGCCGCCTGAGTGGCGGACAGCGCCGACGTCTGATGCTGGCCCGGGCACTGGTGGCCGGCGCCCGTGTGCTGTTGCTGGATGAGTGCCTCAATGGGCTGGATTTGCCACTGCAGCGGCAGATTCTGGCGACTCTGCAGGCTTTGCGGGATGAATTGGGTCTGGCTCTGCTGTGGGTGACTCACGATGTGGATTACCTGCCGGAATTCGCGGATGTCGTGTTGCGGCTGAATGAGGGCTATTTGCATGAGGCAGGTCATGCTGCGTAGCCTGAGCCTGTTACTCGCCCTGCTGGTGTTCACTTTTGTGCTGGTGGAGCTTGCCCCCGGCGACTATCTGAGTACGCTGGAGGTGAGTTCCACGATGTCCGGGGATACACAAAGGCAGATGCGGGAAAGGCTGGGACTGAATGCTTCACTACTGTCCCGTGGGATGGCCTGGTTCAGTTCTCTGCTGCGAGGAGAATGCGGGATTTCTCTGCAGTATGAAGTGGCGGTGTGTCCCCTGGTGGCGCCGCGACTGCTGGCGACCCTGCAACTGAATCTGATCTCCACGGTTGCCGCCTGGGTGGCGGCCCTGGTGTTGGCATTGCTTTCGACACGGTGGTCGCGCGGCTGGCCCGACCGGGGCTTGCGGCTGCTTTCGAGCCTGCTGCTGGGTTTCCCGGAATTGCTGATGGCGCTGCTGGGGCTCTGGGCATTGGGGTATCATCCGCTGCTGCCTTATGCGGTGTTGAGCATCGGTGCGCTGCCAGTGCTCTGGATTCACTTGCGCTACAGTCTGGCTGAGGCCTTGGGGCAGCCGAGCATACACGCCGCCCGGGCCCTGGGGGTGACGGGTTTACCGCTGTGGAGGCATTACATCGCACCCCTGGCAGCGGCGCCGCTGCTGCCATTGGCGGGACTCAGCTTTGGCCGAATCCTGAGTGCATCGCTGCTTGTCGAGGCGGCGCTGGGGGTGCCCGGCCTGGGTCCGCTGGTGCTGGAAGCGGTGGCGGCGCGAGACGCGGCGGTACTGGCAGTCACTGTTTCCGCCACCGGATTGGTACTGATGATTGCTTTGCAGTTAGCGCAATGGGGGCAGCGGCGGCTGGACCCGAGACTGGCTGGGCCCCAAGCATGAAGTTTCTGCCCTACTCAATTCCGCTGCTATTGACTGCTCTGGCGTTGGGTGCGCCGTGGTTGGCGCCCTATGCGCCGGAGCAACAGTTTCGGGATTCCGCATTACAGGCTCCCAGTGAGCAGTTCTGGCTGGGCACCGATGAATTGGGCCGTGATCGCTATTCGCGGTTACTCTATGCTGGCCGCTGGAGTTTGCTGGCCGGTACGCTGGCGACAGGCGTCTGCCTGGCAGTGGGCACGCTGCTCGGTTCCCTAGCCGGGATCCGGGGCGGAATCTGGGCAGGAAGCTTGAACTGGCTAGGGGATCTGGCGCTCAGCCTGCCATGGCTGTATTTGCTGTTCGCGGTGCGGGCCCTGTTGCCTCTGCAACTGCCGAACGGGTTGGCGCTCGTGCTGATTCTACTGCTGGTTGGTTTGCTGGGCTGGCCGGGCCCGGCACGTCTCATCGCGGCCAGCGCCCATCAGGCCTGGCATAGCGATACCGTGCGCTGCTCTCGTGCGCTTGGGGCCCGCGGGGGTTACCTTGTCCGGAGGCATCTGCTACCGCAGCTTGGGCAAGTTTTACGGCCGCAATGCTTCATTCTGCTGCCACAATTCGTGCTGGCGGAAACCACGTTGTCATTTTTTGGTTTGGGGCTGGCGGAACCAACTCCGACGTGGGGCTCTCTTTTAGCCGAGTTGCGCGATCATATAGCGACGGGCTGGCATTGGTGGGAACTCGTTCCGCTGGCGCCCATTGCCCTGCTTTCATTTTCGGCTTCCACCTTCCGGCAAAAACTTCCATGAAGACGATTCCAATTGGCGCCTGTGTCTGGTTGTGCTGGCTGGCCAGCGCCGCTCCGCCTGACAAGCTGATTCTCAGCCAACGGTTGGAGCCGCGAACCTATAACCCGGTTTTCGCCCTCGATGCATCCACCCGCGATTTGCTGCGGCTGGTGCATGGCCGTCTGGCGCGAATCAACCCGGTGACGCAAACGGTGGAGCCAATGCTGGCCGAATCCTGGAATTTCGCCAGGGATGGGCGGTCGTGCCTGGTGCGGTTGCGGCGCGGTGTGCAGTTTAGCGACGGTAAACCCTTCACTGCTGCGGATGTTCAGTTTTCGCTGCAACTGTATCTGGACCCGAAGCTGGCGTCGCCACAACGCGACCTGTTGAGCCCGGGCGGCAAACCCATGCAGGTGGAAATCCTGTCGCCACATCAGTTCCGACTTCGCTTTGCGGCGCCATTCGCTCCGGGCGCCCGCCTTTTTGATGGGGTAGCCATGTTGCCGCGGCACCTGCTGGAAGCTCCTTACCGGGAAGGCAAGCTGGCGCAATTCTGGAATCTGACTGCCATACCCGCGTTTGCCGGTCTGGGACCGTTCCTGCCGGAGAAGTATGAGCCCGGCCGCGCGCTACACCTGAGGCCCAATGGGCGTTACTTCCAGCCTGGCAAACCGCGGTTGCGTGGAGTGGAGATACGATTCATCCCGGATGCGACAGCGGAGTTTCTCCGGTTTCAACAGGGTGAGACGGATCTCATTCTGCGTCCGCCCGCGCGGCCCTTCGAAGCACTGGGTGGGAATTTCACCAAGCTCGATACGGGTGCGGGCCTCGACTATCACTTTCTCTTCTTCAACCTGAATGAGGGCGCGCCCGCGGCACTGCAGAACAGGCAACGCTGGTACCGGAATCAGAGCTTCCGGCAAGCGGTGAGTCTGGCTTTGGACCGGGAAGCCATGGTGCGCCTGGCCTTTGACGGCCGCGCTACGCCGTTGCGCTGGCACGTCACTCCGGGCAACCGCGAATGGGTACGCGACCACCGCCCCCCGCGGCGGGAAGTGGAGCAGGCGCAAAGACTTTTGCAGCAGGCAGGCTTCCGGAAGCAGGGTGCTTCGCTCGAAGACGCGCAAGGGCAAGCGGTTTCCTTCACGCTGGCTGTCAATGCGGCCAATTCGGCGCAAAGCCGGATGGCGGCAATCATCCAGCAGGATTTGCAGGCGCTGGGCATTGCCGTGCAGATCGTGGCATTGGAATTTCGCAGTCTCATTCAACGGGTTACGCAGGTAAGGGACTTTGATGCCGCCTTGCTGGCGCTGAGTTCTGGCGATGCCGACCCGAATGCGGAAATGAACATCTGGCCACTGGCCGGGCCACTGCA